>JADMIO011331797.1_pt1 | contig 83269 bp, 58 predicted proteins | sample 8958161 | NCBI WGS metagenome assembly JADMIO01 (sample SAMN16585339, study PRJNA669376) | soil metagenome | isolation source: Crop rotation soil | place: USA: Cullars Rotation, Alabama | collected 2011
CGCGACAACTTGTCCACGTGGAATTCTAAGCTTAGGATCCCAATGTGCTGGAAAGCCGGCATCGCGTCAAGACTGTTGTTGATGAGATTCAAAAACAGTTGTTGCAGACGATCTGACGAACCCGCCATGAGTGGCAGACTGTCGGCAAACGTTTCAACGAGACGGATGTTGCGTTTGTCCAACGCGGGCTCCATCGCGTCGCATAGTTTGCGCAACACTGAATTGAGATCGAGTGGCGACAGCTCAGTTTCGAACCTCGTCTTGTCGAGCATGCGACGCACGATCCGCTCGATTCGTTCGATCTGTGCGCTGATAGTTCGAATGCGCGACTCGGCGTCGTGCGGATCGCGATCGAGATCGGACTTGAGCAACTGCACGTGCCCGCTGATCAGGTTGAGCGGCGTGCCGACTTCATGCGCGAAGTGCGCGGCTGTTTGACCGGCGGCAGCAAGTCGTCCGAGTTCATTCATGCGACGGTTCGTGCGCCAGAGCTCGAGATTCGTTTCCTGAAGCTGTTGATTTCGTTCCTCGAGCTCGATTGTAGCTTCACGAACACGATCGCGAAGTATTTCTCTTTCGGTCTCGAGTTTCGTCGTCAACTGCACCTGCCGGAACAGGTAAAACGTCCCGATCATGATCAACGCGATCGCGATCAGCGACAGCCAGATCACATTTCTCAAGTAGCGAAACGCGACGGACCAGATGCTGTCGAACTGCTGCACGATCTCGACTGCGCCACTCGGACGACCGTGGTCAGAAATCATTGCGGAAGAGCGATACAACGACTGGTTCGAAGACGGTGGAATCCTGGTTGAACCATGAAGCAGCGCCGTTTTGATGTCTTCTGGAATGCTTGTCGCCGGCGTGCTTCCGTTCGCGACAGCCTGTTCGACCAGCTCTCCATTTGAAAGTTGCCAGATGCGTACGCTCAGGATGTTGGGCCGAGAACCCTTGATCAGGTTCGCCGCGCGGGTGAGCGATTCCGGATCGTGTGAGCCCATGTCGCTGATGTGTTGGGCGAGATCGCGCGCCTGAATGTCGGCAAATCTCTCATCGTCCGTACGCTCGATATTGGCAATCGCCGCGCTCGTCGCCGCGAGTGCCGCGATCAGCATGATCACGATGAGCAGCGAACTCAGCAGTGTGGTTTTGGCGTGGAGCTTAAATGTCCGCATCTTCAATCACAAAGGCACAAACGAGACCACAAAAAGCACAAAGATATTGAGCAACAACGAGTATGAAAGAACAGAAGAATCGATAAGCGCTTTGTGCCTTTCGTGGCCATCGCTGCTAACAATGCACAAATCAATCCACTGAATCTTTCAGCTTTTTGTGCTTCTTTGGGGAATCCGCGGTGTGGCTGTTTTGTCTTTACGGCAAACTTGTCACGCCTGAAGCCGCGTCTCCAGGGGCTTTTCTGGGCGGCTTTGCGCCTTTGCGGGAGAAATAGCTCTTGGCATGGGCGTTGCGAAATGCCGCTTCGGACTTTCGATGTTCTCGGAAAGGAAAATTGACTATGAAGACAGTCGTTTCATTTGTGCTGGGAGCCGTCATGTTATTCGGTGCGGCGACTCTCGGTCTGCAGTCAGGTTCTGCCAGTGCCAAAGACAAGCACGACAAGAACTACTGGCGCCATCATCACCGTCACCATCACAAGCACCACAAGCACCGCAAAAACCACTTGAGTTACTGATGGCTGGACGAACATGCAACTACCGCAAGCGACACTCGATGCCTGGGTCCGGCGTTATGGCACAAACACAAACTCGTATGTGTTGCTGGAAGGACCAAAATCTTATTTCACGTCGCCTGGCGTGGATGGATTTCTCGCGTATCAAGTGCGCAGCGGCGTTGCTCTGATCGCTGGCGATCCTGTTTGCGCACCGCAACAGGCGCGGACTCTCATCAGGGGTTTCACCAGGGCAATGATGAGGCCGGTTGGTGCGTATCAGGTTTCGCCGGCGATGTTGGACGCCTTCCGCGCCGAGGGTTTTGGCGATGTCCAGATCGGGAAAGAAGCAATCTTCGATCTGGACCGCTTTACCCTCGCCGGCGGGAAAATGGAGTTGGTTCGCGCCGCTACAAACAAAGCACGACGCGAAGGAGTCGTAGTCAGCGAGCATCATCCGTTTGCGCATGATGCGGCAGCAATCAACGACGAGCTAAACGAGATCTCCGAAGCATGGCTCGGTTGCAAAGGCAATCATGAGCTCGGATTCGTGCTTGGCTCACTCGGACTCGATCGACCATCCGCGAAGCGCTATTTCATCGCGCGCTCTGAAAACGGAACTGGACGAGTCGAGGGCTTCATCGTTTGTGAACCGATTTACGGCCGCAGTGGCTATTACCTCGACGTAACGCGGCGCAGGCCCGATGCCGTACGTGGAACGATGGAACTCCTATCCACGGAGATCCTTCGCCTAGTGGGAGACGAAGGTTATCAGATGGCATCTATGGGGCTTGCGCCGCTGGCGCTGTTGGACGATCCCGACTTGTTGGACCACCCGGTACTCGCGCGCGTGATGCGGTTCGTCTACGAGCGCGTGAATCTCAACTACGATTTCAAACGTCTGTATCGATACAAAGCGAAGTATCACCCACACCGCTGGGAACCACTCTACTTTTGTTTCAACCAACGACGGCTGTCGCTCAGCATGTTGTACGCGGTCATTCAAGTCCGCAATGCACTCACGCTCGAAATGTTGATCGGGCGCAGAGGTTTTCCGGAAAAGATCAAGACATGGAAACACGCCGCCTCATTCATCATTGGGTTCTGTTGGGCTTGGCTCTCTTCGTGGTCGTAACGGCCGCGTATCGTGCAGCCGCCCAGGATCCAGATCACTACGATCCGGACGACACCAAAACGTGGCCCGACGTCGTCACTGAGGATCGCGACATCACCGTCCGCGGACAACAGTTCACGGTCCACTTCTATCGTCCGCAAGGTGATGGGCCTGCGAAACCCGCGATTTACGCGTGTGGCGACGGTGGCTGGCGCGGACTCGCACCACGCACGGCAGAGCAGCTCGCACACATGGGCTTCGCGGTCGCGGGTGTCGATTCGAAGGTTTATCTACGACAGTTTTCGTCCGTCGAGAGTCCCCTGACCATAAATCAACTCGCGCGCGATTACGCTGACATAGCCGGAGCGTTGCGCCACTTCGCGAAAGTTGATTCAGCAGTGCCGGTCTACGTTTACGGCTGGTCACTCGGCGCCGGCTTTGCGATCGCGGTTGGCTCCGATATCGAGACGCGGGCCAACTGGGCCGGAATCATCTCGATCGGATTGCCGAAACAGAACCAGCTCGTCAGTGGTCTCGGTGCAAACCACGCGAACCTGCATAACGAACCGCTTTACGGATTTCGCAGTGATGAGCTGTTGCCGCGAATAGCGCCCGTGCCGCTCGTCATGATCCAGAGTACGTCTGACACGGCGAGTCCGCAGAAGGTCGGTAACGCGTTGTTTGCGAGTGCTGGAAATCCGAAAAAGTATCTGCTGATCAAGGCGAGCAATCACCGCTTCAGCGGCGCGCGCGAGGAGTTTTACTCGGCGCTTGGCAATGCGGTGGCTTGGATACGGGAGCAAGTTGATCCACAGCTTACACAGAAAAATGCGGAATAAGGTTATTGGCGCAGTCTTCTTGCTTTTGTGTGGAGCGTCTGTGTACGCGATGCGCTGGTATCACAGTTTCTATCATCACGTCACGCACGAGGAGCTGTCGCACGAAGTCAAGCATTCAACTTTTCAGGGAACCATTCGCAATGGTCCACCGCTCGACTTCCAACTGTATCAACAGGAGCACGCTGCTAATCAACCGCTCATGCTTTTCACGAGTGGCGACGGCGGTTGGAGCCCGTTTTGCGCCGACATCGCCGCGCATATCGCAGCCAGCGGTATCACTGTCGTCGGCATCGATGCGAAGAGTTATCTCGTGAACTTTGCGAGTCCGAAAAACCCGGTAGCACCGGAAGAGCTCACGCGTGACTACGACGCGATCGCACGACTATCACTCGCACGTCCCGGCATTGATGCTAAAGCACCGATTGTTCTTGCGGGTTGGTCCCTTGGCGCCGGTTACAGCGTGATGGTGGCGACGCAGCCGGAGTTCACTTTTCCGGTCAGCAAAATCCTCGCGGTGAGTCTGCCGATGTATGGTGAGCTTGCGTGGCAAGCGAGTGATTCGATCATCTACATCACGCACGGAACGCCGCACGAGAAAGTTTTCGATGTTCATCAATATCTGAAGAAGCTAAAGCAAACTCCGATCGTTTTTCTCAATGCGACCAGCGATGACACTGCGCCTTTCCGAGAAGCGCAGTCGCTCTACGAAGCGGCACCTGGCGTGAAGCATTTGTATGCAGTCAAAGCGCGCGGTCATCACTTCGAAGGCGGTGAGAAGGAGTTTTATCAGGATCTCGATCAGGGACTAACGCAAATAGCTGATAAAAGCGACAACAAACTGAAAGAGATATGAGTTGCGGAAAAATAGAATGCCGAATTGTGGTTGAAGGCATTCTTCATTAGACACAGGGGGAATAACTAACAAGGGGGGGACGCCTCCTGTGTTTTGAGTGTGGGTGGACCAGAAATGGGCTCCGAGGTGGTGCCATCCACACTCTATTTTTAGCCACGAAAAAGCACAAAAAGCACAAAAGAGCATTTCTTGTCTTTTGTGCTTTTTGTGCTTTTTCGTGGCGCAACTAACTGACAAGCTGAGCAAACATCTAGAAGAAGCAAATCGCTCTCGTCTCTAACATAGCGGCAATGGACGAGCCCATTGTCGAAGATGTAGAAGCGCCCCAAACGGAGGAACCACCTCCAGTCGTCCAACGTCGCCGGCGTCGACCGAGCCCGCGGTTGATGCTGATATTGCTCCTCGTCGTCACCGTCACCGGCTTTCTCATTATTCAACGTCGTCAAAGGACAACGGTGGCCGCGGCGAAATCAGCGCCGCCAACGCCACCCGGTGTTTCGATCTCAACCGCGGTGGCGCAAGAGGGAAGTATCGGCGTTTATATCAACGCGCTCGGATCGGTGGCGCCCATAAACACTGTAACCGTCAAAAGCCGTGTCGATGGGCAGTTGATGAGCGTCAATTACCGCGAGGGCCAGATGGTCAAACAGGGCGACCTGCTCGCAGAGATCGATCCGCGTCCGTTTCAGGCGCAACTCGAACAAGCGCAAGGTCAGTATCAGCGCGACAAAGCCCTGCTGGAAAATGCGAACGTCGATCTGAATCGCTACCAGCTTGCGTACAGCAAAAACGCGATTCCGAAACAACAACTCGATACACAAGTCGCGACGGTCCACCAGTACGAAGGCGTGGTGAAGCTGGACCAGGGACAGATCGATAATGTCAACGTTCAGCTCGGGTATTGCCGGATCACGTCGCCGATCACTGGACGCATTGGTCTGCGTCTCGTCGATCCCGGCAACATCGTCCATGCGTCTGACGCGAACGGGATGCTCGTGATCACGCAGTTGCAACCGATCAACGTGCTCTTCAGTGTTGCTGAAGATTATCTGCCGCAGATCCGGGAGCAGTTGCGTCGTGGCAACCGGCTTGCCGTCGATGCGTTCGATCGTACGCAGCAGACGAAGCTTTCATCGGGGACGTTGCTCACCTTCGATAACGAGATCGATACGACCACCGGCACGATCAAGCTGAAAGCCACATTCCCGAACCGTGAGAACGCACTCTTCCCCAATCAATTCGTGAATGCGCGTCTGCTAGTGACGACGCAACACAGTGTGATTCTGATTCCGACAGCCGCGATTCAGCGCAACGCACAGGATTCGTTTGTCTACGTCGTCAAGCCGGATCAGACGGTCGCGATGCAGAACGTTTCCACCGGCACGACCGACGGAAACGTAACCGCGGTCGATGGACTGAAGGCCGGCGATGCGGTTGCAGTCGATGGGTTCGACAAATTGCAGAACGGCACGAAGGTTGTGGTCCGCGGAACGTCAGAGAAGAGGGGGAGCAAGGGTTGAGTCCGTCGCGGCCATTCATTCTGAGGCCCGTCGCAACTTCGCTGTTGATGGCTGCGATACTGCTCGCTGGAATCGTTGCGTACCGGCAACTGCCTGTCTCCGCGCTGCCGGAAGTCGATTATCCAACGATTCAAGTCATCACGTTTTATCCGGGCGCGAGTCCTGATGTCGTGGCGTCCGCGATTACGGCGCCACTCGAGCGACAGTTCGGACAAGTCCCTGGACTCAACCAGATGACGTCGATGAGCTCGGGCGGCAGTTCAATCATCACACTGCAGTTCGCGCTCGATCTCAACATCGACGTCGCCGAACAGGAAGTTCAGGCTGCCATTAACGCCGCGTCAAACTTTCTTCCGCAGGGATTGCCGTCGCCGCCGATCTACAGTAAGTCGAATCCGGCTGACGCGCCGGTGATGACGCTCGCGCTAACCTCCAATACCATTCCATTGACTCAGGTCGAGGATCTCGCCGACACACGCCTCGCGCAGAAAATCTCGCAAGTAGCCGGTGTCGGACTCGTGAGTATCAGCGGCGGTCAAAAGCCGGCCGTGCGGATTCAGGCTAATCCGACTGCGCTCTCGTCGTACGGGATCAGTCTCGAAGACGTGCGCACTGCGCTTCAGCAAACGAGCGTCAACCAGGCGAAAGGAAATTTCGATGGACCACAGCAGTCGTACCAGATCGACGCCAACGATCAGATTCTTTCCGACAAAGACTACGGAAAGATTGTCGTCGCGTATCGCAACGGTGCGCCAGTCGTGCTGTCGGACGTGGCCTCGGTTGTAAACGGCGCGGAGAACGTGAAGCAGGCGGCGTGGATGAACAACGTGCCCGCCGTCATCGTCAACATTCAGCGACAGCCCGGCGCGAACATCATCCAGGTTGTCGACCGCATCAAGGCGCTGCTGCCGCAACTGCAAACGACGTTGCCGCCCGCGATTCAACTCTCGGTACTGACCGATCGCACCGTTACGATTCGCGCGTCAGTTAAAGACGTGCAGTTCTCGCTGATGTTGACAGTCGCGCTCGTGGTGATGGTGATCTTTCTGTTTCTCAGAAACCTCTCGGCCACGATCATTCCGAGTGTCGCCGTGCCGCTTTCGCTCGTCGGCACGCTCGCGGTGATGTATCTCGCGGGCTACAGCCTCAACAATCTCACGCTCATGGCGCTCACGATCTCGACCGGGTTTGTTGTCGACGACGCGATCGTGATGATCGAGAACATCGTCCGCTATCTCGAAGAAGGCGAGAAGCCGATGCAGGCGGCGTTGAAAGGCGCGGAGCAGATTGGCTTCACGATCGTCTCGCTCACGATCTCGCTGATCGCGGTGCTGATTCCGTTGTTGTTCATGGGCGACATCGTTGGTCGCTTGTTTCGCGAGTTTGCGATCACGCTCAGTGTGACGATTCTCGTGTCGGCGGTTGTGTCGCTGACGCTCACGCCGATGATGTGTTCGAGACTGCTTCGCGAACACTCGAAGCAGAGACGCTTCTATCGTGCGTCGGAGCGCGTGTTTGAAAAGATCATCGACTTCTACGGTGAGACGCTGCGTTGGGTGCTCAAGTTTCGCGTGATCACTTTATTAATAGCAGCCGCGACGCTCGTGCTCACGATCTGGCTTTACGTCGTCGTGCCGAAAGGCTTTTTCCCGGTGCAGGACACAGGCGTCATTCAGGGTATTTCGGAAGCGTCGCAGCGAATCTCGTTTCCCGCGATGGCCGAAAAACAGCAGCAGCTCGCGCAGGTCATTCTCAAGGATCCGGCGGTTGAAAGTCTCTCTTCATTCATTGGCATCGACGGCACGAATACGACGCTCAACAGCGGACGCATTCTTATCAATCTCAAACCGCTCGACGAACGTAACATCAACGCCACCGCGGTTATGAATCGACTGCAAACCGCGCTCGCGCAAGTCGACGGCATCACGCTTTACATGCAGCCGGTGCAGGACCTGACGGTTGAAGATCGTGTCAGCCGCACGCAGTACCAGTACACGCTCGAGTCGCCGAACGCCGACGAGCTGAATTCATGGACCACACGGTTTGTCGACAAGTTGAAAGCGCTGCCGCAACTTCAGGACGTCGCCACCGATCAGCAAACCGGCGCGGCGCAGACCACGCTCGTGATCGATCGCGTGACGGCTTCGCGACTCGGAATCACGCCGCTCGCAATCGATCAGACGCTTTACGACGCGTTCGGTCAGCGACAGATCTCGACGCTGTTTACACAATCAAATCAATATCACGTGATCCTCGAAACGCTGCCGAACTTTCAAAACAACCCGGGAAAGTTACAGGACATTTACGTGCGCTCGACGAACGGCACCTCCGTACCGCTCAGCACGTTCAGTCATTTCGAGTTGGGCACGGCGCCGCTCTCGGTCAATCATCAGGGCCAGTTTCCAGTCGTGACGATCTCGTTCAACCTCGCGCACGGTGCTTCACTCGGCGAAGCGACGAATGCGATCGAGCAGGTCGAAAAAGATTTGAACATGCCGGGAAGTGTGCAGGCGTCGTTTCAGGGAACGGCGCAGGCCTTTAAGAATTCGCTGACAAATGAGCCGCTGTTGATTCTGGCGGCGATCATCACGGTCTACATCGTGCTCGGCGTTTTGTATGAGAGCTACATTCACCCGCTCACGATTCTTTCGACGTTACCGTCAGCGGGTGTCGGTGCGATTCTCGCGCTGTTGCTGTTCCGAACGGAGCTCACGGTGGTCGGAATCATCGGCATCATTCTTCTGATCGGCATCGTGAAGAAGAACGCGATCATGATGATCGACTTCGCCCTCGACGCTGAGCGCAATCATGGCAAGGAGCCGGAGGAAGCGATCTTCCAGGCGTGTCTGTTGCGCTTTCGTCCGATCATGATGACGACGATGGCGGCGTTGCTCGGCGCGTTGCCGCTGGCGTTTGGTAGTGGCACCGGATCGGAGTTGCGGCGACCACTCGGCATCACACTCGTCGGTGGTCTGATGTTGAGCCAACTACTCACTCTTTACACGACGCCCGTGATCTATCTCTTCTTCGACGCCGCCGCGAGAAAACTGGAAGAGGCCACAAAAAGGCACAAAATGCACAAAAAGTTTACCCATGCAATTATTTGTGCTTTTTGTGCTTTTTTGTGGCTAAAAACTGTTTTATGAGTCTTTCGTCGCCCTTCATACAAAGGCCGGTTGCGACGGTGCTGTTGACGGCGGCGATCGCGCTCGCGGGGGCGGTGGCGTTCAAGTTGTTACCGGTTTCACCCCTGCCGCAGATCGACTTCCCGACAATCTCGGTGTCGGCAAACTTGCCGGGCGCGAGTCCGGAGATCATGGCGTCGTCCGTGGCCACGCCGCTCGAACGTCAACTGGGCCATATCGCCGGCGTGACGGAGATGACCTCCGCGAGTTATCTCGGCTCGACCAGCGTGACTTTGCAGTTTGAGTTGAACCGCGACATCGACGCCGCCGCGCGCGACGTGCAAGCTGCCATCAACGCAGCGCGCGGCTACCTCCCGACGAACCTGCCGAACAATCCTACGTATCGTAAGGTCAATCCTGCGGACGCACCGATCATGATCGTCGCGCTGACCTCGGACGTTTACGATCAGGGCCACCTTTACGACTTCGCATCAACTGTGCTCCAGCAGAAGCTTTCACAAATCCAGGGTGTGGGCCAGGTCGTAGTCGGCGGAAGCTCGCTGCCCGCCGTGCGCGTCGATGTGAATCCGACACAGTTGAACGCGACCGGCCTCGGTCTCGAAGACGTTCGCACGATGCTGAGCCAGCAAAACGCAAACCTCGCGAAAGGCCAGCTCGCCAACAACAGCACCACCTCCGACGTCGCCGTAAACGATCAACTTCTGAAAGCCGCGGATTACCGGCCGCTGATCGTCGGCTACACCAACGGCGCCGCGATCAGATTGTCTGACATTGCAAACGTGCAGGACTCGGTCGAGAACCTTCGCTCCGCGGGACTCGCGAATGGCAAGCCGTGCGCGCTCGTCATCATCTTTCGACAACCCGGCGCGAACATCATCGACACGGTCGACAGCGTGCGCGCCTCGCTGCCGCAGTTGAAGGCCTCGATTCCGTCCGCGATCGATCTCACCGTGATGACGGACCAGACGACGACCATTCGCGCGTCCGTCAGAGACGTCGAGCGCACGCTCACGATCTCGATCGGTCTCGTGATCATGGTGGTGTTTGTCTTCCTGAGAAATCCACGCGCGACGATCATTCCGGCGGTCGTCGTGCCGGTCTCGCTCATCGGCACGTTCGGCGTGATGTATCTCTGCAACTACAGCCTCGACAATCTCTCGTTGATGGCGCTCACGATCTCCACCGGCTTCGTTGTCGACGATGCGATCGTCGTCATTGAAAACGTGACGCGCCATCTCGAGGAAGGAATGCGGCCGTTGCAAGCGGCGCTGCTCGGCGCGAAAGAGATTGGATTCACAGTGCTCTCGATCAGTATCTCGCTCGTCGCTGTGTTCACGCCGTTGCTGTTGATGGGCGGAATCGTAGGCCGCCTGTTTCGCGAGTTCGCGGTGACGCTGTCAGTCGCGATTCTCGTTTCGCTCGTGGTGTCGTTAACGACGACGCCGATGATGTGCTCGCGGTTGCTGAAACACGGGAAAGGACATGGACGAATTTATCGCGCGAGCGAGCGAGTGTTTCAGTGGATCCTCAGTTTATACGAGCATAGTTTGACGTGGGTGCTGCGACACCCTTTGCCGATCTTGTTACTGCTGCTGATCACAATTGGCGTAAATGTCTATCTGCTCGCGATCGTGCCCAAAGGCTTTTTCCCGCAGCAGGACACGGGCCGGCTCGCGGGCGGAATTCAGGGCGCGCAGGATGCGTCATTCACGGCGATGCGTCAGCGGATGGCGCGCTTCGTCGACATCATCAAAGCTGATCCGGCTGTGGCGAATGTCGTTGCATTCACCGGCAGCGGCGGTGGCACGACGACGAATACCGGCCGAATGTTCATCTCGCTGAAGCCACTCGCGGAACGAAAGGTCAGTGCCGAAGAGATCATTCGTCGTTTGCGGCGGCCGCTCGCGACTGTTGAAGGCGCGTCGGTGTTTTTGCAAGCGACGCAGGATCTGCGCGTCGGCGGTCGCGGTGGTAACGCGCAATACCAGTACTCGATTCAAAGTGAAAATCTGGATGACCTTGTGAAGTGGGGACCGGAGCTGTTGCAGGCGTTACGCAAGGTGCCGATCGTGACGGACGTCAACAGCGATCAGCAGAACAGCGGCTTGCAGGCGTCGCTTGATTACGATCGCGCCACCGCGGAGCGGCTCGGTATCACGCCGCAGGAGATCGACTCGACGCTCTACGATGCATTTGGACAACGACAAGTGTCGACGATGTACAAGCAACTCAATCAGTATCACGTGGTGATGGAAGTCGAGCCGCGATACTGGCAGAGTCCTGAAGGATTGAAGGAGATCTATCTGCATTCGAGCAGCGGCGGAGTGGTGCCGTTGAGTGCGGTGGCCCATTACGCGCCGGCAACCGCGCCGCTTGCGGTCAATCACCAGGGACAGTTTCCGGCGGTGACTTTCTCGTTCAACCTCGCGCCCGGCGTCGCGTTGAGTGATGCCGTGCAGGCGATCAATCAGACGGAACAAAGTATCGGTATGCCCGCGACGATACACGGAAGTTTTGCGGGCACGGCGCAGGCGTTTCAATCATCGCTGGCAAGCGAGCCGTTGCTGATCGTGGCGGCGTTGCTGGCGGTCTACATCGTGCTCGGGATTCTTTATGAAAGTTACATACACCCGATCACGATCTTATCGACGTTGCCGTCGGCAGGTGTGGGTGCGGTGCTGGCGTTGCTGCTGACGCACATGGACCTCAGCTTGATTGCGTTGATTGGGATCATTTTGCTAATCGGCATCGTGAAGAAGAACGCGATCATGATGATCGACTTCGCGCTCGCCGCCGAACGCGGTGAAGGGAAGAGCTCGCGAGACGCGATCTTTCAGGCGTGCATGTTGCGCTTTCGGCCGATCATGATGACGACGATGGCCGCCTTGCTAGGCGCGCTGCCGCTCGCGCTCGGGACAGGCACGGGTTCGGAGCTCAGGCGGCCGTTGGGGATCTCGATCATTGGCGGGTTGATCGTGAGTCAGATGCTGACGTTGTTCACGACGCCGGTTGTGTATTTGTATTTGGACCGGTTGCGTGAGTGGTTCGCGTCGAGGCCGTTTAAGTTAAAAGAAAGAAGTAAGCCACGGATTACACGGATGACACGGATCAGAAAAACTGAACAGTGTTCATCCGTGTAAATCCGTGGCGAAAAAGAAAATGTCTTATCAATTTAAAATTTTGGGTGTGACGTTGATTGCGATGGTCCTTTTTAAGAGTTGTGACAAGGCACCGAAGTATGCGACGCCGAGTGTGGCGACGCCGCCGGCGTTCAAAGAAATCACGCCCGATACATTCAAAGAAACGAAAGACTGGAAATTCGCGCACCCGAGCGACGCCGTGATTCGCGGCAAGTGGTGGGAGATGTTCAGCGATCCGCAACTGAACGCGCTCGAGGAACAAGCGAACGGCGCTAATCAAAACATCGCCCTCGCTGACGCAAACTTTCGCGCCGCGCGCGCGCTGATTAAAGAAGCCCGTTCCGAATATTTCCCAACGATAACGACGAGCCCTTCGATCATCGCGTCGCGACAATCCGGCGCCGCGTCTCATTCGAACGTTTCGCCCGGACGCTCGGCGGTCAACTACACGCTCCCGTTCGACGCCACCTGGGAACCAGACTTTTGGGGACGCATCCGCAACACCGTGGTCTCGAGCACTTCCGAAGCGCAGGCGACCGCAGCCGATCTGCAAAACATTCGTTTGACCGTTGAGGCTGAGCTCGCGTTCGATTACTACCAGCTTCGTTCGCTCGACGCTGAAAAGCGTTTGCTCGATACCACCATCGCTGCTTATCAACAACAACTCGATTTGACGCGCGTTCGCTTTCAAACCGGCATCGCGTCGGATGAAGACGTCGCGCAGGCCGAAGCGCAGTTGAAGTCAACGCAGGCGCAAGACACCGATCTCGGCATCGCGCGAGCGCAACTCGAGCACGCGATCGCGTTGCTGACGGGCCAGCCCGCGTCAACGTTCTCGCTTCCGGCGACAGACCTGGTTGAGAAGCCGCCTGCGATCCCGGTTGGTTTGCCGTCGCAGCTACTCGAGCGACGTCCAGACATCGCCGCGGCTGAACGACGCGTCGCGGAAGCGAATGCGGATATCGGCGTGACGAAAGCGGCGTTCTATCCCTCGCTCGTGCTCGGCGCGACGGGTGGATTCGAGAGCACGTCGATCGCAAGCTGGTTTACCTGGCCCGCGCGTTTCTTTTCACTTGGGCCAACGTTGAGCCAGACGCTCTTTGATAAAGGACGGCGGAGGGCGGCGAATGAAGTGGCAGTCGCACAGTATGAAGGGACGGTGGCGGGCTACCGGCAGACTGTGTTGACGGCCTTTCAGGAGGTTGAAGACAACCTCGCGGCGCTGACCATTCTTTCACGCGAACTCGACGAGCAGAACGACGCCGTGGCTTCTTCACAGCGCGCGCTTTCGCTCGCGAATGATCGATACAAGTCGGGGATTGATAGTTATCTGAACGTCATCACCGCGCAGGCGACGCTCTTGAACAATCAGCGGACGGCAGTGAATCTCGAGGCGCAGCAGATGACCGCGAGCGTGGAGTTGATCAAAGCGCTCGGTGGCGGCTGGAACGCGTCCGAACTGCCGACACCTAAACAGCTCAAGTGATCAACGCCAGCGTTGTTGGCCCTCAAGACAAATTTCGTTCAACTAAAATGGCTCGCGCTTCGTTTTCTGATCCAAGTTACGGCGACTTCCACCGTAACAACGGATAGGAGCATGAGCGCAGCGAAAAGACGTACATTTAATCCTTGTCGAAACAAGATCATGAAAAGGCAGTTTAGTATGAATATCCCAGTTATTATGTGACTGAGCCATACCTGCTTCTTCTTTACTCCGAAAAAAGCGGCCATTGTCGTAACAAAAAGTGCCCAAATGTAGACAAAGTCAACGGCAGGAATTCCGATGTCCGAAAAAAAGCTGTCCATTGTTAATCTCCAATCCAGCTTGCCTCAGTACCTGGCGGATTTCCGCCGACCAATCCGCTTCTCAACAGGTCACTTCTTACGTGCAACCGAAGAAGGAGCCCGAACGAGAAAAACGTCCCAGGCCCAGCGTCCAACATCGAAACCTTTGCTGTCTCTGACTTTGGCCCTGTAGCGGAACTCATTGCCGAACTCGTCTGTTTGCTTTGATATTTTATACCCCAGCTCAATGCTTGCCACATTCAGCGAGGGAAGGCTATGAAGTTCAGCAGCCTCAGAGATGCCATTGTGGTTCGTGTCCTGCCATAGACGTAACGAGGCGAACACTGCATCGCGACTGTCGATTACCCCATCTTTGTTGCCGCCTTGCGCTGGCTGGTCGTACACAGCCAGAGCGCGGAATCCGTTTTTCTTCTCGCCCGGTAATGGCTCAGGCTGAGGCGTAACATCGCCAAACACTTCTGTCCCATTGTCGATAATCCCATTCCCGTTGCGATCGAGAACAAGCCACGCGTCATCTGAGTCGGCCCGCGTCCACGCGATCTTTTCGCTGCCTCCGATATTGTTTAGATTGAAGCTCACGCCGTTAGCTGCATTTGTTAGAGCAAAGCCGTTGCCAGCGACGTCCACGAGTATCGGCGAACTGTAATATACGCAATCGCACCATTCGAAACTCCAACTGCCACCGTCGCAGACCGCGAACGTAAGTGGGCATGAGGACGATGGTGGATCGAGTTGACAGTAATCACCCGTGAAGTTCCACCACCAGCCGCCCAATTCACAGGCACTCTGCGCTCCCGGTATCGACGGAATACAGTCTGTATAAAAGTCAGACCAATATCCGCTTATTTCCCCGCAGATCTCCTGATAACGTGGTGGCGTTGGCGGAGGAGGCGCGGAAGTCCCACACGATTGAATTGCATTATTACATTTAAGTACTGCGAGTGGGCCAAGTGCTGGGTGGGCGAGGATCGCCAGAAAACAACCCAACCCGATTGTTTCACCGCACAGCGCGATCAACGTACCAATTGAACCCACATATGCCAGTATTGCTAGATAACACTCAAGGATGTCTTGAGCACAGCCAAAGTTAAGACTTTCGATGTTGATGCCTCGTGCCAGCATGACTCGCGAGGCAACTGATTTGTCAGAGAAACCGTTGCTGGCATCGATCAGTGTTTTCAGGTCGCGATCTCGACGAATTTCGATAACGATCCTTTTAAGTTTCGCCACCGTGTCGGTGGCAAGTGATTCTTTCGAACCGTCAGCCATCTTCAGTTCAGTCGAGTGTTTTCCATATTCAAATTCGATTCGCGTCTTGTTTGCGTTCCCGTTATTTGGATCAGGCCAAGTTCGTACGAACAAGGCATGACTTCTCGGAGCTTGAAAACGCAATAAGGTCCTGCCAGACGCGTATCGCTGAATCTCGACGCTACCAAGTTGTCGTTGTTTTGAGATCTCCAGCTTGACGTGATCAGCTGACAGAGCAACATATCTGGCCTTCGTACCGTCAGCTTTTCGTGCAAAGGTAATTCCATCTGGATCGAATCCGTATTCGAATGATTTGTCGATTGCAGTTGGAGAGATTGATACGCCTGAAGCTGCACACGAACTCGGCAGCGCACTTAAGGGAACCGTCAAGGCAGTCACGAGTAGATCACAAAAAATCATTTGAAAAGATCTTCGCAATGAGGAACAACGCGTAGTCATTTCCTTACTCCTTTTGGTTATGGAGAGGGTGAGCTGATGGGGGAAGGCTACTGAGAACTAGCCCAAGCGGTCTTCTTATACGCTTATTCCTGAAATCGAACCATAAGGAAAATCCTGACCGCCTGATCAGGCCCGGATCGATCGGATTTAAATCTGTGTAATCTGTGGTTCGGATTGACTGCGAAACTGGATCTCGTGGAGCTTTGCAAAGAGCCCGTTAGCTGCGAGTAACTGCTCGTATGTGCCGCGTTCGACGATGGTGCCGTGATCGATCACGAAGATCACGTCGGCGCGGCGTATCGTCGCCAGTCGATGCGCGATGACGATCGTCGTGCGGCCTTCCATCAACCTGCCGAGCGCTTCAAAGACGAGCTCTTCCGATGCAGCATCAAGCCCCGACGTCGGTTCATCCAGGATCAGTATCGGCGAGTTGCGAATGATCGCGCGCGCGATCGCGATACGTTGCCGTTGTCCACCCGAGAGCGTCACGCCTTTTTCGCCAACCATCGTGTCGTACTGCTGCGGCATCTTGCTGATGAACTCATCCGCGTTCGCGAGCCGCGCCGCGCGCAGGATCTCCTCGCGGGTCGCCTCCGGTTTGCCATACGCGATGTTCTGCCAAACCGGCGCGCGGAACAGCAGCGTGTCCTGCAACACGAAACTCATCTGCCTTCGCAGCGACTTCATTTTGTAATGCCGCACGTCCTCGCCGTCGATCTTTACGACTCCTTTTTGCGGATCGTAGAAGCGACCAATCAAACCCGTGATCGTCGTCTTGCCCGCGCCGGTTGGACCAACAAGCGCCGCGAGCTGACCTGGCTCGACGTGCAGGTTGACGTCGTTGAGCGTGCCGTAACCATTGCTGTAAGCAAACGAGACGTGATCGAATTCAATCTCGCCTTTGAAGTTCGGAGCCTTTCTCGCGCCCGGCAGATTGCGTACATCGTTCTCCGTCTCGATCACTTCCCGAATGCGCTCGTAGCCCACCGCCGCTTTCGACATCGTGTCGGTCATCTTCGACAGGTCGCGCATCGGCTTGTACATCTTGCCGAGATAGAGCAGGAAGACGAGCAGCGAACCTGTTGTCATTTGTCCGGTCATCACGAGATTGGCGCCGTACCAGAGGACGAGACACGTGCCGACTGCGACGATTACCTGGACCACCGGCGCCAGCTTCGCTTTCAGGCTGCGTGCCTTGAGCGCGGTCTCGACGTTCTCCAAACTTCGCTGGGCCAGACGCTCCTCTTCGTAGTCTTCGCGCGCAAATGCTTTGACTACGCGGATCGAGTTGAGCACTTCCGCGACGACTGAAACTACTTCGCCCTCTTTCTTGCGCAACGCACGCGATGCCTGCTTAATCCGGTGTGTGTAGGTGTAGACGACAATGAACAGAAATGGCGTGATCGAAAGCGCGATGAGCGTGAAGCGCCAGTTGAGATAGAACATCACCGCGAGCATACCGACGAGCGTCAGCACAGCCACGACCATGCCGAGCAAAGCTTGCGAGATAAAATCCTGAATCGAATCGATGTCAGCGGTGACGGTGCTGATCAGATCGCCGGTTCGCTTTTGATCGTGATAAGCGAGCGACAGGCGTTGAATGTGATGATAAAGAATACGTCTCAGGTCGTGCATCACCCATTGACCGACGGACGTGGTCAGATACTTCTCCGCGTAAGAACTCAACGCACCGCCGGCCGCGATGACGATTACGGCGAGGATGGCGAAGTGAAGTATCGAGACTTTATTGAGACCGAACGTGGCGCCGATCATTCCCGACATCCACGACGGCATGTGCTTCGTGCCGAACACGTAGTCGAAGACGATCTTGAGCGGCCACGGCTCGAGCAGATCGGTCGCCGCCTCACCGAGTACGGCGATGAACGCGAGCACCAGCATACCGCGGTGAGGCTGCAGCAAATCAGAGAGTTTTAATTTTTTCTTGTGCTTTGTCACTTAACAAAAATTACGCCGAAGGCGTTGGCCAATTTCAGCCCAGGGTTGGAGCGCAGCGACAACCCTGGGTGAACATAGAATACAATTAAACCCTGAAAGGGTTACATCGTTGGCGAACCCCTTCAGGGTTGTCACACCTTCACTTGATTGATACCAGGGTTGTCCCAACCCTGGGCTGAAATTAGGTAACGCCTTTGGCGTTACAACGCGGCGCGGAAGGCTTTGGGTGTTGCGCCGGCCAGCCTGCGGAACGCCGTGGTGAAGTGGCTCTGGCTGGAGAAGCCCGAACGCAGGGCAATCTCAGAGATCGGCAGTTCCGTCTCCTCCAGCATCCTCTTCGCCCGTTCGATCCGGCGTTCCGCGATGTAGTTCGTCGCCGTCATTCCCATCGATTGCTTGAAGGCGCGCGAAAAGTGGAAGTAGCTCATGCGCACCGCGCGCGCGACCGCACGCAGCGCGACGCGTCCTTCTTCTTCGTCAGAAAGATGATGATCGATCAATGCGACCGCTTGTCGTAACTTGTGCGGCGCCATGCCGCCGTGTCCAATGTGTACGTCTTGCAGCGAGCTGTAGCGACGCACGAGCTGGATCGCGAGTCCCGGCGCGAGCGAATCAGCATAGAGACGCCCAACAACATTCGCTTCATTCAACTCATGCAAGAGCGACATCGCGACGTGACAGATATTCTTATCCTTGAAACCGATTTGCGGAGTCAGACCGATCTCGGTGTGTGAAAAGTTCAACTCGCCCGCCGCCGAACGCACAAACAACGGTCGCAAATAAAGCAGCAGCAGGTCGAGCGAGTCGCCATTCTCAGCCTGGCAAACCCACGACGAGCCGGCGGGAATGATCGCGCTTTCGCTCGAAAGCACCTCGCCTTCGAATCGCCGTTTGCCGCGGTACACGCTCGTGAAAAACGAGTCGCCGAGGTTCTTTACGATGCAATGGTCGTCGGAGGCCGGAATCACCGCCTCGCGCGAGGTGTGGCGAAAATGCACCGCGCGGACATTTTGCCACCCGATGCCATCACTCGATCTCAACACTGATTGGGGGTAGAGAACTGAGAGATCGCTGGTCGAGGCCTTCACGAGCTCTGCCCGGTTGTGAATTGAGAGGGGTTTCACAACTCGCGTAGCCAAAGGTTGATAGTTCAAAGTACTAGCAGTTTGTAACATGGCTCCCTTTTCCCTTTTCTAACTCTTATCTAGTCCGGCGCTGATTGCTCCGAGCAGGGACTCCTCGCTAAATGGTTTTTGGAGGAAGTCTATTGCTCCCGCCCGCAAGCCTCGTGCCCGCGCATCTTTGTCGTCGTGGGCCGAGATGAAGACGATGGGAACGGCTGCGCCGCTTGCGTTCAGCCGCTCCTGGAGTTCGAGTCCGGTCATTCCCGGCATTCGAACGTCGGCAATTAGGCAGTCTGTTTGGGAGAGGAAAGGAGACTTCAGGAACTCTTCCCCTGAACAGAACACCTCTGCGCGAAAGCCCACCGAGTCGATCAGGCTTTTGAGCGCCGTTCGCACCGACTCGTCATCGTCAACAATTGAAATCACCGGGATAGTCATTACGTGAAGAGAGTAAGAGTTTTTGAGGTGAGAAAACTATTATACGGTCGTATCCGCGCCCTATACTTTGGTATAGGCCACAAGGACGTTCTGTAAAGTTTTGTAAATTATGTGTTCTGGTTTGTGCTTTTTGTGATCAATCTTTCGGCCATGCGGACGAGGTCGGCGAGCGAGTCGGCGCGCATCTTTTCCATCACCTGGCGACGATGGAGTTTGACAGTGATTTCGCTCGTGCCCAGTTGCATTGCGATCTGCTTGTTGAGCATTCCTTTTACGACGAGCGCGAACACTTCAGACTCGCGTGGCGTGAGTGACTGATAACGATTGCGAAGCTCGGCGCTGCCGGCTTGTTGCGAACGCGCGCGCCGATCGCGTTCGAGCGCCTGCTGAATCGCATCGAGCAGATCCTGATCGCGAAACGGCTTCGTCAGAAACTCAACCGCGCCCGCTTTCATCGCGCGCACTGACATCGGAATGTCGCCATGCCCCGTGATGAAGATGATCGGAATATGAATGTTCGCTTCGGCGAGATCGCGCTGGAGATCAAGCCCGCTGAGCCCCGGCATTCGCACGTCGAGTATCAAACAAGCCGGCGCATCAGGACGCGGGCTTTGCAGAAACTCCTGCGCTGACGCGAATGTTTTGACGTTGAGTCCCACCGATCGAATGAGACTGTTCAGCGCCTCGCGTATCGATTCGTCATCGTCGATGACGTATACGATGTCAGCCTCGTTGGTCACGATCGGTTCTCCGCTGCCGTCGACAACGTAAACTGGAAGACGGCGCCTTGCGGCGAATTTGGCGTGGCCCAAAGACGTCCGCCATGCGACTCGATAATCGTCCGGCTGATCGCGAGGCCCATGCCCATACCTTCCGGCTTCGTCGTGTAGAACGCATCGAACACGCGCTCGAGATTTGCTGTATCGAGTCCTTCGCCGGAGTCTTTCACCGCGACGATCACGTTGTCTTTTCCATTAACGTCTGAATTGACGGACAACTCGCGCGTCCCGTCTTTGCCCTTCGCGATTGCTTCGAGCCCGTTGATGATCAGATTCAGAATCACTTGTTGCAATTGAACTCGATCTCCACGCACGCGAGGCAAGTCGTCCTTGAGTTGCCGCGTGAGGGAAACACGCTTCCGGCGCGCTTCGCTTTGTGCGAGCGCCAATACCTCGACAATCACTTCGTTGAGATCGACGAGGTCGTTGCGCGGCGGCGCCTTCTTCACGAGCGCGCGCACTCGCGCGATAACTTCGCTGGCCCGGTAACTGTCTTTAATGATCCGCTGCACCGCCTGTCGCGCTTCACCGAGATTAGGCGTCGCGCCACCCAGCCAACGCAGGCACGCATTGCCATTCGTAACGATCGCTGCCAGTGGTTGGTTTACTTCATGAGCTATCGAAGCCGTGAACTCGCCGAGAGTCATGACGCGCGTGACGTGAGTCAACTCTGCGTCGCGTTCGCGCAGTGTCTCGTTTGCTTGCCTGAGTTCGTTCGTGCGCTCCTGGACTCGCGTCTCGAGCTCATCGCGCGCCTGCCGCAGTCCTGCTTCAGCGCGTCTGCGTTTACTGCTCATCCAACTCGTCAATACAGCCAAAACTCCGAAGACGACCAGAAAGCTCAGCGGCTTTGGTCCAAGACGCAGCGTGTAAAGCGGCTCGACAAAGTACCAGTCGATCGACAATTCGGCCAGGACCACGGCGAGTAGTCCCGGTCCCATGCCGCCGAACCACGCGCTGACGACGATAGCGGCGTAGAAGAGCGGTGTGATGTCAGTGTAATACTCGAGCGATCTGGTGATGACGAGCGCCACCGCGACAGCAGCTATCGCCAGACCGTAGCGCCAAACTATTCGCAACATTCAATAGATTATGTCAGATCCGCGTTCCTCCACGCTAAACACTATGTGGCCTTTTTACTGAACGAAGAAAGAAAGCCTCAAGTTTTTTGTGCAGTTCGCATGAGATTGCGTGGTCCAAGTGATGGCATGGCAATTTCTAGGCATCGCGTGTGTCGAGTTTTTTAGTTGTTTGAAAGGAGAAATCATGAAAATGCTTGTTAGTGTGGTGGTGGCGGGATGTTTGCTGAGTTTGTTGTTGATCGGGAGTGCGGGGGCACAGGAGCCGGGGACGAGGATTCGAGCTCAGATTCCGTTTGACTTCACCGTGAAGGGGAAAACGCTTCCGGCAGGTGTGTACGACATCACGCGAGTGATGGATGAACCGATCACGCTGCTTGTTCGTAACATTCACGATAAGCGCGACGAAGTAGTAGTCGAGACTGCGCCTAAACTGGAACGCAGCATGTCCAATAGGGACGAGCTCATCTTCAATCGTTACGGTGACACTTACTTTCTGTCGGATGTTTTCACTGCGGGTGATTCTACCGGCGAGGAGTTACGTACTTCGCACCAGGAACGTGAGTTGAAACGTGAGATGGCTCGCAACCAGGCTGGACCAGAGACGGTGACTATCGCTGCTTTGAATTAAGAGGATATATTAGCCACGGATTACACGGGTTAACACAGATAAGAATTTATCTGTGTTCATTCGTGTAATCCGTGGCTTGTATATTTTTTAAGGTATTACCTCGAAGCTGATCTTGTTCGACTCCACCATCGGACCATCGCAACAATCAAATCTACGTTGAATCGTGAGCTCATACTTGCCCGCGGGCAATGAATCGTACCAGGCGTCCGCACCGCCAGAATCATCAGCAACGAGCACGAACCAGTCAGCCACTCGCGGTTCGTTCGGTCTAAGCAGCACCGGTTCAGGAATATTCTCCGTTTCGCACATATGATTGCGTTTGGCGTTCATCGTCTCGTACGACTGCCAGTTCATGTAGGGCACGACCTTCCCATCACGCGTGAGCTGCGGACGGTCCTGGTAAAGATCCGACGAGATGCACGTGTACATCGCATCCTTAGCAGTATTCGTCATCGTAATCGTCACCGGTATCTCTGCACCAACTTTGTAACGTGTCGCCGGTGGACCAAGAAAACCGTCCGTGGTTGCGATCGTCACCTTGACCGATTGGCCCATCGCCACCGTAGACGCGATCAGGATGAAGACACCGAGCGCTGATAAAGTGCGCGGAAGATTGCGTCTGCTTTGTTGCGACTCCTCGATCCAGGTCTTGACTGTGTTCGCTATTTTTCGCGTGCTGGGCTCTTCCGGTTTCTTGCTTTCAGTCGTCGCCTCATTCGCATTCTGCTTTTGTTTGATGATTCGTATTGCCCTCATAATGCAGGAAAATAGATGCAAATCGAGTGCTACGTCTTCTCTGTAGTTGCTTCGAGTTGCCGTGTTTTGCCGAACGGCGAGGCCGAGGTGACGAGAAGCAAATTCAAGCAAATAGGAACAATCCGACACAATACCGAGCCATCTCCGCTGTGAAATACTTCAACCGATATGGGACTGCGGAGCCTTCTCTTTGCTATAGCTATTGTTCTCGTGTGTGCTGGCTGCTTGGCGGCACAGGAAATTCCCGGTGCCGCTAAGATCGCAACCGGACAGCCCGCTGCATTGAGCTATGAGCAAGCAGTCAGGCTCGCCATCGAGAACAATCTCGCAACACTTCGAGCACAAGAACGCCGGAACGAAGCGCGCGGCCAGCAGGAGCAAGCGCGCGCGCCGTTGCTGCCGAACATTTCCGGCGTTGCCTACCAGGCGGACCTGACGATGAACCTCGTCGCACTCGGTTTTCAGCCGGGGACCTTTCCGGGTATCACCAGGACCTTTCTCGGACCATTCAAAAACTTTGACGCGCGCTTGTTTTTGACGCAGAGAGTTTTTGATCTGAGCGCGATTCGAAACTACCAAGCCGGAAAGGCCGGGGTTCGCGTTGCAGAACTGGGCGAAGCACTCGCCCGCGAACAGGTGGCGAGTCGCACGGGGCTCAGTTATCTTGAAGCACTGCGCGCCGAGCGTGCGGTCGTGGCCGCGCAGGCGAACGTCGAATTGGCCCAGGCACTACTGCAACTGGCTCAGGATCAGCGCAACGCGGGTGTCGCGACTGGAGTTGACGTCACCCGCGCTCAAACACGATTGGCCGAGCAGCAAGTCGGGCTCGCGCAGGCGCAAACAGATTCTGAACAAGCGCGATTGAACTTGCAGCGCATCGTTGGGTTGCCGCTCGGTAGTCCGTTGACGTTGACCGATCGACTGCAATTCGTCGACGAACCGTTGCCGTCAGTTGAAACAGCCGTGACGGAGGCGGCTCGCGATCGGCGCGAGATTCAGGTGGCGGAAGAGCAGAACCGGGTCAATCAGCTCGAGCTGCAAGCGGCGCGCGCGGAGCATCTGCCGTCGCTCGCAGTCGTTGGTGATTACGGCACGAGTGCTGTCACACCCGATCAGTTCGCGCTGCCAACACGTCGAGTCGCAGTACAACTCAACGTGCCGATTTTTAATGGTGGCTTGACGCAGGGTAGAGTGACAGCAGCAGCGAGCCGGCAACGACAGACCGAGTTGGAGTTATCAAACGTTCGTGGGCAGGTTGAAGAGGACGTGCGTTTAGCATTGACGACATTGAGGACCGCGGCGGTGCAAGTGCGAGCGGCTGAGGAAAGCGTGACGTTGGCGCAACGCGAGCTCGAGATGGCGCGCGATCGTTTTCGGGCGGGCGTTGCGGACAATCTCGAGGTGATAACGGCGCAAACGACGCTTGCGAATGCGCGCGTCACGCAAGTAACCGCGCTGGCGCAACACAACGCCGCCCGTTTGAATCTGGCGGCCGCACTGGGACGCGCGGAGACATTTAGATGGTGAAGCCTAAGCCGCGGATTACGCGGGTTGATGAAGAAGAACCAATCGCGGATCAGCCGGACGCCGAAAAAGCTCGGCGCCCTTTTTACAAACGCCGCGGCGTGCTCATTATCGCCGCCGTGGTGTTGTTGCTCGGCGCGATCTTTGGCGTTCGTTACTGGCTCTACGCACGTTCGCATGAATCTACTGACGATGCATTCATCGACGGTCACATCATTCAGGTGAGTCCGAAAGTTTCTGGTTATGTCGCGAAGATCTATGTGGCTGACAACCAGCAGGTGAAAGAAGGTGATCTGATCGCCGAGCTCGATGCGCGCGATTATGAAGTTAAGTTGGAGCAAGCGAAGGCTGCGCTCGACGCGGGACTCGCAAAAGAGAACGAAGCTAAATCAAATGTGACGCTGACGCGCGCGACGAGTTCCGCCACAGTTCAACAAGCGCGCGCGGCCGTGCAGAGATCGCGTTCGGAAGTGCAGTCGCAACGAGCGGGCGCCGCTAGTTCGAGTAGCAAAGCCAGCGAAGCCGCTTCTGCTGTTGCGACCGCACAGGCAAACGTCGCTCAGGCCCAGGCGCAAGTCGTCGCGGCGCAAGCTGATGTGACGCGTGCGAATGCTGACGTCGAACGGTACCGGGCGCTCTATGCCAAGGACGAGATTTCAAAACAGCAGTTGGACCAGGCTGTCGCAGCAGCGAGCACAGCAGCGGCGCAACTGGAGGCAGCGCGACAGCGAGTGACAGCGGCAGAAGCACAGGTGAACCAGGCGCGCGCGTCACAGTCAGCGGCGGCTCAAACAGCACAGCAGGCGCAAACGCAGATCAGCGGTGCGCAGGCTGGTGTTAATGAAGCGCTCGGTCGATTGGCCCAGGCCAACGCGGCGCCGCAACAAGTCGCCGTTAGCGAGGCCCAAGCCGCGACCGCCGGTGCGACTACGGAACAGTTGAAAGCGCAGGTCGCGCAGGCTGAGCTCGAACTGTCGTACACGAAGATCTACGCGCCCGAGAGTGGACGCGTGACGCGCAAGAGTGTTGAAGAGGGCGCGCTCGTGCAGGTTGGTCAGCCGATGATGGCGATCGTTCCCGGCGATGTTTGGGTGACGGCGAATTTCAAAGAGAGCCAGATCGGCCAGATGACGCCGGGCCAGTCTGTTGAGATCAGTGTCGATGCTTATCCCGACAAAGTTTTTAAGGGACACATCGACAGCATTCAGGCGGGCACGGGCGCGCGGTTCAGCTTGATTCCACCTGAGAACGCGACGGGAAACTACGTCAAAGTCGTTCAGCGTGTGCCGGTGAAGATCGTTTTTGACGAGTCGCCGGATCCGAAACACATGCTGGCGCCGGGAATGTCAGTCGTTCCCGAGGTCAAGGTGAAATGACGCCCGAGAACGAGTGGAAGCCGAGTTTCAATCCCTGGCTGATCGCGACCTCGGTGATGCTCGCCACGTTCATGGAAGTGCTCGACACTTCCGTCGCCAACGTCGCGCTGCCACACATCGCGGGCAATCTTTCGGCGACGCCGGAAGAGTCAACCTGGGTACTCACGAGCTACCTGATTTCCAACGCCATCATTCTTCCCGCGACTAACTGGCTCGGCTCGTTATTCGGTCGCAAGCGATTCCTGATCGTTTGTATTGGAATCTTCACGTTGTCGTCCGCGTTGTGCGGCGCCGCAACGAGTTTGGATATGTTGCTGGTCGCGCGCATCCTGCAGGGCGCTGGCGGCGGAGCGTTGCAGCCGATCGCGCAGGCGGTGTTGTTGGAGAGTTTTCCCGCTGAGAAACGTGGGTCGGCGATGGCGGTTTATGGAATGGGAATCGTCGTCGCGCCGATCATTGGACCAACGCTCGGCGGCTGGATCACGGACAACTATTCCTGGCGCTGGATCTTTTACATCAATATTCCTGTCGGCCTGCTCGCGATGTTGATGGCGAAGACGTTTATCGAGGATCCGCCGTACATTAGGACCCAGCGGCCGGGACGTATCGACTACATTGGCTTCGGCTTGATGGCTGTCGGCCTTGCGACACTTCAGCTCGTGCTCGATAAAGGTCAGGAAGAGGACTGGTTTGCGTCGGCCTTTATCGTGCGGTCGATTCTGATCGCGGTCGTGGCTCTCATCGCTTTTGTCATTTGGGAACTGCGTGTAAAAGATCCGATCGTCAATCTGCGTGTGCTTTCTAATCGGAACTTCGCCGTGGGCACGACGCTGATCGCGACGGTGGGTATCGCGCTTTACGGTACCACTGCGCTCCTGCCGTTGTTTCTGCAAACGCTGCTGGGTTACCCGGCGCTGCAAAGCGGACTCGCGGTGAGTCCACGCGGTATCGGAGCGATCGCCTCGATGATCATTGTCGGACGTTTGATCGGGAAGATTGATGGTCGCTATCTGATTGTGTTCGGGTTCGCCATTCTCGCTGTCTCTACTTACTTTCTTGCTGATATCAATTTAACGATCACGGTGCGCAGCATTGCGTGGCCGCAGGTTTGGAGTGGTTTCGCTCTTGGATTTGTTTTTGTCCCGTTAACCGTGCTCGCGACGGGCACGCTTACGAACCAGCAGATCGGTAATGCTACCGGCATCTATAATCTGATGCGAAACGTAGGCGGCAGTTTTGGCATTGCGGCGGTGACGACGATGCTCGCGCGTGGTACGCAGGCGCATCAGGCGGCGATGGTGTCGCATCTGACACCGTACGATCCCGTCTTTCGAGAACGCCTGAGCCAGATGGCCTCAAACTTCGCCGCGCATGGTGGCAGCATGGTTACCGCCACTGAACAAGCCTACGGCGCGATGTATCAAACACTCGTCCGACAAGCGACCTTGCTGGCCTACATCGACAACTTCGAGTTGCTGGCCCTTCTCTGTCTACTCTGCCTCCCCGCCGGCCTCTTATTCAAAAAAGTCCGCGCCCGCGGCGGCGCCACGGCAATGCACTGAGTTTAGCCACAACAAGCACAAAAAGCTCAAATCAGCAGCAACCTGTTTTGAGCTTTTTGTGCTTCTTTCTGGCTAAGTCTAGATTCAGACAAATTTAAATACATCCTTAGTACCAAGATGGCCGCACGGAACCAGTCATGTTCCTCACGAAAGGTTACTGCGCTGCATGGATATACGTGTGCGACGAGTTATCAATCAGTTGTCGAGAGATCTCACCTGCGATGCCGATCTTACAACGCTCGCCAACTCAGTTAATCTATCGTCTTCGCGTTTGCGTCACTTGTTCAAAGACGAAACCGGTTTGACGCCGGCGCAATACCTCAAACGCCTTCGTCTCGAACGTGCGCGAGAGTTGCTCGACGATTCGTTTTTGCGTCTCAAGGAAGTGATGCCGCAGGTTGGTATCAATGACGAAAGTCACTTCGTCAGAGACTTCAAAAAGAAGCATGGCTTATCGCCGATCAAGTATAGACACCGCGGGCGCAATGTTCGTGATTCATAGTCGCAAAACTTTCGTGACGCTTAGCCATCTCGGCCAACTAATAGCAAACCGCGCAAACTAATTCCTGTTGCCGCTCGGCGTTTCGCCCTATAGAGTGCACGTCGTTGCGGCGCCTCAACGAGTAGTAGCCTCGTTCTCACCTTCACGGGGAGGAACGATCAACTCTAAAACTCTTTTATCTCTACACGTCGAGATGGAAATCATTCTCGAGGTGGTAGAGGAGTCTCAATCCTTGAAAGGAGCCTCCAATTATGAACGCAAGTGCGACGGACTTCTCACTGCATTCACTCGAAGCTCGCTTTGAGATGCAGTACCAGCAGGATTTGATGGATAGTGGCGACGGCGGCGGCGGCGGCGGTGGTGGCGGCGGCGGAAGCTACGGCTACTACGGCACGAGCTGGGACAACTATGGATACGGTAGCGGTTATGTAGGTGTCTACCAGGCAGCCAGCGATCAATCGGGAGCGATGCTCGACGATGGCAGTTATACCGACGGTTCTTCCGGCGGTTTCCCTGCCTATACCGATCCGAACGATCCGCGTTGTCAACTGGGTCGGCCGGACTGTCCACGCGCGCAATCGAAGTGCACGATCTGCCGCTGTTAACGCATTACCACCTGCGGTAGCGGGTGAGTCAACGATCAAGATATCGGTTGAGCATTCATGCGAACGCTGACTCACGCGCTACCGCAGGTGTCTAAGTTTAATTTCGAAAGGACTCTTAATTTCATGGACTCTCAAGCAATGGACTTCTCACTGCATGCGCTCGAAGCACGCTTTGAAATGCAGTACTACCAGGAAGACTATATCGGTGACGGCGGCAGTAGTGGCGGTGATTACGGCTACTACGGCAGTAGCTGGGGCAACTACGGTTACGGCAACGGATACGTCGGCGCCTATCAGACGGCCAGCGACGGCTCGGGCGCCATGCTCGACGATGGCACTTACACCGACGGAACGTCGGGTGCGTTCCCAAGCTACCCCGACGAGTACATCTGTTTAGCTGATCCGAACTATTACGGCTGCCAACCGCAAAAATCGTTTTGCACTATCTGCCGTTGTTAGGACATGGTGATTCATCTCGTAAATCCTGAAATCATGTAAACAGCTCCGTTGCGAAACAGACTCTTACAGGATTTCAGGATTTGCAGAATTTCTCGGAAACATTAGGGAGTAATACACAAGTGCTCGAGCCAGAGTCAGCTATCACTAATACATTGCCTAAGCTCAAGGACGGGCTGCGCATCGCGCCGTTTCACGATGGCGCCGCGGTGGGTGAACGTTATCTAGTTGAGGTTGGTGAGACGTGTTTCGTCGCCAGCAAAAACATGCGCGAGGTGTTGCTGGCGCTTGAAGATAAACCCGAGACCCTCGAAGAGCTCGCTGAGATCTATCAACAACAGACCGGCAACTCGATCACGACTGAAATACTTGCGGACGTGGTCGCGAACCGCATCCCCGATGCGCTTTTCGATCACACACCCGACCCAAAGAACCAGCGTCCATTCATCTTCAGCTTCAATTTTCTTTCGGAGAAAACGATTCGCCCGCTTTCGGATCGACTGCAAGTTCTTTATGCGAAGCCGGTCGTCATATTTGTTTGCGCAGCGTTTTTGGTGGCGGAGTATTTCATGTTCACGCACTCACTGCGCGCGGTACGCCACCCAATCAATCTTCGCGACTTAGTGTTCTCTTACATCGCCGTCCTCGGTATCACACTCTTTCACGAACTCGGACACGCGTCTGCGTGCAGGCGTTTCGAGTGTCCGCACGGCGACATCGGCTTCGCACTCTATTTCATCTATCCGGCTTTCTACACGGACGTGACGAAGGTCTGGCGTTTGCCGCGTCTGAAGCGCGCGGTCGTCGATCTCGGCGGCGTTTACTTTCAAGCCATGATCTTCATTGTGCTGACGCCTTACGTGATGCTCACTCACGATCTCTTCACGCTGCGTTTGCTGTGGGGCATGAATCTGATGATGTTCTTCACGCTCAATCCGATCTTCAAAATGGATGGCTATTGGCTGCTGTCGGACTTGAGCGGCTTGACCAACCTGCACGAGCAGATGCGTACCGCGTGGGTCAGTCTCGGGAGGAAATTGATGCGCCGTCCGGCGGTCGAGCGAACGACGCCGCAGGCGCAGGGGCTGCGTCTCAAGGTGCTCTATGTTTACAGCGTGCTGGCGGTGCTCTATTACGCCTACATCATCGAGTTTGTCTACGGATCGATTGGCACCGTGTTGACGCAGTACCCGCGACACGCGGCTTACTTCATCACGTTAATTGGGCGGGCATCTCGCGACGGTGCGATTGAAGCCACGACTTTCTTTGTTTTCAGACTGGTGCGCGAGACCGTTTGGCCGCTGGTTCTGTGTGTGATGATCTGCTTCATGGCTTACCGGATAGGCGGCTTCGTTTACCGGACGGTGTTCGGTGTGATGTCTGGATTTAACTTGACGATAGCGATGCCGCGCTGGGTGTACACGCTTGAGGCAATCGTGAAATCACGCAAATCCCGTAATCCTGTCTAAAACTTGCTTATGAAATCGCTTTATAAAAACTTTCGCGAGTCGATTTCCACACGACTGCGCATGCACTTCAGAGACAAGGAGCAGCTCGAAGACATCGCTTACGCGATGGGGCAGATGCTTAAGCTGCCATTACAGCAAGCCCGCGATCTCGCGCGGGAAGGCGCGGCACAACGAACGCAGATCAATAAGTTGCCGCTAGCGAAAAACTCTGCGCGTGCGCTCGCGACGTTACGCAGCATGCCGGTGCCGCTCGACATGCCGGAAGCTTTGCGCACGCTCGATGCGCACGCTGAAAAGTCTTATCTGCTCGCGCTGCCGTTCAGTGTCTCAGCGATGTCGCTCATCGCTCATCTTGTTCTCGATACGAACCGCCGCTTCTGCATCGTCGATACGCGTTTCACCCGTTACTACTTCTATCCATTTGTCGTAGCTCCGGAAACGCGCGAGCGCGTGCAACTGATCTCGCCTGTCGCGATGCTCAGACAGAACCGCGCGGCGACAGACAATCCGGTGACTTACGTGACCTTTCCGGATCTGGAGAGTACGAGTCTTGATACCGCGCGTCGTGTTCGTTTCCTCGGTGAGGATTATCAATTCTCGACGCTCGAGGCTTTGCTGTTCTTTCGTGGACTCGCACCGCTCTTCACGTTCTCAGCCGGCGAAAAAATCAAGCTGGTTGCTTACGAGGCGCCGAAAGTGAACGCCGTGACTGAAGCTGATGTTGATGCGTTGCTCGCGTGGCTCGCGCAGAACATGGAGCAGGTTTTCCGCGAAGCGCCGGCAGACGTGCTTTCCTGGGCCGAGACGCGAATGCTGGCCTACAGCATGAAGGCGACGACGGCGGTGATGAAGCTCAAGGTCGTCGAAGGTTATCTACGCGCGTGGAAGTCGGCCGATCCGAATTTCAAAGACGCGACGTTCGCGCGCTCGATCGTCGAACTGCAGAAAGTGCAAGAGACGATCGACAAAGATCGTTTAGCTGCGATTGGTGGTTGAAATGAAACAGAGGATCAAACAGCTCTATCGTTCTCGTCTCACGCATGGCTTTATGCAGGCGACTGCTCCGGTTGGCTCGCGCGTGCTCGCGAGGGTGGCCGATGCGTATGAGTATCTCAACACCGACGAAACCGAGGAGCTCAGGCGCAACTTCTCGCTCGCGTTTCCACATTTCTCCGAGCGCGAAGTGCGCGATCTCATTCTCAAATACCGGCGCTCGAGTTTCGAGAGTGAGTATGAGCGCAAGCAACTGGACATGATGCCACCCGCGCAGTTGCGAGACTTTTGCATGAAGCGTGTTGAGATCGAAGGTGTCGAGCACTTCCGCACCTGCGTTGAAAGTCCTGAACCGGTCGTGCTGTTCACGCCGCATTACGGCAGTTTCTCGATCGGCACCATGCGGGCGGCAATGGACATCGCGCCGCACAAGCAGTTCAGCATCTTCTACGACTCACCCGAGAAGAACCCCACGACGCACATTTACAAAGGCCTCGTCGATCGTCTCGAAGTCGGCACGAAAGTTCTCTACAACGACCGCACCGCGATCCTCGCCGGCGCGCGCGCGCTCAAGAAGGGCGGCGTGCTCGGAATCATGCCCGACGTATTTGAATACAACCTCGGCTTGATGTACGTGCCGTTCTTTGGTGGTCTGACGGTGACGATGGGCGGGACTGCGTTCTTCGCGTTAAAGGCCAAGGCGCGTCTGCTGCCCGCGTACTGTTGGCGCCGTAAGCCGGGTCATTTCGTCGTGCGTTACGACAAGCCGATTGAGTTGAGCGCGACCGGTAACCTTGCAGAAGACATTTATCATACGACGGTCAGGATCTTCGCGAACCTCGAAGCGCAGTTCACCGCCGCGCCTGAGCACTGGATTTACTGGGACCGGTTTGCGAACCGGATGAGTTATGAGTTCGACGTGAAGCTCCCGCGCGGAGATGAGTCGTGGAGTGAACAGTTCACCAAATTGCGTCGCGCTGTTGCGACCGAACAATCCACGCTCGGCCGTTATCTGAGTGGGTTTGAGAAAGCTTTGCACGAGGATGAGTTTCTCCAGACCGGAACGTCTTAGAAGATGTTGAGAGTGATTGCATTGATGGCGGTTCTGGTGCCGAGCAGTCTTGCGGGGCGTTGGAATGTTGTGTTCGAGATGCCGCGTGACTCGTACGAAATGCCGGTCGAGTTTGTCGTCTCGCCGAGCGGCAAAGTTACCGCCACTGTGCTTGGTCCACTCGGAACGTTTCGCATTCTCAACACGGACGCGCGTCTCGACGGTAACAAGCTGACGATCGACGCTGAGACTTCGTACGGCAAGCTCAAGGTCGACGCTACACTCGAAGGCGACCGTTTGCAGGGCAAGTGGTTTCACGACGGCCTCGTCGAGCGGCTCTTTTTCAACGGGGAAGTGCGTGGTCTGCGCGATCGCTCGTACGTCTCAAAACCGCGGCTCGAGGTGTTTGACGCAACGTGGGCGCGTCTCGAGCACGATTTTTACAGTCCCGATTTCAATGGCGTCGATGTGCGGAGTTTGCGGCGGCGTTATCGCACTCAGGTCGCGGCGGCGCAGACGGATGGCGAGTTTCTCTCGCTCATGCGTCAGATGCTTGGTGAGTTTCAGACGTCGCATCTCGACTTCTTCGCGACCCCTTCGTGGTCCAAAGAACTGCATCCGGCGCGTGCGAAAGACAGCTCTGAAAAAGACATCACCTGGAAACAGCTCAACTCTTCAGTTGGGTATCTTCGTATCGAGAGCTTCGAAGATGGACCGCAGGTCGTCGCGCGTGTTGACCGTGCGTTTGCTGAGCTCGCGAATTATCCAGCGCTCGTTGTTGATCTGCGCGGGAATGGCGGCGGCACGCTCAGCGCGGCGATGCGGCTCGGCGACTACCTGTTGCCGCGAATGCAACCCGTCGGGTATTTCGCGAGCCGCGCTGGTCTAACTCGACATGGCGTTCGATCAATCGATCAACTCAAGGCGTCTGCGTTGCCGGTGTTTTCGGGTTACGACTCTGAAGAGTTCACGCGCGAGATGACGGAGAAGGGCACGTTGATGCTGGCGACAGGCGGGCGTGCGAAGAGTCCATACCGTGGTCGCGTCGTTGTTTTGATCGATGAGAATTGTTTTAGCGCGAGCGAGGCGTTGGCGAGTGTCGTTAAAGAGACGGGCGCGGCCACGTTGATTGGAAGACGGACGACGGGCGCGATGTTGTCGGCGACTCCGGTTGCGCTCGAAGGTGATTGGACGTTGCTGTTGCCGGTTTGGGATTTCCGAACGGCGAAGGGCGTGCGCGTGGAAGGTCGTGGAGTTGAACCTACGATCGCTGTTAAGTATCGGGATGATAAAGACGCCGATATTGAGGCGGCGCTGGCGTTTCTGAAGAAGAGTTAGACGGGATTACAGGATTTTCAGGATGAACAAGATCAAAGGTATCGCATTGATTCTTGTGTGTGCGGCGACGATGGCCTACGGGCAGCAACAGGTGGGTGTCGTGTCGGGCAAGGTCGTGCTTGATGGCAAGACGTCGACGAGTGTCGAGGTTGTTTTGCTCACTGAAGGAAACGAACGACGCACCGAGATCGCCCGCACGTCGACCGATGCCGACGGACACTTTCGTCTCAGCGTTGAAGAAGCCGGCCGTTATCGCGTGATGCCTTTCGCTCCGGCGTATGTGTCTTCGAACGAGCAAAGCGTCGCGAAGGTGATAACAGTTGCGCCCGGCGAGGAGATCAAGGACGTCGATTTCTCACTCGTGCCTGGCGGTGTCATCACGGGCCACGTGTTGACGCCCGATGGACGACCCGCGATTGCCGAACGCATCGCGGTGACGCCGGTGGTCCAACAAGGACAGGATCGGCCCACGCTTAACCTGTCGAATGCAATTCTTGAAACCGATGATCGCGGCGTGTATCGCGTCTTCGGTTTGCCGCCGGGACGCTATCTCGTCAGTGCGGGAACGGGCGGCGAGAGCGTCGCGGCGGATTTTTACAACCGGCGTTTCGCTTACCCGCGCACGTTTCATCCGAATGTGATCGAGGAAGCGAAGGCGACCGTCGTCGAAGTCGCGACGGGTAGTGAAACAGCGAATGTTGATATCACGTTGTCGCGCCGCGCCGAGAGTTTCACCGCGAGCGGTCGCATCATCGACGCGCGCAGCTCGCAGCCGATGGCAGGGGTGACGTTCGGTTATGCGGCGACTCGCGACAACGGAAAAATGTCAGGCGCGCCGGTTCAGAATTTGCAGACCGATGCCGAAGGTAAGTTTGTTATCCGCAAGCTCACTCCCGGACGCTACGTCGTCTTCGTTGCCGGAAACAAAGACACGAACGTTTACAGCGAGATGCTCCCGTTTGAAGTGACGAAGGGCGACGTAACCGATTTGGAACTGACCGCGGAGCAGGGATCGAGTGTGAGTGGGATGGTCGTCGTTGAAGGCGCGACTGATGCGAACATTCTCGGCAAGCTCACGGGAGTTTCCGTCGCGAACATTCTCTATCAACCGGAAATGATTTGGACCGCGCAGGCGCCGCCGACCATCAATCCGGATGGAAGTTTTCGCTTCAACGGTCTGCGTCCGGGCAAATTGAAGATCATGAATAACGCGCAGCAACTGCCGCGCGGGTTTTCCGTGTTGCGCGTTGAGCGCGACGGGATTGCGCAACGCGATGGCATCGACATTTCGGACGGTGGCGGCAACATCACTGGCGTGCGGATCGTGATGGCGTACGGCAACGGCACCGTGCGTGGCAACGTGACGATCAAGAGCAGTGAGCTACCGGCGGGCACGCCGCTGTTCGTGTTCGCGCGTCGCGCAGACTCGCCTTCGATCACGGCGTCAACTCAAACAGATGCGCGCGGCAGCTTCATCCTCGAATGGCTCGCGCCGGGTGAGTATGAGCTCACGGTTGGCGTGCGTGGGCAAGGTGGTGTGCGTCTTTCATCTGCACGTCAGACGGTGCGCGTCTCGAACAATGCCACGGCGGAAGCTTCATTAGTTTTTGAGTCTGCCGCTCAACCGTAATCATTAGCCACAAAAAGGCACAAAAAGCACAAATGAAAAAATCAGCGAAACTTAGAATAACCGGAAAGAGTCTTCTGTGCTTTTTGTGCCTTTTTGTGGCAAATCAGGCTGTGGCGCAGGAGACGTCGATCGCGGGACGAGTTGTCGCCAGCGACTTTCCGATCGTCAACGCACGTGTGATCGCGCGTGCGGCGGGTGGTCCAACGTCGATGCGCGTGGCGACGACTGACGAGGATGGAAAATTCCAACTAACGAATCTCTCGCCGGGAAATTACGTCATACGTGTCGGCGCTGCCGGTTATATACCGGAGCCGTCATTCGCCGCGAATGAATTTCATCGCCCCGGCGAAAACGTCACGATTCACATGATCAAAGGCGGCGTGATCACCGGGCGCGTGCTCAACAAGAACGGTGAGCCGATGGCGTTGGCGCGCGTGCGTAGCGTGCGTGTGAAAGACGAGGAAGGGAATCCTGTCCGCGATGCTACCACCGGGCGCGATTGGACCACCGACGATCGCGGCATGTATCGACTCTACGGGCTCGAGCCCGGTGCGTACGTCGTGTCGGCAAGTTTCACCAACGTGTTTCGCGCGGCGCCGAGTCAATCGGGAAAGGGAAGCGAGGCTGGGCCAACTTACTATCCGTCCGGAACGCTCGATGGCGCGACGCTCGTCAACGTCAGTGCCGGCAACGAGACGGGCGGCATCGACATCCGCTATCGCGCCGAACGTTCTTACGCAGTGCGCGGCACGATTGCCGGACAAAATACGCAAGCCGGCGCGCCGGCGGGTCGCACGGCGATCTCCGTCACACTCTCACATCCGGGCACGGGCGTTGTAATTGGTGCGACTACGATCGTGCCGTTGAATGGCAACAACGTTTTCAATTTCGAAGGCGTGCCTGACGGTGTTTACGAATTGACTGCACAAACTGGATTCGGCACGAGTGATGCGGCAACTGCGCTCCCGCAACGCGTCAACGTGCAGGGTGCCAGCGTGACGGGCATCGTGCTCACGCTCACGCCGATGGGCTCGATCGCAGGTCGCGTATTGCTCGAGACAACTGAGCCGATCGAAGCGTGTCGCAGCGCGAAGGCTGGGTTGATTCAGGAAACGCTTGTCAGCGCGCGTCAGGACATAGTTGTGAGTAAAACTCCGTCACTCGCTTCACTCCTCCCAGTCGAAGCGAAACCGGATCAGGGCGGCGAGTTTTTGCTGACGAACATGAATGCGGGCCGGTACGTGTTGGACGTGCGACCCCCGAGCACGCTCTGGTTCGTGCGCGACATCGCGTGGGAAAAGTCTTCGTCGACGGATGTAGTAATCAAGTTGGGCGAGCGCGTGCAGGGCCTGAAGATCAAGCTCGCGCAGGGAGCGGCGAGTCTCGCTGGACAGGTTGCGTCTGCGAATCCACGTCTGCGTGTTTACCTCGTGCCGGCTGAGAAAGAGCAGGAGAACAACGCGCTTCGTTACGCGGAGACACCGGTGCAGGCTGACGGCGCGTTCTCGATCTCAAACCTTGCACCCGGTCGTTATTTGCTGCTCGTCCGTGAACCAGATCCGTCGATGACGCGTGCAGCGCTGCGCCGCGAGGCAATCAAAGCAAACGTCGAAGTCGAGTTGCAGCCGTGTCAGAAACTCGTGAATAAAACGCTGAGCTTCACGCAATGACGACGTGGTTTTCAGCCTGCGAAGCAAGCGCAAGCAAAGCTCGCGGAGCGAGCGACAGCATAAAGCCTGGGGCGCGAGCCCCAGGTTACAAAGACCATTTTAGGTCGCAAGCCCGCGATAGCGGGCGACAGACGATGAATTTGCGGACGCTGTCACCCGCTTCGCGGGCTCCGCATAGATTTCTATGTTCCTGATCCTGGGGCTTGCGCCGAAGGCTTTATGCTGTCGCTCGCTTCGCGAGCTTTGCTTACGCCTGCTTCGCAGGCTAAGAATTCGAAACCAATTACACACATGCAAACACTCTTAGAAACGCAAAAAGTCTCGAAGTTTTACCGGATGGGAAGGGTTGAGGTGCCGGCGCTGGTTGATGCTTCGCTGAGCATCGGCGAGCAGGAGTTCGTCACGATTAGCGGCACTTCCGGATCCGGTAAGTCGACGCTGCTGAATATTGTCGGCGGCCTGGACCACCCGAGCGGCGGTGCAGTCATCTTCGCCGGTCGTCCACTCGTGCTCGCGGACATGAAAAAGATGGCCCAGTATCGACGTCATTCGGTCGGGATGATCTTTCAGAACTTCAACCTGATCCCGTCGATGACGGCTCACGACAACGTCGCGCTCGCACTCGCGTTCGGCGGTGTGCGTGGCAGCGAGCGTCGTCGTCGCGCGCACGAACTCCTCAGCCGCGTCGGTCTGAAAGAACGTGTAGATCATCGACCCGCCGAACTCTCCGGCGGCGAACAACAGCGCGTCGCAATCGCGCGCGCGCTCGCGAACCGCCCGCGTCTCCTGCTCGCCGACGAGCCGAGCGGCAATCTCGATTCAACGCGCGCGGAAGACATTCTCACGTTGCTGCGCGACATGGTCGAACAAGACGGCCTCACGGTCCTGATGGTCACACACGATCGCGAACTCGGCGCTCGTTTCGCCACGCGCAACATCTCGATGAAAGACGGACGTATCGATCATGAATCTACTAGACATTTACTGGCTCGCTCTGCGTAACCTGCGCCAGTCGAAACTGCGCGCCACGTTGACGACCTCCGGCGTCGTGATCGGCGTCGCGGTGATCATCAGCATGATTTCGTTCGGGCTCGGTTTGCAGCGCGACGCCCTCTCGCGTTTTCAAAACCTCGATGGCCTGAGCGAGATTCACGTCTTCGGCAGCAGTCTCTTCACCCTCGCCGCGAAACAACAGCAGCAGGCCGGTAATCGAACGCCGCAACCTGCGACTCAACAAACCGCGGGTGGCGAATTTGTGCCTGACTACATCCCAGAGCGCTCGCTCGACGATCGCGCGCTCGAAGAGATCGCGCAGATTCCCGGCGTCGTCTACGTCAAACCGCACATCAACTTTTCAGCGTACGCACGCGCGAACAATCGCACGATGATGGAGACGTTTCGCGGCGCGCCGGTGCCTGATCCGTCGTCACGTTTGAAGTCGTACGCGGCTGGTCAAATGATTAGCAGTCCCAACGTCGATGAAGTCGTCGTGACGCAATCTTTCGTTCGTCGTTTTGGATACGCGAAGTTAGCAGACGCTCTTGGACAGACACTCGAAATCATGGACGCACCGGTCGGCAAGGACGACTTGAGCGATCCAAAGCCGGATGCCCTCGTCGCCGCGCGCACGTATCGCATCGTTGGTGTGCTGGCTGAGGATCCGGGCGGAAATCGATTTCGCGGTCTGACCGCGCCGTCGGATATTTATTTGCCACTCGATGCGGCGCGCAGTTGGAAAGACGAACATCCGGATCCGCTCGGCCGCGTCGCGTTGCGACTCGCGCGCCAGAACGGCACGGTTGGTCGCAGTCAAAACGTCAGCTTCACGACGGCGGTGGTGCGAGTCAGCGATCCGGTTCAGATGCAGGCAGTACGCACTCGTCTCTCGCAACTTGGTTTTGGCAGCTTCTCGTTTGTCGATGAGTTCAAGCAGATACGAAGCATCTTTCTCATCATCAATTCCGCGTTGGCGTTGCTGGGTGGTATCTCGCTACTCGTCGCTTCACTCGGCATCACTAACACGATGCTGATGTCGACGTTCGAACGAACGCGCGAGATCGGCATCATGAAAGCGATCGGCGCGGAAGAGTGGGAGATCAAGCAGATCTTTTTTGTCGAGGCGTCGGTGATCGGTTTGGTCGGTGGAATTCTCGGCGCGCTGCTGGCGTGGGGTGTGGACGCGATCGCAAACCGGCTTGCGTATCGATTCATTCTTCAACCGCAGGGAGTTGATTACCTCGAGTTCTTCAACTTGCCGCCTGCTTTATGGATCTGCGCTATTGCGCTCGCGCTGCTCGTCGCGATGCTCGCTGCGTTTTATCCGACAGCACGCGCCGCGCGCGTCGATCCTGTTACTGCTCTGCGTCACGACTGAACTTAACCACAGATTACACAGATCGTTTTTACGATCTGTGTAATCTGTGGTTAACGAACTGGCTATTTACAATGATCTAAATCTGCTCGTATACTCACGCCGCTTTTCTCGCCAAGTTCCAACGGCAAATAGTCTCCTTCTAAATTTTGGGGTTATTCGAGGTGCGCTCGATGGCCGAAGCCAAATCTCCTTCGACGAAAGATCTGCTCTTATTATTAACTGGTTTCTACATTCCGAAAACACCGCCCACACAAGCCGGCACAGGCGAAGTCTACTGGCTCAAGGAAGCGACCACTAACGAAGATCGCGAACTCCGCGAATCAAAATTTAATGACCGTTGGATATCGAGTCCCGGTGCCGCGTGGGACAACGTTCGCTTCCGCGACTGGTTGATAGCGACCGCATTCAGGGAGATCGCCAAGAAGAAACACGGCTTCGTCGCCATCTCAGAACCGTTGATAGGCTCGATCGACTTGCTCGGCAAAGAGTTCACGCATGATATGAAGGGCGTGAGCGATGAGATCCTCGCGGCTCTCGAAACCAAGGAAGGCCGGCCGCGTAGTCTCTTCAACACTCTGTCCATCGGAATCTCGCGACACGTATCAAACAACAAGGAAGTCTTCGTCCTCGGCGCAGGTATCAGACGCCGCGCACGTTTCTGGAGAACCGAAAGCGTCGCGATCCAGGCAGACGTCGAATTCTTCGTGCCTTTCTACGAGATTCCGAACTCGGAGCCGTCAGCACAGACGAATCACGCGTATTCGATCAATGGCGGCATCGCGATTTCTCATTCAGACGGCAGTCCGCTCGGCACGGACGAAGAAAGCAAGAAAGAACTCATTGCGGTGCGGTTCAACTTTCGCGCGTCCTTTGGCGCCGAATGGGTAGAGAAAGGCACTTTCAATGAGCACATCGATACCGTTTTCGACGCTCCGGTGATTCGTAAAGAAAAACGAATCAGAGAGAACGCGCAATCTCCCGTTTCGGCGTGGCAAACCTTCAACGGTTGGGAAGACTTCGTCAAACCATTCTGCGAAGAGCTCGAAGGCACTGAGCTATTGAACGTTCCGATCGGTCCGTTGCTGCTCGAAAAGATCTCAGATCCCGCCAGCGTCAAAGACATCGTTCTCAAGCAGAAAAAACGCGACCAGATCAAGAAAGAGCTCGCGGAATCGCAGAAAGAATTCAAGGAGACGATGAAGCTCCTTGAAAACATCTGGGACGTGAAGGCTCCTGAAAAGGATGGCGCCGGGCCAAATGCCGGCCAGCGCAAACTCGGTCACTTGCTCGAGTCGCTCGGCTTCATGACGAGCAAAGGCGGCGCTGAAGCTGAGTACAAGTTCGGCCTCGCGAAAGGGCTGACGGTTTGGGACGTCATCAACCGGCTTTTCGTTGAACTCGATGGCTATCCGCTGTATGTAAAAGGTGCGACGCCGAAGACGGATAAAGAAAAACGCATCGCGTTGTCGCTTGCTTCGCAGACCTCGGAGAGAGACGCCACGAAGAGTTACTTCGGCCTGGCTGGTCTCATTTACAACATCCCGCTCAAGACTGTTCCGCCGGATAAACCCGCCAAGACGGATAAAGATGACGATGACGACGCCTGGATAGTCGTCAGTAAAGACAACTTCAAAAAAGACGAGAGTATCTTCATCGAAGACGATGATGAAGAAGAGGACGGCGAGGCAGAACCGAAACCTGACAAGCCTAAAGAAGAATCGAAGAGCACAGTCGAAGTCTATGGGCATGTCGGCAAGTGGTTGAGCGGCGAAACACTCGACGACAATTGGTATAAGCGGCTGTTACCGCGCGTCGACGGAGCGCCGAACCCGCGCGTCCCAATTCCCGGCATTCGCATACTGCCTATTCAGCGCGTCTCTACTCTTCCGAAGACAGGCAATCAGGAAGCGGTCTTCTCCTGGACGTTCCGCGCCGACCTGCTAAGCGCCGGCATTGATATCAAGAGTGTCACGAAAGATGGACTCTTGTTTCTGCAAGGACTCGCGGGCCTCTTCGGTTTGGGCGCTGTTGAAATACGCGTGGCGGTGAGCGTTTTTGGCGGCAGTAACAAAGAGTGGTTCGAGCGATTCCAGGTCGGCGTCGGTGTGAAATTAAAAGATCTGCGTCTCTCGCTTGGTCCAAAAGAGGAAGAGAAGAAGGAAAAAAAGGAAGAGCCCGGCGACGAGATGATGGAGGCACTCGAGAACATCCTTTCGGACGAGTGGCTCGAAGAGCTGGCGCCGGAGAAATCCAAGTCGCCGAAAGTGAAGACGCGTCTCAGCGCGAAGAAGAAAGACAAGTTTTCGATCTCGTTCGGTTATCTGAGTCCGCTCACGGAAAACAGCAAGGGCACACTCGACGTTCAGCTTTACGACGAAAAAGGTAATCGCGGCAAGATGGCGTTGATACCGATCGATCGTTCGTGGGGACCAGTCTACCTGCGACGAATCGGAATCGGTTTGAAGGGCGTCGAGAATCTTGAGCTCGCCAAAGGTTTGCCGGACAGTGCGCAGTTGACTGTCTCACTGACGGGCGGATTGCGTTTCAAGGTTTTTGAGCTCGGCTTCATCAACGCAAAGCTGATTTTTCAGCTCAACGATGCGTCCGCGTTCAAGTTTGCGCTCGAGGGATTGGACGTCTCCGTCAAGATTGGCTCGGTTGTTATCTCCGGTACTTTCTTCAAGAGCGGGATTGAGTATGCGGGAATGCTCACCGTCGATTTCCCGAAAGCGTCGTTCTCGGCGATGGGCTTCTACGGCAGCCTCAGCGTCATGAACATTTCAAGCGACAGCGCACTCATCGCCGACCTGAACAGCGGCAAACTACCCGGGAAGCTCCAGACCAAACTGCTCAATGAGAAGATCACGCCCGCTGCCGCTAATCCGATCAAAAAAGGCCGCGCCGCTGACGAGTGGGAACTCTACGCCAGCGACAACACGCGCTACACCATCACCGATGACGACGGCAAGTTGCATGTTCTGCGTCAGGAGAAGACGTTCTTTGTCTATGCGATGTTGAATGCGGCGAGTGGCTGTGGTCCAACGTTTGGTCCGATTCAATTCACCGGAATCGCACTCGGCTATGGTCACAACCGCCGTCTGAAGGTGCCGCGCATCGAGGAGGTCGCTGATTTTCCGCTGGTCCAGATGGTGATGGGCGAAGGCGGTTATCAGGACGAGGAGACCAGTCTCGACATTCGCCGCCAGTTAGGTAAGCCACTGGAAGATCCGGTGTCAATGCTGGAGAAGTTTAAGGACCACGTGGTTGGCGAAGCGGGTCAGCAGTTTGCCTGTGCTGGCGTGCGTTTCACGTGCGGCGGCGTGATCGACTGTTTCGCACTCGTGATCGTGCAGTGGGGCGAGAAAGACATTGAGCTCTCGATGGTGGGCCTCGCGCGCTTCCGGCACCCGCGCGATCTGAAGTCACCGGCGATCTGCTATGTCGAGATGCAGATGCTGATGTCGCTCAAACCGAGCGAAGGAACTTTTCAGTTACAGGCGCTGCTCACCAGTAATTCCTGGATCATCAATGAGAACTGCAAGCTGACCGGCGGCTTTGCGCTCTTCATCTGGTTCGACGGCCCGCACAAAGGCGACTGGGTCGTCACGTTTGGCGGTTATCATCCGCGCTTCGTTCGTCCGGCGCATTATCCGATCGTGCCGCGACTCGGTTTGAACTGGCGCGTCAACGATAACCTGACGATCAAAGGCGGCATCTATCTCGCCATCACGCCTTCGTGCGGTATGCTCGGCGCGCGCATGGAAGCGACGTTCCATTCAGGTCGCATCTCCGCGTGGTTCACGGCATATCTCGACGTCGTTGTTAATTGGAAGCCGCTGTATTTCGAAGCGGAGCTCGGCATCTCGTTGCGAGTTGAAGCTTCGTTGTGGCTCACTTCGCTCAAAGTAACGATTGGTGTGAGTATTCAGTTGTGGGGACCACCGGTCGGCGGCACTGTTCACGTCGATCTGACGGTCATCTCTTTCGATATTGATTTCGGAACTAAGAAACCGAGCCAGCCGGAGTTGATCAAATCATGGCAGGAGTTCTGTCACAGCTTCTTGAATCTGAGCGGCAGCGATACAGCGGCCGTGAATGATCCGGTAAAAGCGTTTTCGATCGTTCAGCCGAACCTCACTGGCGGACGGCAGAATCTCAACAACATTCCGAACGAGCGTCGCAAGGAGAAGGCGACGAAACGCGATGACGATCTTTGGAAAGTACGCGCTGATGAGTTGGAGCTCGCTGCGGCTACGGTTGTGCCTGTCACTGCGTTGAACTTCGGCAAAGTCAAAACCAACAGTCCACCCGAAGGCGTTCAGGACCGCAGTCACACCGGGCAACCGGTGATGGTCAACAAACCGTTAGTGCTCGAAAGTAAAGGACTGCTGCGCTCGAACAAGCCTCCGCAAAAGCTCGGTGTTTACCCGATGGGTAAGAAGCTCGAGTCAGTGCTCAACGTCACGATCGTTCTGGACGAGGTTGGCGGAGCCAAGGCTGTTGACCTGACGGGCTGGGGCATGGAAGAGGAGACCAGCGCGTTGCCCGCTGCGCTGTGGGATCCGGCGACACCGACGCTGAAACCGTCGGAGCCGAGCGCGAAGATGATTCCGGGTGGCATCACCGGCGTCGGGAAGATCAAGCCGCCGCGTGGAAAACTCGGAAACAAAGTTGAGTTGGTTGAAATCAAATGGCGCGAGCTTGACGCTGGCGTTGTTACGAGGTCCACGACAGCGCAGGAGATTCCGGCGCCTACTAATACTCGCGACCTGCGGCCAGTGATGGTTGAAAAGCAGGACCACCAGAAAAAAGTTGTCGCTGCACTCGCGGCGGCGGGCTTCGCTCTAACCTGGCAAGCGCCCGACCTTGCTGATGTTCGCTTCAGAGAGTTGCAAGCCGACCCACTGGCCGGCGCCGTTGCTGCGTAAGGCGGAAGAGGGCTTTTGCAAATCCCGCCCACGGCAGTGGGTGGATAGATTCAAATTCTTTCTAGATGAGAAGCTTCAGCAAGCGAGTGGAATCCCACCCACGGCAGTGGGTGGATTGTTCAGATCCGCTATCGCCAATAACTGAAGTATCCACCCACTGCCGTGGGTGGGATTTCGACTCTTGTTCAAAGCCGCTGAAGAGTAATTCAATATGGCCCCTGACATAATCTTCTACGACAACTACGAAGCTCCGCTGCCCGCGGGCAATTACCGGTTCGTGTTGCAACAAACCGTAAACCTCGAAGGCGATGCGGCGCGTCACTATTATCGCGATCAGAATTTCGAAGTGCTGGCGCCGCGGTATGCGATCGACGCGGATGAGATCCAGGCGTACTTCCCGCCAAACGGCGGCGTCGCTGATTACGCCAGCACGCTGCCGCATCTCGTGCTCGGCACGCGCAATCTCCCTTGGGAAAGAAGGCCTGGCAACGCAGGTGAGCCGTGGCTCGCATTGCTCGTGATTTCGGAACAGGAGATCGCGAGCGGCAAAGCTGTTTTCAAAACAGGCACGGTCGCCGATCTCGTGCCGCACCGTGCCGACGATCTCCGTATCGACGACGCCTCAATCAGCGACTGGTGGCGATCCGACGAAGGTGGTCCAGTCCTGCTGCCGAAGTTTCTTCGCAAGGAAGATCTCAACACGCCGATTCGCTGGATCGATCTAGATCTCGATCTCTTCCGCAAGATTTGTCCGAAGCGAGCGGAACTGCCGCTGTTGGCCCACATTCGTCACGTCGATATCGCCGACAAGGTGCCGCTCGAGATGGTTGCGAACGGCGAGTTCTCGGTCCTCGTCGCGAATCGTTTTCCGCTGCTTGGGGCGAACACCGTTTACCTGATCTCGCTCGAAGGCTGGTACGAGCTGTTCGACACTCCTGAAACCGAACCCCAGCGAGCCTCGCGTGTGCGACTCATCACTCTCGGTAATTGGACTTTCGTCAACGATCCGAATGGGCACGACACCTTCGGCGGCTTGATGCAGCAGTTGAAAAAGAACTCGAATGTGTTTGGCATCAATCTACCAGCGACGACGGGCGAGGAGTACGTCGATAAGGCGCTCAAGCGTGGTTACGTGCCGTTGGATTACAAGCCGGTGGACAGCACCCCGACGTTCGCGTGGTATCGCGGGCCGCTCTCGCCGCAGTCAAGAACTCGTCTCTCGCAAACAGTTTTCGAGCGTGCGGACGCGGCGATGATCATCGACACCGGCAAAGGAATTTTGGACGTGTCGTATGCATCAGCGTGGGAACTCGGACGGCTATCCGCGCTGTCGTCGCCCGCGTTTGTGCAAGGGCTGCGACTGTTTGTCGAAGGGCGACAAAACGCGGAGGAGTTTGCGAAAGAGATCGAAGAGTTTCTCAAGCTGCATGGTTCTTCGTTTAAGGATCCGATCACGGGCGACAAGGGTTTCGAGCAGATCAAGATTGCCGATGACCTGGTGGAGTGGATTGCGCGGCTCGTGTTGTTGTATCCGGTGCCGTTCCATTATCTGGTCCCACATCAGACGCTGCTGCCGTCTGAATCACTACGCTTCTTCCATCTTGATAACAACTGGGTAGACGCGCTTGTTGATGGCGCGTTCAGCATTGCGGTGCGGAGTCTTGACCGTAAGCGAAAAGAACGAACGGAGTTGCAGAGCGCGTTGTCGAAGATCGTCTATCAACACCGGCTGCGCTTGCAGGGGAAGAACCCGCAATGGGATCCGAAGGAGACGTACATGAGTATTCCGAAGTCGGGATTTCTGTTGCGTTCGCGGATCGTGACTGGTTGGCCCGGAGTTGAACTCACGGTGAAGACTGACGCCGCGCCCGATCCGAACCTTCCGGAGATTCTGCGTTTCGATCAGATTGCGGATGGCGTGTTGTTCTGTCTCGCGCGTGGATTGATACAGGAAGTGACGTTCCGCGAGCCGCGCGAAGGGATCACGTTTGGAGTTGGTAGCGATGGCAAGGTGAAGGCGACAAAGACGGGTAAGACAGTGGATGTAAAAAAGGACTTGCTTCGTAGCGGACCATCTGCGGGCGTCGTCGAGATCGCGAAGCTGCAGAAGGAATTGACGACGACTGGTTCCGCGGAGTTGGCGAACGAGATGATCCGCAAACCGGAAGAGCAATCCATCAAGTGGGTTTAATCGTAGCCACAAAAAGCACAGAAAGCTCAAAAAAGAGATTTGTGCCTTTTGTGCTTCTTTGTGGCAGAAAATCTTTTGAGGAGTTCAGATGGACTCACAGCATTTACTCGTACCGATCAAGGTGCAGGCACTCGTAATTGACGACATCGTCATTCAGAAAGCGGGCGCTATCGAATTCGAGAACCGGCTCTACGCCAACGATGGGCGCTGGTCGCCGAAGACTTATAACTATGCAGCGCTCAATACCCTGACTCCGCCTGGTCCAAGACCGTTTTTTGGCGCCACCCGCAAGTACAACAATCGCGACGCGGCTCAACTCGTATTGGATCCGGTTGCCAACAAAGATGCCATCCCACAGAACAACGATATCCTCGACGATCGCGGCGTCTATTTACACTGGGTATTGCCCGCCGGTTTGCGACACGCTTACACACCCGGCTCGCTGGATTTTCCGCCACTCCCGGATCACTGGTTGATCGTTCGCTTTTCAGTTACCGATTCGAATCTGAAAACGAAAGCCTGGTTTGTCGATGGTGGTGCCGTAGTCGAAACTTCGCCGACGAGTCTTCTTTTCCCCGATGCAAACAAATACACGGCGAAGCGCGTCGGCAAAGTAATTCCACTCGAAGACTTCGCGACTGCTAATTTTTCCGGAGAGCGAGCGAAGATAAATGCGCTCGGCACGAACGAAACCGGCTCGCCGACGTTCACGGCATCCATTGCCGAGAATCGCAACGTCCTTTCGTGGCACGACAAGCTCGAAGACCTCCGCACGCCGAATGCAAGAGGTAAAGTTCGTGAAGGCACGACACTCACCTACTGCGTGCTCGGTTGGTATCGCAATCCGGCGAACGAGCCACTCGCAGCGCCACAGGCAAAGATAGTCGAGCGCAGAAGCGACACGAACAAACTGCTCGGTTGGTTCGTCGAACCACTGGGATGGTCCATTGATGTCGGCTCTACGACGCAAGTCAATTTGCTCCAGCGGCGCTCGGTTTTTCATGGCATGGTGGCCCATATCAATTACTGGAGCGGCACTACTTATAAAGGTCAGATACTTGGTTATCCGGGCGCGCCGTTAGTCGGCGGTGCGATGGGAAAATCGAAGCCTTCTTTCAAGGTCGGCGTGGGTAACAGCGCGGAAGATGCTCTCGTATCGCTGGTCTCGAGTGAATACAGCGGTCAGCAACAGCGAGCGAGTCTCGCGAAAGAGCAGCCGAATCTCTGGAAGGCGTTGGAAGCTGTCATCTATCGCCAATCGGAAACGCTGGTTAGAAGTTGGAACGTTGCTTCGCGCGACACCACCGTGCATCAGAATTCGTTTGCGACGCACGAGGCCGGCAAGTTCTGGTACATACAGCCGCTTTCAGAAAACAGAGGTATGTTTCCTGCCGATGCAGGCAAGGCCGCCGCGGAAACTGCCGCTAAACCAACCGCAGATCAAGTCACGAAACTCAACGAGCTGAACAAACTTCAGAGTGAGGTCGACACGATCAGCCGCAACATCACCGCGCTGCAAGAGGATCTATACATGCGTTGGTGGAAGGTGTGCAAGAAAACTCGTTCGCTCGATAGCGTCGATGCTGAAGTAACCGACTGCCGCGACATAGCTAACGCGATCAAAGTCCTTCGTAACGAGCTCAACCGGGTAAGCGCACTTCTGAATCCGTTGCCGGGCGCGTTGAAGAAGAAATTGGAGGGACACAAACTTGAGCTCAAGTACGATGCGGCGCCCCGCTTCTGGCTGCCGGCGGATCCTGTGATCGTCATCAAGAACTGCGGCTCGCCGTCGAAGCATCAGTCTTCGCGGCGTCATCCGTGCCGCTTGCCAGAACAGCTCATAACCTCGGCGAAAGTAAAAGTGGGAGTAAATACTGAGACGTTGAACACGCCGGGAGGTGTCGCCGATATCGCAGCGGCCGCGCAGAGACATCTTCCCGCTTGTCCTCCGCTTGTGAGCGGACTGCTCAATGAAGCATCGATAGTCGAACAGATGGTCCGCAATCTGGTCCAAAGGAGTCTTCCTCCGAACAAAGCCTTTGCTGACGAGGACGCGTGGTCTCGATGGACTCAGGAACTGGTCAACGATTTGACTTGGGACGGAGACACCGAGTCGTTTCCGCGTCACCCGATCACCCTGGAACCGGAAGCCCTCGATATCCGCCCGCATCGTTTGGTGAGTTTGTGGGTGAAACAACCGTGGTCGCCACTTTTCATCGACTGGCAGATCACGTGGTTTCCGACGACGGAACCTGCGACCGCGGAAAAGCCGTTCGGCAAAGTCTGGGATTTTGATGAAGCTGATTTTGTGCCGTCGGATAAAAAATCGATTCCAACGCAGGGGCATACGGTGAAGGGCCGCAGCCTGCTCAGTCCGATTGACGAACGTATTTTCGAAGAGCCAATCGAGACGTTGGGCAAGATGCTCAAGGCCGGCACGAGTCAGCAAAAAGATTCGCGTTTTCCACCGGCAGTGCTCGAAGTGCTGGAGCGTTATGAAGTGGTTTGGAGCGAGACGCTGCACACGCTGCCGCAGGCCGGCTTGATGGGCCAGTCGCTCACCGGCTTTCACCAGGCGTTACTCGACCGCGACGTCACGCTGCCGCGCGTCCCTCCAGATCCTGCTCGTCCGTGGATTAAGAACGAGAGTGTCAAAGCTCTTGAGACCGAAGTCAGAGAACTGCTCGATATTCCTATCACCGGCGTGAGCGGAGAGCACCTCGCGCCTCCGCTGCTAGCGTCGACGCTAACAACGCCGATTCCTTTTTCTCTGATCCGCGCCGGTGCGCTACGCATCGATGAGCTTTGGCTCATTGATGACTTTGGCCAGTCGGCGGACTTGCTCGGTATGACACCGGCACGCAGTTCCTCCTCAGGCCAGGTGTTTCATCCGCGCATGCGCTGGCACGACGACCCGAAGGTGTTCGCGATGCCGCCGCGCGTGCTGCAGCCGGTTCGTCTCAACTTTCGGTTTACTCCGGCGAGTGAGGGGAGCAATGAGAACAGCGAACCGGCGCTCAATTCGATCTTTGGTTGGATCTTCCATAACCCGCTCGATCAAGCGCTCGTGCTCTGCGATCGTAACGGGGAACTGCTGGGCCATCTCGCGATCGTTAAAGCAGGGAACGGGTTCCGCATCACGTGGGAAGCGGGCGCAGGCGGCGTCGCGCTCAACAATATTTCTAATCCGGGTTTGAAAGCTTTCGCCGAGTCGCTGATTCAATCAACTCCGATACCGAAACCGAAGTTGCTGGAACTGCTGAGTCTGATTGATAGGTCGCTCGAGCGCATTCGTCCGGCCGCAGCGCGACGCGACACGTTTCTGGTGGGCCGTCCGCTCGCGCTTGTGAGCGCGAGTGTGGGGTTGGAGTTGTTTGGCAAAGCGTGGGGCAATCCACAGCAGCGTCCGCTCAAGGGTCCGGGCACTGGCGATCAGAAACTTGATGCGCTGCGAGTGCGAGTTGATCTCGGATATGCACACAGCGTCGAGGATGGTCTGATTGGTTACTTCAAGAACGGCGCTTACAACCGTATCGTCGATCCGCGCTTGACGAACGAGGCCGGTCCTTTGGATTACATCGCGAATCAGAACACACACGGGCTGCGAGTGGGATTCAGCACGCCCGAACAAATCACGCTGCTGATGGATCCGTGGGGTTCCGTGCAGGCGACGTGCGGGCTCGTGCCTGCGAAAACGATCACACTCGCCAATCCGGAGTTGAACAAGACAGTAGCGCATATGGAAGCTTCGTTCCGTGTCGGTCCGGTGCTGGTCCAAGCCGGTAGACTTGCGTTGCCGACACCCACCGGCAACAAGGGCACCTGGAACTTCGCCGGTCCAATAACAGATCAAAAAGCAGCTGCGCTCGTCGCACTCGATCCAAAATATTTCAGCGACCAACCCGTAGTAGCAACCGAGGGCCGCTTGCTCCTGCTGAATGATGAATAGAACTTTTGTGCTTTTTGTGCCTTTTCGTGGCAAATAAGAGGAAGAGATGCCAGAACTGCTCGAACTTACAACGCAGAGTGTCACAGCGACAGAGTTAGTAATCAACGTCAAAAACAGCAGTGGTACCTCGTTGGATAAAACTCTGGCGATCGAGATTTATCCGCCGATGTCTCTCGTCAGCGCGGCTATCAATGACGCCGCCGTCAAGGCCGCGGATAGCGAAGAACCACCGGGCGCAACGCGTCTCGATAAGATCGTCACCGGTCCGGACGGCTGGTCTGTCTTTGCCAGGCGCGAATCGTCCGACTCAACGCCGATCATCGTGGTTATCAACGATCGCGATCAAAGCACGGGGGATCAGATAACGCCGCCGGTTAAATTTCCAGCCGGCGCCGAGGCGACCATTCGCATTCCACTCAGCGGGGAAGCAAGACCAGACACAATCGACGTCCGCTACGGCTACACACACGGCGACCCGACGACGCGCTACGACGGCAAGCTCGAACTGAAATCGAATGAAGTAAGCAATTACAAGATCGAGGTCTCACTTTCCACAAACCACGCGACACCCACGGCTATCAAAGCCGGAGAGGCCGCGAAGGTCATCTGGCATATCAAGGACGGTGTCAGCGCGATTCTGCGTGGTCCATTACCGGGTGACAATTCCGAGATATCACTCAAGCCAGAGCCCGACGCCGATCTCAAACTCGCAGACGGCTCGATATCGGTGCGCGTCGTCGGCTTGATGAACTTCATCCTGCAAGCGGAAGTAAAACCTCCAAGTGGACCAAACATACAAGTCGTGAAGATGCTCACGCTCGACACGAAGACCAGAGTTGCGCCTTACATCGCAGCACGTGAGCCTAAGGTTCTGCGTTACGGCGTGATCGAACTGGATTGGGCCGCGTGGGGCGTCGAACGTGTAGAGATTACCGCGGGCAGCACGACGCGCGTTATCAAACTCACCGAGCAGACTTTTGGCGGTACGTTTGAAGGCACCGGCGTGATGCGTGTGACTGCTACTAAAGCGGAAACTGAAACAGTTCTGATCCAGGGCAAGCCAAACGGCAGCAGTAAAGCGGAGACGGTACTCGTGACCACCTGGGATTCAATGGTGAAGCCCAACGTCGCGGGTCATCCGTGCGGAATGGCCGTGATTGCGCCGAAGTTAGCGTTACTGACGCTCCAGGGTTTGTACATTGCTGACGTTCTCAAGCGGGATCCGTCGCCGGCGTTGAAAGAGTTGAAGTTCGTCAAAAAAACTGAAGCCGTTGCAGGCATGGAGTGGTTTGCTATCACCGACCTGGGCGGCAAGTTTGTGTGTTTGCGGCGAATCGATCCCAGCCCCGATCTCGAAATCGCGTCGTTCAATATCGATGGCACATCCGATGTGATTCCGCCCGTAAGATTGCCCACGGATCTCACCCAACTGGCACTGCAGGCCCATGCGGTTTTTGACTTCGTCAGTTTTGGCGAGCGCGCGTACCTCGTCGTGGAAGCTCAGGTAGCTCGTGCCCGGGTGCGGCGCGCGTATTCAGTCGGCTTCAATCGCACCACGAACAAGGCCGACGTTCGTCCTGAACCACGGCTTGAAGTTCTCTTTGGCCATCGCCTCGTAACTTTCGATGACGCGCTGTATGCGTTGCATCGTGATTCTGGTCAAATGTTTCGCTTCGAACTCACGAGGGCAGGGCAGTTGGGTCCGCCGCTGCAAGCTGCAAGCGCGGTGCGCAGAGAACGCGGCGTGGAAACGTCGCTGATCAAAGACGGGCTTATCGTTCCGATTGGTCGCGTGCTGGTGGTGTTGAATCCGACTGCTGTTCCGTCGTTGGATTCGATCCGGGAGTTCGACCTGCACAACGTTCTCGGTTATACAACCGAGGAACCACCCACAACCAGCGTTCCGCAGGACCTCGCCTACAATCCGCAGAAGAATTACTGGGCGCCATGCGGTCGCGATCTCACTGTCAAGCGTGGAGCCGTGGCGGCGTTTCGCGATGGTGAATCACCGCGTTTGTGGGTGTATCACCCTGATGGAACTCTGGACACGCTCGCGGTCGGTTCTGAATCACTGTTCGTGCGCGACTATGCTCTGAACTTTCCGACCAAGCCGCTGTCGCCCTATCTCAACAAGAAACGAAAGTTCACGATCAAATCTCTGACTGGTGCGTTTGGTCCAATCGAGGAGAAGTATCGCAGACATGGGTTGACGGAAATCAGTGTAGCCGGACCGGTAGAGACCTTTCCGGTACCCGGGCGGCAGGTGCAATTCGATGTCGAACTCAGTTACCACGAAGCCAATCCGGCGCCGATCACATTGCGGTTTCAACTGGTCCGCAATATGAAATCGCGAGCTGACGTCGACTATTTGCTGGAACTGACTTTCTCGGGCCCGAATCTGTCGGTCGCGACCTCGTGCATCAGGCGTCTTTCGATTGCGCACGGCCGGCTCTGGAATGACGAAGTTTTCGGCAGCAGCACGAAGCATTCAACTGATGCCATCATTGAGGTGCCGCGACCGGCGCGCTTTGACGAGCATTTACGATTTGTGATCGTCGACGCCTCTGACAGATTACGCCTGAAGCTCAACCCCATTCTTGCGGGCGGCCCTAGCTACATTACGGATTACGCTTTTCTACCTATCAACAGTGACACGCCTAATTTCACGCTCAAGTTTGATGGCCCAGTCGCGACTGAGGGCGTCATTGACGTGAACCTGAATTTCGCTCTGCCCCACGGCATTGAAGCCTCTCGCGATTCTGAAGCGCAGACCAAGATGATCCGGCTCGACACCACCAGCGCGCAAAGAATGCAAGTGAAGCTTGTGCAGTTGTTGATGCCGGGTGATCCGCCGTTGCAGCTCCAGGGAGCGACGAAGTTGATCGAACCGATGTCCGATCGTCCCGTGCTCGTGTGCCAACTCGATTACAATTTTGGGATAAACCCCCGCTAGCGGGCGACACAGCCTTAAGCTCGCGAAGCGGGCGACACAGCCTTAAGCTCGCGAAGCGAGCGACACAATCTTAAGCTCGCGAAGCGAGCGACAGCATAAAGCCTGGGGCGCAAGCCCCAGGATCGAATTATTAAAAGAGCCCGTAAGCCCGCGATAGCGGGCGACAGCTTTACAACCCTTTGACGCTGCCGCCCGCTGCGCGGGCTCTGACACATTTTTGTTTCGTGATCCTGGGGCTTGCGCCCCAGGCTTTATGCTTACGCCCGCTGCGCGGGCTACAAACCGGGAAAATTAACGCCTGCTGCGCAGGCTGATCACCCTCAAAAGGAACAACACCACCATGTCGCAACAAGTCAACCCGCTTGATTTGACGGTCAAGAACGTCGTGTCCGGTCCGGTCGAGATAAAGGTCAAAAACATCAGCGGGTCCGCATTGGACAAGCGCCTAACGATCGAGCTGGGTTTGCCTGTGACGTTGGTCGATCCTCGCATCATCGATGCCGCAAACACCGCTGCCGCTAACGAGGATCTGCCCGGTGTGTCGAGCCTCGCTGGCGTCGTGACTGGTCCCGCCGGCTGGGCCATCTGGGCCACGGCGGACATGACCGACGCCAGTGTCGGCATCATGCTGCAAAACTTCGTAAGCCAGTCCGGCACGCCGTTGGAAACTCCGATCAAAGTCGAAACGGGCGCTGAGTTCGTCATCGGCGTTCCACTTAAGCCGAGCGCCGCTCGTCACGACACTGAATTTGCGTATGCCTACAGAAACGGAACAGCCGACCCGGTAAGCGGCAAGCTTCGGTTGCCAGCCGACATACCCGGTTGGACGCCGGATGTGACGCTGAGAACGGACCAGGCAAACCCGTCGGCGATCTCCCCGCCGGGAACAGAAGTAAAGATAAGCTGGTCCATAAAAGACGCGGTGAGCGGCATCTTGCGTGGACCATTGCCGGGCGGGAATGTGGCGATGACGCTCAGCGATAGCGCGGACTCGGCTTTCAAATTGACGGAGGGTAATCTCACAATTCGTGCGGTTGGTCCGGTCACCTACCTGTTACAGGCGGAAGTGAAAGGTCCGGTAAACCAGCCGAACGTGCAAGTGGTGCGAATGCTCTCGCTCGACGTCAAGTCGCTGGATAAATTCGCATATATCAAAGCGCGTCCCGATCGTGTCCTCCCGTATGGAACCGTGGAAGTCGATTGGGCCGCCTGGGGCGTCGACGAAGTAGTTGTAGATCTCGGGGGCGCGACCTACGCGGTGCCTTTAACGGACATGACTCTAAGTGGTCATTATCAGGGCATCGGAATGGTGCCCATTGTTGTCGGGCCAGGTGGACCAAAGGAGTCGGAGGATACAACTTTCAACCTCGTCGTTGCGCAAGGCGATGAATTCGAGACCGCAAAAGCCACGCAGTTCAGAATAATCTCATGGCGCAAGATGGAGAAATCCAACTTCACTGGACGGCCCCTCGGGATGGCCGTCGCTGGTCGAGTGTTGGCGCTCCTGACTACTGACGGATTCTTCACTGCCACAGTCGGCACCAATGATCTTGAACCAATCAACTACGATCGTGATCCGCGGCTAAGCTTCACTCATCGAACCGCCGCCGCGGGCCGCCCGAAAGCATGGCTCGCGATCGCTGCTGTTGATGACAAGTTCGCGGTCCTGCGGCAAACCGACGAGAATGTTTTGCAAGTGGCGATCTACAACGGCGCCGGTGAACTTCAGGGTTTGCCGATTGGTCTGCCCGGCGATCAGGTATTGCTGAATCGTGCCGGCACTGTTTTTGATCTCGTGGTATTCGGCGAGGCCGCGAACCGCCGGATTTATGTCGTCATTGAAAATCTGGAACGTCACGTTTATTCACTGAATGTTGCCGGCACAATCGCAATTCGCCGTGAACAACTGCTCGAGACTTTCTTCGGCTACAGGCTACTGACTTTCGATAAAGCGCTTTACGCCTTGCATCGCGACTCCGGCAACGTGTTTCGCTGCATGCTCGATGCGGCCGGCAAACTCGAACCTTACAAAGCAAAAGCCCCCGTCTTTCAAGTGGGGGACTCGCTGGCCTCAATGTTCAAGGACGGCATGTTTGTTCCGGTGGGTCGTGTTCTGGTGGTCATGAGTCCGAGTGCAGTTCCAACACTTGCGACAATCGCCCGCTGGCGTCTAAAGAATGTGTTGAAATACAAGACCCAGAAGCGGCTCAAAGACGCTGGCCCGATCCCGCAGGATCTGTTCTATAACCCGCAGCACAATCGGTGGGGACGCTGCGGCCGCGGCCTGGATGTCAAACCCGGAATGATTTGTTGCTTTCGTGACGGACAGTCGCCGCGTTTGTGGACCATCGGGCCAAACGGCGACACGCACACACTCACCGTTGGCTCCGAACATCTCTTCTCAAACGACTACGTCAAAAAATGGGATCCGGCCGAGCTGCCGCCGTTTTTGCACAAGAAGCACGAGTTTACGATCGTCGACTATCTAAACTTAGGCCCGCTTAACGACACGTGTCGCAAGGCGGGACTGGCAGCTTTCAGTTCGACTATACCGGTGGAAATCACGCCGCCGCTGCCCACTCAGTTTCAGGACGGCAAACACGAGAAATTTCAAGTTCGCTATAACTACTATGATCGGGGAACGGTGACCTGGCGCTATATGGTACCGCACGCCGCCGGAGTCAAACACGATTATGTGTTTGAACTAACTCTCCATGGCCCAGAGTTGTCGAGGGCGACGACGGTCTTCAAGCGTGTCGCAGTGGACGAGCAGGGCGCAGTATCAATCGTCGACGTTCCGGGCACGCGCGAAGAACGCTCAAGCTACGACCCCATCGAGCTTTTACCTATACCGCTGCTGGGCGGCGTAAAACTGCGCTTCCGCAATCTCAGTCCATTCTGGCTATTCATTCGTTCACCTAACGTGACGGATCCGATCGAGCGAGACAAGTTCTACGAAGACGACGAGATCAAAGGTGAGATCCAAATTAAATACGATACGCGTATCGCGATTTATGCGAACGGTCTGGGTGAGTTGCCGGTTGATGTTGATTTCGGCTTGCCGATGGGGGTCGAGTTTTCATCCGGCAAGGTGAGTCAGAAAGTTTGTGTTCGCTTCAACACTGACAATGCGGTGCCCGGCTTTGTTGCCGAACCTAAATATTCGAATGAATCGCGTCTATGCATCTGCACGCTTCGCTATCAACTCGAGCGAAGTTTGGAGGCGGTGTACGGCGGCGACGGCGCGCCGGGATTAGATCACAACTACTTCTACGTTCCGGTATTAGTTCCGCCACGCGCGGAAACGGCGCAGGTGTTAATGATTAATGCTGACGATCTTTCAACGATCAAGAGTGCCTCGCTCGCGGGGCGTTCGGTATTCGGCGCGCCGAACAGCATCGCCGTTATGGCAGATACCGTCGTCGCTATCATGAAAAACAATGAGGCTAACGTTTATGACCCCTGGCTGCAATTTGAACAGCGATTCAACCTCAATCAGTACGATGTGATCACTAATCTCAAAGGTAACGACCGCGATACCAGATTCGTCATGCTCGGCATGAAACAACAGCCAGGCACGCCCGCTAAGTACAGCTACAGCTTCAGCAGTGCGCGGACGACAGCTCCGACCGTTAGCGACATCAATCTTTCGATGGATGGTCAACCGGGATATGCAGCCAAACCTGTAGAAGGCGCACCGGCCTGGGTGTCAGAATCCACCATCCCTCTCATGGACGTGAATGGTGACAAGGGTGCGATGTGTGTTGAGGGCGGGCTGTTCTTGCTGGATTTGAAGGCTAAAACGGTCACGGCGAAGAAGCTTGAAGGAGTTGGCCGGCAGGAAGGAGTCGTCATCGATCGTAAGGACAACGTAGTTTTCTTTGCGCACTCGAGTCCACGCAATACGGAGTTGATCGTGTCGCGGATCAACCCTGGTGTTGCGAGCGAGAAGATGGAAACGACGACGCTGCCATTCGCTCTCACACATATGGGGAGGGAGCCAACTCTGCCGTCGGGCGTGGACTTGAAGTACAACCGTCCGCGCGCTGTTAGTCTGGTTGTGACTGACACCGCGTTAGTCGTCTCACACGCCACCAATGTTTCCATCCTCGACAAGCGCACTTTGAAGCCCTCGCAGACTATCAACGTTGGTCTACCCTGCCGTTTGATTCAGGTGCTGCGCGGGACCCTGCCCATGACTCCGACTCCTATCGGTCACGTCGGCCCGAGAAAATGCACTCTGATCTGGGCGGTGGGCTCGCTGTACACAGGTGACGGCATCGAGCTGAGAAACTATCGATACAAACTCTACAAGATCGCGGTTGTGTAGTAAGCGCCAACGGCGCGGAATATGAAACCCAGGGGCAAGCGCGAAGCGCGTCGCCCCTGGTTGCGATAAGGGCGTTGAGATAAGGCCTGAAGGGCCGAGATATCAGAGCATTCGCTTGCGCCACTCGCTGACACTCCGCGCGTCAAACAACTCGCCTTTGAAAGTAATCTTTTTAACCTCGCGTCCCCGCGCACGCTTCAGATAATCCCTCACATCCATCCAACGAATTTCGCCATTTGCTGTTTGTGTTACAAGCATCACAGGGCAAGGCTGTTGCTGCCAGTATCTGGCCCACTTCTGATTCTCAATCTTGATTATCTCTGGACCATCGTGTCCGCGTTTTCCGACGTATGAATCACCTGAGTTGAGTTGCACGTAAAGGCGTTTCCCCGATGGTCGACCTTCATTGTTAATAAACTCGATTTCGCCATCGATCCCTTGATCGCTCTTGCTGTAAGCACGATAAATCTGTCCGGCTTCCGCGACGACGGAGATGGTATGTCCTGTAAGGATCACGCTACGGCTTTCGTTTTCAATTGCGACTCGCGCTTCAGCATCGAGCTTGTCTGCTTCTATGGCCGCCTCCGGTGAATCGAATTTCTTTTCGAGTAGGTCTCGTAACACGATCTGCTTGCCACAATCTGGACAGAAGACCTTTTTTCTGAACGACAACGCTTTACTGATCTTCGCGTGATCGAGAAATATCTGGCCGAAAGCGTCGCACCGCTTGTTCGTGCAACTGTAGTTTCGGAGGCGGACAACATTCTTCGCGTGTTCGTTGAGGTGATTTTGGATGTAGCGAAGGAACAACACGCGCGAGTTCTCATCCACTTCAGGTTCAAAATAAACTTCCAGACGCGACGTGCCTTCGTTTTCTCGAGTCAACGTGAATCCCAACGCCGCGCCGGTTTGCGTTTTGAAGTCTGCTGCCGACCTCCAAAGCTCCGTGCTCTCGAATGCCACCGTGTGATGCAGCCTTACGACGAGGGTTGCGTAAATCTCATCGGTAGGACCATCGAAACGATAAGTGACGATCACGCTCGGATGACTTGGCTGTTCTGGCCGCTCACGACGGAAGTAACTCGGAAAAGTGAGTATTGCCGTGCCATCCGTCGATTGGCGCAGACACCAGGCGCGGCTCACAAACGTTTCGAGCAACGCTCGCAAAATCACGGTTTCGTCGTCACGAGGCAAACGTTGGAAGTCCTGGTAATCCAGGTTCCCATCAAGCAAGTCATCCTCTCGAATGCATCCCAACTCTTGCGGATGTTTCCGCACCTTTCTCACGACTGCCGCCGCGTAACGACTGAGTACTTCAGGACGTAACAGGATGAACCCGCCAAAATCCAAACGCTGAATCATCCCGGGACCTGACAGCAGGCCCACAACGGCTTCTAGTTCGGAGGTCTCAAATTCCTCATCGCGGAGCGTCATTTCCATTCGTTGGTTCAGCTCGGCAAGACGCAGCAGTACGAAACCGCTGTCGCGCAGAAGCAGGATTTCCTGTTTCAATCGGTGATAGAGCGCAGGTGAGGTAGTCTTTGGAATACTCTTCCAATCGATGGCTTCCACAATTGACGCGCGGAGTTCTTTGCAACCTTCCCCGGTTAATGCGCTGGTCAAATGTAGCGGCTGAACAAATCCGCGCTCAGTCATGAACTTCTTCATCCTGTTAGCACTGACCACCAAGCCGCCTCGATCAACCCGTGCACCGACGAGCAACTTCGTGAAAGGTTTTCGCGCGGCCTTCTGAAGATCGCGATCCCATTGGCCCAGACCTTCGAATGGGTTTTCATTTTGAGGATTAAAAACAAGTACTGCTGCGGCTGTGTCGTCCATGAAGAGCTGTTGAACTAGCCGATAATCCACCTGCCCGGCGAAATCCCAGAGCCAGATTTCACGGTCGACGCCTGTTTTCTTCTTGTCGTGAGGCAAGGCCCATTGTGTTGCCCAAGCGCCGTCAGTGGATAACAACGGGTCGGTGGGCTCGACCTTAATGCTGCGAGCGAGAAAATGGGCCAAGCCCGTTTTACCAACGCCGGACTCACCCACAAGGAGAACTTTGGCATTCGTGTATTGTGTTTGGTCCGGTGCCGTCAACAGGCCGCGTGCGTGACGATCGACAAGTTCCGATAATTGCCAAACAAAGACGTAGCCCCCCTCGTCAGCGGAGAACACGCGGTTTCCGTCAATACTCCAAGCTATGGTTTGTATATCGGACTCGTGGCCGTCAAGCACAGCCAGGCAACGTCCTGACTCTACATCCCAAAGCCTCACTGTCAGATCACTGCTACCTGAAACAGCCAGGTCTTGGTCTGGATGCCAGGCAATTGTTTCCACCGCTTGCGCATGACCCTCCAGCACGCGCAAACACTTTGTTGTTTTTACGTCCCACAGCCTAATAGTGTCGTCAAAGCTGGCAGAGAGCACGCGACGATCATCGTTGCTCCACGCCAGGCTTGATACACCGTTCGTGTGGCCCTTGAAAATACTTAAACACTGCTCAGTATTAACATCCCAACTACGAATCTCTCCTCTTGCGTCTCCAGAAAGCACACGCGATTGATTTGTGCTCCACGCGACACTCCAAACATTGGTCCGATGTCCTTTGAATTCACGCAAGAGCTGTCCGCTCTCCAGGTCCCATAAAAGCACTGCGTTGTGCCCCGAGGTGGTGATGAGATGACGCCCATCTTCGCTGACCCGCACCTGCTCGATATATGATTCTTGTCTCAGTATTTTCAGACAAAGTTGCGTCTCGATATCCCAAAGGCGAATGACTCCATCGCCCTCCGTGGTGACGGCACGGTTTCCATCATCGGTCAACGCAACGCTCCAAACGGGTTTAGCATGTGGGAGCACACATAGACATTGACCCGTCTCGACATCCCAAAGTCGAGCGGTCAGTGCCGTAGCGGTCAACACGCGTTTCTGATCGGGACTGAAAGCGTAGTCCAGGAAGAATTGGTCTTTATCATCAAGCTTGCTGGTCTTCTCTGGAGTTACGGTGGTGTCAGCTTGTTCCAGTGGCGCGGCTGTTTTTATTGGCGGCCGGCAGGCATCCAAAAGAGTGGAATACTGTTGGTCACGATCTGCCAAGTGCCAACTCACATAGAAGAACTGAGCCAGCGAGCCCTTTATGGGAGTGTCGTCCAGTCGAACTGGAATAAACCGTCGCTCCTTGTTTAATGGATCTCGAAAGCGGAAAGTGCTGGCTTCCAGCTCCGACCAGTCTGAACCGAAGGCATTCGCGGACATGCAGAACACCAGCACGCGCGACTGCTCCAAGCCTTGCTCTATCTTGTGAGGAATGTTGTCGCCTGGTTTGAGTACCCACTCATCAAACCAAACCCTTAGCCCATCCTTACGCAAACGATTGGCAAGGTCACGCACAACAGTTTTGTCTTTAGAGCTGTGGCTGAGGAAAACATCAAATGTGAAGGGTTCATTCATATCTGGACCCGTAACGAAGGAAGTAAGGTTTCGGCGCCGCAGATTATACTTGAAAATCAACTGTAGGGGCGGCCCTCCGTGGCCGCCCGTTCCCCCCACATCGATTCTTAAACTTCAGAGTTCAAGCCGAATCCTTAACGCCGCGTGTGATTGGTGGTATTGTGGGCGCATGAAGTATCTAGCTATTCGAATCGCTATCGCGCTCCTGACGTTTGTTATCGGCTTGGTTGTGACGGCGAAGGTGAATCGCGCCGCTTACTACATCTGGCCCGATGTAGATCCGCAGCCGAAGGTCGTCTACGAAATCCACGAAAAACAAGGACCGTGCGTAAAAGTCTTTGTCGAGAAACGCTGAGTTTTCACGGCGCCGGTACCGAATACTTCACGATGTGATCGCGCGCGACGACGAAGAGTTCGTTCTTGTCGTTGAAGACCATGCCGAAGGCCATGTTCTTCACGTTGATGAGCGACAGGTAGCGGCCGTTCGCATCAAAGACCTGAATGCCTTTCATGTCGCCCACGTAAACGCGTCCGAATCCATCCACGGCGATCGAGTAAGGTGCACGAAACTGACCCGATTGATCGCCGTCGCTGCCAAAGCGATTGATAAACTTCCCGTCGCGTCCGAATTTAAAGACTCCATTGTTGAATCGACCAAGCGCGTAGATATTCCCAGCGCCGTCAACCGCGACTCGCATCGCTAACTCCGCGTCGCCACTCGCGCCGCTGATCGCTTCCTGAATCGTCCGCACATGTTTTCCATTGCTGTCAAATGTAACGATGTCGTCACGATTGCTTTGCCACGCTGCTACTAAACTGCCATCTGCACCGACCGCGACGTCATCAAAGCCATTTCGCTCATAGCTGATCTCGCCCAGCTTCTCTCCAGTTTCGCCGCGATAACGATCGATACGCCCGCCCTCGACGACGTAGACCGTGCCTTTGCGATCCGCAGCAAGCCCGCGCAGAAGCGTCTTTCGATCGCCAATGCTCCACTGCGTCACGAACTTGCCTTCCGAATCGAAGACTTGAATGCGACCGCCCGTGTATTCGCCCACGTAAATCCGCCCCGCGCCATCGACAGCAATACTGCGCGCGTCGTTGAACATTCCCGGACCGATGCCTTCTTTGCCAACGTCGAACACGTCATTCGCGAAAGCGGCTTTGCTTTCCTTCTTCGGCAGATTCGGAGCGACGGGCTTTACTGGTTCTACAGCGGGGCGGCTCACCGAGTAAAAAAGTGAACCGAATGCTCCAACCGCCGCGAGCGCGCCAATAAGCAAACCGATCAAGGGGATCGCCAGTACGAGCCAGATCCATTTCGGAAACTTGCTGCCTTCCGAAAGCCCGAATTTAATTTGGACCACCTGCGCAGGCCGGCCCGCGAGCTCGTTCGGCGCGATCAACTGGCTGTGACAATACTCACAGCGTGCGGTTGTTTTGCGTGTGCTGAAATCTGAAGGAGGCTCGTAGGTAACGGGCGCTCCACACTTGGGACAGTCAAAGGTTTGCGGCATAAGTGTTATTTGATCGTCAGGGCCGTGCGAAAGAGTTTGTTACATTCTTCTTCGAGTACTCCGCCCACGACGGTGCATTGATGGAAAGTCGCCAGGCGTGAAAGCGCTTCAGCTCGGATGTCGATGGCCCACCAGTCCAGGCTCTTCAAAAAAGGTATCGACGAACCAAAAACTACCCGACTGATTCCCGCCCACGCAACCGCACCCTGGCACATCGCGCAAGGCTCGGCGGTCGTGTAAAGTGTCAGCTTTGTCCAATCGATCTTCGGATGAGACGCGGCGCATTTGTTGATAGCGTCCATCTCGCCGTGCCAGGTCGGATTGTGGACAGAGCGATTCCAGCCCTCCGCGACGACTTGTTTCTGCTGGTCCACCAACACAGCGGCGAAGGGATACTTTGAATTGTTAGCAGCGAGGCGAATGGCTCGTCTCATGTATTGGTCGTCATCGGGTTCTACAAGTGAGTTATAACTTTCGTAGGCAAAGATCGTTTTCGTCGCCACTGGCGCCACGACGATTGATGTTATCAAGTTGTAAAGCAAAGTCCGACGCTGCATTCATGTCCTCCGAGAAATGCGTAATCCACCGCGCTTCGCACAAAGTTCAGAGCGCCAACGGCGCTCTGATTGCAAAGCTTCACCTACAGATTACGCAGATTGGATTGCGTATTGCCGCGAAAGTAAATAATACTTCCGGGAAGTATGTCTAGCTTTTGGGACAAACAGATCGAGCGGGCGGATCTTCTCGCCGAACAGTCGAGCGGATCGAAAGAGCTGCTGCACTTTTACGCGCAACTGCTGCGCGCGCAGAAAGAGATTTACGAATCGTTTCGTGGTCGCACGCATTGGTTGCCGTCGGGAGATTTGGAACAGGATGTAAGCGTCGTCCAATCGTCGATGAGCGGGCTGTTGCAACGTGTCGCGCGGAATGGTCCGGAATCGCTCGCTGAAGAGGCGCAAGCATTACTCAACACTGAAGCGGACGCGATGGCGCAGGACCTCTTGAACTACTGGCGCAGTCCTTCCGACATGCAGTTCTTTGCAAAGTCAGTTCTTCAGCCGTACGCGCGCTGGCTGGCGGAAACGAGTACCACTCCAGTCGGGCGAGAGCTCGCGGGCGGTGAACGAACGTGTCCTTTCTGTGGCGGCAAACCGCAGCTCGCCTTTCTTCAATCGCGCGAAAGTGCCGAAAGCGGCACTCGCGAATTGTTGTGCGCGACTTGTCTTTCGTCGTGGGAATTTCGACGCGTAGTTTGCGCGAACTGCGGCGAAGAACGTCCGGCGAAGCTCGGTTACTTTCACACACCAGAGTTTGATCATATCCGCATCGAAGCGTGCGATTCATGCAAACACTACATCAAGGGAATCGATCTCACGCGTTTCGGTCTCGCGGTGCCGTTAGTAGATGAGTTGTACGCTGCACCACTCGATCTGTGGGCCCATGAACACGGCTATACAAAGATCGAACTGAACTTGATCGGGTTGTAAGCCCGCGAAGCGGGCGGCAGCATAAAGCCTGGGGCGCAAGCCCCAGGATCAGAAGTAAAGAAAATACAATTGAGCGCGCGAAGCGCCCGGCAGCGCTGTCGCCCGCTTCGCGGGCTCGGGGCTCAAAATAATGAAAATGATCCTGGGGCTTGCGCCCCAGGCTTTATGCTGTCGCCCGCTTCGCGGGCTCCTGCTTGTAGATTTTATTGACTTTCTTCGTAGATGGGCCTAGTCTTAGGCCGTAACCCCCTTCAATCGAGCCCCAACAACTTAAGTGGCCCACAGATCCGCTTAGCGGAGGTATGGTTTATGGATATCTCCAGAAGGACCTTCATCAAGACAACCTTGATCGGAGGTGCAGGTGTTAGTGTCTTCGGATTCAATCTCGCTCCGGTCTATGCACAAACTCAGGGACTAAAGATCGAGCGCACCAGCGAGACGCGCAGCATTTGTCCTTATTGTTCCGTGAGCTGCGGCGTGATCATTCACACGCTCGGCGACAAAGCGAAGAACGCGATACCGCAAGTCGTCCACGTCGAAGGCGATCCCGATGCGCCGATCAATCGTGGCACCTTGTGTCCAAAAGGCGCATCGCTCGAGCAGGAGATCGTCAACGAGCGTCGCTTGCTGACACCGCAGGTGCGTCGTCCGGGCGCCACTGACTGGGAAGACATCTCCTGGGACCAGGCAGTCGATGAAATCGCGCGCTGGACCAAGAAGACGCGTGACGCCACGTTCATAGAGAAAGATAAGGACGGCTACACCGTCAATCGTTTGGAAACAATCGGTTGGATCGGCGGCTGCACTGACACTAACGAACTGAACTTTCTAGCCGTAAAGGCCATGCGCGGCATGGGCCTCTGCTATTTCGAAACGCAGGCCCGGGTTTGACACGGTCCGACGGTCTCCAGTTTGGGGCCCACATTCGGACGCGGCGCGATGACCAACGGCTGGATCGACATGAAGAATACCGACATGATGTTGATCATGGGCGGTAATCCGGCTGAGAACCACCCGTGTGGCTTCAAGTGGCCGGTTGAAGCGAAACTACACCGAAACGCGAAACTGATCGTCGTCGATCCGCGCTTCACGCGCACGGCGACGCAGGCAGATCTCTTTTGCCAAATCCGCGCCGGCACTGACATCGCCTTTCTCGGCGGGCTGATCAACTATGCAATCCAAACCAACCGCATCGCGAAGGATTATCTAATCAACTACACGAACGCCGCGTTCGTCGTGAAGGAAGGATTCAAACTTCCTGATGATGGTTTGTTCTCGGGTTTCGATGGTCACACATACGCCAAAGACACCTGGAATTACGAAGAGGGCGGTAATGTTGGTCCAAAGGGACAAGAGGCGACCGGCGGAGCCGGAGCAGCAACGACATCGAGCCAAGCTTCACACCAGGAACCCGGAAAGAATTTCGAGAGCAAGAGCGAACCAGTTAGCGCTAAACCTTCGACTCCGCAAAAGGGTGGAGATGCGATGGGCCAGGGACATCAGGCTGGTGGTCCAGTAGGCGCTTCCGGACAAGGCGGACAAAAACCGCCGCCGATGCTGCCCGCGAACGTCGCTTACGATCTTTCGCTGCAACATCCGCGCTGTGTGTATCAGTTACTGAAGCAACAGTATTCACGCTACACGCCGGAAATGGTCGAACGCATCACGGGAATCCCGAGAGATCAATTCCTGAAAGCCGCCGACCTCTTCACGTCTATCCGCAAAGACGGCGACATGAAGAAAGCCGGAACGATCATCTACGCCGTCGGCTGGACGCAACACACCTCCGGCACGCAGATCATCCGCACCGCGGCGATTGTGCAATTGCTGCTCGGAAACGTTGGACGCGCCGGTGGTGGCGTGAATGCGCTGCGCGGACACTCGAACATCCAGGGCGCCACCGATATGGGCGGCGTGTTCGACATCTTCCCCGGCTATCTCAAGATCCCGCAGCCGACCGACACCGATCTCGCGACTTTCAACAAACGCACGACGCCGACGATTTCGAAACCTGGCGAGTGGGACTCGTATAACTACTGGTCCAACACGCCGAAGTTTATGGCGTCGTTCCTGAAGGCGATGTACGGCGACTCGGCGAAGAAGGAAAACGATTTCAACTATAACTACCTGCCGAAGATCGATCGCAAGTTCTCATGGACCGAGCTGTGGGATGAGATGTACCAGGGCAAGGTCAAAGGACTGTTTGCGTTCGGCATGAACGGCGTCGCCATCGGACCTAACTCTCGCAAAAACATCGAGGCGTTGAAGAAGGCTGACTTCCTCGTGGTCTGCGATCTCTTTCCGGAAGAAACGGCTGAATTCTGGCGGGCTCCCGGGACGACGCCAGACCAGATGAAGGGCATCAACACGACCGTCTATCGTTTGCCGGGCGCTGGTTTCGCCGAGAAGGACGGTACGTTCGTCAACTCGGCGCGCTGGTTGCAATGGAAGTACGTGGCTTTGCCGCCGCCCGGTAGCGCGAAAGTCGATCAGGAAATAGTCGCGCGCATCTTTTTGAAGGTTCGTGAGCTTTATCAAAAGGAAGGCGGCAAGTTTCCGGATCCGATACTCAACCTCAGTTGGTCGTATACAACTCCGGAGAACCCGTCGCTCTCAGAAGTCGCGAAAGAGATCAACGGCAAAGCACTCGCGGATCTCACTCTCGACACACAGCCTGGCGTGACGATCAAGGCTGGACAACAGCTTCCGGGTTTCGCCTGGTTAAAGGACGACGGCACCACCGCGTGCGGCAACTGGTTGTACTCAGGTTCATGGACCGAAGCGGGCGCGCAAATGCAACGACGCGGCACCGACGATCCATCGGGACTCGGCATTTATCCGAACTGGGGCTATTCGTGGCCGGCGAACCGGCGCGTCATGTACAACCGTGCGTCGTGCGATCTCTCAGGTAAACCCTGGGACAACGAGCGGCGGCAGGTTTGGTGGAATGAGGCGCAGCAGCGGTGGGTCGGTAACGACGTACCCGATTTCAAAGTCGACTCCAAGCCTTCGGATCACATGGGCCCGTTCATCATGAATCCGGAAGGTGTCGGTCGTATCTTTGGACCACTCGCGGCATTTGCCGACGGGCCGTTCCCGGAACACTACGAACCGATGGAAAGCCCGATCGCGAATCCTTTGCATCCGCAACAGTCGAACAATCCGGTCGCCAAAAAATTCAGCTCCGACATGGACAAGTTCGGCACGCCGGAGCAGGGCTTCAATATCGTTTGCACTACGTATCGACTGACCGAGCATTACCACTACTGGACCAAGAACAATCCGATGAACGTGCAACTCGTCCCTGAGCCATTCGTCGAAATACCGGCTGAACTGGCGAATGAGATGGGTATCAGCGGCGGTGAAAAGCTGAAAATCTCGAGCGCGCGCGGCCATTACATCGGTAAAGCGATGGTCACGCGGCGTATTAAGCCCATGATGATCGACGGCAAGAAGACCTATCAAATCGGCATACCGATTCACTGGGGCTATCGCGGCATTGCCGAAGACGAGGGCAAGACGGGCCTAACACCCGCAAACGGTCTGTCGCCCGCTGCGATCGATCCGAATGCGTATACGCCGGAGTTCAAGGGCTTCCTCGTGAAGATCGAAAGGGCATAGGACCATGGCAAACCCACGCACATTTCAGGTTCAGGAAATCTCGGCTCATCCTGGTCCCGTGCCGGGCTATGGCACCCGGCGTGAGGAAGAGGTCTGCAAGTACATCGACGTCACGACGTGCATCGGCTGCAAGGCGTGCGAAGTCGCCTGCGTCGAGTGGAACGATCATCCGTTTCGCGAGACGACGTTCAACGATACTTACCAGACAATGCCGTCGACTGAGTGGAATTACTACAACCTGATCCGTTTCGCTGAAGACGAGAACAACGGCAACTTGATGTGGCTGCTGCGCAAGGACCAGTGCATGCACTGCGCAGATCCCGGGTGTTTGCGTGCGTGTCCGGCCGATGGCGCCATCATCAAGTACCAAAACGGCATCGTCGATTTTCAACAGGAGAACTGCATCGGCTGCGGGTACTGCATCTCCGGTTGTCCTTTCGACATTCCGAAGTTCAATTCGCAGACGAAGAAGGTTTACAAGTGCACGCTCTGTTCCGATCGTGTGGGCGCGGGTCTCGAGCCGGCTTGCATTAAGTCGTGTCCGACCGGCTGCCTGAAGTTTGGCACGAAGTCTGACATGGTCCAGATCGCGGGTTTGCGCGCGAAGCAGTTGCGCGAAGTCTCGGGGTTTGCGAATGCGGGCGTTTACGATCCGCCATCGATCGGCGGGACGCACGTCATCTACGTGCTGCACGACATCAAGGCGCCCGAGCGTTACGGCTTGCCTGCGACTCCGGTGATTCCGCCGAGTTACACATATTGGAAATGGCTCGCGAAACCGATCGGTTTGGGTCTGGGTGTGCTGGGCGTCGCGGCTGTTTTCTTCCATCGTGTTTTCTACGGGCCGAAGCTGCCGCAGCCGGAACCGCCTGAAGTCAGAACCGGACCACGAGACGAAATCGAAGCCGGACGCAAGGAGGAGCCATGAGTTCGACCGCCAGAAAATTCGACGAAAGGGCTCGAGGCGAATTCGCTCGGTTCGGCACCACGCGGGTTTATCGTGGCGAGTTGTTGCGCCATCCGGTTTACACGCGCTTTCTGCATTGGTCGGTCGCAATCTTTTTCGTGCTCTCGCTGCTGACGGGATTCGCGATTTACTCCCCATGGCTTTTCCACTGGATCGCGCCGCTCTTCGGCGGTGGGCCACGAACGCGCCTGCTGCATCCGTGGTTTGGATTGGGTTTCGAAGTCTTCTTCTTATTTCAGTTCATCAACTGGTTCGCGCCGATGGCATGGACCGAAGCCGATCGACGTTGGATGAAAAGAATTCGACAGTACGCAACGAACGAAGAGGGAGCCGAGCCCGAGGACGTCGGGTTTTTCAACGCGGGTCAGAAACTTTACTTCTGGACCATTGCCGTCAGCGCCATTTTGTTTCTGATTACCGGGCTGTTGATGTGGTTTGACGATTTCACCGGGCGGTGGGTCGTCGCGGTGAGTTATGTGATTCACGATCTCGCCGCGTTGGTGATGCTCGCCGGCTTCATCATCCACGTCTATGAAGGCACCGCGCATCAACCGGGCACGTTTCACTCGATGATCGATGGCACCGTTACTGAGGATTGGGCCAGGACGCACCATCCCGGCTGGTTTCGTAACCTGACCGGACGCAACCGCGAAGAGTAGCCACAAAAAGGCACAAAAAGCACAAAGTCCTGTTATGTGCCTTTTGTGCCTTTTTGTGGCCCAGAAAGGATTTGTCATGTTTCTACGTCTTGTTTTGACTGTGATTATTTGTTGTGGAAGCGCGCCGGTTGTTTTCTCACAAAGCACTGACACGAGTGATCCGCTTGTGCGTGTGCTGCAATCGAAAGGAATCATCACCGACGCCGAAGCACGTGCGATCACGTCCAACGCTTCACCTGCCGAGCAGAGAGATCGTCTCGCTGCGCTCTTGCGTGACAAAGGCATCATTTCGGCAACGGAGTTCGAAGCGGTACGCGCGCCCGTAGCTTCATCCCCCACTTCATCAGAAGTAAAGACCATCACGGCCGAGTACAAAACGACAGCGCCAGTCGTGCCCGAACCACAACCGACACCCGTCGTAATCGCCGCCGTCGCCCCGGTTCGCTTGCAGGGCATCGATTCACCGAAACGAGAAGGACTGATCCCCGACATCAAACTCGGCACCGGCGCGCGTCTGAAGTTTTACGGCATCTTCAAAACAAGCCTGATTCACGATTCATCGTCGCCGCAGGGAAATGATTTTCCGTTGCCGCTCCTCGCGCAGGACACAGGACCAAACAACTCGCCTGAGTTTCACGTGCGCGCGCGCGGACTGCGACTCGGCGCGAATTTCGAATGGCTCGATCCGGCGCCAAAGATGTCGATTACGGGCAAGATCGAGTTTGACTTCGAAGGCGATTTCCCGCGCGCCAACAATCGCAACATCACTTCGATTCGTTCGAGCCAACCGTCTTTGCGTTTAGCCTGGATAAGAATCGATCGTCGCTTCAGTGATAAGAACACTGCCTTCGTTCTGTTTGGCCAGGACTGGTCGCCGTTCGTCTCATCGACCTTGCCGAACACGATCGAAAACACAAACTTCGGCGGCGTTGGTTACGGTGCTGCCTACACGCGCATTCCGCAGGCGAAGTTTGGTTTCAATCATAAGTTCGGCGGCTCGCGTAATGTTCAGTTCGAGCCGGAGTTTGCGATCGTGTTGCCGGCGTTTGGTAACCTGCCGAGCGACGTAGCGAATCAACTCGCGTTTGGTGAACGACAGGGCGTGGATTCGCAGCAGCCGGGAGTTCAGGGTCGCGCTGTGCTGCAATGGCAGCTTGATAAATCGCCGAACGTCGCGCCCGCGCAATTTATCGTCAGCTTCGAACACCAGCAACGCACGGCGATCGTTACCGCTGTGAATGTCCCGGCTGCATTCAAGCCGGCGTTTCCGAATGGCGTTGAAGTTGATAGCGACAGCAATGGTTACTCAGCCGAGTTTCAACTGCCGACGCATTTCGTGACCGCGGTTGGCAAGTATTACGGCGGTTCCGATCTGCGTTTCTTTCTCGCGGGACAACTACTCTCAAACTTCAACGACACCTTCGGACTGACAAGCACCGCAACCACGCTCTCGATCGATGGCGCGTCGACAGTTGTCTTCGGACTGCGCGACGGTAATCCCGTAGTTGCGCCGCAGCGTCCGGTGCGTGCGCAGGGCGGCTTCATGCAACTCGGTTTTCCGTTGTCGCGCATCTTCGACGCGAATCCGAAAGGACGCAACGCTGGTTGGACCGCGTTCCTGTATTACGGTTTCGATCAGGCGATGGCGCGCGATGCGCGGCGCTTTGGACTGCGTGGCGATCGCAGCGATCTCTTCTCGGGCAATATTCAGTACAAGTGGAACCAGTGGGTGACGTTTGGTTACGAGGAGGGTTACTACCGCACGCGCGCGGATTCGCGTGTTGGACTGTTGCCGCTGTTTCGCGGCATTCCGAGTTATACGACGCACAACATCAGGTCGGAGTTTGCTGCGATCTTTACGTTCTGAGCCACAAAGAAGCACAAAAAGCACAAAATGAATTACCCAGACATTGCCATCAAAGACGAGGAGGTGCCCCAGGCTTCGTCTCGCGTTTTTCAAAACATCGTCAAGACCTACGCGAGCGAGGTAAACAAGCTCAATTCGGTCTGGCACGAATTCGCCGAAAACGATCTCGCTTTCAAACCACATCCGCGCCAGCACTATTGCGCAGATCATGGAACATGAGCTCTTGTCGGAGCGCAGGTTCTTCGGCGAGTTCCTGGGCTTGCCGGAAGGGCGACGCAGGATGAAGAGTGGTGGCTCACTGTCGTTCCGTTCTTTGACGTGGAGCGGGAGAGGATCTGGATCTTCTGGCGGCGCGTGCTGCACACCGCGCATCATCGTGCTCAACTCGGAGTTTATTTACGCATGTTGGACAAGAGTGTGCCGTCAACGTACGGTCCAACTGCCGACGTTCGTTGGGAAGGTGCTGATCCAACGACGACTGTCGCCGCTGCAAACCGAAAGTAAAGAAGTCGAAAACAAATACCGAATAAGGGAGGTGATAAGTGAATGGCAAGATACGGTAAGAAAGCCGGTAAGAAAGTCGAACGAGCCATGCATGAAATGAAGCGTGGTGAATTGAAGAGCGGGCGCTCAGGCAAGAAAGTAACAAGCCGGAAGCAAGCGATCGCGATTGGGTTATCGGAGGCTCGCGCGGAAGGCGACAAAGTGCCTTCCAAGAAGGGCGGCAAAAAGAGCTCGAAGAAAGGTGGCAGGAAGAGTTCGAAGAAAGGCGGCAAGAAGCGCTCTTCAAAGAAACGTACTTCCAGGAAGAAATAATAACGGGCGGCCCATCGTGGCCGCCCTTTTCAGTAATGCCGCGACTTATTTCGGATCGAGTGGTAAGCCCGCATCAACCCACGCGTCAAATCCGCCGTAGAGCGGATGAACGTTCTTCCAACCGCGTTCACTCAGCTCCTGCGCCACCCGGGCGCTGGATGCTTCGTGCGGTCAAGTACAGTAGGTTATGACTGCGCGGTCCTTCGGAATCTCATTGAGATGTTGCGCGAGTTCATCAGCGGGTACTCGAATCGCATGTGGCAACTTCTGATCCGACTCGCCCCACGCCGTGGGATTTCGCGTGTCGACAAATGTGAATTGTTCACCTCGATCGAGGCGTTCTCTAACTTCGTCCGTAGTAATCCTTGTTGCTTCCATGGTCACCTCCCATGATTCGATTCTAGCCAGAGATTACACAGATTGATTTATATAATCTGCGTAATCTGTGGATAAGGTGATATAAAGTTCGAGATCGCCAAACTTCTCACTTTCAGGAGGGTCTATTATGCGCATTTTGTGTGCTTTCGTCCTTGTAGGTGTACTTGCCTCGTCAACTTACGCTGCGGCAAAGACAAAGACGGGCTTCGAGGCGTTCATTGCCGGTAATCCCGCGGATGCGCCACCGGCGCCGACGCTCAGTCCCGGATTGGTCTTGATGGGCGGAGGAACGGACGTCGACGCCGCGTTTCAGTGGATGTGCCAGCGTGCAGGTGGCGGCGACTTCGTCGTGATCAGGACCACCGGAACAGACGCTTACAATCCTTACATCCAACAACTCTGCCCGCAGATGGATTCGGTTGAGACGATTATCATCACGAGCGTCACTGGCGCAAACTCGGCGTACGTCAGTAGTCACATACAAAACGCTGAGGCCCTCTGGATTGCGGGTGGTGACCAGTCGACGTACGTGGATCTGTGGCGCAACACAGCCGTTCAAACTGGCGTGAATTTTCTGATCAATTCGAAGCAGGTGCCGGTTGGTGGGACCAGCGCGGGCCTCGCGGTGCTCAGCCAGTTCATCTACACGGGTGCGATCGGTTCAGTGACGTCGAGCCAGGCGCTCGCGAATCCTTTCCATCGCTACGTCACTCTCGATCGAGATCTTTTTCAGTCGGCGCTCGGAGTAGACAAACTTTACGATTCACATTTCGTGACGCGCGATCGAATGGGACGCTCGCTCGTGTTTCTGGCGCGCATCGTGAACAACGGTTGGTCCACACAGCCGCGCGGCATCGGCATTGATGAAGAGACGGCGATACTCGTTTTGCCGAACGGCGCGGGCACGATGGTCGGAGTCGGCGCGGCTTATTTCCTTCAGGCGCCCGGGCCCGCGCAAGTGCTCGCCGATAAGACTCCATTGACATATCTCAACATCGGTGTCTACAAAGTCCCGCAGGGCGGAACGTTCAATCTTTCCACCTGGAATGGCACGGGCGGAGTTGCATACACGCTCAACGTAAACAACGGATCGGTCACGTCAACGCAAGCCGGCGGGAATATTTATTAAGATCGAAGTTTAGCCACAAAGAAGCACAAAAAGCTCAAAATCAGAAATGTATTTTGAGCTTTTTGTGCTTCTTGTGGGCATAAGACCCGAGGAGGACGTGCGATGTCATCAATAAGCGAAGTATTTCTGCCCGGTGTCGGGCGCAAGTTTCAGATCGAAACGCTTGACGGCGATCGGCTGGTGATCGTCATTCACGACGACGGCACGCGCGAGCTCTATCACTTCACGCGCAAGAATCTCGATCGACCGACTTCGGTCTTGAGACTGACCGACGGCGAAGCGCGTCAAATCGCGGGCATTGTCGGTGGTTTGACGTACGTGCCGCGCAATCTGCCGATGGCTGAAGTGATTCTCGAAGACCTCGTCCTCGAGTGGTTCAAGATTGAGCCCGGCGCTGCGTGTATCGGCAAAACAATCCGCGACCTTCAGGTCCGCACTGTCACGGGCGCTTCCATCGTCTCGATCGTCGAGCCAGATCAATCGAAGCGAACCAATCCTGAAGCCGGTACCGTGCTCAACGAAGGCGCAACGCTGATCGTCGCGGGCGATCGCCGCAGCATCAACTCTCTCAAACGCCTGCTCGTGACCGGAAAAACGGAGTAGCTGATGGACCACGTCATCCTCGAAATCGGATTGGCGCTGGCGCTGATCGCGTTTGCCGTCGCACTCGCGGCGAAGCTCAAGCTCTCCAACGTTCCATTTTTGATCATCATCGGCATGATCGTCGGGCCGCACGCGCCGCAAATCGGCGTGTTTGACTTTCGTTTCATCGAAACCGGCACGCTCATTACCTTCATGGGCCAACTCGGCGTGCTCTTCCTCCTTTTCTATCTCGGTTTGGAGGCGAACGTAACGCGCCTGATTGAATCCGGCCCTCGCATTCTGACCGGCGGGTCGATCTACATCGCGATCAATTTTGTCGTCGGGCTCCTTTATGCGTACCTCGTCGGCTTTCCTTTTCGCGAGACGTTGATATCAGCCGGTGTCGTGACCATTTCGTCTAGTGCGATCGTCGCGAAGATCCTCTTCGACTACCGGAGAACAGCGAATCCGGAAACGGAATTGATACTCGGCATCACGATGGTCGAAGACATCTTTCTGGCCGTGTACTTATCGCTGATCTCGGGCATCGTCCTGAGCGGTGCGACGTCGATAACGGGCGTGCTGTCGTCCGGCGGCATTGCATTGGCGTTCATCGTCGGGTTGATGTTGATTGGTCGATTCGCGATTCCGCTTCTGAATCGTCTGCTTCAGATCTCGTCGAACGAAGTTTTTATCATCGTCGTCTTCGGCTCGTTATTTCTGCTGGCGGGACTGGGCGAGACGATTCACGTCGCCGAATCGATCGGCGCGCTGCTGATGGGTTTGATTCTCGGCGAAACAAAACAGGCAGAGCGGATGGAACGTCTCGTGGTGCCTTTCCGTGACTTCTTTGGCGCGATCTTCTTTTTCAGCTTTGGTCTGTCGATCGATCCTTTTACGTTGGGTGGCGCCGTGTGGCTCGCGGTTGGTGCGGCGGTGTTGTCGCTGGTGTCCGTGGTGGTCGCGGGCCTGATCGTCGGCCGTCGCGCAAAGCTTTCGGCGGTTGGATCGTTGAATCTGAGTTTCACGCTGCTGGCGCGCGGTGAGTTTTCGATCATCATCGCCGCGCTCGCGCAGGCTGGCGGGCTACTGGGGATCGTGCAGCCGTTCGCAGCGCTCTACGTTTTAATCCTCGCGAGCCTTTCTCCGTTGCTGGCGAAGGAGTCGGAGCGTATCTACGATTTCGTGATGAAGCTGGTGCGTTGGCGACCAAAAGGGAAGCAGCACATCGCTGAAGAAAGCGTCGATGAGTCCGTCGACAGTTAGATCTCAATCAACTATGCGCGCGTAGTTTGGTGGTCTATGCATATCGATGCCAAGCGGATCGTCAAGATTTCCGCGATACTGCGGCGAGGCTAAGAACTCTCGTATCTCATCGCAACCGTCGCCGCTGGAATGAAGTTTCATCCCCTCTGCCTCAAGTTTCGTGTAGAGATGGTCCAACGCACCGCGCGCGTTTATAAATGCGGCTTGCCAGTCATCACTGCGATAATCAGGCGCTGACAGGAAGTTCCTTATTTCGTCGCAAACCGCGCAGTTCGAATGTAGATCGAGTCGTGCTTGTTCCAACTGGAAGTACAAGTGCCTCAAAGCTCGCAGCGCCGCGAAGAACGAACGTTCCCAAGTCATTTTTCCCCTCCTTGTCGCAGCAGAACTAAACCGAGTGTAAACATCTTGTGCCTGGCATCACAAATGTCGATGTAATTACACACGTAAGTGTGGGCGTGTAATTACACATGCAGCTTGACATCGGAATCGATTCCACGGTTTAGAATGCCAGCATGAAGGCGGTGAGTGGCAATGGTGCTTTAAGCTCGGGCGAACTGGCGGAGTTGGCCGGAGTCAGCAGAGATACACTGCGACATTACGAGCGCAAGGGTGTGCTACCGCGCCCGCGCCGCGGTCACAACGCGTATCGACAGTATCCGCCTGAGGCGCTGCAAAGAGTGCAACTGGTCCGTCGGGCGCTATCAGTTGGTTTCACGTTAGACGAACTGGCTAAGGTCCTGAAGGTTCGCGATGCCGGTGGAGCGCCATGCGAAGAAGTCAGGAGACTCGCAGCTCAAAAGCTACTTAACGTTCAGGACCAACTGCGCGAACTCACCGCGTTACGAGACGACCTGCAAAAGACACTGCAAGACTGGGACACTCGATTAGCTCGTCGAGCTCAGGGAAAGCGGGCCAATCTACTCGAGTCACTGTCAGTCGAGCAGAATCCTGCCAAACGTTCACACCGTTCAATCAAACGAAAGAAGGAGAAGTGAGTAATGAAAACACATTTACTACGGTCCATCGCGGCTTCATTGATTCTCGCAATGGCGACACTCGTGGTTGTTTACGCGCAGCAGCCGAAGCACGGACACGATATGGTTGACGAGCAAATGAACAAGCGCGGCGATCGCGTCATGGGCTTTGATCATACGAAGACCACACATCATTTTTTGTTGCAAGAGACGGGTGGGTCCATTGAGATAACAGCCAATAGCTCAGACGATCTTGAGAGTAGTAAGCAGATCAGAATGCACTTGAAGCATATCGCGATGATGTTCGCCGAAGGGAATTTCAAAGCGCCGATGCTGATCCACGATCAAACGCCTCCGGGCGTGCCCGTGATGCAGGAGTTAAAAGGCGAGATCAGGTACGACTTTGAAGAGATCGATCGGGGAGCAGCGGTGCGGATTTCAACGACGAATCCGGCAGCATTGAAAGCGATTCACGACTTCCTGCGATTCCAAATAAAGGAACACAAGACCGGAGATTCGCTGGACATCAAGTAAGTAGTCGAATTCAGCCATAAAAAGGCACAAAAAGCTCAAAAGGGTTCTTCATGATTTTGAGCTTTTTGTGCCTTTTTTGTGGCTAAAGACTGGTTAGGACTTATTAGCAAACAATTAGTAATGCGTTAAAGACGCCTGCCTTGGACCAGTCCTATCCTCACGCCATCAAGACATTCCCATCAGGTTTTCAACGGAACGAGCAAGGGCGTTACCGGTCGCACAAGTCTGACCAACAAGCAGTACTTCACCTCAGGGAAGAAAGGACTTTCTGAACATGTACTCCCGAATTAAGAAAGCATCGCACCTGTTCCTAACCCCCATCGGCGCAATCAGCTTAATCAGCATTTTCCTGCTGAACATTCCCGTTGCTCAAGCAAATCGCTCGGAAAACCGTGGTAAATCCGAAGTACGCAGAGTTTCCCCGTTGCTGAAACCGAAGGGCCAATCAGTGGACCAGATGGTTACCGTCATTGTGTCGCTGAGCGCACCAAAAAGCGGACGGCTCAACGCCCTACTGAGCCGAGCCGGCGTGCAGCCGCGCCGCGAGATGAAGAACCTCGGTGCTTTCTCCCTGAGTCTGCCGTTCAACATGATCGACGAATTAACTTCTTTCCCCGAAGTTGCGTATGTATCGTCGAATGAAGCAGTGCGGAGTTTCGGACATGTATCCGCCACGACTGGAAAAGATGCCGGGACAGCCGCGGCACTCGCGGCCGGACGAGGAGTCATTGACGGCTCCGGAGTTGGAATCGCAATTCTCGATTCGGGCATCGATGCCAATCACGCTCAATTTGCAGGCTCGCGCATCCTCGCAAGCGTCGATTTCACCGGGGAGAACCGCACAGACGATCCGTACGGACACGGCACATTTGTAGCTTCGGCTGCCGCGGGTGGTTCAGGCGCCGGAGCTGATTACACCGGTATCGCGCCGGGCGCGTCGTTGTTGAACGTGCGCGTACTGGACAGTACGGGCCAGGGAACGGTTGAGACGGTGCTGGCCGGACTCGATTGGGTCGCAAGCCACGCCCGCCAGTACAACATTCGTATCGTTAACATGAGTCTTGGAACGGTCGCGATCGATTCTTATAAGTACGACTCGCTGTGCCGCGCCGTCCGCGGGCTCGTAAATTCAGGGATCATCGTTTTTGCCGCCGCGGGCAACGATGGAAAGGACGGTAACGGACAAAAGATTTACGGCGCCATTCATTCGCCGGGCAATGAACCTTCGGCTTTCACGATCGGCGCCGCCAATACTTTCCAGACTGACGGCCGTTCCGAGGATGGAGTTGCGACCTATAGCTCACGTGGTCCGACGCGGAGTTACTGGGTTGACGCGAACGACGTTATCCATCATGACAATTTGTTGAAGCCCGACCTCGTCGCTCCCGGCAACAACCTCGTGTTCGCGCAGGCCGCAAACAACCTGATTGTTTCTCACGACCCGTCACTCAATGCCTCACCGAGCGGCACGGCGACGACGATGAAAATGATGAAGCTGAGCGGCAGCTCCGTTTCCACTCCGATCGCTGCCGGTGCGGCTGCACTGATGCTTCAACTCAATCCGAAGCTGACGCCCAATATGATCAAGGCGTTCATGGAATACTCAGCCCAGAAACTGAATGGGTTTGGAACTCTCGAACAGGGCGCTGGACTGCTGAATATCGAAGGCGCAATGAGAGTCGCGTCCGCAGTTCGTCTGGATTTGGTTTCACCAGTACACGTCGGACTGCCGCTTCTGACCACGACGGTTACGGCCTCATCGTCGTTCGCCGGCAGCACGTTCACCTGGAGCACGACGGTGGTCCGCAAATTCAATATAATGAGCGGCCACGGTTTGATTGACCGTTTCCAGGGACCATACGCCACCGGTGAACTGCTCGGCGATGGCTTTCTGATTACCGACGGGTTAATCGTTAACAGAGGATCGCTCCTGTCGGGATCGCATCAGCTTGCCAACGGAGATTCGCTTTGGGACGGCAGCAGCTTCACTACTGACGGCCTCCTGATTTCAGATAACACACTCGCTACCGATGCTGTTACAATCTCGAGCCAGTCAATAACCCTCGATGGCCTGCTCCTCGCAGATCCCTTGATGAGGGGTGGGCGCAGCGTTACTACGCCGGCGGTTTACGACGGAATTCTTCTCACTAGCGGCATTTTACTTTCGAATTCCGCGTTACTGTCGAACGGGTCGCAGATAGACCACAATCTGCTGTTGGGCGACGGAGTTCTGATGGGCTCCGGCGAACTAACTGCGGGAGATATCAGCATAGCCGATGGAATCATCTTCGGTGATGGAATCATCTTCGGTGACGGAATCATCTTCGGCGATGGGATCATCTTCGGCGACGGCATAATTTTTGGTGACGGAGTGATGTTTGCCGACGGCATTATCTTCGGCGACGGGATCATTTTTGGGGACGGCATTATCTTCGGCGACACCCTGGGCCAGGTCTAAATGCTTTCTCTGCGCAGTCTCTGCGTCCTCTGCGTCTCTGTGGTTAAAAAAGCCGTTAACCGCAGAGGCGCAGAGGACTCAGAGGTTCGCAGAGAAGAGCAGCGGCACGAGCGTTGCTGAATTCCCTGTTAATTTCGTTCTTATCCAGAAATTCAAACCGAGGAAAATCTATGGCAACTATTGGCAGGTACTGTAAGTCCTATCCACTCTCCCGCCTTCGTCAATTTTCCGGTTGGCATGAGAAAGCAGAAAACGCAAGAAGAGTAAGACAAGAAGTCAACGGTGAAATCGTGGAAGGACCAAGACAGCTAGCCGACGACGACTACGTTTACCTGCATGGAGATCTTACGGTCACCGACGGCATCTTCATTGATGAGAACATAATCTTCGACGACGTTACTCCGGAATGGCAGGAGTTTTGTCAAAGTCTTGTCGATATAACGCCCCCTAAGGAAAGACCTTAGCCGTAACATCAGGCTATGACTGAATTCTTCTATACATTCCTTTAAAACTTCCGTATTATCCCCGCATCGGATTAATCACAACTACTAAGTCCGCTCGGTCAGTGTTCGCCCAGAAATACATTGGCTGTTTTAAAGTAGTTGCTCCAATGATGCACCTCCCCAGCAAAGCGTCATTGTGTCATTGATCGATCGATCATCCACGATTATAAATCTGAGGGCCGCAGGCCTTTGGCGCCGAGTTTTTGTCGCGTTGCTCTAGAAAACGACGGAGTCGCAATGATCATTAGCGAAACGAATCATTTCCACTCCCTCAGAAATCTCAACTCGAAAGTCTCCGGTTGCCTTTATGGAAAGAGATACTCACCCTAAGATTTATGAGTTTGAGGGGTTCCGCCTGGAGGAGGGGCAATCACGTCTCCTATATAAAAACAAACCAGTCACTCTTAAACCCAAAATATTGGATTTGTTACTTTTTTTGGTGAAGAAGCGCGGGCAGCTGATCGCCAAAGACGAGTTGATGCAGGAGATCTGGCCTGATGCGATTGTTGAAGAGAACAACATCACGGTCAGCATGTCGATCCTGAGAAAAGCGCTAGGTGACGCTAACGGCGATCAGTTTATTGAAACTGTGCCACGACGCGGATACCGCTTTATCGCAACGGTTACCGAAGTCTTTCCAAAGACGAACCATGACTCCGACCCTCACCAGACCCTTGAAATAGAACCCGAAGACGAGCGGATCGATTCGCTTGCCGTCATCCCACTTGAGGCGCCCGATCGAGACGCTAACGTTGAATATCTCTCCGACGGTATTACTGAAAGCATCATCAATTCTCTATCGCGGATCCCCAAACTCCGCGTCCTTGCGTGCAGCACAGTGCTTCGTCTTGATAGAAAGACTATCGATCCGCAAAAAGCCGGCCGCGATCTCAAGGTCAAAGCGGTAAATGTGATCCGAGTCATCCGACTCGGCGACAACCTGATCATCAGAAGCGAATTGGTTAAGGTCTCGGATGGATCGCAGCTTTGGGGCGAGCAGTACAATCGCAACCCTTCCGACGTGCTGGCGATCCAGGAGGAGATTGCGAAGGCGATCAGCGAGAGTTTGAAGTTCAAGATAAGTCTCGCCAAAAGGGCGACCTCCAACAATGAAGCCTACAATCTCTATCTTCGAGGCCGCTACTTTTGGAACAAGTATCACAAAGAATCCGGGCTGAAGGCTGTCGATCTTTTCAACGAAGCGATTACGATTGATGCAAACTTCGCGCTCGCTTACTGCGGCTTGGCGGATGCTTATTTCAGGTTGTCGAACGTTCATCTGCCGCCGCGAGAAGTTTTGCCGAAGGCTAAAGAAGCCGCAGTGAGAGCGGTGGAGATTGACGAAAACCTCGCAGAGGCTCACGCCTCGTTAGGGCTCGTGAAAGTCTATTACGATTACGACTGGATTGGCGCGGAAAAGGAGTTTAGAAAAGCGCTCCGGTTGAATCCGGATCTGTTCCTCGCGCACCAGCGGTTCGGATCGTATTTACAGTTCATGGGCCGGTTTGAAGAGGCGAACCGGCATTACGAAATGGCTCTGGAGCTCGATCCTTTTTCACTCCAGGTCAACATAAATCTGGCCACGACCTATTACCTGCGTAGCGAGTACGACCGCGCAATCCGGCACTTGAAAACGACAAGTGAACTCGAGCCTAACTACATGCCGACTCTTTTTGTCCTTGGTTGTGTGTACATCCAACAGGGGCTACTTGAGGACGCGATCGAGCAGTTTCAGCAAATTTACAAGCTCGATGAAGAGGCGTATCTAGCGATGGGCTTCATGGGCTACGCGCACGCGCTGGCCGGCCAGCGGGCCGAAGCCGAAACGCTCCTGAACGTGTTGCAGGAGATATCGCAGCGGAAGTACGTGTCTCCTTACAGTATGCTTGTGATCCACCTGGCGCTCGGCCCGGAGGAGCGCGTGTTTGAATTGCTCGAGCAGCTTTTTCACGAGCGGAACGAGTGGTTGGTGTGGTTGAAGGTGAGTCCGGAACTCCGCTCGGTCCGTAACCACCCCCGCTTCAAAGACCTCATGTCCCGCGTCGGCTTCCCGGAGTGACGCAGCTCCGATGTGTCTACACTGTAAAAGTCTTTGATTCGCTTAATACGAGCGTATCTGAGCGACTTCAACATCTCACTTGCTATTCTGGAGTTACGATAGGTGGGTGATCCGCAATCAAACAGGGCAACGAATCAAGTGGCGGAAGTGAATCTTGCTGGCCTGGAGTGGTGCGTACATAGTCAGACAGTTCTTTGCGAAGGCCATAACAGTCAGTGTGTTCATTCTCTCTCCGCTCGCGCAACTTAAAGCGTAGGTTAGCTCCATTGATTTCGCACTCGGTTAAGCCGCGCTCATAGATGTTATATTCCACCCGAAAATATTTTTGCTCCTTGAGTGAATCAGGCGCGTCCTCCCACTTATTGACGCGAACGATCCAGTACTCAACGAAGGTAGCGATGCCACGCACCGGCCCCATCACCGGATACCTATTAGACTTTAAAAATGCGACAACGACGCCTTCCCCATAGAACTCTTTGGGCTCAGACTGCTCCTGGGCAAAAAGAGTTGAGGAAAGAGTGAGTATTAGCAATGCGACGACAAGGTTTCTCAAGGTTGTAGCAGTTCAGTTTTCCACTCGATACTTTCCAGGTTTGAGTACATAACACGGTAAGCTAACTTCGTCCTCTTTTATTTCTGTTCCGCTTTTGAATTTCAGACGTGGAACAGTAATCTCCCCTTCCTTTGTCTGAGACTTTATAGCTTTCATTTCTCTTAATGAACTGTCACAGCTAGTATCTCTCTTTAAGATGAACCGCCACTGAGTATTTCCATCTAAGATGTTTTGCGGCAAGGGAGAGTCATTCAATCTGTATTTGTAAACAACTTTGATATACGGTCCCGCTGCTCGGCCATTAATACTTTTTGAAACACGTATTAACAAGACCTGCGATTGCAGAACCCACGTTATGTTAGCGAGTGGAGCTACCTGATCGTACGCTACTACTGTTCCAACCGCCTCTAACGATTGTGTCTCAGGCCGCACGCCGTAGATTTCATTTGCCGGCGTGATGCACAGGATTAATAGCGCAACAACCACGGATGGTAAGTATTCTTTCGTGTTCATGGTTTCTTTTCCACGTCGACAATATGTCCGGGTATGGGTCCCGTGTAACACTGTTTATAGGAATCGGTGTAGCAAACCGCCGTGTAACTTGTTCTCTAATATCCGTCCTGCCGTGAACTGGTAACTCCATTGTAACCCCCAAGATCCCGGCTGGACCAATATAGGGCTGAACTGTGTTTGCAAGCGCTGGCTCAAGCCCACCAAAGTATTGATTCGCGAACTTATGCGCATCATCAAAGTTCCGTCCCTTCGATGAAGCGTAGGCCTCTAATGTTTCATGGCCAACCGCTTGTGCAGATGTTACCCCACCTGCATTCTTCGGACCGTCAAGCAGATCTATGTCGGCAAAATCTATTGTGTTCCTCCCACCGCCATTGGCGCGTCCAAAGTCGACGTTGGGATCACTTTGTACGGTTTCTTTCCAGCACAGTGGGATCCGAAGCTTGGAATTCACGTGACTTGAAGTCGCGGC
>JADMIO011204608.1_pt1 | contig 83266 bp, 66 predicted proteins | sample 8958161 | NCBI WGS metagenome assembly JADMIO01 (sample SAMN16585339, study PRJNA669376) | soil metagenome | isolation source: Crop rotation soil | place: USA: Cullars Rotation, Alabama | collected 2011
GCCGCGACTTCAAGTCACGTGAATTCCAAGCTTCGGATCCCACTGTGCTGGAAAGCCTTCTGCTTCTGCGGCCCGTGGCAGGAAAGACACGACTTGTCGAGAATCGGGAGAATTTCCTTTTCAAAATCAACCGTTCGGTTTGCGGCAGGCGGGAGTTGGGAAACGTCCACTGCATCCGCAGCATGGGCACACAGCATGAATGCAGGCAATGCGAAGGCCAAAACAGCCCCGGTCACATGCATCGGGCGGAACAACATGGCTGCAGCATAGCCACCGCAAATGGTTCATCAAACCGCGGCTGCCGGGAAGATGCGGCGTTGCTCAGTGCCTTGCCATTGGATGCCGCATGAAGAACTCCCACATTGCACGAGTCGCATCCATGTCCTGTGTGGTATGCCCGACGATCCGGCGGGGCATTTCCTTTCCGCCCGGCCATGCATGGCCACCTCCCTCCACGGTATAGAACTCCACATCGGCATTGTCAGGGCCGCCTGTGTAACGCAGCGCGCTGACTGAGCCCGTGGAAGGCAGTTGCTCCGGAACGGATTTGCAGCCGTTGTGCGCCGCAAATGTTTCGACCCATTTTGGAATATCGGGAAATCCAATTTTGGCCCTCTTTGCATAACCGCCATGGAAGGAGACAATGGGATCGGCAGTTCCATGAATGATAACCGCAGGCACCGCGCGCTTCGGCTTGTATTCATCCCAGGGCAGCAGGTAAGCCCCGGACACACCGCCAATCGCGGCGATGCGTTCAGAAAGTCTGGCAGCAAGCAGAAACGACATGCCTGCGCCGTTTGAAAGGCCGTTGGCGTAAACACGGTCGGCATCAATGCTGTATTCGCGCTCCAGCTTGTCGATCAGATCGGAGACAAACTGCACATCCTGCTGCGACTTTGATGCTTCATCCGGCCGGTTGAAGCTGAACCAGTGGAGGGGGAGACCGCTGCCGGAGGGGTAAACAACGAGAAAGCCGAACTCGTCCGACAACTTATTCCAATGGCTGATGTCCATCAGATGCGCCGGCCATTCGGCAAAGCCGTGAATGCTGATCACCAGCGGCACGGGTTTGCCGGGACGATAGGACGCGGGCACATGCAGCAGATAGGTGCGCTTCGTGCCACCAGTCATAACCTCGCCGTTTGTCTGGTGAATGTGAAACCAGAACACCCCGGCGAGAATGCCCACTCCGAGGAACAGAACCAGAAACAGGATCAGCGTCCACTTAAGAAGACGTTTAAAGAACGATGCCCGGGGCTTTGCCATTACTTCGCTCTTCTTGCTTAGGGATTACCTGCCGCGCTGCGCATGTTCGCGTTCAGCGTCTCCGGTGTCACTTCCTTCTCCCAGCGGCTGATGGCCACTGTCGCCACGCCATTGCCGATCATGTTTGTGATCGCGCGGCATTCGCTCATGAAACGGTCAATGCCAAACACCAGCGCCAGCGAGCCATCCGGCACAGCGGGCACGACCGCGAGTGTTGCGGCCAGGGTGACAAACCCCGCGCCTGTCACCCCGCTGGCGCCCTTGGAAGAAATCATCGCGACAAACAACAGGCTTAGTTGATGGCGAAGGTCGAGGTGTGTGTTGGTTGCCTGCGCCAGAAACACCGCGGCCATTGTCATGTAAATGTTGGTGCCGTCCAGGTTGAAGCTGTAACCGGTGGGAACAACCAGCCCCACAGTTGACTCCGAGCAGCCGAGGCGGCGCATTTTCTGAATGATGCCAGGCAGGGCCGTCTCAGAAGAACTGGTGCCAAGAACAAGCAGCAATTCCTCCTTGATGTAAGCCAGGAACCGGAAAATCGAGAAACCGCTGAATCGCGCGATCAATCCGAGCACGACGAATACAAACAGGCCAGCCGCGAGATAAAACTCCGCAATCAGCAAAAGCAGCCTGTTCAAGGAGCCGAGCCCATAACTGCCGACTGTGAATGCCATCGCGCCCATTGCGCCCAGCGGCGCGGCCCTCACCACAATCCGCATGATGCCGAAGAAAATCTGCGAGCCGTAATCAATCACATGGAGCACAGGCCTGCCGCGTTCGCCCATGAAGGCAACCGCGAACCCCGTGAGCCCGGAAACAAGCAGCACCTGAAGCAGGTCGCCAGACACAAACGCATCGAAAAATGTCGTGGGGATAATGTTCAGGATGAATCCAACTGTGCTCAAGCCCTGCGCCCTTGTCTGGTAACTCTCGACCGCCTTCGTGTCGAACGTTGCCGGGTCGGCGTTAAAGCCCACGCCCGGCTTCAGCACATTGACCACGACCAGCCCGATCACCAGCGCAAAGGTTGAGACGACCTCGAAATAAAGCAGCGTCTTGATCCCGATGCGGCCGAGCTTTTTCAAGTCGCTCATCGAGGCAATCCCATGCACCACCGTGCAGAAGATGATGGGCGCGATCATCATCTTGATGAGCTTGATGAACCCGTCGCCGAACGGCTTGAGGGACTTGCCAAAATCGGGCCAGAAATATCCGATCACGACCCCCATCAGGACGCCAATCAAGACCTGGACGTAAAGAATCCGATACCAGGGTTTTCTCGTGGGGGCGTCTTGCATGAACAGGTTGCCCACTCTGGCGACACCGATGGCGCACGGGCAAGCTTTTAGCGCAGCATGCCCGACGGTTTGAATGGGCTTGGAAAACACCGGCGGGCCGCGTTGCTCGAATTTTTGTCTTTCTGCGACGCGCTTAGCGGGCTTGCGACGAATCAGAGACGGACACCGCAGTGATCTTTTCAGTCCGAGGACGCGAATTCGCGCGGTCGCAGAGTGCCATCACAGCCATGAAACTTCAGGAGCCTGTCGAAAATCACGCGATCATCGGCGATCTGAACACCGTCGCGCTGGTCGCGCTCGACGGCTCGATTGATTTTCTCTGCTTCCCGCGATTCGATTCACCCTCCATTTTTGCCGCGCTGCTTGACCCGGAGCGCGGCGGCAAATTTCAGATCGCCCCCAAGGCCGACGGCGCGAAGCGCAAGCAGCTTTACCTGCCGGACTCGAACATCCTCCTCACGCGTTTTCTTTTCAGCGACGGCGTGGCTGAGATATCGGATTTCATGCCGGTCGAGGAAGTGGCAAGCGCGCACAATTTCGTGCGCCGCGTGAAAACAGTGCGCGGCGAACTCGCGTTTCGCATGATCTGCGCGCCGCGCTTCAACTATGCGCGCTCACCGCACCGCTGCGAGCAGAGGGAAAACGAGGTGCTCTTCATTTCCGAGGGCGAGGACAGGATGGTGCTGCGCCTGCGCAGCTCGGTGCCGCTGGTTGTCGAGGGCGGCGATGCGGTCGCCGAATTCACCCTGCGCGCGGACCAGTCGGCGTCGTTCATCCTTGAGGACGCAACGAAGGAACTCGGCTGTGAGGCAGAGAATTACGTGAAGGAAAGTTTCAAGCGCACGCTGAATTTTTGGCGCGAATGGATCGGACACTGCAAATATCAGGGACGCTGGCGTGAAACCGTGAACCGGTCGGCACTCGCGTTGAAACTAATGGTGTCGAAGCCGTTCGGCTCGCTCGTCGCGTCGCCTACGTTCGGCCTGCCGGAGGTGATCGGCGGCTCGCGCAACTGGGACTATCGCTACACGTGGATTCGCGATGCGGCGTTTGTGAATTATGCGCTGATGCGGCTCGGCTACACTGAGGAGGCGGGTGCGTTCAACGGCTGGGTAGAGCAGCGCTGCCATGAGCTAAACCCCGACGGCTCGCTCCAGATCATGTATGGCATTGATGGGCGCCACGATTTGCCGGAGCAAACTCTTTCCCACTTGGGCGGCTACCGGGGTTCCACTCCCGTGCGGATTGGCAACGCCGCCTACCAGCAACTCCAGCTCGACATTTATGGGGAGCTGATGGACTCGGTTTATCTCTACGACAAATGGGGCGAGCCGATCAGTCACGACCTCTGGGCTGAGCTGATGCGGCTCATCAACTACGTCACAGAAAACTGGATGCGCGCCGACGCTGGAATCTGGGAGGTGCGCGGCGGGCCGAGGGAGTTTCTTTATTCGCGCCTGATGTGCTGGGTTGCCGTGGATCGTGGCATTCGCCTCGCGAAAAAGCGCTCGTTTCCCGCGCCTTTGTCGAAATGGGCTGCGGTGCGCGATGAAATCTACAACGACATTTTCACCAACTTCTGGGACAGCAAACAAAAGGCATTCGTCCAGGCGAAGGACTCCACCGGCCTCGATGCCGCGTGCCTGCTCATGCCGCTGGTGAAATTCATTTCACCAACCGACCCGCGCTGGCTTTCCACGCTTCAAGCGATCAACCGCAATCTCGTCGAGGACTCGCTTGTGCATCGTTATCGCATCGGTGAGGGCACACCGGACGGACTGCCAGGACAGGAGGGAACATTCAGCATGTGCACGTTCTGGTATGCCGAGTGCCTGGCCCGTGCCGGTGACGCACAGATGGCGCGCTTCATTTTTGAAAAAATGCTCGGCTACGCAAACCATGTCGGCCTGTATGCCGAGGAACTTGGCCCGTCCGGCGAGCATCTGGGCAATTTTCCACAAGCGTTCACTCATCTGGGCCTGATCAGCGCCGCATATGCCATTGACCGGGCGCTCAAGAAAACGAAGTGAATTGCGCGCTGCGCCGCAAGTGAGCGCAAAATGATTGTTACATTTTATCACACTCAGCGCATCTTTAGAGTGGAGCGGGCAAAGGGAATCGAACCCTCATGGCCAGCTTGGAAGGCTGGAGCTTTACCATTAAGCTATGCCCGCGGAGTCGGCGGGAATTTTGGCCCAAACAGCCCTCTTGGCAAGCAGGAACGCAAAAACTTTCAGCGATGAAAATGGGGCGCGGAATTTGCCGTTGCTTCGTCCACATGCCTGCGTTAAGTGAATGCGATTTTTTAACACGGTCGCAAAAAACAGCCGTTCCCCACCTCCGCCACTTCACCGCACGATGATTTTCCGCCGGCAACGAATCGCCCCGATCGTCGCGGTTGTGTCTGTATTTTTCGCCGCGACCTCGCTTTTGCCGCGGGCTTCCGCCCAGGAGACTGGTGGAACCTCCACACCGACCGGCGGCACGTCAGGATCAGGTCAGTCATCTGGATCGCCAACCACACCGTCCACTCCAAACACACCGGCCACGCCCGGCGCACCCGGCGCATCAACCCCGGGCACGGCTGCCTCGCCGGAATCCGGCGGAGGGGGAGGTCCTGCCGCACCCACGACACCGCCGCCCAGTCTTTCTGTTGGAGGCGGCTATGGATTTTCCCAGCAAACGCTTACCATGGGGGAGGGCGCACTCGCCAAGCCCAAGCTGCGGTTCAGCGTCTCGGTGTCGCAGGGGTTCGACGACAACATATACTCCTCATCGGGGAAAAAGCAGAAGGTGACGGTCAACGAGGCTGTGGTTCTTCCGGGAGTGCAGCAACCACCCGTTCTCGTTATCACGGGGTCGGGTATCTCGCTGGTGAGCCCGCCTGTCGTGCCGCGCATTGTCATCCAGCCTGTTGTCCGCGAAGTGCCCACACAGCCGATCAAGTCGAGCGCCACCTCTACCGTTGGGCTTGGCGCCGACATCCAGTTCGCAACGCCGCGCACCGCGCTGACTTTCAGTGTGAACGGCAATCTGATCTATTACTATAACCGGCCGGACACGCCGTATGAGGAGAGCGGGAGCCTGAACCTCCTGTTTATCCACAGGATCAGTCCACGCATGCAGTTCAATGCACAGGTCACTGCGTCCCTGTCCTCGCAGCCGGACTATGGAAACGTCAACGGCCCCACCCAGGCAAACACCGGGAGCCATATTCTGGCCAGCGGGAGGTTCGATCTCACGTATCAGCTCACCGCACGAATCCATGTGGGGGTAACCTATAGTGCACAGATTCTCTCCCAGAGCAGCGAGACCGCCCAGGACAACGGCTTCTTCGAGCAGACATTCGGCGAGGAGATTCGTTACATGGCCTCGCCCCGGGCCTATTTTGTCACCCAGCTCCGGGAGACGATCACCTCTCACAACGACCCAACACGTGATTCCTCGTCAAACTCCCTCTTGGTCGGGCTTGACTACACCTTCAGCCCGCGGCTGAACACAACATTCCGTGTGGGCGAGCAAGTCCGCACTTACGCCGCCGCGAGCGGCTCCGCTCCCACTCCGTATTTTGAGCATTCTCTCTCGTACAAATACGGCGGCGGGATGTCGACGGTGTCATGGAACAGCCGGTATGGATTCGAAGAGGCGCAGTCGTCCAACGTAAAGCAGATCACCCTGCGAACGGGTTTGGGCGTCAACCATGCCTTTGGCTCGCGTCTGCAGGGAACTCTTGGAATCAATTACGTGCGGAACAACAATGTCACCTTCAACAACACCGTCACCCAGACCGACCAGTCGCTCGACGCGAGCCTGGGGTTCAATTATCTCTTCAGCCCGAAACTTACCTTCAACGGCAGCATCGCGCACACCGAGAGCATTTCGACCAACGAGTTCGCGGGGTACAGGCGCAACCGCGCCTCAATCGGAGCCAGCTACACGTATTAAACCATCTGCTCCGGAGGGCGATGACGGAAAACGCCGTCGCCATAATAATATCACAGATATATTGAACATCGGAGAAATACCATTGTCTGTATTGCGTGATGCCCCCCGTCAATTCACGCTCAATCCCCGGTTTTTTTGAGGCCAGCCCTCTTGCGAAAAGCACGGCCAAAGCGTAGTATTTGCACACCACGGAAGGCACCAACCATCCCCTTATGAGCGATTCCAGCGAAGTAAAACTGCATTTTCTTGATTACTGGCGGGTCATTCGGGTTCGCTGGGGCCTCGTCCTTCTCACATTCCTGCTGGTGATGGTCTCCGCCGGCGTGACGTGCTGGTTTCTGCCACGCGAGTACTTCTCCAAGGCAACCATCGAGGTGAAGCCGGAAAGAAACAAAGTGATTGACGTTTTCAAAGAAGGCTCAGGAGCCGGCAGCAGCTCCAACTTCATGGCTACGCAGTTTCAGGTAATCCAGAAAAAAGAGATCCTTTACCCGGTGATTGAGCGGCTGAAGCTCCAGGAAAAATGGACCGGCGGCGGCCCGCAGCTTCCGAAGCTGGAGGCCTACAACAAGCTGATGAGGAAGCTGAGCCTGAACACCGACCGCGGCACCGACCTGATCAATGTCGGTGTTTTCGACACGGACGCGCAAGAGGCAGCGGACATCGCCAACACCATTGCCGCGATTTATGTCGAAAAACGGAAGTCCGGTGAGGGCGATTCGGTCACCAAGGCTCTTTTACAGTTGGATGAGTCGATCAATGCAAAGCGGAGGGATGTTGAGGACAAAAGAGCAAAAGCCACCAAGCTGCGCCTCGACAACAATATCACCGATCCCGATCCAGAGAACCTCTCTGTGCAGGACGTCACGTATGGCACCGTCCAGCGGTTGGAAACAGCAGCCCAGGAGGCAAGGCTGGAGGTCGGCAAGCTGACCACCCAGTTGCAGCAAATCGACGCGGCGAAGCCGGAGGAACTGCCTGTGCTTCTGGAGACCATCCAGATGCCGAATCCAACCGTGACACACATCGTAGCCGCAAAACAGGAGGCTGCGATCGAACTTCCGCGCCTGATGAACGCGGGTCTCGGCGAAAATCATCCCAAGGTGAAATCCCTCCGGGAACAGGTGGAGGTCTACACAAGACAACTCGCCGACCAGATCGAGGCTGTCCGCAATGCCCTGCACGGAAAACTGACCATCGCGCAAAGCAATCTGCAGGATATTGAGAACAAGCTTGATACTGCCCGGAAAAAGTTCACCCAGGATAAAAACGTCGCCGCCTCCTACTACGAGGCCAAAAACGACTACATCCTCTCCAAGAAGCTGCTCGAGGCTGCGGCGACGAACTACAGTACGGAGGTGATGAAGACGGGCATTGACCCCAACCCTGCGATCATTCACGAGAAGGCGGAGAAAGCCAACCTTCCTTCGAGGCCAAACATCCCCACTTACATGGTTCTCGCCGCGGTCGTCGGCCTCATTGCCGGTGTGGGCCTCGCGTTCTTCATTGAGTATCTCGACACCAGCGTGAAGACACTCGACGACGTGGAACGGTATCTCGGTGTTCCCGTGCTTGCGATCGTTCCAAAAGACGTCGGGATTCTGTTCAACCAGGCGGTTGACCCGCCTGATGCCGAGGCCTACCGCATCCTTCGCACCAACATTGAGTTCAACCGCAAAAATCCGGATGCCAACTCGATCACCATCATCTCCGGCGGCGCGGGCGAGGGCAAATCCACGACGCTCTGCAATCTGGCCTACACCTGCGCCAGGGGGGGCTACAGTGTCTTGCTGATTGACGCCGACCTTCGCCGTCCGTCCCTGCACAAATACCTCGGCATGGACAACTCCGTCGGCCTGACCAACTACCTCACCAGCAAAATGGACTACGGCGAGGTCGTGCGGCCGACATCGGTTGAAAACCTCTCCTTCATCCCCAGCGGCATTCTTCCCTCCGACGCCGTGGGCATTCTCAACTCGCAGCGCATGGTCGATCTCATCGCGACCGTGAAAACCAAATACGATCTCGTTTTCTTCGACTCCCCGCCAATTCTCGGCGTCAGCGACGCGTCCATCCTCGCCAGTTCGGTGGACATCACGGTGATGTGCATCCAGCACCGCCGGTTCCCGCGCTCGATGCTGCAGCGGGTGAAGCAGACCGTCTTGAATGTCGGCGGGAATCTGCTGGGAGTCGTCCTTAACAACGTGGATACCAAGCAGGATTCCGGCTACCAGTATTACACGAGCTACTACGACTATTACACGCCGAAAGAGGAGAAGAAAGGCCCGACACGTCATCCCCACCCCCCGGGAAAAGTCCCCGTGGCATCCCAGCGGCCGGGGCAGACTGCGGAGTATTAACCCCCAGCACCACACGACTATGAAAAGCAGATTTCTCCTTTTGATGTTTCTGTTTGCGCTCACCGCACCGCTTCGTGCTGACCTGCCGCTCAAGCCCGGCGACATTATTGACATCCGGCTCAGCGGCGTTGATCCCCTCTTCGTTTCCGAGTTTGCCAGTCCGGCCTGCACCATTGACGAGCAGGGCAACATCAACCTGACGTATCTCGGAAAAATAAGGGCCGCTGGAATGCAGGCAAACCAGCTCCAGACTGTGATCGAGCAGAAGCTCAAGGCTGAAAAAATCTACACGCGTCCCACCATCACCATCAACGTCCAGACGCAAAACCGTTTTGTGATCGTCAGCGGCGCTGTCAAAGGACCGGGGCGTGTGCCTTACACAGCGGACATGACGATCATGGGCGCCATCGGCGCAGTGGGCGGGGTGAGCGACTTCGCCGGAGACAAAATCGATCTGACGCGCGAAGGCAAAACCACTGTTAACAGCCGCAAGGCCATCAAGAAAGACCCCTCGAAAGACACCAAACTTCTGCCGGGCGATCAAATTGAAGTAAAGCAGGGTGGATTTTTGTAAGTGAAGCGGCGCGGCGGGCAGAGTGTGAGCAAACTCTTATCACTGGCGACGCCAGCACCTGCACGCTCAATTCCAGAATATGCCGCTCCTCACGGAGCTTATGACCTGCTGGGATTGATTTTCTACAAAGATGACGCGCCTACGGCGCTCCAATGCTCACTGCGGCTGGATCAGTGAGCGGTGTTTCCAGAGATAGCCGAAGCCTGAATAGAGCGTCAGAACGAGGGCAAGGGCGATGAGCGTGGTGCCGCCGTAATCATGCAGGTTCGTCCACCACACGGCCTGCAATGACGCCGGGGAAGGCACCAGTTCCCGAATGGTGAGCATCGCGAGGAAAAAAATCACCGTGACGATCTGCCATGTCGTCTTGTGCTTTCCGAGCCGCTCGGCGGGCAGCACCCGGCCCTTAGTCGCCGCGAGCAGACGCAGCCCCGTGATCAAAAACTCGCGGCTGATGATCGCCGCCACAATCCACGCCCGGATCGCGCCCAGTTCCACGAGGCAGATGAATGCCGCCGCCATCATGATCTTGTCCACGAGCGGATCCATCAGTTTGCCGAAGTCACTTTCCATCCGAAAACGCCGCGCGATTTCCCCATCCAGATAATCCGTGACGCCCGCCAGGAGGAAAAGCACCAGCCCCGTCGTCGCACGATAAGGCCATGGCACGCTCAGCACCGCGACAAAGAGCAGCGTCAGGTAAAACCGCGCAACGGTGAGCCGATTCGCCCAGTTCATCGAGAGCCCCCCGGTGTCGCAGCAGCCGCCTTCGCCTTCCAAATCGGCACATCCTGCTTCAACCGCTCAATCACCCACCGGCAGGCGTCGAATGCCGGGCCGCGATGCCGCGCCGTCACGCGGACGAAGAGCGAAGGCTCCGCGGCGGGCACGCTGCCGGTGCGGTGATGCAGCACGACAGTGTGGCAGCCGAATTTCTCGCACGCCTGCTCAGCAATTTTCAGAAGCTGATGCTCCGCCATCGCGGCGTGCGCCTCATATTCAAGCGACGGAATTTTTTCGCCCGCCTCCTCATCGCGCACCACTCCGAAAAAATCCACGACCGCGCCCGCGTCGGCGCGAAATTCCTGCGGGGGAATTTTCAGCGGCTTGTCCGTGAGGATGATTTCACAAAAGCCCATGGCCATCAGGTGGATATCAAAATCGTTTCCAGACCTTTCGCCCAAAAATGCAAAACGTAAATCGAAATGAGCGCTTGTGATGTCTCACTTCACCTCGGCAATGAAAACACCGTTCCAGTTTTGGGGCGGCTCCTCCATCAGGGCGCTGCATCGCTCGGCCAAAACGCGCGCTGCCATGTCATTCGGATGAGAGGAACGGATTGCGTTCAACCGCCGCAGCGCCTCCTCAAAGTTCCCGGAGTAATACGACTCCATCGCTGCCTCATACGCGTCGCGCAGAGCGATCTGCTCGGGCGTGATCATCGCCGGCGCGCCCAGTAGTTCATGGACGGTTGTGGGCTCATCCCGCCCCACCACGGCCACACGGTCAATTTGCCGCCAGGCGAAAGATTCGCCCGTCGCGCGCCGCACGGCTTCCGAGACCAGAATCACCGTCCCATACAGCTTGTTCAGCCCCTCCAGCCGGGAGGCCAGGTTCGCGTTGTCGCCAATGACCGTGTAGGCAAACCGCTCCTCGGTCCCAATATTGCCGACAAGCACCTCCCCGGTGTTGAGGCCAAGGCGAATGCGCATCTGCGGCCGGCCCTGCGCCGCACGGGCGGGTTCCGCGGCGGCGAGACGGTCGCGGATTTCCATCGCCGCGAGGCACGCTTTCACGGCGTGATCCGGCACATCGAGCGGGGCATTGAAAAAAGCCAGCAGACCGTCGCCAAGGAACTTGTCGAGCGTGCCCTTGTGGCTTTCGACGGCCTCTGTCGCAAGCTGGAAGAACTCGCTCATTTCGTCCACGGTCTGCGAGGGGGTCAGCTTTTCGCTGAGCGTGGTGAAGCCAGCGAGATCGGCGAAGAGGATCGTCAGCTCCCGCTCATCCGCACCGATCTCCGCATCGTGTCCCTTGGAAAGCAGATTGCGCACGAGCGCCGTCGGCACATACCGGCCAAACGAGCGAAGGCCCGCCTTCATGCGCTCGACACTCTCACCGACGATGGCAATCTCACGAACCGACGACGGTGACGGCCCGACCCGCTGTAGCTCGAAACGCGCGATCCTTTTCAAATCCTCACTGATCACCGCGAGCGGCCGTGCCAGCCGGGCGGCCAGCAGGAAGGTGATCGCCGCCGCGCTGAAAAGTGCGACGAGTCCCAGGATTGCCGTCGAACGGACGTTGTTCATGACCGATCCGAAAAACTCCTGCTCGCCCGCGGCAAACACCGCCACGCAGGCGAAACCGGGCGTCGGCTCCAGCCGGCGGGCAACGCCGATCATCCTGTTGCCCTCATATTCAAAGGAAAAACCAACAGGGACATCGGTCTTCAAATCCGAAGTCGCCACGGGAAGCGCTGCGAGAGTCGAAGCCACCGCTGTCGTTCCGCCAAGTGTCGAGGAGTCGCCCATCAACTGCCCGTCCGGTGTGACCAGGATCAGCACGCGGGCCGAGCCTCCCGCCAGCGACTGCAAAAAGTCCCCGACCGCTTTCAGGGCGAAATCAGCCGTGAACACCCCGACAACCTCCCCGGTGGTCGAAGAGTGCGCCGCCAGGCTGAGAGTCAGGCCCACGGTTCCATCGTTCCAACGATAGACCTTCGACCAGACCGCCTCATTCGATTTCGCCGCCTGCTGAAACCACGGCCGTTCGCGCGCATCGTAACCCGCTGGCAACTCCCGCTCCAGCGGCGCAAGGCCGTCGTCCACGAGAAATTCCCGTGGCCGACCCGAGTCCGTCTTTGGGTCGGAGCGATTTAGGACGAGCCTCCCCTGCTCATCCCGCCTGACCCCCACGAATTCACCCGTCGCAGCGCGGCCATAACTCAGCCAGCTTAACTCCGGCTCCACCCGCAGACTTTCCGCAAAGATCACCCCGAGGCGGCCGAGATCATCCAGATTCAGAACTCCGCGTTTCGCCTGCGCCGCCTGGGCGTACAACAGCTTCGGCGCCACATCCATCAGACGGGAAACTTCCTTGGCCATCAGTCGGGAAGTCAGCTCATATTGCCGCGCCCGCAGTTCCTCGACCGAACGGGAGGAGTTCACAAAAGCGACCACCCCGGTCACACCGACCGTCAGCGACAGCGATCCCAGCACCAGTGCAAGAATGGCGGTGCGAAGACTGTGTTTGCCAATCGAAATAGTCATGAAAAGGCGCGCGGCATATTTTTAACAGACTGCTAACAGACCAAGCCCACGGGATCTGTGCAATCCAACAAACGACGGCGGAGCTGTTCCGCGATCCATCCCATATCCCGCCATCCCCTCCCATGGTCAAAGCCGGGGACAGGGCGAATGGTGGCCTCTTTTGGATTACGAGGCAGGCGGGTGGTTTTTTTGATTCTAAAATTAGATTCGGGGAAAAATTTGGCTGGATATGGTTTGATTAGGTTTGATTTCGAGTGAGTCAGAGGGCTGGGGACAAAGGGGGAATGTTCCATTCATGAGTTCGGATTGTGTCATTTCGGGGCATTTTGCGGTGCGATTTTTAGTGACTCAGGGACTCAGGAAAATGGAAGGGCAATGGCGAGCGTGCCAAAGGAGGGCGGCCATTCCTGTCCGCCCTCTTTTTGGACACCCTCCCTTCATCCCTCAGTCTTGAGCTCTCAACACTCATTTGTTCCCGCGACTTCATGGACTTCTCGCATAGCCTCGAATCTCAACTTTCTTTTCCCCTTTCGCCAGAGACTGCATGCGTCTTTTTAGACGCACTTTGTGCGTCAAAAAAGACGCATGCACTCACTTGACAAGCCGCAAAAATCCCCGGTCAAAGTCAAAGCAGATGGGACTTCCAAGTCCAGCCGGGGACGCTCCAGCGGCACCTAATGTTTGGGGTGAGCGATGGGCCCCTCGACGATGCGCAGCACAATGAGATGAGTGCTAAAACCAAATGAGCGGTCCTGCCATGACAAATAGTCTTTCGGCAGATTGTTCGGAATCCCAGAGAACACGCCTTCTTCGTAAACGAGCAAATGATACTCCTGCCCGACATAGCCTTGTTCAAGCTCTGCAATCTGTGCGTCGGAAAGCTTGCCGGTTTTTTTGCCCTTCTTGAGCTCGTATAAAGAAAACACATCGGGTGCCAGCTTCACCCTGTCCCAGGAATGACTCCAAAATCGGCATTTTGGCGGGTCGGAGAGAACACTCGATGCAACCTTGCTCACTTTCAGCAGGTACTCGCTGTGAACATCCTTGTTGGACTTGGGGGAGCGTCCTAAAACAACTGTGGCATCAACCTGAACAACTGTTCCAAGGGGGACGCCCAACTGCCCGACGATCACGGTGTCTCCGTTGAGGGTGCGGTAGTCCACCGTGTTCGGCTCGAGACGGGCAGCCGGTTGTCCACCAGCGTCTTTTTCGCCCCTGTGGATAGGGTGAAGCCGTTCCAGCAGTCTGTCAGCCTCATCGATCTCACCCAAAATGTAATGAGTGCGAATCAATGCGAGTTCGCAGCTCGCAACGGTATTCCCCTGCGATGCATCCTCCCACTCCTCTCCGGGTGCTGGTGATATGGACTTGATTGCCTTCTTGAGTTGCTCACGCAACTCCTCATAAGTCCGACACTGATACAGTTTCTCGTATTCTGAATTCGTAAAGTTTGGCTTATCTCTGAAATCCCAGAAACGCTTGCTGTCATTCGGAATCGGCGTGTCAGCCAGCGCGTATCCACAGCATCCGAGCATCAGTGCAATGATGATGGTCTTCATTCAATTGAGGCTAACATCGCATTGGATCCATTCGCACATTTTTTGTTTAGACCGTGTCATGATGGGCAGTTATCTGCCCCACTGGGCAATGTGCGCTCGCTGCGCGAGATCTCCACGCCCGCCTCGGTGAGACGCTTCTGGATTTCGGAGATATGTTCGAAATCGCGCGTTTCCACGGTGCAGAGGACGTGGACTCGTGACAAATCGGGTCCGGCAAAGGTGCGGTTGTGGACGATCTCGGTGACGTTCGTTCCTGCGGCGGCGAGGACGGCGGACAAGTGGGCGAGGCCGCCGGGGCGGTCACTGATCAAGGCGTCGAAACGATAAATGCGGCCATCCGCCGCGAGTCCGCGTTCGATGACCCGGCTGTGCGCGAGGGGATCGATGTTTCCGCCCGTGAGCAGCATGACCACGCGACGGCCTTTGAGGTCTGGAAGGCTGCCGCCAAGCAGCGCCGCCAGGCCCGCGGCACCGGCGCCCTCGACGATGCTCTTTTCCATTTCCGCGAGGCGGAGCATGGCCAGCGCGAGATGCTCCTCCGCCACCTGCACCATGCGCGGAGCCAGGGCGCGCGCGATGGCAAGCGTATGACGGCCCGCTTCCGCGACGGCGAGACCATCGGCAAGCGTGAACCGTGTCGGTATGCGAACCGGCTCCCCGGCGGACAAGGCAGCGGCAAGGCACGGGGCGTTTGCCGGTTCGATGCCGATGATTTCCATGCCGGGTTTCAGCGCGCGCAACACCGTTGCCACTCCCGCCAGCAAACCGCCGCCTCCGGCTGGAACCAGTACCGCGTCCGCGTCGGGAACCTGCTCGAGGATTTCAAAAGCCAGCGTCCCCTGCCCGGCGATCACGCGCGGATCGTCGAAGGGGTGGATGTATGTCAGTTGGCGCTCTGCGGTGAGCCGGTCCGCCTCGTTTCGCGCCTCGTCGAAGGTGTCACCGTGCAGCACGACGGTGGCTCCGAATTTCCGGCAGCGCGCGACTTTCATCACGGGCGCGAAACGCGGCATGACCACGGTCACGGGGATGCCGAGCGAATGCCCATGCCACGCAAGGCCGAGGGCGTGGTTGCCTGCGGATGCGGCGATGACACCCGCCCGCGCTTGGTCGGGCGTGAGTAGCGCGAGGGCATTGCGCGCGCCGCGTTCCTTGAAACTGCCAGTGCGTTGCAGGTGCTCCTGTTTGCAAAAAATCTGCATGCCCGTCAGCTCGCTCAGGGCCGCCGACTCAACACATCCAGTGCGCGCAATGGCGCCATTCAGCCGCGAACGGGCCGCGACGATTTCAGCGAGCGAAACGACGGAGTCAGGTAAGGATTTGGATTTCATAGGTGGGATGTGGACATAAAAAAAGCCCTGAGCGGAAAACCCAGGGCATCGGATGAAGAGCGGCAGTGTGTCAGCGCGCGTCTATTCCGCCCCGAGCGGGATGCCAATAATGATCGCGATGATCATGTTGGAGTGGGCAGAGGTAAGACGCATTTTGAGTGTGTTCTATCGGGCAGGTTTGGCGTTTTGTCAAAGAAACCATCGAAGAGACTCGCATTTGGAATGAATTGAAGCCTCTGGTCCATCGTGGTAACCTGGCATCGGATGAATGCCAAAGATGTGCTGGAAACCGTTGCAGCCATGCCGAGCGGAGAATGGATGAAAATCCAATCCGGCATCGCGGAAATGCTGGCGGCACGATTTTCCAAGGACGAGACTTCCGAGATTCACGGGGCGCTGGCAGAAGCCGAGGCAGAATTCGCGCGCGGCGAGGCCATTGAAGGCGATGCGATGCGCAGGCATTTCGGCCTGTGACCTGGCGCGTCCTTTATGCGCCGCGCAGTCTGCGGGATTTGGAGGCAATCCGCGTACACATCGCCAAAGAATCGAAAAGTCCGGCAACAGCCGATCGCTTTCTGCGCCGGCTTTTTGACGCGTGCGACAGCCTGAAAACCCTGCCGGAGCGGTTTGCGGCATATCCTTTTGCGAGGCGATGGAGAATGATGCCGGTCGGCAATTATCTCGTGTTTTTTCAAGTTCATGACGGCCAAGTCCGAATCGGTCATGTGCGGCATGCGGCGCGAAAACCGTTCAATGACTGAATAAATGCTCATCCATGCCCAGCGCGACCACATCGACGCGCAATAAAGAGCCCGTCGCAAAAGTATTGCCGCGCTTTTATTCTTTCCCCGTCCCGTAAGGCGGCTTCCACGGCCAAGGGAGCACTCCTGCATCCTTTGCCCAGACCTCCCATTTCGCGACAAGCTGTTTCACCATGTCGGTATGCTGCGGGGCCAGGTCGTGCAGTTCTGTGCGGTCGGCCTCGGTGTCGTAGAGTTCCCATTTTCCGGCGGGGCTCTTTGCGACGAGCTTCCATTTTCCATCCCGGATCGCGCGGTTTCCCTCGTGTTCGAAGAAGAGCGGCGCAGCGCGATTCAAGGACTTCCCGTCGAACGCCGCACGCAGGCTCACGCCCTGCATCGGTGTGATTTTCTTGCCGCCGCGCTCGGCGGGATACTTTGCGCCGGCGATGTCCACGCACGTCGCCATGATGTCTATGAGATGCGACGGTTGTTTTTCCAGCGTGTTATTGCGCGACGCAGCGATGCCTGCGGGCCAGTGCGCGATGCACGGCGTCGAGATGCCGCCCTCATGCTCGAAATGCTTGTAGAGGCGGAAGGGTGTGTTGCTCACGTTCGCCCACGCCTCGCCGTATGACTGGTACGTGTCGGGCGGCCCCGGCATCGCGCCCGGCCCGCCGAGCGTCGGCCAGCCTTCGCGCGTCTGCTTTGGACGCGTCTCACTCAGAACCGCGTTCGCGGCGATGGGAGGCAGCGACGGTTTTTCCGCGCGCGGGGTGCTGCTCTTGCGGTTGATGACCTCCGCGCACGCGCCGTTGTCCTGGAGAAAAAGAAGGAGCGTGTTGTCGAACTGCCCGTTTTTCTTCAACGCCTCAACGATGCGCCCCACGTTCTGATCCATGCAGTCCACCTGCGCCGCGTAGACCTCCATGCAACGCGTCTCCCACGCCTTGTCCGCGACCTTCTCCCAGTCGCCAACCGTCGGGCTCATCTCCCAGTTCGGCTCGATCACGCCGAGCTTTTTCGATTTCTCAAAACGTACCCGCCGAATCGCATCGTAGCCCGCGTCATATTTGCCGCGATATTTTGCGATGTCCGCCTCCTTCGCATGGAGCGGCCAGTGCGCGGCGGTGAAGGCGATATACATGAAAAACGGCTCGGCAGAATGCTCGCGCGCGTGCTCCGTCGCAAAACGAACAGCGTGCTCGCCAATCGCGTCGGTGTAATAAAACTGCGCGGGCTTGTATTCGGGATCTGCGAAGGGCGAGATGGCGGTGTTGCCGCGCGTGAGTGTGCCGGGGTCCCAATAGTTGCCGCCGCCGGAAGGCGTGCCGTAAAAGCGGTCGAAGCCGCGCTGCATCGGCCAGTCGTGCTTGTCGCCGTCGGGCAAAAGATTGCGGGCGACGTGCCATTTCCCGACCGCGTAATTTCGGTATCCCGCCGGTTTCAGCGCCTCGGCGATGGTGACGCAGCGGTTGTTCAACTCGCCGCTAAAGCCCTCGCTGCCCTGGTCTCCGATCATGAATCCGACACCGGCCTGGTGCGAATACAGCCCGGTGAGCAGCGCCGCGCGCGTGGGGCAGCAGCGGGCCGTGTTGTAAAACTGCGTGAAGCGAATGCCGTCCGACGCGAGCTTGTCGAGATTCGGAGTCGCAATCTCACCGCCGTAGCACCCGAGATCGGAAAAGCCCATGTCGTCGCACAAAATGACGACGATGTTCGGCCTTTTCACAGAGGGCGCGGCGGCATCCGCATCGGCGAACGACGCGACTAAAACGAGGAGGACGAAGAGGGATTTTTTCATGGGGGAAGTTGAAGGTTATTTCGAAGCGGTGTCCCAGGGCAATTGCCAATGGGAAATTTCGGCATTTACATGACAGTAACTAAAAATTAAACAGGGTTTATGAAATTCCTCCCAGCAGTTGTTCTCCTTCTCGCGCTGTCGCTGCCTGTGGCGAATGCCGCCCCTCCCGCCACCAATCCGCTTGCACACCTGAACTTGGACTGCGTCCAGCGGAACAGCCAGATCCATGCGACCGGAGGTGGGAATGAGGAGCACACACACGTGCTCGAAGCATCTGCGAAAAACATCGGGACAGAGGAATCGAATCCGCTTGTTGGCATTTACTTCCTTTCACGCCATGCCGTGGCGGGCTCAGCCGTGTACGTAAATCACGGCACCTCCGAACAATTGAACCTGGCCGGTGGCGCCGCGAAAAAATGGACAGTGGAGGCGCCGCCGATGGTGCAAAATCTCAGGAGAGGGACTGGCGAACGCTCGGCGGGATGGGTGATCGGCGTCTTGGAAGAAGACGCGGCCGGCGGTGGCGTCAAATTCTATCCGGCAAAGGCCTCCAGCGAGTTTTTGATGAAATGGGCGAAGACTGATGACTTCGAGAAAAAGCGGCTCGAGTTTGAAGGCTCCGGCGGCCACAAGGGCAAAGGCGGGGGCAAGGGCGGCAAGAAAAAGAAGTAAGCGGGGAAACAGGCGCATAGTCTCTGCCAAAAGCGGTTTGCGGATGTGCTCCACTTCGGCGTGGACGAAAGGTGGATCGCGACCTCCGGGCGCGATGGGTGCCTAACCCGCAAAGCGGCCAATTTTCATCAGGATCGGGCTCGGACTTGAATTTACGCCGTTGGCGGTTGGTTACCCATCGCGCCCGGAGGTCGCGATCCACCTTGCACACTAGGCATCTTGTTAAGCCGAATGGGTCACTTTCGGGCGTTTCCGTCTCCGCAGGCGCATCCAGTTGTTCCAAGTCTTCCGCAGGCTGTCCCGCGGCGAGAGATATTTCTGGTTCAACTCGTTGCTTTTCACGATCTGCGCCAGCACGCCCTTCACCGTGAAATCCTCGGTGTTCAAAATGGTGTAGGCCGTGCCGATGGCCGCCTCGTGATGCGCGTCGCTGCCCGCCGTCATCGGCAGGCCGCGCATCTGCGCGTATTCGAATGCCTGCCGGTTGTATCGCTTGAACGTCGTCGCGGCGTTGAACACCTCCAGCGCGTCAATCGGCAGCGTCTCCAGCACCGCCTGCCGGATGCCCGCGCGGAACAAATCGTACGGGTGCGGCGGAATCGCGATGCCCCCGCGACCGTGGACAATGTCGCAGACCTCCTTCGCCGGCGTCCCCTTCAAGTTGTGCAAAATCGTGCCGAGACAGAGCAGATGCCCCTCGGCGGTCGTCACCTCGACACCGGGAATGATGAGAAATCCGTCCACCGGTTTCCCATCCTCGCGCATCAGGCCCTTTTCGAGCATGTAAATCACGCCGTCGCAGGTGTTGTGATCCGTGAGCGCAAAGCCGTGCAGCCCCCTTTTCTTCGCAGACGCGATCAATTCTTCCGGGCTGCTGACGCCATCCCCGGAGAAAAAGGAATGACAATGCAGGTCGATGTTCCAAGGCATGGCGGTTAATATGCGCGAAGGTGCGGCAATCGGAAAGTTGATAGTTGGCTTGCGCGTTCTTTCGGAGCGACAACGGCGCATAAAATACCAGCTTGGGGCAGCGCCCCAGGAAATCGATGAAAATACGGACGAGGGCTGAAAGCCCGAAACAAACAGGAGACCATCTCATTGTTACGGGCTTTCAGTCCCGATTTTTGTCGTTCCAATACCTAGGGCGTTGCCCCAAGCTGGTATGTTTTCGGACTTTGCCCCTCCAATTCCGTGCCATTAAAGTTTCGAGTCCGAATCTCCAAAACCGGGCACTGAACACTGAGAACTGAGCACTTTTCCACACACCGCTTGCCCCCCGCCGCGTACGCTGCTAAAACCCGTGAGCTTTTGTCCCGATGCCGAAAAACACAGACCTTAAAAAAATCCTCCTGATTGGCTCCGGCCCGATTGTCATCGGCCAGGGGTGCGAGTTTGACTACTCCGGCGTGCAGGCCTGCAAGGCCCTCGCCGAGGAGGGCTACGAGGTCGTGCTCGTGAACTCGAACCCGGCGACGATCATGACCGACCCCGAGTTCGCGTCGCGCACCTACATCGAGCCGATCACGCCGGAGGTCGTCGAAAAAATCATCGAGCGCGAGAAGCCGGACGCGCTGCTCCCCACGCTCGGCGGCCAGACCGCGCTCAACTGCGCGATGTCGCTCGTGAAAAACGGCGTGCTCGACAAGCACAACGTGAAGCTCATCGGCGCGAACGCGGCGGCGATTGAGAAGGGCGAGGACCGCCAGCTTTTCAAGGACGCGATGATCAAGATCGGCCTCGACTGCGCGAAATCGGTGGTCGTTCACACGCTCAACGAGGCGCGCGACGCGGCGGCGGTCATCGGCGCGTTTCCGCTCATCATCCGGCCCGCGTTCACGCTCGGCGGCGCGGGCGGCGGCATCGCCTACAACCGCGAGGAGTTCGAGACCATCGTCGCGCGCGGCCTCGACATGTCGCCCGTCAGCGAGGTGCTCGTCGAGGAGTCGCTGCTCGGCTGGAAGGAGTTCGAGATGGAGGTCATGCGCGACCGCAACGACAACTGCGTCGTCATCTGCTCCATCGAAAATCTTGACCCGATGGGCGTCCACACCGGCGACTCGATCACCGTCGCGCCCGCGCAGACGCTCACGGACAAGGAATACCAGCTCATGCGCGACGCGAGCTTCGCGGTCATCCGCGAGATCGGCGTCGAGACCGGCGGCTCGAACATCCAGTTCGCCGTGAATCCGGACAACGGGCGCATGATCGTGATCGAGATGAACCCGCGCGTGTCGCGTTCGAGCGCGCTCGCGTCGAAGGCGACCGGCTTCCCCATCGCAAAAATCGCAGCGAAGCTCGCCGTCGGCTACACGCTCGACGAGGTGCGCAACGACATCACGCGCGAGACCCCCGCGAGCTTCGAGCCGACGATTGACTACGTCGTCACGAAGGTGCCGCGTTTCACGTTCGAGAAATTTCCGCAGGCCGACGCGACGCTGACGACGCAGATGAAAAGTGTCGGCGAGGCGATGGCGATTGGGCGGACGTTCAAGGAGAGTTTGCAAAAGGCGCTGCGGAGTCTGGAGATTAAACGGTTTGGTTTGGGCGGCGATGGGAAGCAGTCACCAGCGCGCAAACTATTTGATTCGGAGCCGCAAGCCATCACGCTCGAGCATCCCCATGTCCAATCAACATGGGATCACGAGTTAATCATGCGCAAGCTCACCGTGCCGAATGATGAGCGCATTTTCTATCTTCGTGATGCGTTCATGGCGGGATTCGACGTGGAAAAGATTTTTGAACTTACAAAAATTGACCGTTGGTTTTTGCACAACATCAAAGAGATCGTCGATGAAGAATCGGTTTATCGTAATGTCGAGCGCTATGGTCGTGACGTGACGGAGGAAGAGCTTCTTGATCCAAAGCCCGGCGGCCCGGTCGCGCGCAGACTTTTGAAGACAAAGAAACTCGGTTTCTCCGACCGGCAGATTGCTTTCGCGCATAGCAAACCGGACAAAGAGATTCGCTCTCTTCGCAAGAAGCTTAACATTTTGCCCACCTACCGCCTCGTGGACACCTGCGCGGCGGAGTTCGAGGCTTACACGCCTTATTACTACTCCACCTACGGCGACGAAAACGAGCGGCGTGAGTCGGGCAAACAGAAAATCATCATCCTCGGCGGCGGGCCGAACCGCATCGGGCAGGGCATCGAGTTCGACTACTGCTGCGTCCATGCCGCGTTCGCGCTGAAGGAACTCGGCTTCGAAACCATCATGGTCAACTCGAACCCGGAGACCGTCTCGACCGACTACGACACGAGCGACAAGCTCTACTTCGAGCCGCTCACGCTCGAGGACGTGCTCAACATCTGCGACCAGGAAAGCGAAAATCTCGTCGGCGTGATCGTGCAGTTCGGCGGGCAGACGCCGCTCAATCTCGCCAACGGCCTCGCCGAGGCGGGCGTGCCGATCATCGGCACCTCGCCGCACAGCATCGAGATCGCCGAGGATCGCAAGCTTTTCGGCGCGATGCTCGACAAGCTCGGCATCCGCCAGACGCACGGCGGCACCGCCGTCACCGAGAGCGAGGCCGTCACCGTGGCGGAGCGCGTCACCTACCCCGTGCTGGTGCGCCCGAGTTTCGTGCTCGGCGGACGCGGCATGCAGCTTGTCCACAACGAGGCCGACCTGCTCCGCTACGTGCGCGAGGCCATCGAGGTCAGCCCCGGCGCGACACCCGGCACTGCGGCGAATCCGATTCTCGTCGATCATTTTCTCGAGGACGCCACCGAGGTGGATGTGGACTGCATCTGCGACGGCGAGACCGCCGTCATCGGCGCGATCATGGAGCACATCGAGCAGGCCGGCATCCACAGCGGCGACAGCGCGTGCGTGATCCCGCCGTTTTCACTCAGCGAAAAAGTGAAGGCCGAGATCGCCGACTCGACGAAGAAGATGGCGTTCGCGCTCAAGGTGCGCGGGCTGATGAACGTGCAGTTCGCCGTGCAGAACGACCAGGTCTATGTGCTCGAGGTGAACCCGCGCGCGTCGCGCACCGTGCCGTTTGTGAGCAAGGCCATCGGCGTGCCGCTGGCGAAACTCGCGTCGAAGGTGATGGCCGGGAAGACGCTGAAGGAACTCGGCTTCACGAAGGAAATCATCCCGCCGCATTTCAGCGTGAAGGAGGCGGTGTTCCCGTTCGCGAAATTCCCCGGCGTGGACATCATCCTCGGCCCCGAGATGAAATCGACCGGCGAGGTCATGGGCATCGCCGACAATCTCGGCCTCGCCTACGCCAAGGCGCAGATGGCCGCGCAACCCGCTCTTCCGACGAAGGGCAACATTTTCATCAGCGTGGACGACAGCCACAAGAAGCGGGTCTCCGATGTCGCACGCGGTTTCGCCGATCTCGGCTTCACGCTCTATGCCACGAGCGGCACCGCCGCCACGCTGGAAAAAGACGGCGTGCCTGTGAAGAAGCTTTTCAAGCTGAGCGAGGGCCGTCCCAACGCGCTTGACATGATCAAAAACGGCGAGCTGTCGCTGATCATCAACACCCCGAGCGGCAAGGTCGCGCGCGAGGACGAGATCAAAATCCGCAGCACCGCCAGCAGCGCGCGCATTCCAGTCATCACCACGCTCCGCGCCGCCCGCGCCAGTCTCGAGGGCATCCGCGCCCTGCGCGAGCACGGCCTCAGTGTGAAGACGATTCAGGAATACCACGTGAAGTAGGGCGGCTTCGCGCGCGGCGGCAGATGCACGGGGAGCGCACGCGCCCCCGCGTGCTGGCGGCAGCGCCCCCGCTGCCGCGAACTTTTTCATCTGAACAGGGGTGCCTGGAGAAAGATTGTTTCAGCGAGGGCGCCGAAACCAGCACGCGGGGCGCGTGCCCTCCCCGGAGTCATGATCCACCTCACGCAACTTTCTTGGAACGCGTGAAACCATCTCTGACGCGCTCTGAATCCAGCTTGCCCGCAGGAAACCATTTCTGATAGAAATTCGCGCATGAACCCCCGTGCCGTCGCCTGCATTGCGTGTCTGTTCTCTCTCTCCGTGCCGGGTTTCGCCCAGCAACCCACCCCGCCGCCAGCACCCATAAAACACAGCCTTAGCATGAATGTTAAAAACGTGGGAAGCGGGGGGCCCGGGAGCACGACAAACTCCACTCGCGGCATTTCCGGCAGCGGTATTTCCGGCAGCACCACTGAATCGAGCAGGACACAAAAGGTCGCAAGCGCGCCATCGTACAGCGTGGAACTTTACAATTCTTCACGAACTCCAGACAAGGTGACTGTCGAGTGGTACGTCTTTGCAAAATCCGTGTCGGGTGGACACGCCCAGCCCTATTTGCATGACAGCGGAAAAATCCCCCTCGCCATTGATGCCGGCAAAAGCACGAGTGCGATTTTTCAACCAAGGGCGATTGAGCGCGAAAGCACGACCACGGCGACCCACAACACGCAAACAACATCAGTGGCAGGAAACAGCCAGACGAGCACGAGCACATCCTTTCATCGTTCCGCGAGTGGCAACAAAATATTCGGCTGGGTGGTGCGGCTGGTGGGAGAAGACAACCTGTTGATTGCCGCGAAAGCCTCCGAGCCGTCTCTCGAGCCATTTGGCAAAAATCCACCTGCTCCAAAACCGACACCGAGACCGGGGCCGTTCATAAGATTCCCCCAATGACCCTGAAGCGGCTGGTTACTTTATCCGGCGGTTAGGGCGCGAGCGCGAGATACCTTCTGCATGGGGAGCGCACGCGCCCCGCGTGCTGGCGGCAGCGCCCCCGCTGCCGCGAACTTTTTCATCTGAACATGCGTGCCGGGAGAAAGATTGTTTCGGCGAGGGCGCCGAAACCAACACGCGAGGGCGCGTGCGCTCCCCGGAGTCACGATCCGCCGCGCGTTACTTCGGCTTTCCCAGCTCGGAGAGGTATCGCACAAGGTCGCGGAACTCGGCACGCGTGAGTGTGTCGGCGAGGCCGGCGGGCATTACGGAGCCGTTCTCGCGGCGGGTGCGGATTTCGTCAAGACGAAGGCGGATTTCCTTGTTCTGCAAGACGTCGCGCATCACCAGTTCGTCACGCGTCTCGCGAAGCTGGTAGCCCTGAAACTCCCCGCCGTCCTTCATCGTGACGGAGATGGATATGAAGCCCTCCTTCACATCCTTCTGCGGATCGAGAATCGCGCCGATGATGAAATCCACCGGCTGCGCGGTGCCGAGCGCGCTGAGGTCGGGGCCGATGGTTCCACCCTGCCCGTCCACGGTGTGGCAGACGATGCAGCCAAGCTCGGCGCGGTGGAAAATTGCCGCGCCATTTTTTGCATCGCCGCTCGCGCGCACTTCGTTGGCGAATTCAGCAGTCTCCTTCGGCGTCATTTTTTTTCCCTCGCTGGAAAAACCGGCGGCATCGGCAAGCAGGCGGGCAAGTTTTTCGTCGCGATACCCGCCCGCGTTCATGAGGCGCAGCCCGGCCTCTGCAGCGGGCTTCGGCGGGGCATTTTTGGCAAGAGCGCTCGCAAGCGCCGCACCGCCTCCCTTGCGCTGGAGAAACGCGGTGAAGATTTCGTTAAGCGCGGCGTCATCCGTGATGCGTGAAAAATTTTCAGCCGCGAGCGTGACAGCGGATGGAAGATCGAACCCGCTCAATGCCGCGATCACCGCCCCCTGCACGGACGGCGCGTTTTCGCCCGCAAGACGGGTGAGCGTTTTCCGGCTTTCGTCGCCGCCAAATGATGCCAGCGATTCGACGGCCGCCCGGCGGATTTTGTCCGCCACTTTCGCATCGAGCGCCGCGGCCTCCACAGCAAGACGCAACGCCTCCAGTTTCAAAACGCCCGCGAGTTTCAACGCCTCCGCGCGCAGGCCGGCGTTCTGATTTTCAACCAGCGGACGCAGCGCGGCGGCAAGATCACCCGAAGGCCGCACATTGCGCACACGCGCGGAGATCGCCAGCGCGGGAAGCAGTTCCGCCTGAAGCGGCGCATCGTCGAGTTTTAGAATCGTCGCGAGATCGTCGGCATCACCGATGTCGGCAAGAATGCGTAAAAAAGTTTTTCGCATCACCGGATCAAGATTTGCCGAGCGAAGTTGTTCGCGCACAACTTGCAGCGTGTCCGCCGTGCCGTCGTTTCGGACAAGCAGGGCCACGCGGGCCGGTTTATTTTCAAGATTCAGTTTTCCAGCCTTGAACGCCTCCAGCCAGTGCGGTTTCAGCGCAAACACCGCCTGGCTCAGCGCATAATCGAGAAACGGGTCGGTCGGAAAATCGGCAGCGATCGCAACGACCTCCATCGCCTCCGGTCGCGGCACGTTCGTGCATGCGACAACGGCGCGCAGACGCACGCGCGGATTTTCATCGGCCACCAGCGGACGCAGCAGCGCGAGCGGGTCGGGCAGTTTGTCGGCCCATTCGCCGACAACCCCCGCCGCATAGGCACGCGCGCCTGGATCACTTGCACGACACAGGCCTGCGAGCAGTTCGTCGGCAATGATCTCATGACTCTGATACACGCCGAGCGCCTCGACCAGCGCGTGCTCCGGCACGCCGAGCCGCGCCGTCCATTTCTTCAACGCCTTCACGACCTCGTCCGTCGGACGGTCGGCAAGCACGCGTTTCGCGAAGTAGCGCGTCCAGTTGTCGGACGATTTCAGGGCGTCGAGCAGCTCCATGACCGGCGCGTCGGCAAGCTGCGGTGGTTTCGTGAGCGGGCGGCCTTTCGCGGTCACGCGCCAGATGCGACCGTGCGCCTTGTCGCGATCGGGGTGCCGGAAGCTCGCCTGATAATGGCCGATGATCGGGTTGTACCAGTCGCAGATATAAAGCGCGCCGTCGGGGCCGAATTTCACATCCACCGGGCGAAAGCTGCGGCTGCTCGATTTGATCAACGGCTCCCGGTCTTGCAGGCTGAAGCCCGCGCCGTCATCGGCGATTTTCAGCGACCAGACGGCGTTGTTGATGTAGCCGCCGACGAGGAGCGTCCCCTGCCAGTCATCGGGAAAATGCGACGTGCCGACGATGTCGCCGTTGCTCTGTTTGCGGCCTTTTCCCTCCTTCCAGATCACCACCGGCTGGAGTTCGCGGCGGTTCTGCACAAGGGCCGGCGCGGCGTAGATCACATGGCTGCTGCTTCCCGCGAGCACGATCGGCTCGCCCCACTTGGTGAAGATAAAGCCCCACGGATTTTGCGGATGGAATGCCCAGCCGAAAAATCCGTCGAGCTTCATCAGATTCGGACGCAGCCGCCACAACCCCGCCTCGTGCAGACGCACAAGACCCCACGGCGTCTCGACATTCGACATCGTGTGCAGCCCCTGGCTCATCCACAATTCGCCGCCCGGCCCCCAGTGGAATGAGTTGATGTTCTGGTGCGCGTCGCCGGTGCCGAATCCGCGCAGCAGCACGCGCCGCTCGTCGGCCTTGCCGTCGCCGTCGGTGTCGCGCAGGAAAAGCAGCTCGGTGCCGGTGCCGACATACGCGCCGCCGTTGCCAAGTTCGATGCCAGTGGGAATCATCAGCCCATTAGCGAACTCGGTGACCTTGTCGCAGTGGTCGGTGCCTTTTGTGTCCTCGAGAATGAGCACCTTGTCATCCGGCACCTGTCCCGGCTCGATCTGCGGATACGCCGTGCTGCCGACAACCCACAGCCGCCCGCGCGCATCGAAGCGCATCTGGATCGGCTTCACGACGCCATCTTTTTCCGAGGCGAAAAGCTGAACCTCGAAACCATCGGCAACCGTGAACGAAGCAAGCTCGGCGGCGGGATCGTCGCTTTCGACTCCAAGCGCAAAGACCGGCGCGCAGAGGAGAAAAACCGCTGCGATCGGCGACACAGGCAGCCATTCAAAAAAACGATTTCTGGAGGCGCTCGTTTTCATTTCACAGCCTCCGCAAGCGCGGCGATTTCCTTTTCCTTCGCCTCGATCAGCGGCACGAATTTCTCCATCTCAGCGGGAAACCAGCGGATGTTTCGGTCGCGATGATCGCGGCTGCTCGGCTGCTCGGTGCGGTTGCCGCCGAGGAATGCCCAGTTCATCGGACGCCAGTAGTCGAACCAAAGCCGGTCTTTCTCAACCACGGCCTTGCGAACGCGCTCGAAGCGAGCGTCCGGCCACACACCATTCTTGTCCGGCTGGCCTGCACGTTCGGCGAGATCGCCGAAGCCAGCCTGCCGCACAAATGCACCCGCGATCAACGCATGTCCGCGCGGCGTGAATTGGAGGCCGTTGTCGGTGAGACGCGGTTCGCGGTGCGATTTGCCGCCGAGTTCGGCGAACAAATCCACCACCGGCAAACCGTGGTCGCGAGCCATCTTGCTAATCACAAAAGCATATGTGTCCAGATTGCCATTGTACCGCGAAAGATCGGGCAGCATCCCCCCGCCGCTCTCATACGGCGGCGGCGTGACAAGCACAACGCGCGGCGTCTGCCGCATGCACTCATTCAAAAGTTTTTCATAGGCGGCAGCGAAACCCGGCCCCCCGTCGCGTCCACTCATCGCCTCGGCGCGCCCAAATTGCAGCACAATGAGCGACGCATGCACCCGCTCCAGATGCTCTTTCAGGGACGGAAACCCGATGTCCCGTGGCTGCGCAAAAACCGTGTCGCCCTCCCAGCCAAAATTTCGGAACCGCACGCCAAGCCCGCGATATTTCACCGAGAGCAATGCCTCCAAGTGTCCCGTCTCCTGCACCGCCGCAACATCTGTGCCGCCGACAAACGCAACCACATCCCCCTGTTTCAGCACAAAACGCCCGTCCGAAAATAGCGAGAGCCGCGATGTCTCCGCCGCTTCAGCCATGTATTGCGCCATGAACAGAACGGCTGGCAGAAAGCCCGCCAGCATTCGTGCCATCGGGCGTGTGATGCAGAGATGCATGGAGTGAAATCCTAAGTTCCAGCCACGGCTTCGGAAACTTTTTTCTCGGAAATCGGCAGCTTGGTTTCCGGCAATGACACGCGGAATCACGCCGAAGGTGGTGGATCTATTGTAGGGCGGGCGCTCCGCCTGCCCCCCGGCAAGCGAAGCGCTTGCCCTACAATTTCACCCACCTGATACAGCTTGCTGTGACGTCGTTGTATTTGATAGAAGCGCACGCATGAACACCCGTGTCATCGTCAGTGTGGCGTGCCTGTTTTCCCTCTCCATGCCGGGCTTCACCCAGCAGCCCGCACCGCAGCCGGAAGCCAAAAAACACAGCATCGGGCTGAACGTAAAACTCATCTCCAGCGGTGGACAAAGCACAACCAAAACCGGCCTCGCCACGAAAACACAAAGCACATCGAGCGCACCTTCCTACAGCGTTGAACTTCGCAACTTCGCCCAGACCGATGACAATGTGACAGTCGAATGGTACGTCTTCTCGAAACCCGTCGGCAAGGGCAGCGTTGCCCCGCACCTGTATGAAAATGGAAAAGTAGCGCTTCCAGTCCCTGCAGGGAAAACCACAACCACGACGTTCGAGCCAAAACCGATGGTTCGCGAGAACCGTGAAACAGCAACGGCCACGTTCGCCGGGTCGGACATCGTAACGAGCACCACCAGTTCCACCTCCGGCGAGAAGCTGTTCGGCTGGATGGTGCGCGTGATGGCGGACGACAAGGTGATTGCGAAGAAGGCTTCTGAGCCATCGCTTGAGGCCATGGCAGACAATCCACCCACAAAAGCCGTGGTAAAGCCGCCGCGCCCCAAGAACCCCCGCAAACGCTGAAGCGCGGCTTGCCATGGCGTCGCCAGTTTTGGTAGAAGCACACGCATGAACACCCGTGTCATCGTCTGCGTCGCGTGCCTGTTTTCCCTCGCCGTGCCGGGTTTCGCCCAGCAGCCCACACCGCAGCCGGCAGCAAAAAAGCACAGCATCGGGCTGGATGTGAAAAACGTGGCAAGCGGGGGTCGTGCCAGCACGACGGACTCGCGTCCATTACACTCCGTCGGCGGCACACACGTGACACAGAAGACCGAAAGCGCGCCACTTTTCAGCGTGGATGTGCGCAATTACTCCCAAACCGCCGACAATGTGACCGTCGAGTGGTACGTCTTCGCAAAGTCCGGCTTTGGACGCACGGCGCCATTTTTGCATGACAGCGGAAAAATCACCCTTCCCGTCGAGGCCGGCAAAACCACGACCACGACTTTTGAACCGAAGCCGATGCAGATCGAAACCACCCGAACGACCACCTACACCTCCCGATCATCCGATTCGGTTGGTTACACAAGTCACTCGGAGAGAGGCAGCAAAATATGCGGGTGGGCCGTGCGGGTGGTGGCGGACGACCAGATCGTTGCGGTAAAGGCTTCGGATCTGTCTTATGAGAAGGCTGCAAAAAATCCGCCTGCAAAGGCCTCGACGCCGGGAACTCGCCGCCCCTAAAGGCACGGTTTCAAACACTTCGTTTCGACCGTCAGAGCGCGGCCACCATCCGCTCCCATTCCTCTTCGCGGAAGCCGACTGCGCCCGCATTCTTTCCCAGCGCGAACGGGCGCTTCACGAGACGGCCATTTTTTGAAAGAAGCTCCAGCGCCTCGGCCTCGGAAAGCTTCGGCAGGCGCGCCTTCATGTTCAGCGCCTTGTATTCCTCGCCGGAGCTGTTGAAGAGCTTTTGCAAACTGCCGGTGTGCGCAAGCATCCGGCGCAGCTCCGCAACAGTCGGCGGCTGATCGCGAATCGGAACGACCTCGTGCGGGACGCCGCGCGCGTCGAGAAATTTCAGCGCACTTCGGCAGGTGCTGCATTTGGCGTAGGAGTAAACGCGGAGCGGGGTTGGTTTCATCACGGGTTGTTGTCTGTGGAAGGCGGGAAATTTAGCCACGGATGAACACGGATGAAACACGGATTTATAAAGAAACTTTTCTGGAATCCGTGTTTCATCCGTGTTCATCCGTGGCTAAAAAAACCGGGGAATCCGCAACAACAAAGATCTGAGTCGCGCGATTTCGCAGGTTACTTGCCCACCCTGAATGTTGTAGTCTGCCGCGCTTCGATGAAACTCGCTGTTCTCAATCCTGGCGGCAACGATCCCTGCCAGCCGTTCCCCGATTTCGCGGGACCGGTGGACGGGCGCATTCACGCGCCGGTGAACTACCACGCCTACGCGGCATGCACGGGCGGAAGTTTTCACCGCAAGACCACGAGCATCGCTGAAGATCAGCATCATGTGTTGTTGATGCTGCGCCGCGACCTGGACGCGTGCCTGGATGCGCTGAAGGAACTGAAACGCGCGGGGAAAACCGTCGCGGTGTCGCTCAAGGAAAGCGGCGCACACCAAGTCGCCGAACTTCTCGGCAAGGCAAAAAACCTGGCGCGTTTTCAGGAAATCTGCGCGCACGCGGACGGCTGCGTTTCCTCCTCGCAAAATCTCGTCGCGCTCTATCGCTCGGTGCTCCGACCAGAGGACGCGGCACGGGTGGAGTTCATCCCGACACCCTATCCTGTGGAGGATGCGCGCTGGGATTTTTCCGCGCCGATTTCGGAGCGCGCCGGTGTGCTGGTCGGGACGCGCGAGTTCGATGTCCTCTCGCGCAACCATCTCGCCGCCGTGCTCGCGGCAGGTCATCTCGCCAACACATCCGGCGAAACTCTCACTGTGGTAAACCGCGATGGCAGAACGGGTCGCTCGCTGCTCGAAAAACTCGGCATGGGAGAAAAGCTGCGTGTCATCGAAAAACCGCTGCCTTATCCCGATTATCTGCGCCTCATCGCCCGGCACAAAATTGTCTTCCAGCTTGATCGAAGCGCAGTGCCCGGGCAGGTCGCGGGCGATGCGCTCCTCTGCCGCGTGCCGTGCGTGGGTGGCGACGGTGCCATCGAGCGGCTGGTGTTTCCCGATCTGTGCGGTCACGGACGCGACACCGATGCGCTCACCAACCTCGCCACGCGGCTGCTCACCGACGCGGAATTTTATGCCGCCACCGTGGAGCAATCGCAGAAGCTGGCACTCGAACTTGTGTCCTTCGGCGCGATCCGACGGCGGCTGGCGGGCTTCTTCGCGCGCATCGCCGACGCGAAGGCATGATGCGCTGGAAAACACTGCTACTTTGTGCGCTCGCGCTCACCGCCCGGCCACTCTTCGCGGAATTGGGAACATCGTATTGGATCTGGCAGCGCCACGAGCCATTGAGCGGACCGGAGCGTCAGGAGTTGGGGGCGCAGCATGTCACGACACTCTACTGGCACTCCGGCGAAATCGTGAACAACGGCGGCGGGTGGCACTGGAAAAAAACACCCATCTTTGTGCCCTCGGACGGGGATTTTCGCGTCGTCCCCGTCATCCGCCTCGAGAGCGCGACGCGGACACCCTTCGACGAGGAAGCCGTGCGAGGTCTGACCGGTCTCATCCAAAAGTTTCTCGCCCCACTGGGGGACAAAAAACCGGGCGAGTTGCAGATTGATTTCGACTGCCCGGACCGTCTGCTCGCCCGCTACGCGGAGGTCTTGAAAAAAATCCACTCGCTGGTGCCGAAGCTTTCCATCACCGCGCTCGGCGGCTGGACGAAAAACGCGGCATGGCCCGCCCTCCAGGCAAGCATTGATGAGATCGCGCCGATGTTTTACGACATGGAGGCCGATCCGGTTGGAGTCAGCAAAGACCGGCCGCCATTGCCGCTGCTCGACCCGCGCAAAATTGACGCGCAACTCGCAGAGTGGCGCGCATGCAAAATCCCATGGTTCGCCGGACTGCCCGCCTTTGCGCGCGTGAGTCTTTATGACGCCCACGGCAAATCACGCGGGCATATCCGCAGTTTCGCGTGGGACGACATCTGTTTCAGCCGTTCGCTCGCCACACTCGGCGCGACGACACTTGGAACAACTCTTTTCCGCGTCGAATCCCCCGCGCGCATCGCGGACACCCCGCTGCAACCCGGGGAATTTCTCGCCACGCGCTGGGCTGACCGCGACGCGCTCCGCCATGCAATCAACGCGGCAAAGCAGGCCGGTGCGCGTGGCGTGATCTTCTTCCGTCTGTCGGGCAGCACAGATCCAGATGGATGGACGCTGCCACAGATCGGAGCGATTACCTCCGCTGAAAAACCACGGCTCTCACTGCGAATCACAGTCGATGGAAAATTGCAACTCACGAACATGTCTTCCATTGATCTGCCACCCAGACTTTCAGGTGAAGGGGGTGCACATGACCGGGGGTACGCGCTGGAAATCGACGCACCTGCACCCCTCTGGCGCGAGGCGCTTGAGGGCAGTTTCTGGCGTGTCACGTCGCACGTCAACGCAGACACAAAACCCCGCGCCGTGCCCGTTCTGCTTGGGACACGGCTCACGTTTTGGTTCTCCCGGCTGCATGCTGACCATTCGATCACCAGCGGCCTCATCCGGCTTGCACCCGGTGCGGACCCTGATGATCTCCGCTGGCGCGTGCAGGGTCTGGGCGGCGAAAATTCGTGGCGCAAACTCGAATTTTTACACCCGAATTGAAAGATTTTCAAAAGGCGCGGCGTATGGGAGAATCGGCATTCGGATTGAACTCGAAACTTTTCCAGACGGCAGTCGCCTGTGGAGCGTTGGTCTGCGGGCTTCATCAACCGGCCTGTGGCACGGGTGCGGGGTTTGACGAGCCACCGTTGATCGTTGACCGGCTGCCGGCGAAATCTTTCGGCGATATTTTCCTGGAAACCGCCGCGCTCAAACCGGCGCCCCCCCATCTGAACCATAAGTATTTCGACAAGTCTCTGGCGGAGATTCATGGCGGGCTGTCAGCGGTAGAGCCTTCAAAACTCGCGGGCGCAGTGGAAGATCTGATCACGTGGGCGCGGGCTCAGCAGCTTCGCGATGACGTGCCGATGGGCGAAACGCTGAACCTGCTTCACGACGTGCGCGACGCGCTCGCGGCCAAAGGCACCAAAGCCGATGAGGTGAAGCGCTATCTGGACTGGCGCTTGAAAAACAAGGCCTTCTTCGCGGTGCAGGCACGGAAGGACGACGACGATGCGCCGCGAAAAAAAGGCAGCGGCGGGCCCGACGTGGAGACGATGACGGACATCGAAAGAATGGCGGATGCCACGACAGGGCGACCCATTTCCGCAAACTGGACGTATGCGCGCGGAGCGGTTGGTTTTCGCTCCGGCGACCGCAAGGAATGCCAGCAGTGGTTCGACGATGTCGTGAAAAAATTTCCCGACCTCCCGCGCGCGGAGATGGCGATGTTCATGAGCGCGCGGTGCGATTTTTCCCACTCACGCCCCGCTTTTCTGGACGGCCCGATGGGCGAGGAGTTCAAGGAGCCGCGCGCAAAGGCGGTCGCGCATTTCGAGGATTACCTGAAAAAATATCCGACCGGGCGCTTCGTCGCCGATGCGCTGGGGTGGCTCGGCGCGCTGCATTTTGACGAGGAGAATTACGAGGCGGCGCTCGACTGCTACATCCGGCAGGCCGAGACACCCGGCCACCCCGAGACATTGAAGTCGGCGGCATTCATGTGCGAGCGGGTGCTTTCGATCATTGTCTCGAAAGAAGCGCCGGATGATGCGGCATTTGCGCTCGTTGCAAGGCATCCGCGCATCGCGATGGGGCTGACATATCATGTGCTCAACACGCCCGAGTCCGACAATTACAACGGCAAATATGAGACATCCACCGAGGTGAAAAAATGGCGACGGATCATCCTTCCGCGCATTGCCGCGCAGATCGCAATGCAAAAGGAGACCTACAAGGCGGACGACTGGAAGCCGCGCTATCTCGCGATGCTTGCGCTCGCGGCGAGCGAGGCGGGAAAGCAGCCTGAGGCGCTTGAGTTGACAAATCTCTCCCGCGGGCAGCTTGAAAAATCCGACGACATTCTTTTCGCCCGGGCACTGGCGTTGCAGCGCGCAGGAAAGGCGAAGGAGGCAATCGCGACGTTTCACATGCTGCTGGAAAAATTTCCAAAAAGCCCCCTCGCACGAGGTGCGCGGCTGCGGCTGGCGGTCGCATTGCAGGACGATCACCAGGCTGGCGAGGCCATTGTCGCACTGGACCGGCTGGCGCATCAAAACAAGGATGGGGAACCGAACGGCCGGTGGCGGAACGACTCGATTTATCCCAACTCTTTTGCCGACCTGCATATCACGGACAGCTCTGTTTACCCCGACATCAGCGGGGCGGAGATGGACCAGATCGCCGGAACGATGGACGCGCTGAAAAACTTTGCGCCCCTCCCCGAACTGGCCGCCGCGCTTCAATCACGCGACATTCCAAAGCGGCTGCATAAACAGCTTCGCGAGGTGCTTGCGCAGCGCCATCTCGCAGCGGAAAACTTTGTCGAGGCCGGCAAATACACGGACACCCAGGCAATTCGCGCGCTTGCTGGAAAGCTTGAAAAGCTCACGCAGGAGGCATCCTCGGCACGCAGCGCGGCGGAGAAAGCGGAAAGGTTTTCCAAGATCGGCGACGCATGGGCGGCGGCACGCGGGAAACTGCTGGCACTGCCAAAAAAACAAGTGGGAGCACCGCCGGAGGGGAACGCGGAGGAGGAGGAAAAGGGTTCGAGGCCCAATTTTTCGGATGCCGACCGAAAGGAAAACGGAATGGCGTGGGGTTTTAAAAATGTGGACGCCGAACTGGAGGAGCGCGACGAGCTGCGCCATGCCTCGCGCTGGTGGATGCGGGCCGCCCGCGCCGTGCCCGGGTCGAAGACCGCCGCTGCCACCCGCCTGAAGGCCCTGGAGGCGATGCCTCTGATCGCCGCAAACACCACCTACTCGATGCAGCGCGCAATCGAAACCGATGCCGCCGGGGTGTCGCGCCAGCTTTACGACCGTCTTCGCAGCGAATGCGCGGGCACGGTCGAGGCAAAGCGCGCGGCCTACTGGAATTTTTCCAAGCCAGCTGTGTTGAAATACGATCCTTACGGGTACTCCGACCAGGCATCTTACGGCAATCGCGGCTATTTTTGGTCCGATTTTGAAGCGTTCAAAATCGACCCGGAAATGTCTGACGGGAAATCTGGTGCGAACGATGACAAGTCATGGGCTTCCCTTCGCGACCGGATGCTGGATCTGGGCGAACACTCGGAGCGATGGGACCAGCCCCGGCTCGCCGCCGAGGTGGAGGATTTGCAGAAGCAGTCACAAGCCCTGCCGGTTTTCACCGAGGCTCTGAGCTGCATCAATTTTCTCGACGATCTGGCGCTGTTTTTCCGCGAGCCGAATCTCCCGCAGGAGACGATGAAAACATACGTCAGCCTGCGCATGGACGTCCTCGCCTGCAACGCGTGGCCCGAAACGCCGATCGTTCCCAATTTCTCCAGCCGCGTGGACAAAAAAGATCCCGATGCGAGCGTGCTGGACGAAATTCGGAAAGCAACAAAAAACCCGGCACTGAAGGCGGTCGCCGATTATGTGGAGTTTCTCGAAATGGCGGTGATCGCGAGCCATCGTGAGACGTTTACAGCGGAGCATGTGTTCACCGAGAAAGACGGTGAAAAAACGCCGGTCGAATTTTACACGAGGGACTATCCAAAGATCGAAAAACTAGCGCGCGCATTTCTGAAAAACCATCCGAAGAGCAGGAAGCGCGAGGCGGCCGCGCTGCTGCTGGCCAAGGCGGTGTTCATGCAATCGAGGCCGGTCATTTATCAAGTGAGCTTGAATGCCCCGCCGCAGTTGTTCTACCGCGTTCCCTTCCATGCGGAGAAAATCATGGCGACGCTCGACGCCTATGACCGTGAGTTTCCGAAGGGACGCTACGCGGCGGAGATTCGCGATTTTCGAGGCGCGGTGGCGTGGCGCACGCACGACTGGGAAAAGGCTCTCGATCTCACGCTTGCGGAGTTGAAGGACACCGCGCACCCGGACCTGCAGCCGGAGGCGGCGCTGCGGCTGGCGAATATCTTCGGCGAACTGACGTTGCCCGAGCACCGCGCGGATATGATGGCGGCGCTCGGCAAACGCCCGGAGGCGGTCACACGTCTCGCGGAGTTTCTCTCATTAACAACGCATGAGGATCATCCGCTGCGTTTTTTGGAGACGTACCTGAGCGATCAGTTTCATTTCAAGGTCGTGCATAAAAAACCGGCGGATGAGAATGGCACATCCGATGAATCGGAGAAGAAAGAGCAAAAGCAGCCGGATGCGGAGCGTTGAGCCGGGGGGATGGGGAGCGCCCGCGCCCTCGCGGGCTTGTCGTCAGCGCCTCGCTGACGACTCGTTTCCTGCGCGCGATAGCGCCACTTTTTTCTAATTGGGGCTTCGCCAGTTGGTTTTTGGAAGTTTTTCGCGAGGGCGCGAAAAACAGCCCGCGAGGGCGCGGGCGCTCCCCGGAACTCGACGGACTTGGAAGTCCCGTCTACTTTCTGGCGTCTCGCATTCTTTCAGTTACGGACTGGCGCAACTCCGCCGGATTCGCGCCGCTTTCGCGCAGGGCGCGGAGGCTGAGTGCATTTTCGCGCTTTGCGAGGCGGCGGCCGGTTTCATCGATGACGAGCGGGCAGTGGAAGAAAGCCGGAGACTCACAGCTGAGGGCGCGATAGAGCAGAAGCTGGCGGAAGGTTGAGTCGAGGAGGTCTTCGCCGCGCACGACCTCGGTGATTCGCATGGCGGCGTCGTCCACGATGACAGCAAGCTGGTAGGCGGGAATGTCATCCTTGCGCCAGATGATGAAGTCGCCGAAATCGCGACCTGCGACCGCGCTCTGTGAACCGTGATGTGCATCGGTGAATCTGATCTTTTCGCCATGCGGGACGCGGAAACGCCAGTTCACACCAGTGGGATTTCCTGCATCATACACGGTGCCTTCAGGCGGTCGGCATGTGCCGGGGTAGTGCGGCTCCTCCTCGCCCGGATGTGGCGCGGCGACCGCACTGAGCACATCGCGGCGCGTGCAGGTGCAGGGGTAGATGAAACCGCCCGCGCGCAGTTTGTCCCAAGCCGCAAGATAGTGCGCCCGCCGCTCGCTCTGCACATAGGGCGCATACGGCCCGCCAATGTCCGGCCCTTCGTTCCATGTGAAGCCAAACCAGCGGAGGTCTTCGAGAATCGCCGCGCGAAACTCCGGCTTGCAGCGTTCACGGTCGAGATCCTCCACACGCAGGATAAGCGAGCCGCCATGTTCGCGGGTGCGCTGCTGCGCTGTCCAAAATGTCATCGCATGACCGAGATGCAGGAACCCAGTCGGCGAAGGCGCGAGGCGTCCGCGATAAAGCGGGTTGGCATGGGCAGCGGACATTTTCTCAAAGATGCGGAAAATCCGGGGGGCCATCAAGCTTCCGAAGAAAACAGAAGAAGTCGACTCACTGCTGTGACCGACTCTCTGTTTTTCAGCGCCAAAGGCACATCACGATTCCAGCCTCAGGCATCGCCACAGGTCTTCGAGCCGAAATCTATCGAAGGCTGAAAGCCCGCTCCAACAGAATGGCACGGGCTTTCAGCCCTTGATTGCTCTTGGTTTGGTTACCTGGGGCGATGCCCCAGGCTGGGATGGGGTCGGGGCTATGCCCCTGAAAACAAAAAAGCCCGTGGGAACCAGTCCCACGGGCATTTCTGAAAACGCACTGTAATAACTATCGCTTAGGCCGCCTGAGCGAGACGGCGGCGGCGGAAGGCTTCAGCCGCGCCGACCATGCCCAGCACGAGGCCGAGGGGCAGGAACGAGGAGACTTCAGGAATCGGCGAGACGTTCGCGAGGATCAAACCAGACACCGAGTTGGTGAGGCCGGGGTTGATGTCCATGTCGTTCACCGTCAGCGAGAAGCTGCCGGAATTGGTGCCGTCATTGAAGTTGAACACCGAGGGGGTGTTGTCGAAGTCAATGTGCAGGAACCCGTTGCCGAGCGAGGCCACCTGGCCGGTGAACAGGGCGGAAACGGTCGTGCCGCCGCCACCGCTGATGCCCGTGGGAACCGTGAAGAGAACCTGCAGGCCGAAGGTATGGCCGGTGTAGGTCGCCGGGGTGCCCGTGAGGGTGAACTTGCCGAGGTCGTTGGAGCCGCCACCGCCGAGCGACAAACCGCCGCCGACTGTCGTGCTGGGTCCAAAGGTCGTGCCGTTGTAGTTGAGTCCGAGAAGGCTCACGTTGGTGCCGGCTGCGCCGCCGTCAAAGAAGCCGGAGGTGTTGCCCGCGAGGGTGAGTTCCGAGGTGGTCGCACGGGCTGCGCCCGTCGCGATGATCAAAGTTGCTGCCAGAATTAGGGTGCGTGTGAATTTCATGTTTCGAATTTCTATAATTTTCAGAGAAACGTCAATTATTTTTTTCACATTTTCGCATTTTCTTTGCAAGCAAAAAGAATGCCATTATGTTATGGTATTTTTAGAACGTCTGGTAATTGGCGCGGCTATTAAGGATGCGGTTAAACCCGCCGATCACAATGGCAAATGAACCCGCGAAGCGGCTGTTTTTCCTTGGGCAGGTTTTTTATTTTGCCGCTTCGACACTTGGTTTTGGCATCGCTTCCGGAGGTTGCGATCCACCCACTTCGCGGAGCAGTTTTTCAAACTTCGACGATTCGTTCGCGTAATACGGGTATGCGCGGGTGGCGCCGCGCGGCTTGTAACGCCAGTGCTTGTAAGCCCACATCCAGCAACTCGGATCGGCAAGGATTCTTTTTTCAAAGAAATCCCAGCAGACCTGCGTCGCCTGCTGCGGCGTGGCGTCGGGGGGAAATTGCAGCGGCGGATGCAGGATCACGCGGCAGGTGCCGTCAGGCAGTGTCTCGGTGGTGACCGGCATGATTGGCGCGCCGCCGCGCTGAGCGAGCATGGCATGGATCAAAGTCGCGCACGTTTTCATTCCAAACTCCTCAATGATCGTCGCCGCCTGCGAGGGAGGAATGTTCAGGTCAATCAGGATGCCGACGTGGCCGCCGCGCTTGAGATGCTTGAACAGTTTCAGCATCGAAAAATCCTGCGTGATCGTCTCGTGCCCCATCGACTCGCGCAGCGTCGAGAAGATGGTGCCCAGCGACGGGTTCTTGAACTCCTCGGAGAGCAGCACGGCCGTCAGTCCATAACGCCCGAACGCCATCGGCCCCCACTCAAAGCCCGCGCAGTGCGTGCCAATCGCCACAACGCCGGCAGTCTTTCGCACCCCGGGGATGAGATCCTCGCCCTCGAAGTGGATATATTGCGGGAGATTTTCCCTCGTGAGCCGCGACGACCAGAAAAGATCGATCATCGTGCGCGCGAAGTTTTTATAGGACGCCAGCGCGACCTCGCGGCGCTTCTCAGGCGACCAGGCATCGCCAAACACCACCTCGAGGTTCGCGAGCGAGATGGTGCGCCCGCGGCGGTCGATCAGAAACGCCACGTGGCCGAGGGCGTTTGCCACGCTTACACACGCCCGCCGCGATAGCATCGGCACTGCTCGCGCAAAAAACAAAAGGCCCAGATATTCCAGGCGGTGGCGAATTTTCTTCCAACCGTTCATTCAGGGTGCTCAATCTGTCATCATCGTCTTTATGCTCAAGCAAAAGCTGGTTCAAATCATCCGCGCCATCCTTGAACGTCCCACCGCGCCGTTTCACGAGTCGCAGGTGGCGGAGGAAATTCTTTCGCTGTTGAAAAAATGTCCGCATGTGGGTGTCGAGCGCGATGACTTCGGCAACCTCATCGCGCATTTCCGGCGAGGGAAGGCGCGTCCGCGCCATGCCTTCGTCGCGCACATGGATCATCCAGGCTGGGTGCGGATGTCGGCGAAAGGCGCGCGGTCGGGTGGTTCAAAAAAAGGGCCACGCACCGCGAAGCAAAGCGGGCCTGATGTGCCCCGGTTCATGCGCGATGGCGTCACATGGCAGTTCTTCGGCACCGTCCCCGAGAGGTATCTCGCGAATCCGAAGATCAAACAATTCGGCGAGTTTGCGATGTGGGATCTTCCCGCGCTCGATGTGCGCGATGGCATCATCCACTCCCGCGCGTGCGATGACCTGATCGGCTGCGCGACCATCGTCGCGATGTTTTACGAACTGGAAAAAACCGGCGGCGACTGCTCGTGCATGGGCATATTCACCCGCGCGGAGGAGGTTGGCTTTGTCGGCGCAATCAAGCTGGCGGAATCGGGCGTCCTGCCGAAGTCGCTCACAGTCGTTTCGTTGGAAACCAGCTCCGAGCGCCCGCCCGCGCGCATGGGCGATGGCCCGATTATCCGCGTGGGCGACCGCGCCTCCATCTTCGACTCGTCCGCCACTGCTGAGTTCGTGCAAATCGCCGCATCGTCGAAGATCACCGTCCAGCGCTGCCTCATGCCCGGCGGCACCTGCGAGGCGACCGCGTTTCAGCTTCACGGATACCGCACAGCCGCCATGTGCGTCGCCCTCGGCAACTACCACAACTGCGGCTCCGAGAACACGATTGCCGCCGAGTTCGTCTCATTGAACGACGTGAAAAATCTCGCGCACCTCTGCGCCCGCGTCGCCGCCACCCGAGACCTCCCCCCACCCGAAAAAGCGCTCCGCAAACGCCTCGACGAAAACGTGAAAAAATACCGCGCGTATTTTTAAACTGCGAGACTCGTGCAGACGAGGGATAACCAATTCAGGCAAAGGAGCAAAATATGAGTGAAAACTCTGACCGGACGGCGCTCTATCGCAATGACCCGCGCCCGACAGAAGAGGTGCTTGGTCTCGCGCTCGCCAACGATCCTGACCATGACGACGAAGGCTACTGGAAGCCGGTCACAGTCCTGCAACACCGGCTCCCTGAAATTCTACAACTCATCGAGGAGTTGAGTGTAAGCAGCGATGAAAAGAGCCGCGACACGGCAGCCACCATTCTTGGCCAGAACATGGTGGAAACAAAGCTTGCCACCGATCTTTGCGCTGAAGTTCTGCTAGAAATGCTGGCGCAGGAGAAATCCCCCTCTGTTCTGGTGTCAATCATTCATGCCCTCGGTCATTTGCACGATCCGCAGGCAGTTGCGCCACTGGTCGCCTTGCGGTCGCATCCTGATGCAAATGTCCGGTATGCAATCGCCTCCAGCCTGGGTGGCTGCGAGGAAGAACAGGCCATCGCCGCCCTGATCGAGCTTTCCGCGGACACCGATTATGACGTCCGCAACTGGGCGACGTTTGGACTGGGCTCGCTGATTGAGACAGACACGCCGGCGATTCGCGAGGCTCTCTTCGCACGGCTGGAAGAGAAGGAGGACGAAGCCCGGGGTGAGGCCTTTGTCGGACTCGCCCGCCGGGGCGACTTTCGGGTGATCCCGGCGCTGCTCAGGGAGTTGGATTCGCTTCCGCCCGACGTCTTGAGCAAATGGATGCTGGTCACGGACGCTGCCGACGCGGTGATTGCCCATGCGTCCGCCTCGGGGGCAAAAGAGTGGCAGCCCCTGCTGGAAAAGTTTGCGGCCCGTGGCATCAAGAGTCGAACGGAACCCGCAAAGGACATGCACCAGCCAGAGTAATTTACGTCGCGGTCCCGTGAATCCGAATTGGGGTCGCAAACCACTTTGCACCCCAATAGCATCCACCCATGCTGCTCAAGCTTACGACAACGCATACTCCCGCCACGGACATTGGATTTCTTCTCCGCAAGAATCCGGCGCGTCCGCAGTCATTCGATCTCTCCTTTGGCAGGGCGCATGTGTTCTACCCCGAGGCCACACCGGAACGATGCACAGTGGCTCTGCTGGTGGAGGTTGATCCCGTCGGGCTGGTGCGAAACCGGCGGGGGCCATCCGGTGAGGGCGGCGCGCTCGATCAATACGTCAACGACCGGCCTTATGCCGCATCCTCGTTTTTGAGCGTGGCGATTGCGGAGGTTTTTGGCAGCGCGCTGTCTGGAAGAAGCAAGGAGCGGCCGGAGCTTGCGGACACTCCCCTGCCCTTGCATGTGACATTTTCCGCGCTGCCATGCCGTGGCGGCGCTGAATTCCTGCGGAAACTTTTTGAGCCGCTTGGCTACACCGTCTCCGCGCACCGGCTATCGCTGGATGAAAATTTTCCCGACTGGGGAGAAAGCGCGTATCACCGAGTGGAGTTGGAGGGCCGTCTGCCGCTGCAAGACCTCCTCTCCCACCTCTACGTGCTTGTGCCGGTGCTCGACAATGACAAGCATTACTGGGTCGGCGATGAGGAAGTGGGAAAGCTTCTCCGCCACGGCGAAGGCTGGCTGGCATCGCACCCCGAACGCGAGGCCATCACGCGCCGTTATCTGAAAAACCAGCGCAGTCTGGTGAATGACGCGCTCGCCCAACTCGTGGACGAAAGCGAGCCCGATCCCGATGCCGCCGCCGAGGCTCACGCGCAGGAAGAGGAGGCCATCGAGCGAAGCATCAGTCTTAACGAACAGCGTCTGGGCTCCGTGCTGGCCGCGCTGAAGGCCAGCGGTGCGACGCGTGTTTTGGACTTGGGCTGCGGTGAGGGTCGTCTCTTGCAGGCGCTTCTGAAAGAGAGGCAGTTTGCGGAAATTGCGGGCATGGACGTGTCGCATCGCGCGCTGGAAATCGCCCGTGACAGGCTGCACTACGACCGCCTCCCACCGGTCCAGAAGGAACGCCTGCGCCTGCTGCACGGGTCGCTCATCTACCGCGACCAGCGGCTGGCCGGCTTCGATGCCGCCGCCGTGGTGGAAGTCATCGAGCATCTCGACGCACCCCGGCTGGCGGCATTCGAGCGCGTGCTGTTCGAATGCGCCAAGCCCGGGCACATCGTCATCACGACGCCAAACCGTGAATACAACGTGAAATGGGAAACGCTGCCCGCTGGCAAGTTCCGTCACCGCGACCATCGCTTCGAGTGGACGCGCGCGGAGTTTCAGGAATGGGCAAACGGTGTCGCTACGCGCTTCGGATATGCCGTGCATTTCCTGCCTGTTGGCCCGGAGGATTCAGCGGTTGGCTCGCCCACGCAAATGGGAGTGTTTGAACTTCATCAAAAATGACCCTCACCATTCCAGAGCTTTCCTTCGTCGTCCTAATCGGCACATCCGGCTCGGGCAAGAGCACGTTTGCGCGCAGGCATTTCAAGGCGACGGAGATTTTGTCGTCCGATTTTTGCCGCAGGCTGGTGTCAGATGATGAGAACAGCCAGGAGGCAACGCAGGATGCCTTTGATTTGCTTCACTTCATCGCCCGCAAGCGGCTCGCGGCGGCAAAGCTGACGGTGGTGGACGCCACGAATGTGCAGCCGGAGGCGCGCAAACCGCTCGTGCAAATCGCCCGCGCGTTCCACTGCCTGCCGGTGGCCATCGTGCTCGATGTGCCGGAGCGCGTGGCGCACGACCGAAACCAAACACGGCCCGACCGTGATTTCGGTCCGCATGTCATCCGCCAGCAGGCGCAGCAGTTGCACCGCTCCCTGCGCGGGCTGGAGCGTGAGGGGTTCCGCCATGTGCATGTGCTGAAATCGCTGGAGGCCATTGAGTCCGTCGTCATCGAGCGGCAGCCGCTTTGGAATAATCTAAAGCACGAGCATGGGCCGTTCGACATCATCGGCGACGTTCACGGATGCTTTGATGAACTCGTGGAGTTGCTGGGGCAACTCGGGTACGAAACGGGGAAAAGCGCGGGTGCGTGGCATCATCCTGATGGCCGCAAACTCGTCTTCGTGGGCGATTTGGTGGACCGCGGGCCGAAGGTCCCAGAGGTGGTCCGGCTCGTGATGGACAGCGTGAACTTTGGCAGCGCGCTGTGCGTGCCGGGAAACCACGATGCCAAGTTCATGCGAAAGGTGCGGGGCAAGGATGTCCAGATCACCCACGGTCTCGCGGAGACGCTCGCGCAGTTCGCAGCCCACGAGGAGAACCACCCGGGATTCAGCCGGTTGGCAGCCGATTTTATCGACGATCTTGTGAGCCATTATGTGCTGGACGAAGGCAACCTGGTCGTGGCCCACGCGGGGATGAAGGAATCCATGCAAGGCCGGGGCTCCGGTGCGGTTCGCGAATTTGCATTGTTTGGCGAGACGACCGGCGAAACGGACGAGTTTGGCCTGCCCGTGCGTTACAACTGGGCTGCCGAGTACCGCGGCACGGCATCGGTTGTGTACGGACACACGCCCGTGCCAGAACCGCAGTGGCTGAACCGCACGATCAACATCGACACCGGCTGCGTTTTTGGCGGGCGGCTCACCGCGCTGCGTTATCCCGAGAAGGAACTCGTCTCCGTTCCGGCCAGAAACACGTACGCAGAACCGCGCAAACCGTTTCTGCCGCCAGAGGACCAGTCACCCATCCTGTCCGCGCAGCAGCAGCACGACGACCTGCTCGATCTCGCCGACGTGACGGGCAAGCGCATCATCACCACGAGCCTGCATGGCACCGTGACCATCCGCGAGGAAAACGCCACCGCCGCGCTGGAGGTGATGAGCCGCTTTGCCGCGAATCCCAAATGGCTGATTTATCTGCCGCCGACGATGTCACCAAGCGAGACGAGTCGTGCCGAGGGATTGCTGGAGCATCCGGCGGAGGCGTTTGCCTACTTTCGCCATGCGGGTGTGCCGCGCGTTGTCTGCGAGGAAAAGCACATGGGGTCGCGCGCGGTGGTCATCGTCTGCCGCGACGAGGACGCCGCGCGAAAGCGTTTCGGTGTGACCGGCGAGGGCATCGGCATCTGCCACACGCGCACCGGGCGGAGGTTTTTTGACGATGTGGCACTGGAGGCGGAGTTTCTTGAACGCATCCGCACCGCCACCACTGCCGCAGGATTTTGGGATGAGTTTAAAACCGACTGGCTCTGTCTCGACTGCGAGCTGATGCCGTGGTCGGCCAAGGCGCAGGAACTGTTGAAGCAGCAATACGCCGCCGTCGGAGCCTCCGCGCGGGCAACGCTCACGGATGAACTCGCCGCGCTGGAACAAGCCGCTGCATCCGGCCTCGACGTGGGGGAATTACTGGCAAAAACCGTCACGCGCCAAAAGATGATTGATGATTACGTCGCCGCCTATCGCCACTACTGCTGGCCGGTGAATTCAGTGAATGACCTGAAACTCGCGCCGTTTCATCTGCTTGCGACGGAGGGAAAGGTTCACACAGACAAGCCGCACGACTGGCACATGCAGACGCTGGCCCGGCTTGCGGGCGGCATCATCATCGCAACTCCTTTTCGTATCATCGATGTGACCAGTCCCGAAAGCGAAGCCGAGGGCGTCCGCTGGTGGGAGGAATTGACCGGACGTGGCGGTGAAGGAATGGTCGTCAAACCGCTGGAGTTTGTCGTGAGGGACAGGCGCGGACTTGTGCAACCTGCCGTCAAATGCCGGGGTCGCGAATATCTCCGCATCATCTACGGCCCTGAATACACCGCGGCGGAAAATCTGGAACGCCTCCGGTCGCGCGGTCTTTCCACGAAACGGTCACTGGCCCTGCGTGAGTTTGCGCTTGGCATCGAGGCGCTCGAACGGTTCGTCCGCAAAGAGCCCCTGCGCCGCGTGCATGAGGCTGTCTTTGGCGTGCTCGCCCTTGAGAGCCAGCCTGTTGATCCACGGCTGTGACTCCAAACCGTTTCACTACCAAAGACCGCTTTGCAGGGCTGTTGATTGGGACTGCCGTGGGAGACAGTCTTGGCCTGCCAGCCGAGGGGCTTTCACGGCGCAGGATTGCCAGGATGTGGAAGGGGCGTTACCGCCAGCGTTTTCTTTTTGGCCAGGGGATGATGAGCGATGACACTGAGCACGCCTTTTTCGTGGGGCAGGCTTTGCTGGCAAATCCCAGGGATGCAGAGCAGTTCGGGGCGGCTCTCTCATGGAAATTGCGTCTCTGGCTTCTCGGAGTTCCTGCGGGGATCGGCCTTGCGACACTCAAATCCATCCTCCGGCTCTGGTTTGGTGTGCCATTCGATCGAAGCGGTGTGAAATCGGCGGGCAATGGCGCGGCGATGCGCGCACCGCTGCTGGGATTGTTTTTTGCCAATGATGAGGATGCGCTGAAACGGTTTGTCACAGCATCCAGCCGTATAACGCACAATGACGAGCGGGCTCTGGCAGGGGCCTTGGCGGTCGCACTCGCTGCACGCGCGGCAGCGGCGACCATGGCGGCGCATGATGCGTTCGTCGCCAGCTTGGAATTGCTGTGTGACGATGCCGAATGGCAGTCGGCAATCAAAAGTCTGGCTGCCGGGCTTGCAGCCAGCGAGTCAGTCACCCAGTTTGCAGAACGGCTAGGACGAGAGCATGGCGTGACCGGCTTTGTCTGCCATTCCGTGCCATTGGCGATTTATGCGTGGCTCAGGCATCGGCACGATTTCAAAACCACCATCACCGAATGCATCGCCTGTGGGGGAGACACGGACACAACTGCGGCAATTGCAGGCGCCTTGGCCGGGACGGATGTCGGTATTGCAGGTATTCCGGAAGAATGGAGAATCGGAATTTGCGAATGGCCCCGGACGCTGTCCGTTCTGGATCAACTGGCGACCCACCTTGCAGAAGCTTGCGAGAGCGGAAACCCGCAGCCGGCGGTCAGGTATTTTTGGCCGGGGCTTGCGTTACGAAACGGACTTTTTGCGCTCGTCGTTCTTGCGCACGGATTCCGACGACTGCTGCCACCGTTTTGACGTAATCCTTGCATGGAAACTTTGTTTCCAGTCATGATTCAATCTCGTGATCGGCAGCTTCCCCCGAGTTTGCATTTCCAACCGGCTTCAAATCGCAGCGCGATGTCTGGCGGCATGGTTTGTGATGGCAGGTGCGACGGCGCATGCGTGTCTTTGGGCATATGGAACCGATGTCCATGGTCATCAAAAGAAGATCTCAGGCAGCAGCGCGGAACATTATGTGGCGGGCTTGCAACATGGAACCATTTCCACGCTTGCGACATTAAGATTGCTTGACCTCAGTTTTAACGAGGCAACCGGGAAAAAGCCGGTGGATGTGGCGTATCAGCATGAGTCAAACAAGGCTCTGGAACTGGTTCACGAGAAAAAATTCGCGGAGGCCATCGCGATTTTTGAGCAAATCGAAAAGGAACATCCGGGTGAATACATCATCGCCTCAAATTTGGGCACCGCCTATGAATTGAACGGCGAGCCTGCGAAGGCGCTCCACTGGATACAGGAGGGCATCCGACGCAACCCGGATTCGCATTACGGAAGCGAATGGGTTCACGTCAAGATACTGGAAGCGAAACTGGCCATGCTGCAGGATTCGCGCTGGCTGGAGAAACATTCGGTTCTGGACTTGGATTTCGGGAGTGGAGAGGCACCCGCGATGCCCGTCTCCCTTGCGGATTCCAAGGACAAACAAAAGAAGACTTTCAACTCACTCGAATATCAGGTCGAGGAGCGGTTCCCCTTTACCTCCGCGCCCGATCCAATTTTTGCAAGCCTTCTGTTTGATCTCGGAAATCTGGCGGCCTTTGAAATGACTGTTGAACACTCAGTGGCAATTCAAAAGCTGGCCCTGACATTCCAGCCGACAAACGCTGATTTGGTAAAGCGCCGCATCGCATACTTCGACCGGATTGCCCAGAAGACAGCCTTCAAAAAGAATATGTCAACCGGCCTTCACGTTCTGATTTACGTGGGAGGAAGCCTGGCGCTGGCGCTTTGGGTGATTTCGTTAAAACGCCGGCTCGAAAAAAAGAATGCCGCAAAGGCTCCAGCAGTTCCATCGCCCTCGAATCAAAAGCAGCGGGCACTTTCCTATCTGCTTCTCGGCTTCCTTGTTATTTTGGCCGCATCTTTCCTCACCACAAAGAGTCTTGGCCGGGCAAAGCTCGATTCGTCCGGTCGTGTAGTCACTTACGAAGCCACTGCAAAAGAGGATTTGCAGGCAAACTGGCCTGTATACCTCTGCGGATTATGCGGCGCGGGTTTTATGGTTCGCGCCGCACGCATTCGCTTTGGCTCAGCGATGACCGCTGAAAAATGAGAGCTACGCCGCCTTTGGGGCACCCTTGCGGGACTTCTTCACGAAGCTCGCAACGGTCTCGCTCGGCTTGGCGCCTTTGCTGATCCAGTATTCGGCGCGGTCGAGGGCGAGGGCGAAATTTTTGCCGTCCTTCTTGGGCTGATAAGTGCCGATCTGCTCGATGAAGCGGCCATCGCGCGGGGCGCGGCTGTCTGCCACGACGATGCGGTAGTAGGGATTGTTCAGTGAGCCTTCGCGGCGGAGACGGATGGATACCATAAATTATCGGGGTCGGGTCGGGGGCGCGTCAAAACGAAGAACTATCCGCGCGGGGCACCGGGGAATCCGGCGCCGCGTGGCTTGCTCATCATCATTTTTTTAAACTTGCCCATGTTTTTCATCATCTTTCGCATCTGGGTGAACCGGTGCAAAAGGTCGTTCACTTCGGTGACGGTGCCTCCGAACCCCTTCGCGATCCGCTGTCGGCGGCGCGCATTGAGGATTTCGGGTTTCGCACGCTCCTCGGCGGTCATCGAAAGCACTATCGCCTCGACCCGCTTGAGCTGTTTGTCGTCAACCGAAAAGCCCTTCATGTTACTCATTCCCGGCAACATGCCAAGTATATTTTCGAGCGGCCCCATTTTCTTCATCATTTTGAACTGCTCGAGGAAGTCGTTGAAGTCGAAGCTGGCGGTGCGGAGCTTCTGCTCCATGCGGCGCGCGTCCTCCTCGTCGATGGCGGCGGCGGCCTTCTCGACGAGGCCGACGACGTCGCCCATTCCGAGGATGCGGCCCGCGAGCCGGTCGGGGATGCACGGCTCGAACTGGTCGAGTTTTTCGCCGAGGCCGACGAACTTGATGGGGCGCTGGGTGACCTCGCGCATGGAGAGCGCCGCGCCGCCGCGGGCATCGCCATCGAGCTTGGTGAGGACGATGCCGGTGATGCTGAGCGCCTCGTGGAAATGTTTCGCAACGCTCACGGCCTGCTGGCCGGTGGCGGAATCGGCGACGAGGAGCACCTCCTGCGGATTGAGAAACTCGCGGACACGCTTCAATTCCGCCACAAGCGGCTCGTCAATTTCCTGGCGGCCGGCGGAGTCAAAAATCAGGATGCTGGCCGGCTGGTCCCTTGACCATTCCAGCGCGTTTTTTGCGACGCGGAGGACATCTTTTTCATCTGGGGACGGGGTGAAAACGGGGACGCCGATTTGTTTGGCAAGCGTCGCCAGTTGCTCGATGGCGGCGGGGCGGTGAAGGTCGAGCGCGACCAATGCGGGCGCGCGGCCCTGCTTTTTCAGGTGGTTCGCAAGCTTTGCGGAGGAGGTCGTCTTGCCCGCACCGTTCAAGCCGACGACGAGGATGCGTGTCCCCTTCTCCATCGCCACCGGTGAGGCGTCGCCGCCGAGCAGCGCCGTGAGTTCGTCGTGGAAAATTTTAACGATCTGCTGGCCGGGGGTGACGCTTCGCAACACCTCCTCGCCCAGCGCCTTTTCACGGACCCGTGCGATGAAATTTTTCGCGACCTGAAAATCAACGTCCGCCTCCAGCAACGCCATGCGCACTTCGCGCAGCGCGTCGGTGATGTTCGTCTCGCTAATCGACCCGTGGCCGCGGAGATCCTTGAAGACGCCCTGAAGTTTGTCGGAGAGAGTGGAGAACATTTAAGATTTCAGATTGGAAGGAAAGAGCGCGAAGCGAACGGCTTTGGGCTTTAGACCTTGGACTTTCCTACGACCCCACCACGTCGTCCGGCACTTTGGCTGCGGGTTTTGCGGCGCCCGGTTTTGCGGCACCGGGTTTCGCGTTGGAATCAACTGTGAAACTCCAGTGGGTTTCCTTTTTCAGCCCCCCGTATTTTGCCGACAGGATCACGGAATATTGTCCGTTCTCCAGCTTTTTGATGGTCTGATAAGTCACTGTTTTCAATGCCGCATTGTATTTCGCCGGCACGAGGCCGATACCGCTCACGCGCATCGTGATGCTCGATGGGTCAACCTCGCCGAGTGACGAGATGTCGGCCTTGATCAGCGGCTTCGTGTCGGAGATCGTCGTGCCATCCGCCGGCTGGGTGGACAGCGACGACGCGGACGCGGTGGCGGACGCGAAGCTGGAACTTGCGCTGCCGGGGAAGGAGATCGCCCGCGCGAAAGTCTGCGGTTTTTTCGACTCGATGGCGTAACGGCCGAGCACGTTCATCGGCGTCGTGAAATTGATGACCTCCGGGTTCACGGTGAAAAGCGCCTCGTAACCGTCTTTCATCACGACTTCGCGAATATGCTCGTTGCAATAACCGAACGGCACGGCAAACGCCGTTGTCTTGATGCCCAGGCGCTGTTCGAGCTTCTCCTTGGGTTCCTTCACCTCCTTGTTCAGCCACGCCTCGTAGCCGATGCTTTGAATCTCCGCGAGGATGTCCTTGTTCTTGATTATTTTGCCGCGCAAATCCTGGTGCGTGCGCGTGTGCGACTGGATGTCCACACCCGCGTCGCGCATTTCCCCGAGTTGCTCCCAGCTCAGCGCCTTGCCGCCGCCGTACTTCCCGCCCTTGATGCCCTCGGTGTAAATGAAAAGCGTGAACGGATAGCCGTATTTTTTCAGGATCGGCCAGCCGACCTCGTATTGCGACTTCCAGCCGTCATCGAGCGTGATGATTGCGGACTTCGCCGGGATGTTTTTTTCGCCGCGACGCCATGCGAGGAAATCCTGCATCGGAATCACGGTGATGCCGGCTTCCTTCAGCTTTTTCATCTGGTCCTCGAATTCAACGGGCGTGAGTTCCGTGTCGGGCCTCACGATCGAGTTCACGATCTGGTGGTAGCAGAACACGATCACTCGCGAGGTCTGGTCCACTTGAAAGGCGGCCTTCGGGGGCGGTGTCGCCGCGGGCCGCGCGGGGGCGGGCTTGGGCGTCGGCTCTGGCGCGGCGACCGGCTTTTTATTGCGTTTGCACGAGGCGAACGCGAGCGTGCAGAGAGCAAGGCAGACAAGGGATTTTTTGACCATGGAAGTTCAGACCCGGTGATGGCGGGAGATGGAAATTAACGCGTATTTTTGAATTGGAAAGTGGGTTTCAAATGAATTGCGTCACTGGTTTTTCAGCATGGAAAAACCGCGTGTCATTCCGACCGAAGCGCAGCGAAGTGGAGGAATCTCTCAAGGCCCCAGCGTTTACACAGGTCACACGCTGGGATCAATTGAGGGATTCCTCGACTGCATTCCGTTCGCTGCGCTCACTTCATTCCGCTCGGAATGACACGCGGTTTTTTCCAAGCTGACGTGCCTTGGAATCACTAAAACATCACTCCACGCTCTGCGTGATGCCGAGGCGCGCGAAGGTGTCGTCCACATGCGCGAAGTGGATGTCGAGCGAACAAAGCTTGTCGATCTCGGCGGCGCTCAACTGCTTTGTGATCTCCGGCTCGTCCTTGAGATTTTCCTTCAGGGACTTGTCACCCTGCCACGTTTTCATTGCGGCACGCTGCACAGCCTCGTAAGCGGTCTGGCGGGCGAGGCCTTTTGTGGTGAGTTCCAGCAAGATGGACTGGCTGAAATAAAGGCCCTTCGTGATGTCCAAGTTGCGCTGCATGTTTTCGGGATAGACGAGCAGCTTGTCCACGAGCTTTGTCAGCAGGGAGAGCATGTAGTCGAGCAGCGTGCAGGAGTCGGGCAGGATGATCCGCTCGACGCTGCTGTGCGAGATGTCGCGCTCGTGCCACAACGCCACGTTTTCCAGCGCGGCGACGGCGTTGCCGCGGATCACGCGCGCGAGGCCGCTGAGACGCTCGCCGGTGATGGGATTGCGCTTGTGCGGCATTGCGGAGCTTCCCTTCTGGCCGGGCTGGAAATACTCCTCAACCTCCAGCACCTCCGTCCGCTGCAAATGGCGGAACTCCGTGGCCCATCGGTCAATGCTCGACGCGATGAGCGCGAGCGTCGTCATGAACTCCGCATGCCGGTCGCGCTGGACGACCTGCGTGGAAAGTGTCGCCGGAATCAGGTTCATCTTTTTGCAGACGCTCGCCTCCACGCGCGGATCGAGGTGCGCGTGGGTGCCGACCGCGCCGCTGAGTTTGCCGACGCGGACGCGCTCGCGCATTTGCATGAGCCGCTGGATCGCGCGGCCAAACTCGTCGTGCATCAGCGCCAGTTTCAGCCCGAAGGTGATCGGCTCCGCATGGATGCCATGGCTGCGCCCGATCATGGGCGTGTCCTTGAACTCGATCGCCTTCTTGGCGATGACCCTGCGGAGGTGGTTCAAATCGTCGAGGAGCAGCGCGCACGACTCGTTCATCTGCGCGGCGAGTGTGGTGTCGAGAATGTCCGACGACGTCAGCCCCTGGTGAATCCAGCGCGCCGCCGGGCCGGTGTAGCCCGCGACGTTTTCAAGAAACGCGATGACGTCGTGGTGCGTGCGCTTTTCGATTTCATTGATCCCGGCGATGTCGAAGCGCGCCTTTTCGCGGATGGTCTTCGCATCCTCCAGCGGGATGACGCCAATTTCGGCCTGCGCCTCGCAGGCGAGGATTTCGATTTCGAGCCAGAGTTCAAACTTGCGCTGCTCAGACCACAGCGCCCGCATTTTGGGAAGGGAGTAACGTTCAATCACAGTCCGCGAACATAGAAAGCAACGCGCCCGGCAGAAAGGGAAAAATCAACCGAGGACTTCAAAAAGTTTCAGAGTTCGAAGTTGGATGTTCGGCGTTCTCTCCCTCCGGTCTGTCCGCAACCGATGGAGAACTTCGAACGCCCAACGTCGAACTCTGAAAATGGATGAACGGAAAACCCTGAAGGCAGAGCGCGACTTTGACCCAAAATGTTCAAAAATACAACACTCGTGTAAACAAAAATGACGCGGAAAGGAACAGCCCTTCCGCGTCATTGTTGGTGTAAATCTGTGGTTTTTCGGCTTAGTTAACCCGGGCGCGCACTTTGCGACCGTGGGAAAGGAGGCGAACCTGACCGCTTTCGAGGAGGTCAGCCACTGCGGCGATGGTTTCGCGGTTGTTTTTGCTTACGCTGCTGACGGCCATGATCAAGTCTCCGAGGCTCAGGTTGGCGCGGTTCATTTTGCGGTGTTTCTTCATTGGGCTGTGCATAGGGTCTCCTTATTTTTGGGGCTGCTTAGGCTCTAAGCAAGATCGGTGCCAAATCGACCCGGAGCCTGTGTTACAATGAGTTTAGACGCATGTGTGTTTGAAATGTTCATTGATATAGTACCGAAGGTGTCGGGCGGATGGCGAGCAAATTTTTCCCTCGCGCAGCATACTCTGTGCGAGCGAGCATATGACGCCAAGCAGGAGGGTTTATTCAAAAAAACTGCGCCCTCATTTGTCCGTGCGGCAACGTGCCGCACCGTTCAATCCCGGCCATTCAGTTCATGCTGTCCAAAAACAACTGCCCCTTGCAACGACGGAACAACGGGCCTTGGAAGCCCCCTCTACTTTGGAGAACCAGCCAGTTCCTCGACAGCGAGCACGACCTTTTTCTTCGGCCCGACCAGCCCGGCGGACACAATGAGCTTCATGGCGTCGTCGAGGCCGAGTTCGCTGTCGATGATCTTGCTCGCCTCGACCACCAGCACGAGGCCGGTCATGGGGTTCGGCGCGGTCGGCACGACCACCGTCGTCATCTCGCGCTGGAGGCTGGGGTCATAAAACTGGCCGGTGACGAATCCGATCAGTTTGCATCCCGGCGCGGGATATTCGATGTACACGACCCGCTTGAAGTTGCTCGTGTTGTTGAAGCCCTTGAGCGAATCCGCAATGTGCTTCACCCCGGCGTAAATCGTCGCGACCACCGGCACGCGCATCAGCATCCGCTCGGCAAAACCGAGCACGCGCCGGCCAATCACATGCGTCGCCATCGTGCCGACAAGGAGCAGCACTGCCAGCGTGACCAAAAACGGCACCCCGGGGATTTGATCGAGTTTAAATAATTTCAGGCTCGGCGCGCTGATTCCGCTGATGAAATTGTATGCGAGATTCAGCACCCAGATCGTCACAACGAGCGGGACCGACACCGCGATGCCCGCGAGCAGGCGGTTGCGCATCGCGACCAGCGGCACGTGCCAGTTCTGCGTCGCAACCACAACCTTGTGTCCAAAATCTTTAAACCACTCGCCCATTTTGCAAGAGGCTAAAAGCAAACACGCTGCGGCGCAATCACCACCCGCCTTTTCCGGCGAACTCAATGGTTTTTTAACGCAGAGACCTCTGCGTCTCTGCATTTAGAGTGTTTCAACAAATAATATGGCCGTACTTTTCCACGATTTCGAAGGCAGCGCCGTAGGCGCGACATCTTTGTAGAACCGACGAATGAAGATTTTAAGCTCCGTAAGGAGCGACATCTTCGGGGCACGCCAGCACCCGCACGCTCGATTCCAGAATATGCCGCTCCAGACGGAGCTTGTGACTTGTCTGGATTGATTTTCTACAAAGATGTCGCGCCTACGGCGCTGCTCGCACAGATGGCTGCACTATTTATTGAAACGCTCTAATTGGACGATCCCCCTCGTATTTTCGTGGTGAAATTGACCCGCCATCCGCCAAACAACCTTTGCAAACACCGCGCTTTCCAGTAATCGGTTCCCCGATGTCGGTTTATCGGCGCGCGTTTTCCTACTTCAAGCCTTTTCGCGGGCAGTCCACCCTTGCGGCGAGCCTCGGCTTCGTCGGCATCGGGCTGAATCTGCTCAAGCCGTGGCCGTTCAAGATCATCGTGGACAAGGTGCTGCCCTCTATGGGGGCGAATTATTCTCCCGCCGTCCTTGGAGACACGTTCACGGGTGTCTTCGGTTCGCCGACCGCGACCGGGGCCATCCTCATCCTCTGCGGGATGATGGTTGTCCTCCATCTCCTCGGGGGAGGTGTCACATGGTTTACGAATGTCCTGTTCATTCGAATCGGATTGCAGGCCCTGCTGAAAATCCGCACCGAGCTGTACGCCTGCCTGCAATCGCTCCCGCTGAAATTCCACGACACGCGGCGCAGCAGCGACTCCAGCTTTCGCGTGGCATACGATTCGCAGGCGATCCAGTCCATTTACAACAAGGGCTTCTCGGCGATTTTCAACTCCGGAGCCACGCTGGTGGCGACCATCGCGGTGATGGCGGCGATGGACTGGCAGCTCACGCTGCTGTCACTGGCGGTGATCCCGTTCATCCTGCTCGCGCTGAAGTTTTTCGCGGGGCGCATCCGTGACGAGTCAACCGCCATCCAGGAGCGCGACAGCGACCTGCTCACCGCCACGCAGGAGGGGCTCGGCGCGGTGCGGATGGTGCGCGCGTTTGGCCGCGAGCAGTATGAGGTGGACCAGTTTCGCGGGCACGCGCAGCGGAGCCTCGAGGCGAACATGCGCTTCAACACCACCTCGCTCGCCAGCAATTTCATCATCGGCTCGATCATGGCGTTTTCGACCGCCGCGCTTTACTGCCTCGGCTCGCTGCATGTGCTCGACCACTCGCTTTCGCTCGGCTCGCTGCTCGTGTTTGCCTCGTATCTCACGATGCTCTACCAGCCGCTGGAGCAGCTCACCTACACCGCGTGGGCGATGGAGGGCGCGACCGCCGGGGCAAAGCGCTGCTTCGAGGTGCTCGACCATCAGGACGACGTGAAGGACGCGCCGGATGCGCGCACGATCACCAGCACAGGCGGCGCGATTCGTTTCGAGAATGTGAGCTTTGGCTACGATGCCGCGCGCGTGATTTTGAGGGATGTGAGTCTGGAGGTGGAGCCGGGGAAGACGGTGGCCTTTGTCGGCGGCACAGGTGCGGGAAAGTCCACGCTGCTTTCGCTCGTGCCGCGCTTTTACGATCCGACCGGCGGGCGCGTTCTGCTTGATGGAAACGACGTGCGCAGCCTGACAAAAAAATCGCTGCGCGAACAGATCAGCATCGTGCTTCAGGACACGCTCCTTTTTTCCACGACGGTGCGCGAAAACATCGCCTACGGACGCTCGAATGCGACCGAGGCCGAGATCATCGAAGCCGCCAAACGCGCGCAGGCGCACGACTTCATCATGGCGATGCCGCAGGGCTACGGCTCACAGGTTGGCGAACGTGGGGGGCAGTTGAGCGTCGGCCAGCGGCAGCGGCTCGGCATCGCGCGGGCGTTTTTGAAAAACGCGCCGATCCTGCTCCTCGACGAGCCGACAAGCGCGCTCGACCCGACCACGGAGGCAGCCATCATGGAGACAATCGGTGAGTTGATGCGCGGGCGCACGACGCTCATCGTGACGCACCGCATCGCGACCATCCACGGTGTGGATAAAATCGTCGTGCTCAAGAATGCTGGCATCGCCGAAAGTGGAAGCGGCCCGGAACTCCTCGCACGCAAAGGTGCCTATGCCGCGCTGCATCGCTCAGCGAATCTGGGGTGAGAGCGGTTCGTTTTAGTTTAGGTTTCCTGCAAGATTTCCATGCCGCACACCACGCACCATGCGGCATGAAATTGGTGCCTTTCTGAAATCATCCGAGCGCCAAAGGCGCACCCTATCCCAGCATGGGGCATCGCCCCATGATTCCATGTTGGTGACAGCGAGGGCTGAAAGCCCGTTCCATCGAACGTCCGCTGGGACGGGCTTTCAGCCCTTTGCCATTTGGGAATCGAATAACCTGGGGCGATGCCCCAGGCTGGGATGGATTCGGGGCTTTGCCCCTCCATCAAAGCTTTGCCCCCACAGAACCCATCACCACAAAAATCCTTTCGCGTAATTTCGCGTTTTTAGCGGACATTTGTTTTCCCTCTTCGCGGCCTTCGCGCTCTTCGCGGTTCATTTTGATTAGGATGACTATCCATTCCTATGAATCCGGTCTAAAATAGAATTCATAACCGCGCAGACACGCGTTTCCTCCCCATGACCAATATCACCCCCGAACGCCTCGCCGAAAACGACTGGTACAAGCAACCCATCGCGCCCAACGTCTTCTGGAAGGACGGCTTTTATTGCGAGACGGCGCAGAGCTTCCGCTTCATGCGCAGCAAGCTGGAACGCGCTGTCGAGATCGGTGAAAACGTCTCGGTGTATTCAGGCTGCTCGTTCGCCATCGGGGTGAACGGCTCGTGCTCAGTGGGCGATTACTCGCTGCTCAACGGCGCGATCATCATGGCCGAGGAGCGGATCGAGATCGGCTCGCACTGCCTCATCTCGTGGAATGTCGGCATCGCCGACAGCGATTTTCACCCGATTGACCCCGCCGCGCGCCGCATTGACGCGATGGCACTCTCGCCCTTTGCGAAGGATCGCCCGGAGCGACCCCCGATCACCATCCGCCCCGTCCGCATCGGCGACAACGTCTGGATCGGCATGGGGGCGATCATTCTAAAAGGGGTGACGATTGGCGAAAACTCCGTGATCGCCGCCGGTGCGGTGGTGACGAAGGATGTGCCCGCGAATGTGGTGGTCGCCGGGAATCCCGGTGTCGTGGTGAAGGAACTGAAAAAATGACGAAGCCCGAATGACGAATGACGAAAGAATGAGCAATGCCGAAGTTCGAAGCTTCGCCTCTTAATTCGTCATTCGGATTTGGTCATTCCTTCGTCATTCGACCTTCGTCATTTTCCCTTACGCCGTCGCCGCTTCCCCGCTCTTCACCTCTGCCTTCAAACCCTGACCCTTGTGGCCGCTCCACCAGAGGACGATCGGCGAGGCAATGAAGATGGACGAATAGGTGCCGACAATGACACCGATCAGAATCGCGAATGCGAAGTCGTGCAGCACCGGCCCGCCGAAGAAATACAGCGCGGCAACAGAGAGCAGCGTGCAGCCCGAGGTGAGCAATGTGCGCGAGAGCGTCTCGTTGATGGACGCGTTCATGATGTCCTGAATCGAACCCTTGCGGCCCGCCTTCAGCCCCTCGCGGATTCGGTCATAAACCACGATGGTGTCGTTGATCGAATAACCGGCGATGGTGAGGATCGCGCCGATCATCACCAGCGAAAGCTCCCTGCCCGTGATCGCGAACACGCCGGTGGTGATGACCACGTCGTGCAGCAGCGCCACGAGCGCGCCGATGGCGAAGGAAAACTCAAACCGCAGGGTGACGAAGGCAAGAATACCGATCATGCCCAGCCCCAGCGCGATGAGCGAGGTCTGCGCGAGTTCCGCGCCGACGAGCGTGCCAACCTTGTCCTCCTGCCGGACCTCAAACTTGGCCTGCGGCATTTTCTCCAGCAGGGTTTCCTTGATTTTCTGGCTCGTGCCAAATTCGCTGCGGATGGAGATGAAGGTCTTGTGGGAGGTCGGATCGTTCTCACTTTGAATCGCCGGGGCTTCGGTGAGGCCCAGCGACTGAAGCTGGGTGCGAATGTCCCCCTCTGCCACAGGCGTGCCGGTCGGTTCGAGCAGCAGCATGTCGCCGCCCTTGAAATCAACGCCGTATTTCGCGTCGCCCTTCGCGACAAAACCGATGATGCTGATGACCATCACGGTGAGTGAGATGCTGATCCAGAGAATCCGCCTTCCGAGGAAGTTGATCTGGCTGTCGCCGCGGATGAGATGCATCATCGAGAGGTTCTTGAGGATGCCGAGATTGAGCACCCAGCTAAACACGTTGCGCGTGACGATCATCGCCGCAAACACCGAGGCAATGATGCCGACGACGAGCGTGACGGCAAAGCCCTTGATCGGGCCGGTCGCCTGCCAGAACAGAATCGCAGCAGTGATGAGCGTTGTCGCATTGGCGTCGAAGATGACGCTGAACGCCTTGTCGTAGGCCGACGTGACGGCGGTCGCGAGCGTCTTGCCGTGCGCCATTTCCTCGCGCAGGCGCTCATAGATGAGCACGTTGGCATCCACCGAGAGGCCGATGGTCAGGATGATGCCCGCAATGCCCGGCAGCGTGAGCGTGAAGTGGAACATCGCCAGCGCGCCGAAGAGGAAAATAATGTTCACCACGAGGCCGACAACGGCGATGAGTCCCGCGAAACGGTAGTAAATCGCGACGAAAATGAGCACCAGCACGAGTCCCCCGACGCCAGCGATGATGCCGCTTCGGATGGAGTCCGCGCCGAGAGTGGCGCTTGAGCTGCGCTCGGATGCGATTTCGACCGGGGTTTGGAGCGGGTTTTCGAGCACGCTGGAGAGGTTGCGCGCCTGCGCCTCGCTGAAATTGCCAGTGATAGATGCGTGGCCGCCGAAGAAGCGCGCATTGATCGAGGGCGCCGACTGGACGACACCGTCAAGCACAATGGCGAAGCGCTCCTGAAAATGCTCATTGGCGAGCTGGTCGAATTTTTTCGCGCCGATGGAATTGAACTGCAAGGAAACCCCCCAGCCCTGCTGGTCGAAGGTCGGGAAGGCCTTTGTCACGTCCTGTCCGCTTAGATCGGCCGCCTTGTGAATGAGCAGCTTCTCGCTGAAGTCCTTGTCGTCGCGCTTGTCCTTGTATTCGATCAGCTTGTAGCCGGGCGGCACAATCTCGCTGCCCGCCTCAATCTGGCGCACCAGGCCGTCGTTTTGTGGATGCACGAGCGCGAACTCCAGCTTTGCGACCTTCTGCAACTGCTCGCGCGCCTCCAAAATGCGCCCTGAGTCCATGCCCGGAATCTGCACCATGATGCGGTCTGTCCCCTGCGGGGTGATGATCGGCTCGCTGAGGCCGAACTTGTCAATACGCTTGCGGATGACGCCGACGGCCTGATCCACCATGCTCTTGGTGATCTCGCGCTTTTCGATGGTCTTCTTGCCATCCTTGTCGATAACCTCGCGCGGCTCGGATTTTAGCTGGAGGACGAATGTGGAGCCACCCTTGAGGTCAATACCGAGCGAGATGGTCCCGCGCTGTGTCACTTCACCCTTGTCATTCTTTACATCGAACGGCGGATAAACCACACCGAGACAGAATGCGACAAGCAGCACCGTGAGCACCGTGCCGAGAATGCGCTTGCGGTCGTCGAGATCGGTGGCGAGGTACCAGCCAAAAAGGCACAGGGCGACCATGCCGATGATGAAGGTGACCAGCGGGTCGGACACAATGCTCGCTACAGGGAGAAGGGCGGGGATCAGATTCATGACGGAAAATTAGGCAACGGCTTCTTTGGGCTTCACCACGGCGATGCTCGATTTCTCAAGCTCGATCTTCACGTTGTCATCGACTTTCAAGATCACGGTCCTGTCTTTCACGTTTGTGATCATGCCGTGGATGCCGGAGCTGGTGACGATCTTGTCGCCGGTCTTGGCGGACTGGATGAGCGCGGCGAGTTCCTTCGCCTTTTTCTGCTGGGGCCGGATGAGCAGGAAGTAAAAGATCACGCCGATGGCGATCATCGGAATGAACGGTCCCAAGGCACCCGCCGCGCCTCCTGGCTGGCCTTGTGGGGCAGCCGGTGCGGTGGCCTGTGCGAGGGTGAAAATAAAGGCGGGAATGGTCATCGGCGGAAAGTTGGAACGGGGAGACTAGGCGACCTCTGCTTTTAGTCCAAGAATTTTTTGGGGGTGGGTGGGGAATGACGAAGCTCGAATGACGAATGACGAAGGACGAAGGAATGCCCAAATCCGAATGACCAATGATTCACGCGATTGTTTTCGGATTTCGTCATTGTTCATTCTTTCGTCATTCGTCATTCGAGTTTCGTCATTGTGAATAGTTGCCAGTTGCGCCGCGATAGTTGAGAATTTGCCCCTTTCCTCAATTTCTCAATCCCTCAACGCCCCACCCTTTCCACCATGGCCGACGAACGCAAAACCCTCGAACAACGCGCGCAGATGACCGACATTGAACGCCTGCGGCATTCCGCGGCGCATGTGCTCGCGACGGCGATCCTCCGCATCTGGCCGGAGGCGCAGTTTGCCGCGGGGCCGCCGGTGGAGAACGGCTTTTACTACGACGTGGACCTCCCGCACCGCATCTCGCCCGAAGATTTCGCGAACATCGAGGCGGAGATGAAAAAGGAGATCAAGGCCAACCACACCTTCGAGCGCACGGTCGTGAGCCGCGACGAGGCGCTCGCCCTCGCGCAGAGCGGACGCCTCGGCGGACTCGGCGAGCGTCCGGGCAACCCGAGCAAGTTCAAGACGGGCAACCTCGAGGAGATTCCCGAGGGCGAGGAAATCTCGCTCTTTCGCAACGGCGACTTCCTCGATCTCTGCGCCGGGCCGCACGTCATGCGCACCGGCAACATCGGCGCGTTCAAGCTCACGCACGTCGCCAGCGCCTACTACAAGGGCGACGAGAAAAACCCGCAGCTTCAGCGCATCTACGGCACGGCGTTCAAGAACAAGACCGAGATGGAGGCCTACTTCACGATGCTGGAGGAGGCGAAAAAGCGCGACCACCGGAAGCTGGGGAAAGAACTCGAGCTATTTGTCTTCGATGCGGACGACGTCGGGCCCGGCCTGCCGCTCTGGCTGCCGAAGGGGACGGTGTTGATAGAGGAAATCGAGAACTTGGCGAAAGAGACAGAGTTCGCCGCAGGTTATCAACGGGTAAGAACTCCACACTTGGCCCGTGAGAGCCTCTACATCACCAGCGGGCACTTGCCGTATTATGCGGAAAGCATGTTTCCGCCGATGGAACTTCAGGAGAAAGAAGCATCTGAGAAAATCAAAGCGCTCGAAGAACAACTAAATCAGGCGGAGACGAAGTTTGCCAAAGTTGTGGAGACTGGATCAAGCGAAGATGAGGGCTTTTTTAAAGGACAGGATTTTTTGAATCAGTCCCATCGCATTCGAAAAGAGATCGAAGAATTGCGGAAGTCTGAAGGTGGAACATCTGAGCTTTACTACCTCAAAGCCATGAACTGCCCGCACCACCACAAGCTCTTCGGGGCGGTGCCGCGCAGCTACCGCGACCTGCCGCTGCGGCTCGCCGAATACGGCACCTGCTACCGCTATGAGCAGAGCGGCGAGTTGTTCGGGCTCATGCGCGTGCGCTCGATGCAGATGAACGACGCCCACATTTACTGCACCGAGGAGCAGTTCGAGGCCGAGTTCAACGCCGTGAACGAGATGTATCTGAAATACTTCAAGATCTTCGGCATCGAGAAGTATCTCATGCGCTTCTCCACGCACGACCCGGCCAAGCTGGGCCAGAAGTTCGTGGACCAGCCCGAGCTTTGGAAGAAGACCGAGGACATGGTGCGCAACGTCCTCGTCCGGTCGGGCATCAACTTTGTCGAGGTGCCGAACGAGGCCGCCTTCTACGGCCCGAAGATTGACGTGCAGGTCTGGAACGTCATCGGCAAGGAGTTCACCATCGCCACCAACCAGGTGGATTTCGCCGTGCCCGCGCGCTTCGGCCTGAAATACAAGACGCGGGACAACACCGAGGCCACGCCGCTCTGCATCCACCGCGCGCCGCTCGGCACGCACGAGCGGTTCATCGGGTTCCTCATCGAGCATTACGCCGGGAACTTCCCGCTCTGGCTCGCGCCGTTGCAGGTGCGCGTCCTGCCGATTCTCGGCTCGGACGACGACGAAAAGCTGATCGAATACGCCAACGGCATCGTGAATGAACTCCGCGCGCAGCAGGTGCGCGTCGAGGCCGATTTTTCCAGCAACAAGATCAACGGCAAAATCCAGGAGGCCGAGCAGGAGAAAGTCCACACGATGCTCGTCATCGGCCGCCGCGACCTGGAGGCGGGCGCCGTGAGCCTGCGCGTCCACGGCAAAGGCAACCTCGGCGCCAAGCCGCGCGGGGAGGTCGTCGCGGACATTTTGCAGGCGATCAAAGAGCGGCGGGAGTAAGCGGCAACATTACCTGTTCTGCGGCTTAAATAAGATGTTGGGCGCATCCTCGCGCACCCCATGAGCGATCTACCAATCCGCATTGACGAGGCAGACGGCGTTTGGCCACCAGACAATTATACCGGTGAATGGGCCTACCATTGGCCAAACAAACAACTTAAATACCACGCCCTCTATCTTAATGGCAAAACCGAGGGCGAGGTTCTCTGCTATTGGGACAACGGGCAACTTGCCCAACGAGGTGTCTCGGACGCGGGCGTTTGCCGCGGCGTATGGATTGACTATTCTGAGGATGGCTCCAAATACATAGAAACGGACTATCGCGATAACTCCAACTTCACCGTGCGATACTTTGGCCCTGACGGAGACGTTCTCCGCACCGAAGTTTGGCAAGATGGCGAAATGATTCACCAGAAAGAATGAGGGGTCACCGTGACGAAAATCTCCCCTTTTGTGCTTTTTGTGCCTTTTGCGGACAAAACTCCTCCTCTTATTTTTTCTCTGCGTTCCTCTGCGGCCCTCCGCGTCTCTGCGTTAAAATCCCCCCACGGCCCGCAATTACACCCTACCAAAATTTTCACCTTGCCTAGAGTGGGAAGTTCATATACATGTTTGCCCAAAGCGTGGTGGACAAGACCACGCATGAGTCCGTGTCCGATTTATCGGATGTGGCTGGGGAAGTGCAGAGCGCGGCGAACGGTCGCTGCGCACCATGAATGAAATTACACAAACGGAAATTTAATCGCGCGCTTTCGACGCTCCAGCAGGGCGCCGCACAAGGGGGAGTTTAGCTATTCAGCCGCAGCAAATCCGTGTCAATGGCCGTATCCGCGCGCGCGAAGTGCGTGTGATCATGGATGACGAGCAACTGGGTGTCATGAAGCTCTCCGACGCCCTTCGCAAGGCGCAGAGCGTGGAGCGCGACCTCATCGAGATCGCCCCGACTGCCAACCCGCCCGTGTGCCGCATCGTGGACTGGGGCAAGTTCAAGTACGAGATGGCGAAGCGCGACAAGGAGAAGAAGTCCGTCTCGCACAAGCTCAAAGAGGTCAAATTTCGCGTCAACGTGCACGAGCACGACTACATGACGAAACTCCGGCACGCCGAGGAGTTCCTCGACAAGGGGAACAAGGTGAAGTGCCAGTTGCAGTTCCGCGGCCGCGAAATGGCGCACCAGGAACTCGGCCACGCGCTCATGCAGCGCATCAAGCAGGATCTCATCACCATGGCGCAGGCCGAGATGGAGCCGCGCCTTATGGGTCGCACCATCAACATGACTCTTTCACCGCTGCCCGCCCCCAAGCGGAAGCGCCGTTTCGAGCCCCCGAGCGAGGAATACGTCGAGGACACGGATCACGAGGCGGAACACGAAGAAGAACCCGCTCCGGAACCCAGCAAGGCCGGACAAACGGAGTAGCGGCGGTTTCAAAGCCGCCGGAGTGACTTCGCGTTTGTCACTGGGCGGCTTCACATTTCCGTTTGGAAAATGCGTGCCATTCCGACCCTTTCGACTTCACTCAGGGTAAACTCCGCGCAACGGAGTGGAGGAACCCCTCAAGGCCTAGGCGTTCCCGCACTTCACACGCTGGGGTCAGTTGAGAGATTCCTCGACTGCGTTCCGTTCCCCTTCGGCTACGCTCAGGGCTTCGGCTCACGCGCTCATTCCATTCCGCTCGGAATGACCCGCGTTTTAGACTGTCACTGTTCCGGGCTTGCGAACTACGCGGACGCTGACACACTCGCGTCCCGTGAAAACAAAACTCGTCCTCTTCGACATTGATGGCACGCTGATGACCTCCGGTGGCGCGGGGGAAACGGCGCTGCGGCTCGCGCTCCGCGACCGCTTCGGATATGACGACGACCTCGCCGCGGTCGAGATCGCGGGCCGCACGGACTCTGGCATCGCGCGGGAGATTTTTCGCAGGCACGACATCGAGTCGAACGCGGAAAACCTGGGCGCGTTTTACGACAGCTACATAGGCCATCTCACGAATGCGATCACGACGCACCAGGGCCGGCTGCTGCCGGGCATCGTGGAGCTTCTGGAAAAATTGAAGGCGCGGAAGGATGTCGCGATCGGGCTTCTCACGGGCAACCTGAGCCGGGGCGCGGAAATCAAGCTCACGCATTACGGCGTGTGGCATTTTTTCGAGTTTGGCGCGTATGCCGACGACCATCACGACCGCAACGAGCTGGGCCGCTTTGCGAGGGCGCAGGCGCGGGAAAAGCACGGCGTGGAGTTTGCGCCGGAGCGGATTTTTGTCATCGGCGACACGCCGCACGACATCAGTTGTGGACGGGTGTTCGGGGCGAAGACAATTGCAGTCGCCACGGGTTCATTCACGGAGGAACAACTCGCAGCGCACAAGCCCGACCTGCTGCTCAACGATCTTTCCGACACGGGAAAGATTCTGGCGTTGATTGACGGGGACGGAAAGTAGACGGGACTTCCAAGTCCCGTCAGGGCCGCGCCAGCGGAACTGTAACCCTGTCAAAAAGTCTCCCGAATGGAACAGGCCTTCGGCGATTGTTTAGGGACGGCTTTTGGAAAAGCCGTCTACTTTTAGAACCGCGTGGCGGATGGCATCAGCGGATTGATCATGCCATTCACAGTGCTCACGATTCGGGGAGATTTTTTGGACACGCTTTTCGCGGGGGCTGATGAAGATTCACCAGCGGCTTTCTGAACCGGCAGAGCCCTGCGGACCTCCACTTCTTTTGCCGCCCTGCGAGGCTTGGACGCGACCGGTTCCGGTGCGGCTGCAATCGCCGGCGGCTGTCGGCCCTCAAAGCAAACGTTCACAATTTCAGAAATCGTCCCCGCCTCATCGGCGCTCTTTGCGGCACGTTTCATGGACATCAGTTCTGTGCGGGCAGGCTCGCCGAGTTTCGCCAGGATGGGCACCGCAATGGCCTCCTGGCCCCGGCGCTCACTGTAGAGATTGACGAGTGCATGGACGCGCTCGACAGGAAAATCATAGGCAACCGTCGCGGTGTTTACGGCAAGTTCGCCGCCACCGAGTGCGGACGGGCCACTGAGTGACCCCAATGAGGCCACGGCAATAAGAATGCGGGAAAAATTTCTCACAGGCTGTCTCCTTGGTTCACAAAAGGGTTTTCGATTCGGAAAGTTTGATCACCCGGCCCTCCGGGTCGCGGAAGTTTGTGTAGGGTCCCGCAGTGGTGATGATGATCCCGCGCTTGCGCAGCGCGCCGAGCACCGGCTCGCGATGTTTCAGCGAGAGGTAAAGATGGAAGTAGCTGACCGTCTCGCCGAACTCACACTGGCGGAGGCAGATTGGCAGGCCGCCGAGAATCATTTCGCAGTAGCGGTCGGGGCGTTCGCTCAAAAGTTTTGCGCCAAGAAAATCCACGTAGAAATCCCGGATTTCCTTCCAGCGCTGTGTGAAAACAGCGACCGAATAGCAAGTCGGACTGTCAGAGTTTGAGTCGTCGGTTGTCATGTCAATGTCGGTTGCCAACTCGGTTGAAAGAATCGTTGCACTCATTGGATGATTCTATTCAGCAGGTTCCATGCGCTGTTTTATGGTTTTTAGAAAATATTTTGATTTTCCCTATGGAAGTTGTTTGGAAAATGGCACGGAGGAGGCTGCAAAATGCTGGGTATAGCCATGCGTGCCGCATCCACGGGTTGTAGCCGGGGTCTGCGACCCCGGAACGCAGGCAGATCGGCTGAACCCTGATCCTTGATGCCAGACGTTTCTTGCAGCCACCCCAACCGGCCTCGCAGAGGCCGACTACAGGGGCTACAGCGACTCGGTGATAGCCCGCTCGATGGCGCGGACAGACTGCTCAAGTTGCTCGCCGGTAATGCATAACGGCGGCATCAGGACAATGACGTCGCGGATGGGGCGGGTCAGCAGGCCATGTTTGCGGGCGGCGATGCAGACACGTGCGCCAGCTTGTTCAACCGCCTCGAATGAGCTGCCATCCGCGCGGGCTAGTTCGATTCCTGCGATAAACCCAGATTGCCGGGTCTCGCGCACACGCGAGATTTTTTTCAATCCGGCCAAAAGTTCGGCCAGATGCGCGATTTTTGGCTGCAGACTCTCCAAGACATTTTCCTCGCGGAAAATGCGAAGGCTGGCGAGCGCGGCGGCGCAGCCGAGCTGGTTTCCCGTGTAGCTGTGCCCGTAGAAAAATGTCTTCTGCTCCTCGAATCGGCCGAGAAACGTCTCGAAGACGCGCTCCGTGGTGAGCGTTGCCGCGAGGGGCATGAAACCGCCGGTGAGACCCTTCGCGACTGCAAGAAAATCCGGCGCGACGTTCTCCTGTTCGCACGCGAACATCGTGCCTGTGCGTCCGAAGCCGGTCATCACCTCGTCGGCGATGAGCAGAACGCCGCGCGTGGTGCACCATTCGCGCAAACTTGCGAGCATCCCACGCGGCCAGAGTCGTATCCCCGCCGCGCCCTGCACGAGCGGTTCGATCACGACCGCGGCAATCTCCCCTGCATCGAGTTTTTCCAGATCCCCGAGCGACGCAATGTGCTCCACGGGAAATTGCCATGCCGCGAACCGTTCATGAAAAGTCTTCACGCCCCCGAGACTCGACGCGCCCATCGTGTCCCCGTGATACGCATCCGAAAAAGCGACGAATTTCCGTCGCTGCGGCTGACCGCTGAGTTGCCAGAATTGCGCGGCCATCTTCAACGCCACCTCGATGGCGGTGGAACCGTCGTCGGAATAAAAAACGCGGGACAAACCGGGCGGCGCGATTTTTACCAGTTCCTCTGCGAGTTCGATGGCTGGAGGGTTTGTGAATCCCAAAAAAGACGTGTGCGCCACCCGCTCAAGCTGGGTGCGGATCGCGGCATTAATCGCAGGGTGGTTGTGCCCGTGGATGTTCGTCCAGATGGATGAGTTGCCGTCCACGTATTCGCGCCCCTCGCTGTCGCGCAGCATCGCCCCCTCGCCCGACACCAGCACCAGCGGCTCGTGCCCTGGCGCGCACCAGTCGCGCATCTGCGTGAACGGATGCCAGAGGTGGCGCTTGTCCGAGGCGATGAGTTTTTCTGTGGGCCAGTTCACTGAGGGGAATGGGAATGAGAATAGCGTGTCCGTTTCAAAAAACGCGTGTCATTCCGAGCGGAATGGAATGAGCGCAGCGAATGGAATGCAGTCGAGGAATCTCTCGTTGATCCCAGCGTGTGAAATGCGTGCGCGCTGGGGCCTTGAGAGGTTCCTCCACTTCGCTGCGCGGAGTTTACCCTGAGTGAAGTCGAAGGGGTCGGAATGACAGGCGTTTTTTTCAAACGAAATTGTGAAGTCATCCCGACAACTTATGAAACCGATTCCAGTCATTCGGATTCGTCATCCGTCATTTCCTTCTTCACCCCTCCCAGCTTTTCAATCATCGCGTCAATCGTCGCGACGTCCTCCCACGGCAGGCGCTTTCGCTGGTATTTTCGGAACAGGATGTCCCGCAGACTCACCAGGTCGGCGAGCGACGGCGCGTCGTGGTACGTCCACGTCTGGTTCTGTTTCAATTTTGACTGAAACTTCCACACGCCGCCGAATTTCGTCGCGCGCACCTCGCGCTTTTCGCCGTCGTCGGTCACTTCTTTCCAATTGTGTTCGTTGCGCATTGCGAAGAGTTTCGGGTTTTCATTTCAAATCTCAAACCGCAAATTGACGACCCGCTTTGAAAGACACTGGAAAAATCCTGCTTTACCTGCTCGCAACGGTCGCCCTGGGGGCGCTCCTTGCGCCGCCTTTGTTCTGGGCGGGCCGTGCCGTGGGCGTCAGTTACGGGATCAGGGTTTTCGTGGAGTCGGACTTTCCGCGCTATTTCAACCGCGCGATCCTCATTGCGGCGCTGGCACTCTTCTGGCCGCTGGCGAAGTCGCTGCGGATTGGCTCCTTTTCCAAGCTTGGCCTGCAACCGGACCCGCAGCGGTGGCAGCATCTGGCCTTCGGCCTCGTGCTCGCAGTGCTCACGATGGCCGGGCTGATTGCCATTCTTTTTGGAAGCGGGCTCTACCAGTTTAAGCCCGACCCGGCGCCTCAGCGGCTTTTCCGTGTCGTTCTCTCCGCCGCAGGTGCATCTGTCATTGAGGAACTGCTCTTTCGCGGCGCGCTGCTCGGTTTGCTGCGGCGCAGCCTGTCGAATTACGCCGCGCTGTTTTTTGTCTCCGCGCTTTATTCGCTCGTGCATTTCATCCAGCCGCGCGGCGTGGAGACGCCGACGGAGTCGGTGAATTTCCTCAGTGGCTTTGCGTTGCTGCCGGACGTTTTTTACCGTTTCACGCAGCCGTGGCAGGTGCTCGCCGGCTTCTCCACGCTTTTCGTCCTCGGCTGGATTCTTGGATACGCGGCGCTCAAAACGCGCGCCCTCTGGCTTTCCATCGGCATCCACGCCGGATGCATCCTCGGCAAATACGGCTTCAACGAAATCTCCAGGCGCAAAGGCGAGGCAATGCCGTGGTTTGGCAGGGATTTGCAAACGGGCATCGCCCCGCTGCTGATCCTCGGCACGATGGGCCTGTGCGTCTGGGCATGGCTGAAATATGTCAGTCCTCCTGTTCATCAAAGCCGCGTTTGAGCCGCTGATTTCGCTGGTCTTGCCGCCGCACTGCGCCTTGTGCAAGGCGGACACAGCGGATGGCGTGCATCTTTGCGAACCGTGCAAAAACAAGGCGCGCAGGATCAACGCCCCGTTCTGCCAGACCTGCTCGCAGCCGTTCTCCGGCGCGATTGACTCGAAATTCATCTGTTCAAACTGCAAGGACCGGCAGTTTCACTTCGGCTGCGCGGTCGCATGTTACCGCACCACCGGCGTCGTCCGCGACATCGTGCATCGCTTCAAATACAACGGCGAGTATCACCTGCGCCATCCCCTCGCCCACTGGCTCGCAGACACACTCGCCGACGAGCGCATGCAATCGCGGGCGATAGACGCCTTCGTCCCCGTCCCGCTTCACCCCCGGCGCAAGCGCGAGCGGGAGTTTAACCAGGCTGAGGCGCTCGCATTTCTTCTCGCAAAGCGCACCGGCACCCCCGTGCATAACTGCCTCAACCGCACCCGTTACACCACGACCCAGACCCATTTTGACCGCACGCAGCGAATCGAAAACTTGCGAAATGCCTTCGCCATGCGCCACAATACCGATGTGCGAGACAAACACCTTGTCCTGGTTGACGACGTTCTGACGACCGGTTCCACCCTGGACGAATGCGCCCGGGTGCTAAAAAAAGCGGGCGCGGCCTCTGTCCGGGCCATTACTGTCGCGCGCGGCTGAACCATGGCTATTTTTCAAAAACGAGCTTTTATCTCCTCCAAACGCCGGCGGAAGGAAATCCCCGAGGGCCTCTGGGAGAAATGCCCCACCTGCGACGAAATCACGCACAAGGTCGTGCTGGTCGAGAACCAGTATGTCTGCCCGAAGTGCGAGCATCACTTCACCATGGGCGCGGGCGAGCGCATCACGCTGCTGCTTGACCCGGACACCTTTGTCGAGCACGACGCGGACCTCACCTCGGTGGACACCCTCAAGTTCAAGGGCGCGGCCACGTATGCCGACCGGCTGAAGGCTTATCAGGATAGCACTGGCCTGAAGGACGCCGTCATCACCGGCACGGGCAAAATCGAGGAGATTCCCGTCGCGATTGCCGTGATGGATTTCAACTTCATTGCCGCGACGATGGGCGCGGTCGTCGGGGAAAAACTGGCCCGCATTGTCGAAACCGCGACCCGTGAACGGACTCCCGTCATCATCGTCTCCGCATCCGGCGGCGCGCGGATGTACGAGGGGATTTTCAGCCTCATGCAGATGGCGAAAACCTGCGGCGCCCTCGCCCGTCATGCCGAGGCCCGGCTGCCCTACATTTCCGTGATGACGCATCCCACCACCGGCGGCGTGAGCGCGAGTTTTGCGACGATCGGCGACGTGAACCTCGCGGAGCCAAAGGCCATGGTCGGTTTTGCAGGGCCGCGCGTCATCCGCGAGACCACGCATCAGGATTTGCCGCCCGAGTTTCAGACCGCCGAATTTCTCGAGGAACACGGGTTGATTGACCTGATCGTTCATCGCAAAAAAATGAAGTCAACCCTCGCTATGTTGCTGAGGTATCTGCAACCGGCCGCCGACACGCAGGCCACGCCACGGTGAACTACTCACGAGCACTCGCCTGGCTTTACGGCACCCAGCTTCACGGGATCAAGCTGGGGCTGGACAATGTCCACCGGCTGCTCGCAGAAACCGGCTGGGACGCGCGCGGCCAGAAGTTCATCCACGTCGCGGGCACAAACGGCAAGGGCTCGGTCTGCGCGATGATGGATGCGATTTTGCGCGAGGACGGAAAAAAGACGGGGCTTTTCACCTCGCCGCACCTGATCACCTTTCGCGAGCGCATCCGCATCAACGGTGAAATGATTTCCGAGGAGGAGGTCTGCGAGCGGCTGACGGCTTTTCACGATCTCGCCCAAGACGGGAAGATCAACCCGACCTTCTTCGAGATCACCACCGCGCTCGCGCTCGGCTGGTTTCAAAAAGAGCAGGCCGAGGTCGTCGTGCTCGAAACCGGGATGGGCGGCCGGCTCGACGCAACCAATGTCGTGACCCCCGTCGCATGCGCGATCACGCCGGTTGATTTCGACCACATGTCCTGGCTCGGCGACACGCTCGACAAAATCGCCGCCGAAAAAGCCGGAATCATCAAGCAGGGTGTGCCGGTGGTTTCAGCCCCGCAATCGAAGGAGGCCGCCGCGGTGCTCCGCCAAACCGCCACGGAAAAAAATGCGGACCTTCGTTTCATCGAGGAGCCGCTGGATGACATTCAAATCGCGCTCGCGGGCAGCCATCAAAAATGGAACGCCGCGCTCGCCGTCGAAACCCTGCGCGCGGCGCAACTCGCCCCCAGCCCCGAGGCGGTGTGGCGCGGCCTGCGGAACCTTTCATGGCCGGGGCGTTTCCAGCAACTCGGCAACCGCGTCGTGCTCGATGGCGCGCACAACGAGTCATCCGCGAAACGCCTCGCGCAGACATGGCGCGAGATTTTCGGCGATCAAAAGGCGACGCTCATCCTCGGCGTGGCCCGCGACAAGGATATAAACGCCATCTGCCGCGAGCTGCTTCCCCTCGCCGGGCAGGTGATTGTCACCACCATTCCCAATGCCAGGACGGCCACCACCGGCGAACTCCAAAATGCCGTCCAAGCGCTGGCCCCTGACCTGCGCTGCGAGCCAGCCCCTCACTTTGCCGACGCCTTGGCCAGCGCCAGCGCAAAACCACGCCGCATCCTTGTCACCGGTTCGCTCTTTCTGGTGGGCGAGGCGCTGTCACTTTTGCAGCCGGGCGCAGAGCCATACGAGACGAGCCGGCAGTAGGGGCGGGAAGTGATCAGTAATCAGTGATCGGTGGATGGTTGAAGAAATCCCGCGTTACGGGGGTTGCGTGGACTTTGAGAGCGGTGGCTTTTCATCCCAGATCACCTTTAGATCATCCAGACCGGGCGACGAAAAGCTCGGGCATCGAATCCACGCTTTGTGAATCAGCCCGGCCTGATCACGAACCCGCACGCGAAAAAACTGATAGCCGCGGCCATTTGTCCACAATGGCACAATCGTACGCCTGCGAGCAGAGACGAGATCGAAACCGGACAACCTCGCCCAACGGGCAATCACCAATAAAACTCGTCGGCGACTCCAAAGGCTTGCAACAACAAGAAGCAGAATGCCAATGGCGATGGCTGCGAGAATTTGAAACACTTGAAGCTGATCGGCGCTCATGTCGTGCAAGTCAGGCCAACATGGTATTCGACCAATGGAGTGCACCATCCTCCGAAGCAACCCTGACTTCCTGCGCATTAATCAGGTCATTGATAAGCGGCCGCGACAACATAGGTCTAACATCACCAAGTTGGAGCGTGGTGGCGAGGGAAAATCTACATGAGGGGTGCGGTCGCTTTTACGATCGATGACAGCGTCCTTTGCTGGTGGCGCGAAGGATAAAAGGGCGAATCGTGTGGCCTGAGTATAAGTTACGAAAGAAACGCCGAAGGCTCCTGAAAATGTCGCCGCAGTCACCATTTCCCATGAGAGCAATCAAAAGAAGAACCACGAATGGAAATGCGATGACTGCCGACACCCATGAAGCCACACGGATGGCGCTCGCAGTGGTGCGGACTCTGGGCGATGGGACTTTCACAGTTCGGGATGCAAAACTGCCGGATCATCATTAAACCTGACAGTCATTCACTAAAACTAAGGAACTTGCCGCCATCGTCGCGGTCAACCAGTTCGACAGTGATGTGAGTGGCTTGGCAAACTTGATAAAGAGCGGTGCGAAGCGGTGTGTTCTTGAAGGTGCCTGTGAAGTTCAGAATTGGCAGCTTGCTGCGTTGCCAGCCGTAAGCGTGATTGACGGGCAGTTGCATGCAAAGAGCATGAACGACATCCTTCGGGTGGGCATCTCGAAAGGTGCCGCTGACCGGCTTGTCGAGAGCCTCGCGCAGCCTGCCTGAAGATGGAAGAAAGGTCTCTGGAACTTTCGAGTCCGCTGCAAACGCGACCGCACTGAGCAAGGCAGCGCTGAGGATAATCGTGAAAAATTGCCGATGTTTCACATGAAAGAGTCTTTTCGAGGGTTGCCGAGTCGATGATACTCACGCTCAATAATGGCGGATTGGTTATTCAAGAGGTTTCAAGAACTTCTCAAGTGCCGTTTCATCTGACTTGCCTCTCGCGTAAATGGATAAAGCATTAGCCAGACCGACGAACTTAAATGTCCTGGTTCGTTCGTCGGGCAACCAGACTGCGGCGCTCACAATGCCATGCTCCCCAATCCACATGGAAAAATGGTAGGTGGCGCCGTCAAATCCCAGGCGCGGCTTCTTCGGGTGTCTCGAGTCGAGGAGCATGGTCTGCCAGACACGGGTTATTCGCTGTGCGAGTGGCCCGGAAATGGCAGCGAACTTTGTCTGCACTGTAATCTTGCGAATATCGGATGGTGTTCGCCGCTTGAAGTCCTGAAATGATTTGTCCTTCTCCGGAGGTATTGGCTTGGCGTCTTTGTCAAGAGTGGCGATCTGTCCAGATTCCTGCAGCCGAACCAACTCGGTGTTCCAAATCGTTGAGGAGGGTGTTATGACGAAGGCCTCGTAACCCCCGCCGGTCTTTCGGATACCGGCGACTTCCTCTGGCTGGAACGAAACAAGACTAACGACGCGGAGAATAACGTCATCGGCGTAGGCGCTGGCAAATACCTGTCGTATCTTCGCATGATACTCATCAGCCTCCGCAAGAATGCCAGGCTCTGGCACAAGGTGTTCCTGAGCGCAGGCAATATGAACGATGAGTGTTGCAGCAAATAAAATGGATGTTCGTTTATTGTTCATACGGTATTTCGGGATAGATGTGCAAGAGGGCTCAACTGGATTGCAGACATTCTAATCGGCACTTTTTCTCCATGCCCATATGCCAAGAAAAAAGATTACTATCGCACCGCCAATAAAATACATCCTTCCCGGGCCAATCGCCTGTGTAGTCTCAATCCCCCTGATCATATAAAAACAGGCAGCGGCACTCCACAGAAAACAAAGAAGCGATATTGCTCGTAGCATCAGATTAACTTTCTAAATCATTAATTAAACGAAGCTGGTTTGGATGTCGATTGCGCTCCCGGAATTTCGTAGTGGTGTGTCATAACGCCATGTCAACGATTCAAGTTCAGCGCACAGGCATTCGACTGTTGTGACTCATGGGTTGTCTTGGACAAGAGAAACAATCTCCTGATTGTAGGCAGTTGCGAAGCTTCGCGCGTATCCCACACGCGAATTGGCGCAACCGGTCAGGCTGCCATCGCGCGGGAAACGGGCAACCAAGTGCCTCTGGTTGTCGGAGATTCCAGGCTCATAGATGTCTTCGTAGATGGCGTCCCCGCCTGCCTCGTAAATTTTGGGTTTGCCCGCCGCGAAATCTCTGCGCGCCTGTTCTCTGGCCGCCTCGTCTGCATCCATCTTGGAGTTTTCGGCTGTGAGCCTCCGGTCGAGCCAGTCCGGTTGCTCATCGGAAAGAAGACGCTGCCAAGTGCTGGTGCCGCTGCCAGAAATCCACGAAACCCGGTCGCCATCGAGTTGAAACTCGGTGATCCGCCACGGCTGGGCTGGCCCTAATCTGGCGGCGATGGAAGTGTCAGACTCCGGTCGATACCAACTGCGTATCGGAGCGCGTTTGACGGGTTCGATGCTGATGACGTGGAAGGCGATGATCCGTCCCCGGGACTCATCGATGGACATGAACTCAGCATGGTCAGGGAAGGTGAGCGAAGAACAAGTCCAAATGCCACCGAGGGAAGAAGCGCTCATGATGCGGCTAACATCGTATTTGGCGAACGTAACGTCGTATAGTCAATATTGCCCGCTCCACACGGGTCGAAGCTGGAGCTTCGGGGACAAGTGCGTCACCAAGCTGGAGCTTGGTGACGAGGGAAAACAACAAAGTAGAAGGGACTTCCAAGTCCCGTCGGGGCGGCATCAGCCGCGAGATGGTCAGGTGTTGCCGCCACTTGGCTGCTTTGGACGCTGAAATGCAGAACCACAAGCTGCGGTAATGGCAATGGTGATGGAGAAGCGGGCAGAGATAATAACGTATCGCGGCGCGGACAAAGCCTCGCCCCACTGAGTGATTAGAAAGATGAGCCAGAGAGCCAGGCCGATGCCGGTCAATCCGCTGGCAATACGGATGCTGCGACGCGTGCCAAAACGCTCAATGAGCAATCGTACCCCATCGTAGAGAAATATGTAACCAAGCGCGGCAGCAAGTGCGACACCAACCTGAAGTGGTGAAGATAGCGACGCATCGGAGATAAAGAGAAGAACGCCGAAACATGATGCCAAACCGAGCACCGGCTTCCACCATGGGCGATGGAGAAGAGTCCAAGGGCTTTGTTCAACTTCGTTCATGGCAGGCGCCTAGACGAAAAGCTGGCCATGCCGCCTGTGACTGTCAATCCGAAAGCAGCAGCGAATACGAAGCGGCGGGCACTGACTCCACTGCTTTGTCAGGCCGCCGGTTTTCCCTCGTTGCTAGGCTCCGCCTGACAATGCCAGTGTCTTCGAAGCTCCAGTTTCGCTGGTTTGGATGTCGATTACGCTGCCTGCTTTGACACAGCGAAGCTGGAGCTTCGGGGACAAGTGCGTCACTAAGCTGGAGCTTGGTGACGAGGCGCGAGGGAGGTTGTTTTTGGCAGATGCTCCAACTTTCACCGGGGTTTTTTTGCGGTTTGTCAAGTGAGTGCATGCGTCTTTTTTTACGCACAAGGTGCGTCTAAAAAGACGCATGTAGCCTCTGGTGAAAGGGGGGAGGAAGGTTGAGATTCGAGGATATGCGAGAAGTCCATAGAAAGGTGGGAACAATTGAGATTCGAGGCTCCGGGAGAAGTCCATGGAGTCGCGGGGACAAATGAGTGTTGAGCGTTCAAGGCTGGCAGCGGCGAAGATGCATGGGGAGCGCACGCGCCCCCGCGTGCTGGTTTCGGCGCCCTCGCCGAAACAATCTTCGTGTGTGGGTGCTGAAAACTTTTGGGTTCAGAGAGAATGCAACTGCGTGAAAACAATCGCTTCCCCGGGCATCTGGCGGGAAGAAAAAGTTCGCGGCAGCGGGGGCGCTGCCGCCAGCACGCGGGGCGCGTGCGCTCCCCAGAAACTCGCCGCGGACCGGCGGCATCAGCAGAGTGAATCCGATTCGATCATACTGGATCATACCGGGGCCAGACCAAGGCATGCCGTGCGACGTTTAATCAAGCCAAACTAATTCGGCCAAATCAAGCCAAATCAAGCCCATGAATTTTACCCGCCACAAAAGTGCATGTGAAAGTTAGAGCGACTGCCGAAAATAGCTTTCGCTTGAGAGCGAGATGGATGGAGGGCAGCGCGCTGTCGCTACCGGAGCGGGGGCTCCCCCCGGCTCCGCACCTCGGCAGCGACGGCGCGCTGCCCTCCAATCCGACTTAATCCGGCTTAATCCGACCAAAAATTTCGCCAAACGCCCACTGCGCCTGAACTCCCCCGTCATTTGACCCCCCTTCCAAACAGCGTTTTTTCTCGGCAAAACCGCCGGGCCGCTTCTAATACTTCCAAGAGCAATGGATTTTCTCGACGAGCTTGAATCAACAATTTTGCCCGGTGACGGGGCGATGGGCACCCTTCTCATGGAGGCGGGCATCCCCCTGGAGCGCTGCTTCGAGGAGTTGTGCGTGAGCCAGCCGGACATGATCCGGGGCATTCACGAGGACTACATCGCCGCCGGGACGCGCGTGATCGAGACGAACACCTTCGGCGCGAACGCGGTGCGGCTGGAGAAGTTCGGCCTTGCGAACCGGGTCAACGAAATCAACTGGTCGGCGGCCCAGCTCGCACGGGGCTGCGCAAAGGGGAAAAATGTGTATGTCGCGGGGAGTGTCGGGCCGCTGGGGATCACGGGGGAGCAGGCGAAGGAGCGCGGGATTGACCGGCAGGCGGTGTTTCAGGAGCAGATCGGCGCGCTGCTGGACGGCGGGGTGGACCTGATTTTGTGCGAGACGTTCACCGACCTCGAGGAGTTGGAGATCGCGCTCTACGTCAAACAATCGCTGCATCACTGCCCGATCATCTGCTCGCTGGCTTGCGAACCGGGGGGTGGACTGCCCTCGGGCATCACGATTCTCGATGCCTTCAAGAGACTGCGCGCGCTCGATGCCGACGTTGTGGGGGCAAACTGCATCAACGGACCCAATGCGATGGTGCGGCTCTTGAAACAGATCCCCTTGGATGGGCCGATCTCGGCCTACGCGAACGCGGGGTATCCGAAATACCATGAGGGGCGGTTTGTGTACTATACGATGCCCGATTACTTCGCGCAGGCCGCGCGGGAAATGGCGGCGGAGGGCGCGCGGTTGATCGGCGGTTGCTGCGGCATCGGGCCGAAGCACATCGCGGCGATGGTGCAGGCGCTGGAGGGTTTGCAGCCGGTGACGAGCAAGGTCGTGCAGGTCATCGAGCCGCCCCGCCCACAGCCGAAGACAGCCCCGGTCGAAACGAGCATCCTCGACCTGATGGCCTCGGGAAAAACCGTGGTCGTCACGGAACTTGACCCGCCGAAGACGCTCGACCTCGAAAAATTCTTCGCCGGCGCGAAGGCGCTCACCGAGGCGGGCAGCGACACCATCACGCTCGCCGACAACTCGCTCGCCATCCTGCGCGTCAGTAATCTCGCCGTCGGCGCAATGCTGAAGGAGCGATTCGGCATCACCCCCCTGCTCCACCTGAGCTGCCGCGACCGCAATTTGCTCGGCCTGCAGAGCGAGTTGATGGGCATGGCCGCGCTCGGCATCCGGCACGTCCTGCCGCTCACGGGCGACCCGGCGAAAGTCGGCGACCACCCCGGCGCGGCGTCGGTCTATGACATCAGCTCGATTGAGTTGATCAAGATCACCAAGACGTTCAACGAGGGGCTGAACTACAACGGCAAGTCACTCAAGGTTCCGACCCAGTTCGTCATCGGCTGCACGTTCAACCCCAACGCCAAAAACCTCGACGCGCAGGTGCAGCGGCTGGAGCGCAAAATCGCCGCGGGTGCGCAGTATGTGATGACGCAGCCGGTCTTCGACGCCAGTCTCATCGTCGAGATGGCCAAGCGAGTGAAGCACCTGAACGTCCCGATTCTCACCGGCGTCTGGCCGCTGTTGAACGGCAGGCAGGCGGAGTTTTTGCACAACGAGGTGCCCGGCATCGTGATTCCCGACAATGTCCGCGCGGAGATGGCGGGCCTCGAGGGGGCCGAGGGGCGCAAACGCGGCATCGAGATCGGGAAGGAAACCAGCCGCGTGGTGCTCGACCACTTCCCCGGCGTGTATCTCATCACGCCGTTCCTGAACTACGAGACGACGCTGGAACTCGTCCAGTTTGTGAGGAACCGGTGAAATCGCATCTCTCTCGCGCTATTGCGCTCCAGTTCATTGGCTTCATACTTTTCATCGGAGCCATTATCTGGATCGGCCGCTCACCGCTCGTGCTCCATGCCATCGAGCGGGCGCAGCACAAGATCGGCGAGATGGAGCACTGGGGGCTGGTGCTTTACCCGCTGCTTTTCGCGGCGTGCAACATTTTGCTCCTGCCCGGCGGCATCCTCGCGCTGAGCAGCGGGCTGTTTTTCGGGCTCTGGTGGGGGTTTGCGATCATTCTCGCGGGCAACATGGTGGCCGCGGCGTTTTCGTTTCTCGTGAGCCGCTGGATTGGCCGCGACTGGATCGTGAAAAAAATGGAGCGCTGGCCAAGGCTCGCCGCGCTCGACAAGGCAATCGAGCGCGAGGGCTGGAAGATCATTTTCTGGAGCCAGCTTCATCCGCTCTTCCCGACCAGCCTGTTGAACTACCTCTACGGCGTCACGCGGGTGCCGTTCTGGAAGTGCATGATGTGGGCGACGCTCGCCCGCGCGCCGAGCCTTTTTCTTTACGCGTATCTGGGCACGCTCGCGCAGTTTGGCATCAAGCTCGCGCAGGGGAAAACGCACCCGAGGGCGCACGAGTATGTTTATTGGGGTGGCGGACTCGTGCTCACGGCGGTGGTCGCCTTTGCGCTCGGGCGCATTGCGCTGCGGCTTTTGGCCGAGGCCGGACAAGCATCGGAGGAGGAGAAAAGCAAAATAAAAAGTTCTGGAAATTAACGGGGCGCCCTTTTGACAGCCCCACATTCCGTGCTTAGCCTTTGACTAGCGCAAAGTATGTTCGACAGAACAAGAATTGGCTGCGGATGCCCGGCGTCGATTTGCCTCGACTGCGGAACGGATGAGTGCCCCTGCGACGCGGGGGATCTGGAGGTTTCCGAGCGCGGGATGCGTTTCAAGTCCCCCTGGCAGTTTTCGCTCGGCTCGCAGCTTGCCGTGGCGATGGACCGCTGCGGGGAGGACGGAAAAACGGTGCGCGTGAAAGCCGAGGGCCTGGTGGTGGACTGCGAGGAGATCGCCCCAAGCCGTTTCCACGTGACAGTGCTCTTTTTGGAATTGTCCAACGACTCGCAGGAGGCAATTGCAAATATTTCCCATCAACTCGATGTGGAAATGGATGAGCAGGCTGGGTTTACGGCCTGAGATGTGAGTGCCGAATGGGACTCATGGGTCCCATAGGACACATAAAAGGAAGGCCCCAGGGCCCTACCCAATCGCCGCGAGCTGGCTGTTCAGCTGGCTCTTGTCCCGCACGGCGGCTATTGCAAAATCCGGTGCCGGGAACTGCGATGTTTTACTGAATGTTGGCGACCACCTGCGGGGCGGGAACGGCCAGTTCAAGCCGGGCACTCACCTTTTGGAGCTGCGCCGCCTGTTCTTTGAGCGTCGTGACAAGGGCTTGCATCTCCTTCTGCTGCTGCGCCAGGGCAGACTGGAAGTCCTTTTGCTGCTGTGCGAGTGCGGATTCCATCCGGGTGACTGTCGCCTGCTGCTTTGCATCCGATGACTTTAGCGCGGTGATGGTCGCCTCTAGTTCCCCGACCCGGCTGTGCTCCTTGAGGAACTCGTTGAGCAGCATCGCGTTCACCGCCTCGTAGCGCACGGTGTAAACTTTCCCCTCGGCGTCGCGGGCCACCAAGTCGGGGCTCACCTTTTCCACCTGCTCGGCAATCAGCCCGAACTGCGGAACGCCTTGTGCGTCCAACTCGTGCTTGTAACGAAAAGTCACCGGCTTGAGCGCAAGGATTGCCTCGCTGGTCCTGTCCATCGGCTGGATTGCCTCCTTGAAACGCGCGGAGGATGTGACGGTTCCAAGGTGTCCATTCGCATCCACGACGACTCCCACGCCACCGGCCACAGTCACACCGCTAATGCCGACAACATAGGTGTTAATTTGGGTTCCAATTGTTCCGATGCGGATGGTCCTGTTCTCGCCGGCAACACCGTTGTTGCCGATGTCTATGTTCGAGCCGCCCGTGGTGAGGGCACTGCCGGCGTTCAGGCCCAGTGCAATGTTGCCGCTGCCAGTCGTATTGTTCTGGAGCGCATTGACGCCGCTAGCCGTATTGTTGTTGCCGGTCGTGTTGTTCTGGAGCGAGGCAAAGCCGCTGGCAGTGTTGTTCTGCCCACTAGTATTGCCTTGCAACGACTGCCAGCCGTCGGCTGTGTTGTTTTTGCCGATGGTGTTGCTAAAGAGCGCGCCCGCACCGGAGGCTGTGTTCCGAAACCCCGTGGTGTTCAAGCCCAGGGCATTGTAACCGCTGGCCGTGTTTTCACTGCCTGTGGTGTTGCTGGTAAGTGCATTCCGTCCGCTGGCCGTGTTGGCACCTCCTGTGGTGTTCTTGTAAAGCGCCAGCATGCCGATGGCCGTGTTGTCAGCGCCCGTTGTGTTCATGGAAAGCGCATAGGCACCATTGGCTGTGTTATAGCTGGCGGTGGTGTTGTGCTGAAGCGCCCCCCGGCCCGTGGCCGTGTTGACGGCGCCGGTGGTGTTGGAGTTGAGTGCCTGGTAACCACTGGCCGTATTGTCGTCGGCAGAGGTGTTGCCGTAGAGCGCATAGGCACCATTGGCGGTATTGAAATTGCCGGTGGTGTTGGAATAGAGCGATTGATAGCCGGTGGCTGTGTTGAGGGATCCCGTTAGATTGCCAAACAGCGCCAGTGAGCCAAGCGCCGTGTTGGCGCTGGCTGTGTAATAGTAGTTTTTATAAAGCGCATTAAAACCAATGGCTGTATTGTCCGTGGAGTCTATATTGCTAAAAAACGCATCCTCACCCTCCGCTGTGTTTCGACCGGGATAGCCGCCATCCGGGGCCGGCGTCACTGCCTGAACCGCTGGCGAAAACGTAAGTCCCACAACGGTTGCGATAAAAAAGAGAGCAGCCCTTCGCAAGGATGCCATGCAGGTGGAATGGATGGAGTGATACATGTGTGTTTCCTTCTGTTCTGGGTTTAGGGGTTGTTTGTAACGATCTGTAAGGCAGGGACACCCGTCTCAATTCGGTCGCTGACTTTCTGAAGTTGTGTCATGAGGGCATTGATTTCCTGCTGTTGCCGCATCAGGGCTGTTTGGAAATCGTTCCGCTGTCCTGCGATGGCCGCCTCTTGCTTCGCCGCAGTCGCTTTTAGCTGGGCGATAGTCGCCTCCTGGTCCTGCCCTTTGCGGGCCATTGCCGCAACCTTTTGATGCTCCTTGAGGAACTCGTTGAGCAGCATCGCGTTCACAGCCTCGTATCGCACGGTGTAGACTTTCCCCTCCGCGTCACGCGCCACCAGATCGGGGTTCACCTTCTCCACCTGCTCGGCAATGAGACCAAACTGCCGCACACCCTCGGGGTCGAGGTCGTGCTTGTAGTGGAAGCTCACCGGCTTGAGCGCGAGGATCGCCTCGCTGGCCTTGTCCATCGGCGTGATCCCCTCCTTGAAGCGCGCAGAGGAGGTAATTGTGCCAAGATGGCCGCTTGCATCCACGATCACCCCCACACCACCGGGGACCGTCACCCCGTTGATGCCCGCGACATAGGTGTTGGTCTGAGTCCCAACGGTGCCGATGCGGATCGTCTTTGCCTCCGCGGCCACACCCGCATTCCCAATGTCGATGTTGCTGTTGCCCGTAGTGAGATTGGAGCCGGCGTTGTTGCCCAGGCCAATGTTGCTGCCGCCGGTGGTGTTGTTCAACAGCGCATTGGTGCCAAAGGCAAGGTTCGAGCCGCCGGTGGTGTTGTTCTTGAGCGCGTTGGTCCCCTGCCCCGCGTTGTTGTTCCCGGTGGTGTTGTTGAGCAGGGCATAGGAACCCATGGCCATGTTGTTCAGGCCGCCGGTGTTGTTGTAAAGCGACTGGTATCCGAAGGCCGCATTGTTGTTGCCAGTGGTGTTGAAAAGGAGTGACTGAAATCCAAATGCCGCATTGTTGCCGCCGGTGGTGTTGCTATAGAGCGAACCAGCCCCGCTCGCCGTGTTGTTGCCACCGGTGGTGTTGCTGTAGAGCGATTGATAACCACTTCCTGTGTTGTAGGTCCCGGTGGTGTTCAAATAGAGCGAACCGGCCCCGCTCGCCGTGTTGTTGCCGCCGGTGGTGTTGAAAAGGAGCGACTGATATCCAAACGCCACATTGTTGACGCCGGTGGTGTTGCTGTAGAGCGAACCGGCCCCGCCCGCCGTGTTGTTGCTCCCGGCGG
>JADMIO011486884.1_pt1 | contig 83255 bp, 76 predicted proteins | sample 8958161 | NCBI WGS metagenome assembly JADMIO01 (sample SAMN16585339, study PRJNA669376) | soil metagenome | isolation source: Crop rotation soil | place: USA: Cullars Rotation, Alabama | collected 2011
TGCTTGCTGTCGTTCAGCCCCCTGGGGCAGCGACGGGGATTGAGGACAACCGCCGCGGCGACCACCGGCCCCGCCAGCGGACCCCGGCCCGCCTCGTCCACGCCGGCGACCAGGCCCTGGTGGCGCTTCTCGTGGGAGAAATCAGGCATCGATGCGCCATGGCGGAAAACGGCGCATTTCGCCAGCCTGATAGAGGCAGATGCGGTTGCCGGCCGGATCGGTCAGCCGCGCCTCGCGCCAGCCCCAGCTCTGGTCAGCAGGGTCCGTGTCAAACGCGATGCCGGCCATCTTCAATGCTGAGACGGCCGCATCCAGATCGTCGCTTTCATAATAGAGCACCGCCTGGTCCCAGTTGCCTTCATCCAGCGTGTGGATGGAAAGCGTCGCCCCTCCGGCCGCTTCGAAACGGGCATAGCGCGGCGGCGCGTCGACGATCTGGCGCAGGCCAAGCGCACGGTAGAAGTTCCGAGATAGCTGAAAATCTGCCGCCGGCAGCGTGACCTGGTTGAGCCGCACCGATGAACCGACGTCCAGCCTCACCGCATGATGCCCCATCGGCCCATGTCCGGCGCCAAGACCCGGCGCCTCTCGCAGCGCGATACGCACGAAACGGCGCGCCTGGGCTACAGCTGCGGGGAGATCGAGCCCCTGCCCCAGGCCGGTGGCGATCGCGCTGGCAAGTGTGCAACCCGTGCCATGGGTGTGCGGCGTATCGATACGCGGGTCCTGCCAGATCGTTTCCGTCCCGTCGGCTTCGATCAGCCGGTCGGTCAGCATGTCACCCGCAGCGTGACCGCCCTTGGCAAGAAGCGCGCAACCATGCGCCCGCACCGCTGCCTCCCCACCCAATTCCGCCAGTTCCGGCAGATTGGGGGTAACCAGCGTCGCAACATCCATGAGCCGCGCGAAGGCCGCAATCGTCGGTCCGTCGGCGAGCACGGATCCCGATGTCGCAATCATCACAGGATCGAAGATGATCGGCATATCATCCGGCATGCCGAGCAATTCCTCCCAGACGGTTTCTGCGAGGTCGGCGCGGCCGAGCATGCCAATCTTCACCGCGTCCACCCCGATATCGTCCACGCAGGCCCGTATCTGTTCGCGCACCATCTCCACGGGCACGGTATGCACGCCACGTACCCCCAGCGTATTCTGCGCCGTAATCGCGGTGATCGCGGTCATCGCGTGGCCGCCCAGCATCGTCACGGTCTTGATATCGGCCTGGATGCCCGCACCGCCGCCGCTGTCGGATCCAGCAATGATCAGCACGCGTGGGACGCTGTTCACCGTCCGGCCTTGTGCTTGCGCTCCAGCGAAGGCGGGTTCCGGTCGAGATGCTGCCGGGCACGGGTCGGCCGCGGCTTCAGGTCGCCACCGCAATTGGGGCAGGTAAAGTTGAGGGCGTCCGCGCAGGGCGCGCAGAAGGTGCATTCGAACGAGCAGATCAGCGCGTCATTGCTCGCCGGCGGCAGATCTGCGCCGCATTTCTCGCAATCCGGAAACATGTGAAGGGTCACGCCGCGACCTCGGCAACGGCGGCGCAGATGCGCTCGACGACATCGCGCACCTGATCCTCGCGGTCGCCGTCGGCCATCACCCGGATGACGGGTTCGGTACCCGACGGGCGGATGACGAGCCGGCCGCTGCCATTGAGCTCTGCCTCTGCCCCGGCGATGACCGCCTTGACCCTCGCATCCTCCAGCGGCTTGCCCCCTGCGAAGCGCACATTCTTGAGCAATTGCGGCACGGGATCGAACCGATGGAGAAGGTCGCTTGCCGGTTTGCCGCTTTCCACCAGGGCAGCCAGCACCTGCAGCGCGGCTATGGTCCCGTCGCCAGTGGTCGCATGATCGGAAAGGATCATGTGACCCGACTGCTCGCCACCGACATTGAAGCCGCCGCTGCGCATTCGCTCGAGCACATAGCGGTCGCCGACGGCGGTTCGTTCGAGGCCGATGCCCTGCGCGATCAGATGGCGTTCAAGGCCCAGATTGGACATCACCGTCGCCACCAGCCCGCCGCCCCTCAGCGTACCGGCCGCAGCCTGTGACGCCGCGATCAGCGCCATGATCTGGTCGCCATCGACAATCTGGCCCTTCTCGTCGATGACGATCAGCCGGTCGGCGTCGCCGTCCAGGGCGATGCCGATGTCGGCGCCCGAAGCGATCACCGTTTCCTGGCACAGCAGAGGCGCGGTCGATCCGCAGCCGTCATTGATGTTCGTGCCATTGGGTTCGACACCGACGGCGATGACGGTGGCGCCCAGTTCCCACAGCGCCGACGGCGCGACCTGATAGGCGGCGCCATTGGCGCAATCGACGACGATCTTGAGGCCGTCGAGGCGCAGATGCGCGGGGAAGCTGGATTTGACCGCATGGATATAGCGACCGCGGGCATCCTCGACCCGGCGGGCGCGACCGATATCCCTGGATGCGGCGAGCGGGATGTCGGCGTCGATCAGAGCCTCTATCTTCATTTCATCGGCGTCGGACAGCTTATAGCCGTCAGGCCCGAACAGCTTGATGCCATTGTCGAAGAAGGGATTATGGCTGGCCGAGATCATCACCCCCAGGTCGGCCCGCATCGACGCGGCGAGCATGGCGACCGCGGGTGTCGGCATGGGCCCGAACTGGACGACATCCATGCCGACGCTGGTGAAGCCGGCGACCAGCGCATTCTCTATCATATAACCGGACAGTCGGGTGTCCTTGCCGATGACGACGCGGTGGCGATGAGAGCCGCGCATGAAATGCTGGCCGGCGGCCATCCCGACCTTCATCGCCATGGCGGCGGTCATCGGGTGGTCGTTGGTGCGGCCTCTGATGCCGTCGGTACCGAAATAGCTGCGGGTCATGGGCGTGGTCTAAACCGGTTTGCGGGTTCCGTCATCCCTGGAGCGGGTTTTGCAAACCCGCGCCAGTCTTTTGTGGTCGCGGGAATATTGCGAAAAACCCTGAGTCCAGTCACCCGCTTCGACATCAGCCACTTTTGCGCATCCCGCTCAGGCCGGCTTGATCCCCGCCGCGGCGGGTTCGCCGATTCCCCCAGATCCGGCAGCCTCATCCTCCTTGAGCGTGTCGAGGTGCATCAGCCGCTTGATGAAGGGCGAAACGACGAGGACGGCGACGCCGACGATCACGGACAGTCCGCCTACCCATTCATAGGTTTGTAGGGTTACCAGCGCCGGGTCCGCCGCGCCTTCCGTGCGGGCGCCGATGCCGGCACCAATCAACCCGGCGATGAAGTCACCGGCTGCGGTCGCGAGGAACCACACACCCATGATCAGCCCGACCATCCGTGAAGGCGAAAGCTTTGACATCGCCGACAGTCCGACCGGCGACAGGCAGAGTTCGCCGGTGGTGTGCAGCAGATAGATGCCGAAGATGAAGATGACCGGCGTCATGTTGGCGGTCCCGACAGCCATGGCGCCGGCGACAAGCACGAAGAAGCCAAGGCCGAGCTGAACAAGCGCTAGGCCAAACTTGGCCGGCGCCGACGGCTCCCATCCCCGCTTGCCGAGCCAGACCCACAAGGCGGCGAAAATCGGCGCAAACAGGATGATGAAAATGGCGTTGATCGCCTGGAATACCGAGGCCGGTACTTCCCAGCCGAACAGCATCCGATCCACATGCCGGTCGGTATAGAGACTCAATGAGCCGCCGGTCTGTTCGAAAAGGCCCCAGAACAAAGGGTTGAGGCTGCACAGGAACAGGATGGCGAACATCCGTTCACGGTCGTTGCGGCCAAGCGTCCGGAACGATTCCCACAAGAGATAGGTCACGACAATGGCGCTGGAGACGATCAGCAGGATGCCGACCGCATCGTGATTCTGGACGAGCCACCAGACCACCGCGACCGCGAGGAGAGCGAGCAGATAGATCAGCCCTTCGCGCGACAGCGGGCCGGCGACCTTCTGCGCCAGATAATCCGGCCGCGGCGCCTCTCCCTTGCCGAGCAGTAGGGGCTTGCCCCAAACGAAGACGATGATCCCCAGGATCATGCCAATGGCGGCCGCGCCGAAGCCCCACGACCAGCCGACGGTTTCGCCCAATATGCCGCAGATGATCGGACCCAGGGCAGCGCCCACGTTGATGCCCATATAGAAGAGCGTGTAGGCGGGATCCTTGCGGATGTCGTCGCGGGGATAAAGCTGTCCCACGATCGCAGAGATGTTCGCTTTCAGAAATCCGGTGCCGACGATGATGAAGGCCAGCCCGGTCCAGAAGGCGTTGACCGCGAAACTGTCCTGCCCGCCGCTGCCCTCCAAGCCCAGCACGGCATGGCCGATGGCGATCATGATACCGCCGAACAGCACCGCCTTGCGCTGGCCAAGGTAGCGGTCGGCGACATAGCCGCCGATCAGCGGGGCGATGTAGACCAGTGAGGTGTAGGCGCCATAAACCCAGTTGGATTCCTGATCGCTCATCAGGAAATGCTTGGTGAGATAGAGGATCAGCAGCGCCCGCATGCCGTAATAGGAGAAGCGCTCCCACATCTCGGCGAAGAACAGGACGAACAGCCCCTTGGGATGTCCGAGAAACTCGCCGCCGCGGGTGGTCGCCATATGCATGATCCTCTATCGGAAGACGGCGAGATTAACGCAAAAACCCGGCGGGGGAAGACGCTTGTTCCGACCGCCCGCCGGCGATAGTGCGGCCTTCATGTTCAACGACCTCTCCTCCTTTCTCGCCTATCTCCACAGCCGCCGGTCGGGAAAGCCGCGGGACATGGTCGCGCCAGGCCCGGATGCGGCACAACTGCGCCAGATACTGGAAGCGGCAATCCGCACGCCCGATCACGGCAAGCTGAATCCCTGGCGCTTCGTCATTGTTGACGCCGATCAGCGCGCCGCGCTGGCGGCGTTGCTCAAGGATGCCTATCGCAGGGAGAAACCAGGGACCGCGGGCCTGGAACTGGAAGCGCTGACGCAATTTGCGCACCAGGCGCCCACACTCGTCGTCGTTCTGTCGACACCCGTGGAGAACAGCAAGATTCCGCTGTGGGAACAGCAGCTTTCCGCGGGGGCGGCGACGATGAACCTACTGCATGGCGCGCATGCGCTGGGGTTCGTCGGCGGCTGGCTGACCGGCTGGGCAACCTATAACCGCGAGATACTGGAAGCATTTGTTGGGCCGGATGCGGGGCCTAGCACGGGCATTGCCGGTTTTGTCTTCATCGGTTCCGCTGCCCGTCCGCTGGAAGAGCGCCCACGGCCGGACTTTGACGCGGTTGTCTCGCACTGGGTCACGGAAAACCGAGCAAATTGAAACGAGACGGTTGCGTTTCAGGCTGTATTATGTCAACAAGTCAGTGATGATTGAAGAGTCCAAACTAGTCTATATCCGCCTGCGGGAAGTGATCAGCTTGTCCATATTGGAAGGCCGCTACGGCGATGGCGACATGCTGCCATCGGTGCGTGCGCTTGCCGCGGAGCAGAAAGCCAATCCGCTGACCGTCGCGAAGGCCTATCAGGGTTTTCAGGAGGACGGGCTGGTCACTGTCCGCCGCGGCGTCGGCATGTTCGTGGCCGAGGGGGCGTCGAAGCGGATGCGCGAGATGGAGCGCAGCATTTTCATGAATCACATCTGGCCGCGCGTGGCCGAACGCATGCGCCTGCTGAATATAGGCATGGACGATGTCGATCCGCGCGCGGAGCTCAAGGAAGAGCATCTGCGCGAGCAGGAGGAATTCCTGAAATCCGGCCCGAAGATCAAGGCAGTCTGAGGCACATCCCAGGCCCGCTTACGGCGGCCATGCGTCAGAGTTTTGCCAATGCCTTGACGGCATCGTTCCTGCCGGAAAAATCCGCGGCCGCAGCGATCGCCAGCATCTGCCGCGCCTCGCCCTTACGACCCATCGCCGCATAGGCCTGCCCCAGATGCAACTTGGGCAGCGGATGCGCGGGTGCGAGGGCGACGGCCTGGCGTAGCAGATCAATGCTGTCCTGACCGGGGCCATTCGCCTGAAGCATGACCCATCCATAAACATCGGCAGCGGCCGGATCGGCGGGCGACAACCGGTTGGCGTGCGCCGCGTAGGCGAGCGCCTTTTCCTTGTCGCCCTTGCCAAGCCAGGCCCAGGCCAGATCGGCCATGAGCAGCGCATCGTCATTGCCGATCGCCGCCCGCAGCCATTCGAGCCGCCTGGTCGCGGCATCCCATGCGCGCGCATCGAGATACAATGTCGCGGCCAGCCTGTTCGCACCGATGTCGGCGGGATTGCGCGTCAGAAACAGATTGAGCGCGGCAATCGCGCCGGGCGTGTCCCCGGCAGCGCGCGTTGCCGCCACCAGCCTCATAGCGACATCCGCGCCAAAACGGATGTCAGCCGCGTCCCGATAGGATTTTGCCGCATCGGCCCAGCGTCCAGTTGCAGCCAGCGAATCCCCGAGCAGCAATCGGGCGGCCGGTGCCCCAGGATTCTCGGCCGCCACGCGGGCCGAGAGCGTCAGGGCGGCGTCGCCATTGTTTTCGCGCAGCATCGAGGCAACCGCCGCGACCTGCGTGGCGGCCGCGTTGCCGCCGCCGACATCGGCAAAGAGCGTGGGCGAGCCGGCAGCGGGTCGAGCCGCCCGGGCGAGCAGACCGGCAACCCGGCTTCGTGCGCCCTGTGCCTCGGCGATGCGCGCCGCAAGCAGCAGAGCATAAGTATCGGCATCCGTCCGAGCGATGATCGGCTCCAGGGCGTCGGCCGCGCCATCATAGTCGCGTGCCGCATAAAGCGCCCTTCCAAGCAGGATGCGCGCCCTGATATTGTTCGGCTGGACGACGAGTAGCTGGTTGAGGGCCTGGGCGCCAAGCGTGGGATTGCCGCTGCGCACTTCCAAAATGCCGGTCAGCAACAGGGTTGCGGGTTGATCGGCGAAGGCATCACGAGTCTTGCGGAGAAGTCCAAGAGCAAGTTGGTCCCGCCCGCCGCGTGCGGCCATGACCGCCTGGATATAATAGGCGCGGGCATTTCCTGGCTCGAGCGCGAGCACGCGCCGTGTCGCCCACAGCATTTCGCCGTTGCGATCCATGTCCCCCAAGGTCGCCGCCATCTCGATCAGGGCCGGCACATGGTCCTTGTCGATGGCCAGCGCCGCGCGGAACCAGGGCAGGGCGGCCGCCAGTCCATATTGGTCGCGGATCATGCCGCCGCGGAACACCAATATGTCGGGAGAGCGGGCACCAAGCTCAGCTGCGCGCGCCGCAGCGTCGTTGGCCGCGGCGATATCGCCGGTGGCCAGGCGGAAGCGCGCGATCGACATCCAGTTCCGGGCATCGTTCGGTGCTGTCCGCAGCAGCCTGTCATACGCTGCCTGGGCACCCCCGAAGTTGCCGAGTGCGAGCATTGCATCCCCGGTCAGGCGCGCGGCGGCCGCACCTTCTGTGCCGGGCATGTCGCCGGACGTTGCTTCGGCGAGCGCATCGTCCGCCTTGCCTTGCAGCAGCAAGGCCTCTGCCATCATGACGCGCGTGGCCCCTGGTGGGGCGCCGAGCGCACGGGCGCGGGTGATCGCGCCCTCCGCCGCGGGGCCGTCCTTCAGCGTCAGTGCCGCGCGGGCCTCCGCAATACGGGCATCAGGCCAGGAAGGGTCCGCGCGGGTGGCATTCATCAGTTCTACCCGCGCGGTGCGCGGATCGCCGCGATCCAGGGCGGAGAGGCCACGGGCCAGGGCAGACTGGGCGTCCTGGCGATTGGCGTTGAGAGCGGAAACCGGCGTCAGAAGCAGCAGAAGATAAACCAGCAGCAACACAAGCCACCTGCCGGCGTCATGTCCGGGCACGGCAGGAGGAGAAGCCTCTGCCTTCACGCCGACAGCTCATATTGCTTCATCAGGTCATAGAGCGTCGGCCGGCTGATCCCCAGCATCTTCGCGGCGCTGGAGATATTGCCGTCCGTCCGGGCGATGGCGCGACGAATGGCCCTGCGGTCCGCCATTTCGCGCGCGGCCTTGAGCGCCACCACCTCACCGCCGGCCTCGATGTCATCAAGGTCGAGATCGGCCGCGGTGACCAGCTTGCCATCGGCCATGATCACCGCGCGCTTGACCCGGTTCTCCACCTCCCGGACATTGCCGGGCCAATCCCAGGCATCGAGCGCGGCAAGGGCGTCCGGTGCCAGACCCTTCACTGCCGGGTTCATCTCCCGCGCGAAGCGGGCGAGGAAATGGCGGGCGAGCAGCGCGGGATCGCCGGGCCGTTCCTTGAGCGTCGGAATCTTCACCACGATCTCCGCCAGGCGATAGAAGAGATCTTCGCGGAAGGTGCCAGCGGCCGTCATCGCGGCCAGATCCTGATGCGTGGCGCAGACGATACGGGTGTCGACCGGAATCGCCTTTCGCCCGCCGATCCGCTCGATCACCCGTTCCTGCAGGAACCGCAGCAGCTTGACCTGCAGCGGCAGCGGAATGTCCCCCACCTCATCCAGGAAGAGGGTACCGCCAGCCGCCAGTTCGATCTTGCCCTCGGTGGTTTTCACCGCGCCCGTGAAGGCCCCTTTTTCATGTCCGAAAAGTTCGGCCTCCAGCAGGGTTTCCGGGATCGCGGCACAGTTGATGGCGACAAACGCACCATCCCGCCGTGGCGAGGCATCGTGCAGGCCGCGTGCGAGCAACTCCTTGCCGGTGCCACTGGCACCCAGCAGCATGACCGTGACGTCGGCGCTGGAAACGCGTTCGATCGTACGCGCGACCTTCAGCATTTCGGGCGCGCCGGTGATCATCCGTCCGAGAACGCGATGGTCTTCGGGTGCCTGGGCCGCAAGCCGGGCATTTTCCTTTTCCAGCGCATGAACGTGAAAGGCGCGGGCGACGATGAGCCCAAGTTCGTCGATCTCGACCGGCTTGGCATAGAAATCCCATGCCCCTTCGGCCATCGCCCGGAGCGCACTTTCGCGGGCACCATGGCCGGACGCGACGATGACCTTGGTCTGCGGCCGCAGCTTCAGGATGGCCGCGAGCGTTGCAAACCCCTCGCTGACGCCGTCGGGATCGGGCGGCAATCCCAGGTCGAGCGTTACCACGTCGGGCGCGTCGGCATTGACGAAATCAAGCGCCTCCTCGCGATCGCCCGCGATGAGGACGCGATAATCCTCATAGGCCCAGCGCAACTGGCGCTGCAGGCCAGGATCGTCCTCGACGATCAACAAAGTCGGGCGGGTGTCGGCCATCAGGCTGCTTTCTCGATCGGACTGGAGTCGGTGACGGGTCTGGCGGCGGCGGGAAGGACAAGGGTGAAGCGACTGCCTGCCCCGCGACGGCTCTGCACTTCAATGCGTCCCCCCATCGCCTGGGCGAGCGTGCGCGCTTCGAAAGCGCCGATACCGAAACCGCCCACCTTCCCGGAGCGAAAGGGTTTGAACAGTTCCGTGGCGATGAAATCGGCATCCATGCCGGTACCCGCATCGATCACCTCGACGATCAGTTCGCCCGAGGCGCGCTGACCCAGGCCGATCGTCACCGGTCGATCGGGAGGGCTGGCGTCGATCGCATTCTGCACGAGATGGAGCAGTATCTGTTCGACGCGCGCTGGATCGGCCAGCGCTTCGGCGGCAACAGCCCCGCCGACCAGAATCGGCCGCGCGGGTCCCTTGGCCCTGACCACGGCATCGACCACCGGCTGCAGCAACATGGGACGTGGGGGATCGGCCCGGCCTTTGTGGTGTTGGGACAGCCGGGCGAGCAATTCGTTCATCTTGCCCACTGAATCCTTCAGCGTGAGCACCATGTCGGCGCGAAATTCAGGATTGTCGGCGTGGCGTTCGGCGTTGCGCGCGACCAGCGACAGCTGGCTCACCAGATTTTTGATGTCGTGCATGATGAAAGCGAACCGGCGATTGAATTCCTCAAAGCGCTGGGCATCCGACAATGCCGCCTGACCCTGGGCTTCACTGATATAACTGGCCGCCTGGCGCCCGGCGGCGCGCAGCATGTCGAAATCCTCCCAATCGGGGTCGCGGTCGAAACGCGGGCGCGCCAGCAGGATCGCACCGGTCAGCCGGTCGAAATGAATGAGCGGCACCAGTGCCCAGGCCGCACGGTCGGCGACCATCCAGGGCGGCGGGGCGATGGGCGCCTTGTCCCCATCGGGCCGTGCCCGCCATGCGCCGATGTCGTGTATCCAGCCGGAGGATTCGAGCAGGGCAGCGGCATCGGCGGTCATGGCCTGCGCCGGAGCTGCTTTTTTAGGCCAGTTCCAGGCGGCCTGTAGCGCCAGCGCGCCGCCTTCGTCGCGCAGCAACAGCAGGCCAGCGGGCGAATCCGTGATGTCGGCGACGGCCTTGATCACCCGTTCGTGCAGTGGCGCACCGTCCGGCCCCGGCCGGCCCAGCGTGGCGGCGAAGCGCATCCATTCGGTTCGGTAATCGTAGCGATGCTGGAAGAAGTGCTTGGCGACCGTCACCTTCAGCCATGCCCGGAACGTGCGCGACGGCAGCAGGCCGATGGCGACGGCCGAAAGCGTGAAAATCAGACCGAGTTCGAACATGCGCGCGGTTGGACCGCCAACAAGATCGAGAATCGACGCCAGCAGCGCCATCGCGACCAGGTAAGCGCCGATCGCGACCAGGGACAGTGACTGAAAGGCGGCCGCGCGCGACAGGCGGAGCGTCCAGTCGTCCGCCCTCCAGGCGCCAAGCCACAGCACCGGCACCAGCGCCGCCATGGCAAATCCGCGCATGGCATAAAGTAGTTGCACCTGGCCGGCGGGGTCGCCGTCCTCGAGCCAGGCGATGGTGTACAGGTTGAGATCATAGGTCCACATCGCCGCGAGCGCGGCAAGCGGCAGCTTGAGCCTCGCCCGTCCTTCCGGAGCGGCAACGAGGTAAAGATTGTGGGCGAGCAACAGCGCTCCGATGCCGACGAACAGGCGCAGGATCACAGAGGCATGGACCGCCGCGCCGGCCATCCGCGCGCTTTCGAGGCTGCGAGCGAGGATATCCACCCCGGCCTGAAGGCACAGAAGCAGGCCGAGCAAGCCGTAGATGACGGTGACGGCGCCGGACTTGGCCTCACCCCCCTCACCCTGTCCGCGCTGGAGCAGAACGAACATGAAGGTCAGCCAGGCCAGGTTGCGTAGAGCTTCGCCGAGGCCAAGCATTGGATGGGCTGTGCCTTCGGCGGCGATGCCGAAAGCCCAGAGCGCGGTGAGGAACAGGCCGGTCGCCATCAGCCGCTGCTCGACTGTGCCCGCACGATGGCGCGCGACCCAAAGGGCGAGCACGGCATAGCTGGCCGCCGCAAGCGCATGGCCCCAGTCACCGATAAAGGAGAGCATGTCGCCCATAGGTGTCAGCGCGCGCCCGACGGCCAGAGAACGACCCGGACGGTCTGCAGCAAGATCAGCAGATCGAGAAACGGCGTATAGTTCTTGGCGTAATAGAGGTCATATTCCAGCTTGTTGCGGCTGTCCTCGATCGATGCGCCATAGGGATAGTTGATCTGGGCCCAGCCGGTGATGCCCGGCTTTACCATGTGCCGTTCTGCATAATAGCGCAGATGCTGCTCCAGATCCTCGACGAACTGGCGCCGTTCGGGGCGCGGACCGACGAAGCTCATCTCGCCCTTCAGCACCGTCCAGGTCTGGGGCAGTTCATCGATCCTGAGCTTACGCAGCCAGTAGCCCAGGCGCGTGATGCGGGGATCGTCCTTTTCCGCCCACACCGCCTGACCATTTACCTCCGCATCGGTGCGCATGGTGCGCAGTTTGACGATGGTGAACTCCTGACCGAACAGGCCGACGCGGGACTGGCGATAGAATGCCGGCCCCTTGCTGTCGCACTTCACCAGGATCGCGGCGATGGCCATCACCGGACTGGTCAGCACCAGCAGAATGAAGCTGGCGATGATATCGAACAGGCGTTTGGCAAAGCTCGACAGGCGGCGGCCGGCGGAGAAACCGTCCGAAAAGATCAACCAGCTGGGATTGACGCTGTCCAGATCGACGCGGCCGGTTTCGCGTTCGAGGAAGGTGGACAGGTCGTTGACATGGACGCCCGTTGTCTTGATCCGCAGCAGATCGCCGAGCGGGAGCGCATTGCGCCGTTCCTCAAGCGCCAGCACCACCTCGCTGGCGTTGAGGCGGGTAACAAACTTGGCGAGATTGTGAATGGCGTTGCGGTTGATCGATTCCTCGATCACCTGCGGCCCGTCATTCATGGCGATGTAGCCGACGACCAGAAAGCCGGCGCCACGCTTTTCCTCAAGCTGGCGGATGCGATCCGCGCGATTGCCCGCACCGAGAACGATCAGCCGGCGCTTGAACGCTTCTCCGCCGATCATGCTGCCGAGCACCAGCCGCAAGGATATCAGCAGGATGAAGGCAAGCACCATCGCGTAGAGCGAGTTGGACCGCCACAGGGTGATGCCGGGCATCAGGAAATGCATGACCGACAGGAAGATGACGCCGAGCGAGATCGCGACCAGCAGCCTGGCCGTTGCGAAGCGCACCGATTGCGTCGCGTCAACGCCGTAGACGCCGACAGCAAGCATAGCGACCTGCAGCGCGATAGCGAAGCTCAGCAGGGGGCCGATGCGATCATAGACCTGCCCGACGTCCATGCCGATCTGGTTGGCCCGCACGATCCAGCCGCCTTCGGCGGCGCCGATGAGCAGGAGGAAATCGAGCAGACCCAGAAGCAGCACCGCATGCGGCACATAATGTTTGAACAGCCTGACCATGCGCGGCCGATGCCTTTCCCGTCCATTGGTGCGAGCGTTTACACCCGGCTGTAAAATTTTCCGACGGGATGATAATGGCCGAAATTCGCAAAGATATTCTGAATCGGTGGGGTTCGACGCGATTTGCGAAGAGTCATTCCCAGTCTGGCCCGGTCTGGCCCGGTTTGGGAAGATGAGGTTTTGGCGATCCCGCTGCCTGGCTGTCGAGCAGGGGCGGCTTGCTGAGCATATTTCGCAGGCGCACTGAGCGCGACCTACGCTCCGCCGTCCCTCCCCGAAGCGGACGGACGGCGGAACATCGAGGGGTTACTCGATCTTGTCGACCGCACGCCCGGCGGCGTCGCCGACCTTGTTGGCCGCCGAGCCGACTGACTGAGCGGCACCGGTGATCGCATCGCTCTTCGCATCCTCGCGATTATTCTGGGTGATGAGGAATACCGCGACGATGACGGCGAGAGCGATTAGTACGATCGCGGCGATGACACCGGCGCCACTACCGCGGCTTTCGACCACGGTCGTTGTCGGACGTTCGATGATGCGTTCTTCAACCATTTCCTGAACCTTTCCCTTTTCCCGATGATGACAAAACCGCGATCAGGGGAAAGTGGTTCCTGACAGTATTCAATCGACCGCGAAATCGAACGGGGCGATCCCCCTCTCCCGCTCGGAGAAGCTGAGGCGGCGGCCGCGTGGTGGCTGCGCCCGCTGAGTACAGAGCGGACGGCTGCAGGCGGTACAGCCAAGACCGACCGGCATTGCCGGGCCATGGTCGAGATCGACACCCCGCGCGGCGGCGAGGATCGAAGCCAGCTTCGCCTCTACCCCAATGGAAACCGCGAAATCGGCGACTCCGCCACCGCTGGTGCGTGCCGGCCCCTCGACCGTGCGCGACATGGTGAACCAGCGGCTGCCATCCTCCAGCTCGACCAACTGCGTGAGGAGATCGCCCGGGCGGTCGAAGGCAGCGTGGACGTTCCACAAGGGGCAGCGGCCGGGGGCCTCGACAAGGGGAGCGGCGCTGGCGCCGCCATAGCGTTTGGACGCCTGACCAGCGCGGTCGACGCGCAGCATGAAAAACGGCAGGCCACGGGCGCCAACGCGCTGGAGGGTCGTGAGCCGGTGGGCAACCTGTTCGAAGCTGGCGCCGAACCGGCGCCTGAGCAGCATCAGGTCATAGCCCGACGCTTCGCATGCACGCAGGAATCGGCCATAGGGCATGATCAGGGCGGCGGCGAAATAGCCGTAAAGGTGTCGGCGATAGAGACGGTCAGCGGTGCGGTCGGCCAGGCCGGCGCCGGCAACCAGGGCGTCGATTTCTTCTCGACCCTCCAGCTGCGCGAGCTGATAGGCTGCCTGGAACAGCCGCGATGGCGGACCTAGCATTTCGGAAAGCTGTAGATGGCGGGCGTGGATGTCGAGCCGCCGCAGCGTATCCGGCATGACGTCGGCCGGGAGGATGCGGATGCCCAGCTGGTGGCGGCCGCGCAGCCGTTCCGCTATCGCGCCGTAAAGGTCGCCGGACGTGAGACGGAGTTCATCGGCAAGAGCCTCCGCCGCTGCGTCCAGATCCGCGAAATGGTTGCGCCAGCGTTCGATCTCGCGCCGGACGAGGCTGACTGGCTGGCTTTCGCCGCCATCGGGCGCACTGCCCGCCTCTGACAGGCGGTCGAACAGCCGGGCGAAAGCCGCGACCCCACCGGGCGCGGCGGCAAGCCATTCCTCCATCTCGTTGCGGTCGATTTCAAGATCGGCGAACAGGGGATCGGAAAGTCGGCGCCGCAACCCTTCGATGCCGCCGGCCGGCGCCTCTTCGGCCAGGCGCCGGGGATCGAAGTCGAAACGGTCCGCCAGGCGAAGCAGGATCGCCGCGGACAATGGCCGCTGGTTGCGTTCGATCAGATTGAGATAACTTGGCGAGATCGCCAGCGCATCGGCCAGCGCGACCTGCGTCAGGCCGGCGGCCCGTCGCAGCCGACGGACGGCATGGCCGGCGAAAATCTTGCGGTCTGGCATGACGGCACCCCCGAGAAACAGCGATATCGCGAGAGTCGGCTTTTGTAAAGAATTTACAGATGCACCGACATTCTGGTCCATTGCCAGACCCATTCACTCCGAATTTTTACAAAAGCCATGGCGGTCGCGCTGGATTGGGCGTCATAGCTTGGTCAACCCCACGGGGACATCGAAAGGACCGACCATGACCGAACCCAGCCGTAGCCGCGCCGTCTTTTCGACGGAAGATTTCAAGCTCATGAAAGATGCTGTCGCGCACTATATGCAGAAAATCGCCGACGAGCCGATCTCGGTCAAATACAGCAATCTTTATCACCGCCTCGGCCGCCTGGGCTGAGGAGACCGTTTCCGGCACGGCGAAACGCCGGCCGGCATCTTCGGAGAGGATGGGAACGACCCGCGAGGCCCCCTGCCCGCGGGTCGTTTCCGCGTGATAAGCGGTTATTTACCGCAGGCCGCTATGTGCGGGCATTATGAACTACAAGCTTATCGCCATCGGTATTCTTGTCGCCGCGCCTTTCCTGGCGTGGGTGGCCGGCAATGTCGTGGAGATGGTGCCGCGCAAACAGGTCCCGGGTCGGACAACGACTGGGCCCGCGGCGCCTTCTGAACAGGCGCTATCCCCGGTGCAGGCTCCGACGACACCGGCGTTCCAGCCGGCGCCGAATGCGATTTCCATGACCTTTGGCGAGGCCAGCCCCACGGTCGGCCAGCCGATGCTGGACGCGGATGCCGCGCCCGGCGTGGTCCCCGCGCCGCCGCCACCTCCCCCGCCCTCGGGCGTTTTACCGCCCTATCCCGGTCAGTTCCGGCAGCCCTCCTACGGCACCATCTATCTGCCGGATGGGCGCAAGATCGGCTGACTATTTCTTGAGAATGTCGAGCGCGGTCAGGGTCAGTGCCTGAGCCGCGGTGGCAATGACCCTTTCCGCATCCGGCGCCCATACCGGAGCGTGCAGAGAGGGCAACGGCAGCTTGCCGTTGGCCGATTTCGTCCACTGGTCGGCTGGCACGCCGCCCACCCAGAAAATCATCGATTTGAGATTGGGATCGGCGCGGTAATAGCGACCGAAATCCTCGCCTGCCATGACCGGCGGGATCTTCATGACCGCCGTTCCGTTCATCTTTGATGCCAGCGCGACCATCCGACTTTCGGTGAAATCGGCCACATTGAAAGCGGCGGGCGTGTAAGGATCCGCTACCTTGATATGCGGCATGCTATCCTCGCCCATGCCGGCTGCGATTGCCTCCCCCCGAACGACACGGGCTATGCCGTCGAGCAGCGCCTTGCGCGTTTCGTCAGAATAGCTGCGCACGGTCAGCAACAGGGTAGCGCTGTCGGGGATGATGTTGTGCTTCGCCCCGGCATGAAAGGCGCCGACGGTGATCACTGCCGGATCCTGAGGATCGCGCTCACGGCTGATCAGTGTCTGCAACGCGGTCACGATGCGGGCGCCGAGTATGATCGGATCCTTTGCAGCGTGGGGATAGGCGCCATGGCCGCCGACGCCACGCACGAGGATGTCGACGCTGTCCACATTGGCGAAGGCGAAGCCGGGCGTGTAGCCAATCGTCCCTGCCGGCAGACTGGCGGAGTCATGGAAGGCGATGGCGTGGGTCGGACGGGCAAAGCGGGTGAGAAGGCCATCGGCGATCATCGCGGCCGCGCCTTCTCCGATTTCCTCGGCCGGCTGCAGGACCATCATCAATGTGCCCGACCACTCAGGCCGATGGCGCGCCATCAGTGACGCCGTCTCTATCCATGCGGTCATGTGGGTATCGTGGCCGCAGGCGTGCATGACCCCGCTCTCTACCCCCTCGCGCGTCGTCGCCCGCACCTTGGAAGCGAACGAAAGGCCCGTCTGCTCGACCACGGGCAACCCGTCCATGTCGGCGCGGATCATCAGTACGGGACCCGGGCCATTTCTCAATATTGCGACAACGCCGGTGCGACCGATTTTTTCGGTGACCTCGAAGCCGAGCGCGCGAATGCGGGCGGCAAGACTTGCCGCAGTCCGAACCTCTTGAAAGCTGAGTTCGGGATTGGCGTGAAGGTCGCGATACAGAGCCATCAGGCCAGGCAGATCTTCCCGGATCTGCGTGGTTATGACCGCCGGCGCAACAGAGGCATGCGCAGGAGCCGTAAGGACGACCAGCGCCGCGAGAAGGGTCGGAGGAAGACGCGTCATTGCGCAGACCACCCGCCGTCGATCGAGATATTGGCGCCGGTAATGTTGGCTGCCGCATCGCTGATCAGAAACATGGCGGTGTCGGCGACCTGCTCGGCGGTGACGAACTGTCGTGTCGGCTGGCCGGCGAGCAGCACCTCGTTCATCACCTGCTCTCGAGTCATGCCGCGCGCCTTCATCGTATCAGGGATCTGGTTTTCGACCAGTGTCGTCCAGACATAGCCGGGTGAGATGCAGTTGGCGGTGACGCCGAATGTCGCAAGTTCCAGCGCGATGGTCTTGGTAAAGCCGGCCAGGCCGTGTTTGGCCGTGACATAGGCGCTCTTATAGGGCGAGGCGACAAGGCTGTGCGCGCTCGCGGTCTGGATGATCCGCCCCCAGCCGCGCTGTTTCATATGGGGCACCGCCAACCTGGTCGTGTGGAAAGCGGCAGTGAGGTTGAGGGCGATGATCAAATCCCACTTGTCGACCGGAAAGTCCTCGACCGGCGCGACATGCTGGACGCCGGCATTGTTGACGAGAATGTCGATTCCGCCGAACGTCGCCGCGGCCTGCGCCATCATCGCCTCTATCTCGATGATGTCGGTGAGGTCATGGGACGAGTAGGATACGCGCGCTCCGCTGGCGCGCTCGAGCGCCTGCCGATCGGCCTCGATTGCCGCCGCATCGCCGAAGCCGTTGATCACGACATTCGCCCCGGCGGTCGCTATCGCCCGCGCATAGGCCAGGCCGATCCCACTGGTCGACCCGGTAATAAGCGCGGTCTTGCCGGCAAGCGTTCGGGTCATGCGATCCTCCTGTTGCAGCGCACAATATAGAGCGGGTGGAACGTTGCGCCATCGTCTGTTGTTGGACGGGCGCAATAATCCTATTCTTGCCCGGAAGGGAAACGCCGATGCGGTTGGACGACCAACGTGAGAGCAGCAATTTCGAGGTCCAGTCGGGCGGCGGCGGCGGGTTCGGCGGTGGCGGCAATATGCTGGGCATGCTCCTTCCGCTGGTCGGGAGCCGCTTTGGCTGCGCCGGCATCGCGGTGTTGCTGCTGATCATGGCAGTCACTGGCGGCCTTGGCGGGGCGCTCAACGGCATATTGGGTGGCGGTTCCGCGCCGACAGTCAGCCAGGATACGAACAGTCAGACGCCGCAGCAGCGCTTGTCACGGCAGGTCCTGGCGTCAACCGAGGATGTATGGGGGCCGCTCTTCGAGCAGGCGGGAAACACCTATCAGCCGACGGTATTGTCATTCTACACCGGTGGCGGTCAGTCGGGCTGCGGCGCGGCTCAATCCGCGATGGGGCCATTCTATTGCCCGACCGACCGGAAGATATACCTCGACACCAGCTTTTATGACGAGCTTGGCCAACGCTATGGCGCGCAGGGCGACTTTGCCCAGGCCTATGTCATCGCGCATGAAGTCGGCCACCATATCCAGAATCTGCTGGGCACGCTGAGCAAGGTCAATGGAAGGCAAAACCAAGCCAGCGAGGCAGAGGGCAATGCGCTTCAGGTCCGGATCGAGCTGCAGGCGGACTGTTTTGCGGGGGTCTGGGGCAAGACAGCGCGTGTACGCGACAAGGAGGGTAGCATACTCCCGCTGCTCGAGCCAGGCGACGTCGAGGAAGGCATGACCGCCGCTCAGGCGATCGGCGACGACACGTTGCAGCGGAACGCCGGCAGGACGCCGATGCCCGACAGCTTCACCCATGGCAGCGGCGCTCAACGGATGAAGTGGCTGCGGCGCGGGTTGGAAACAGGCGATCCCGCCCAGTGCGATACTTTCGCGGGACCGCTATAGGCGCCTAGCCGAAGACGCCGAGCAGCCAGAGGATGATCAGCACGGGAATGGGCAGTGCCATAAGCCACAACCCGATACCTTTCATCTTGGCCTCCAACCCGGAAAACGATTCACTAACGTGACGATCATGTCGATTTTATCCTAAATGTGAAGCACAGTTTTCAAGGACCTCTCAACGTTCGGCACGCGCGCGATGTCCATTGGCCGAAAACCCTTGCCCATCATCGACCGACGCGTAGTCTCATCCGGGCGAGAGGAGCCGTGATGACCCGCCATTCTGATTGGATCACCGTCGACCAGGCGATGATCGACTCTTTCGCCGACGTCACCGACGATCACCAATTTATTCACTGCGACCCCGTCCGTGCCGCCGAAACGCCGTTCGGCGGCACCATCGCGCATGGATTCCTGCTGCTGTCGCTGCTTCCGCATCTGGCGAAGACGATCGATTCGCCGCCGGACATGGAGATGGGCGTGAACTATGGGTTCGACCGCATTCGCTTCCTGAGCCCTGTGCGCTCGGGAACGCGTATTCGCGGCGCCAACGCGCTGGAATCGCGCGAGGAACAGCGGCCGGGCGAATATCTGGATCGTTATGCCGTGACAGTTGAAATCGAGGGGCAGGACAAGCCGGCACTGGCCGCGACGTGGCTGGTCAAGACCTATCACCAATCCGCCAATTAGGAGCCCAGCCCATGCGCGACGCCGTTATCGTATCCACAGCCCGTACCGGCATCGGCCGCGCCTATCGCGGCGCCTTCAATGCCACCCCATCCCCTACCCTGGCCGCCCACGCCATCCGTGCGGCTGTCGAGCGATCCGGGATCGACCCGGCCGAAGTCGATGACTGCATCGTCGGCGCAGCGCTGCAACAGGGGGTACAATATACAATCGGCCGCACCGCAGCGCTGCGCGCCGGCCTGCCTGTCACCGTCGCCGGCATGTCGATCGACCGGCAATGCGCGTCGGGCCTGATGGCCATCGCCACCGCAGCCAAGCAGGTGATCGTCGACCGCATGGACGTGGTCGTCGCCGGGGGTGTCGAATCCATTTCTCTGGTTCAGACCAAGGATATTCGCCTGGGCGTCGATCCCGAGCTGATGGCGATGCACAACAATGTCTATATGCCGATGCTGCAGACAGCCGAGGTTGTGGCTAACCGTTACGGTGTCAGTCGCGAGGCCCAGGACGCCTATTCGCTGCAGTCGCAGCAGCGGACCGCCGCGGCCCAGGCGGCCGGCCGCTTCGATGCAGAGATCGTGCCCGTCGTCGCCACCATGTCGGTCACCGACAAGGCGACCGGCGAGACGTCGATGAAGGAAGTGACGCTGGCCAAGGATGAAGGCAACCGGCCTGAGACCACGGCCGAGGGGCTGGCGGCGCTCCAGCCTGTCATCGGCCCAACCGGCTTCATAACCGCCGGCAACGCCAGCCAGCTGTCGGACGGGGCCTCCGCCTGCGTCGTCATGGAGGCGGGGCTGGCTGCGCAGCGCGGATTGCAACCGCTGGGCCGCTATGTGGGCATGGCCGTCGCGGGTACCGAGCCCGACGAAATGGGTATCGGGCCGGTCTTCGCCGTTCCCAAGCTGCTCCAGCGCTTCGGCTTGAAGACAGAAGACATTGGCCTTTGGGAGTTGAACGAGGCTTTCGCGGTTCAGGTCATATACTGCCGGGACCAGCTGGGCATTCCCAATGACCTGCTGAACGTGGACGGCGGCGCGATTTCAATCGGCCACCCGTACGGCATGTCGGGCGCGCGCATGGTCGGCCATGCGCTGATCGAGGGGAAAAGGCGCGGCGCGAAACATATCGTCACGACGATGTGCATTGGCGGCGGCATGGGTGCGGCAGCGCTGTTCGAAGTGCTATGATCATCTGCCGGGCGACGGGCTCGGGCGGATGAGAATATAACAGCAGGAGGGAAGTCGCGTCATGCAGAGCCGAGTCATATCCTTGGTCCGTCACGCCTGGTTGGCGGCCGTCCTGTCGCTGATGCCCGCCACCGCGAGCGCCCAGCCGGCAAGCGTCGCGCCGATGCCCGGCACGCCCAGTTTCAGCGTCGGAGGGCTCGACCTCGCCAGGATCGGCTATCGCATGGACGAATTTGCAATCTCCGGCAGCGCGACAAGCTACACCGTACCGGAGCCGATTGGTTCGGACGGCGCGTGGAAAGCGAGCCCCGCCGCCAAGGCGCCGTTCAAGAGCCGCTTCGTCGTCCTGCGACCGACCGATCCAAAAACGTTCAACGGCACGGTGCTGGTCGAATGGTTCAATGTCACGGGCGGCCTCGACGCGGCGGTCGACTGGGCGATGGCCCATCGCGAGATGGTCCGCAAAGGCTATGCCTATGTCGGCGTGACCGCGCAGAAGGTCGGAATCGATGGCGGCGGCATGCTGGGGCTTGGCGGAGCCCATCTTAAACAGGCCGATCCGGCCCGCTACGGCAGTCTCAACCATCCCGGCGACGCCTTTTCCTACGACATATTCTCACAGGTCGGCGCGCTGGTGAAGGCGGCGAAGCCGGGCGGCATCCTCGGCCCGCTGACGCCGCGACGCATCGTTGCTCTGGGTGAATCCCAGTCGGCCGCCTATCTCACCACCTATGTCAACGCGGTCGATCCGATCGCCCGCGTCTATGACGGATTCCTCGTTCATTCGCGCTTTGGCAGCGGCTCCTCTCTAGGCGGCGCGGCGATGGGCGGGACCGCCGCAAAGATGCCGGAATTCGCCCAGTTCCGCCGCGACCTGCGCGTACCGGTGCTGACGGTCATTACCGAGACGGACCTGACCGGCGGCGGCCGCGCAGGCTATCTCGGTGCCCGGCGTCCGGACGATGCCCGCCTGAGGGTATGGGAACTGGCCGGCGCCGCCCACGCCGACAGCTATCAGTTCGCCGGGAGCATGATCGACGTCGGGCCGGAAAGCGTGCCCTCGCTGGCCAAGGTGTTCGTGCCGAGCACCGCCACGCCGATGGGTCCGCTGGCGGAACCCGTCAATCCGGGCATGGTGCAGCACTATGTCATGCACGCCGCGATCGCCGCGATCGACGGCTGGCTGCGGAGCGGCAGGGCGCCGGCCAGCGCGCCGCTGCTGGCGGTGGCGGGCAATCCGGCCGACCTCGCCCGCGACACCAACGGCATCGCCAGGGGCGGCGTCCGCACGCCTTGGGTCGATGTTCCGACGATCCGGATCAGCGGCGAGCCCGCCGCCACGCCCGCCGGCGGCGCGGCGAGTCCCGCCGCGTTCATCGGCCGCCTGGCCGGCAAAGGCATCCCCTTCGACAAGGCGACGCTGGCCAGGCTCTATCCGGGCGGCAAGGCCGCGTATCTGCGCAAGTTCACAGCATCGCTCGACGCCGCGATCCGGGCGGGACATGTCCTGGCGGCGGATCGCAAGGAGATACTCGACATCGCGGCGATGAATTACGCGGGCTAGGGGGAGAGGACGGATATGATGGAGCGTTCAAGCCGGGCTGTCCTCAACAGCCTGCTGGCGGCCGCCATGCTGATGAGCGGCCTGCCTTCGAAAGCGGACGTGGGGCAAGCATCGATTTCTCCTCCTCCGGCTGTGGGCAAGCCGGTGCTGGCGATCGGACCTGAGGAACTGTTCCTCAAACATCCCTATATGCAGGACGAACTGTTCGTTTATGGCACGGCGACGTCCTGGCAGAGCGTCGGCGCGCTGAATAGCGACGGCAGGTGGACGGTTACCGCCGGACCTACCGCCCCCTTCAAGACCCGGATCTTCACCTTGCGACCGCGCGATCCGGCCAAGTTCAACGGTATGGTGCTGGTCGAATGGTTCAATGTCAGCGGCGGCATCGATGGAGCGGTCGAACTGCTGGCGGCTCGCCGCGAACTGCTCCGCCAGGGCTATGCCTATGTCGGCGTCTCCGCTCAACGGGTTGGCATCGAAGGACCAGCCGCGGGCAATGCCGGAGGCTATGGCGGCATCGGCCTGAAAAAGAGCAATCCGGAACGATATGAGGCGCTTTCCCATCCCGGAGATGCCTTTTCCTATGATATCTTCTCGCAGATCGGGGCGATGGCGAAATCATCGCTTTTCCTGACATTGCCTGGACCCAAGCGCGTGATCGCCACGGGCCAGTCTCAGTCGGCCGGCTATCTGACGACCTATGTCAATGCGATCGATCCCATCGCGCGCGTGTTTGACGGTTTCCTGATCCATTCGCGCTCGGGCGGGGCGGCCTCGCTGGGCAATGGGGCGAAGATGCCCGATGTGGCCCAGTTCCGGCCCGATCTGAGAGTTCCGGTATTGGCCGTGCTGACGGAGAACGATGTATTGCGCGGCAATGGCGGCTATCATCTGGCGCGACGCCCCGACGATGTGCGCCTGCGCCAGTGGGAGGTGGCCGGTACGGCTCATGCAGACAATTACATGTATGGCGGGTCGCAGGTCGATATCGGCGATGCAAACCGGCTCGCCAAATATTTCGTGCCCACCAGCGATACGCCGCTGGGCAAGACGAAAATTCCAATCAATCCCGGCATGGCGAACCATTATACGCTGATGGCGGCATTCAGCGCCCTGAACAGCTGGCTGCGCACCGGCAAACCGCCGGCCAGCATGGCCATGCTGGATGTGAAGGGAGGCCCATCGCCGCGCTACGCCGTCGATGCCAATGGCCTGACCAAGGGCGGCGTCAGATCGCCCTGGGTCGATGTGCCGACCATCCTGATAAATGGCGAAGCCGACCCGGACACGCCAAGCGCCAGGCTCGCGGGCCGGGGCATTCCGTTCAGCAAGGCGAAGCTGGCGAGCCTCTATCCAGGTGGCAAGGCCGACTATCTTCGCCGATTCACCAAAGCGCTCGACGCCTCGATCAAGGCCGGTCGGATTCTGCCGGCGGATCGCAAGGAAATACTCGACATCGCTGCAATCAACTACGCCGGCTGAAGCGCCGCCTTCAGATCCGGTGAAGCCAGCCCTCCGGGTCCGGCGCGGTGCCGCGCTGGATGCCGACCAGGGCCTGCTTGATGCCGGCAGTGATCGGGCCGCCACCGCCATTGCCGATCATGAAATTGCCTGCACTGCTGCGGATCTCGCCAATCGGTGTGACCACCGCTGCGGTGCCGCAGGCGAAACATTCGCTGAGTTGACCGGACGCTGCATCCGCACGCCATTCATCGATGCTGTATGGCCGTTCGATCACCGGCCGCCCTTCCTTGCGGGCGAGGGTCAGGATGGAATCGCGGGTAACACCGGGCAGGATGGTGCCCAGCGGCGGCGTTACCAGGCTGCCGTCCTGCATGACCATGAAGACGTTCATGCCGCCCAGTTCCTCGACCCACTTATGCTCGGCGGCATCGAGGAAGACGACCTGGTCGCAGCCATGCCGGATCGCTTCGGCCTGCGCGGCGAGGCTGGCCGCATAGTTGCCGCCGCATTTGGCGGCGCCTGTGCCGCCAGGGGCCGCACGGGTATAATCCTCGCTGACCCAGACGGTCACGGCGGGCTTACCGCCCTTGAAATAGGCGCCGACCGGGCAGGCAATGACGCAGAAGATATAGGATGCGGCGGGCCGCACGCCGAGAAAGGCCTCATCGGCGAACATGAAGGGACGGATATACAGGCTGCCCTCGCCACCCGGCATCCAGTCGGCATCGACATCGACCAACGCCTCGATAGCCGCCATGAACAGCTCCTCGGGGATCTGCGGCATCGCCATACGGTCGGCGCTTTCATTGAAGCGGCGGGCATTGGCCTGGGGCCTGAACAGGGCCATGCCCTCGGTTCCATCGGAACCGGGCGCGCGATACGCCTTCATGCCCTCGAAAATCTCCTGGGCATAATGAAGGACGGCGCAGGCCGGGTCGATCTGGAACGGGCGGCGCGGGCCGACTTCGGCATCGTGCCAGCCCTTGTCCGTGGTCCAGCGAATGGTGACCATATGATCGGTGAACACCCGACCAAAGCCTGGATCCTCGAGCAGGGCGGCGCGCTGGTCGGCAGGCACGGCGGCGGGATTTCGATTGATGGTGAAATCCGGAACGCTCATCTGCCTCACTCCTTATATCCTGGCTGGGGCGGCAGGATTCGAACCTGCGAATGGCGGCATCAAAAGCCGCTGCCTTACCACTTGGCGACGCCCCAGCAGAGGCCGACGCGCGCTATATAGCCATGACGGCCACGCGCGACAGCCCCAAATAGATTTTGGGAATCCTCCTTGCCTTGGACCGACCCATGACGCAAGACTAGGTCAGCATGACTGACCAAATTTCTTCCAGGCCAGGCGGCGTGTCGGCATTCCTTGACGAGGATGAGATCAGGCGCGGGATCGAACTCCTCTATTTCGGCTATAGCAATCTTACCCGCGCTATTGACGAGGGGCTAGCGGCGGAGGGTCTGGGCCGGGCGCATCATCGCGCGCTCTATTTCATTTCGCGCCAGCCGGATCTGACGGTCAGCGAACTGCTGCGGCTGCTGGCGATCACCAAGCAGTCACTCGCCCGTGTGATCGGCGATCTGACGGCGCGCGGCTATCTGGAAAGCAGGACGGGAGAAAGCGACCGGCGACAGCGGCTGCTCCGACTGACGTCGTCGGGCGCCGCGCTGGAGGCGGCGCTGTTCCAGAAGCTCCGCGAGAAGGTTGCGGGCGCCTATGGACAGGCGGGCGCCGGATCGGTGGCGGGATTCTGGCAGGTTCTTGAGGGGCTGATTCCGGCAAGCGACCGGGAAATGGTGATTGCGCTGCGGTCGGAATGACCGGCGCGCAACCGTCAGCGCTTTCGCGGGTTGTGGCAGCACAGAACTTCCAAGGGGATTATCATGCTTGCTCGCGCTTCGCTGGCGTTCGTCGCCACCGCCATCGCCTTGTCCGCCTGTTCCGACAAGACCGAGAACGCACTGAACCAGAGCGTCGAGGCGATCGGCAACGATCTGGGGAATGCCGCCGACTCGATCGGCAATACGGTGGACAACGCCGTCAACGACACCGGCAATGCCCTGAGCGGTGCCGGCGACGATATCAGCAATGCGGCATCGAGCGTGGGCAAAAAGACCGGCAAGGCTGTGAATGACGCCGGCAATGAGATGAAGGCTCACTGACCCGAGGGATCAGCCCTTGGCGAGCGCAGCCCCGCGATCGCGGGCAGCGCGGAGGGTGTCGGTGAGAAGGCTGGCCAGACGGTCGCCGGCATCAAGGACATCCAGCCCTTCGCGCGTCATGCCGCCAGGGCTCGCCACCCTGTCGGCAAGGGTAGCAGGCGAAACGTCTGCCGCCGCCGCGAGCGCGGCGGCGCCCTCCACCGTCGCGAGCGCGAGCCGCGCCGCCTGATCTGCCGGGAGGCCGAGGTCGGCGGCCGCGGCACCCAGCGCGTCGATAAACCGGAACAGAAAGGCAGGGCCGCACCCGCTTATCGCGGTGACAAGGTCGAACTGGCCCTCATCGGCAATCCACTCAACGAGACCGAGTGGCGCCATCATGGCCGCCGCCACATCGCGCAGCTTCGCCGGGATATCACCGGCATGAAGGGCGAGCACCCCCTTGCCGAGCGCCACCGGGGTGTTAGGCATGATACGCACGACCATGGCGCCGGGCAGTTCCTGCCCCAGGCGATTGACCGGAACACCGGCAAGCATTGAGATCACCAGCCGCCCCATTGCGAGCGGCGCCAGCTTCGGCGCGGCATCGCCAAGGTTCTGCGGCTTGAAACCCAGGAGGATGGCGCAATTTTCGGGCAGCGTATCGGGCAGTTCGGCGAGCGCGCTGATCCCGGGCGGCAGCGCTCGGGCATAGGGGTCGACGATCGTTACCCGCGCAGGATCCAGGCCGGATTCAAGCCAACGGCCCAGAATGGCGCCGGCCATGGTCCCGCAACCGACGATCAACAGATGCGGCGGAAAAATCATCAGGCCTCTCCGCGTGTCTCGATCAGGCTGGCAGCGATGGCGTCGGCCGGACTCTTGCCGCCCCACAGGACGAACTGGAACACCGGATAGAAGCGCTCACACTCGTCGATGGCGGTTTCGACCATGACCTGCGCCTGATCGAGTGTCATTGAATCGCCCGGCCCCAGCAGGGCGCCATGGCGGAACAACACCATGCCGCTGGACGACCAATATTCGAAATGTCCAAGCCAGAGCTGCTCGTTGATCAGTGCAAGGGTTTCGAACACCGCCGCGCGCTTGTCCTCCGGCACGCGAATATCCGGAAGGGCAAGCAGCTGGAGAACCTGATCGTCCTCGCGCCAGATCGCGCGCAGCTCATATTGCGCCCAGGACCCTTGCGTACTGGCAACAAGCTCATCCTCGCCGACATGCTCGAACGCCCATTCATTCGCCTCGAAAAAGGCGGCGAGCATATCGATCGGCGCGGCTTCCTCGCGCTCGCCCTCAAATTCGTCACTGTCCATCACGGCGAACCCCTTAGCAGCGCTTGGGGCGCGATGACAGTGGGTCAGGCACCGGCGCCCTGGACCGGGTCGACGTCTGGCGTCGGCCCGCCATCCAGCTTGTCCAGCCGCGCCTTCAGCACTTCCACCTCCTCGCGGGCGGCAGCGGCCATCGCCTTCACCGCGTCGAATTCATCGCGGCTGACGAAATCCAGGCCGCCGATCCACTCCTTCGCCCTGGCACGGGCACTGGTTTCGAATTCGCGGCCGGCCCCGGCGACCGTTCCGGCGGCGCCGTTAAGCAGTTTGGCAAGGTCGTCAAGGAGGCGGTTTTCAGTCTGCATGGCCAATATCCTGAATGTGGGAAACTTGGCCTATATCTGGGTGCGCACCGCCGGCACGGCAAGGGTGGAGGCGTTCGGATTGAGCACGTCGATCTGGTGGTTCAACCATGCGGCAAAGCAGAGCCAGCCGAGATATGGCAGCATCAGCAGAGCCGCCGCCACGCGGATGCGCCAGAACAGGACGATTATTAGCACCGTCAAGGCGATCATCGTCAGGATGAGGATGAAGGCGGCGCCAACCTGATGATAGGCGAAAAACAGCGGCGACCAGCAGAGGTTGAGCAAGAGCTGGACGAGAAACAATGCGATGGCCGCCCCCCTCAGCCGCGCTCCACGGGCATGAAGGATGATCGCCAGCGCCAGTGCGATGAGCAGGTAAAGGCTCGCCCATGCGGCGCCGAATACCCAGCCGGGGGGCATGGCGGCCGGCTTTTCGAGCAGGGCGAACCAGGGATTGCCATAACCGCTATTCGCGACTTGCCCTGACAGGAAGCCGATCAGCTCGATACCCGCGACAGTGACCAGCGCCCAGCGCAGAAAAGACATGCGCAGCTGACCGGAAGAGGCAAGTTCGTTCATCTGTCCTCTTCCCCGGCTTCAGTCGAGGCCGGTATCCGCGCTCAACGACGAATCCAGCTTTCGGCTCACGGTTTGCGGGGAAACCGTGCCCTTCGCAACCCGCGAATAGAGGATCGGGATGAGGAAGAGGGTGATGACGGTGGCGATCGAAACGCCGAAGGCGACGACGGTGCCGATGCTGGCGCGCGACGCCGCACCGGCACCCGACATGACGACCAGCGGCAGCGCCCCCATCACCGTGGCGATGGAGGTCATCAGGATCGGTCGCAACCGCCTGGCCGACGCCTGCCGGATAGCCTCTTCAAAGGCCACGCCGCGGTCGCGCAGCTGATTGGCGAATTCGACGATGAGAATGCCGTTCTTGGCCGCCAGGCCAACGAGCATGACGATGCCGATCTGGCTGTAGATGTTGATCGATTTGCCCATGATAAGCAGGCCGAGCACGCCGCCGCCAACGGCCAGAGGCACGGTGGCGACGATCACCGAGGGGTGGACGAAGCTTTCGAACTGCGCCGCGAGCAGCAGGAATACGACCAGGATGGTGAAGGCAAAGACGATCCATACCGAGCTACCGGCTTCCCTGTAGGACTGGCTTTCGCCGCGATAGCCGATGCCGGTAACCTCCGGCTGGGCACGGGCCTGCTCCTCGATGAAGGCAAGCGCGCTGCCGAGAGAGGTGCCCGGGGCCAGGCCGCCGGTCAGCGTGATCGACCGCTGCTTGTTGTAGCGGCCAAGCGCCCGCGCGGTCGAACCCTCTTCCGAGCTGACAAGCTCGGACAGGGGAATGGGAGCGCCGGCACGCGAGCGGACATAGATTTTGGCGAGGTCGCCGACCTGGGTCCGCCCCTCTTCGCCCGCCTGTACGATGACGCGATATTCGCGACCGCGGTCGATATAGGTCGACACCCGCCGCGACCCGAGAAGCGACTGGAGAGTTGAACCAATGGCCTGCACAGAGACCCCAAGATCGCCCGCGCGCTGGGTGTCGATCGTCAGCATCAGCTGCGGCTTGGTTTCCTTATAGTCGCTGTCGAGGTTGACGATGCCCGGATATTCGACGGCGGCCGCGAGGATACGGTCGCGTGCGGCGGTCAGATCTTCATAGGTGGATCCGGCAAGGACGACAGTGATCGGATTGGCCTGGCCGCGGCCCAGTCCGGAGCGGGGCGTAGCGTTGCCGCGTACCCCCGGTTGGGTGCCGAGCATCCGGTTGAGCTCGGCAGCGACCTCGGCCGTCGTCTTCTCGCGCTCCGTCCAGTCCTTGAGGAAGATGGCGATACGGCCTGAACTGAAATCGTCGCCGCCGCCGAAATTTCCCGGCACGCGAGCGAGCGCGGAACGGATCGATTCCTTGCCGACCTCGGGCAGGACCGACTTTTCCATTTTCTGGACGTAACGGTCCATCTGGTAGAATCCGGTCCCTTCCGGCGCATTCATGACGACGTTGATCACACCGGTATCTTCCGCAGGCGCCAGTTCGCTGGTGAGCAGGCGGAAACAGAAGGCGGACGCGACGAGGAAGACGAGCACCAGCAGCATCGGCATGAGCGGCCGCTTCAATGCCCGATCCAGCGCACCGGAATAGCGGGTCTCCAGCGACTTGAAACGATCGTCGACCCAGCCGGCGAACCGGCCACGCCCACCCGCCGAATGCGGCTTCAGCAGCTTGGAACACAGCATCGGTGCCAGGCTGAGGGCAATAAAGCCCGAAAAAGCGACAGCCGCGATCATGGTGATCGCGAGTTCGCGGAACAGCAGCCCGGTCTGGCCGGCGATGAACATCACCGGCACGAAAACCGCGCACACGACTGCGGTGGTGGAGATGATGGCAAAGCCCACCTGGCGGCTGCCGAGGAAGGCGGCGACCAACGGATCCTCCCCTTCCTCGATGCGATGATAGACATTTTCGAGAACGACGATCGCATCGTCGACGACAAGGCCGATCGCCAGGACGAAGGCGAGAAGCGTCAGCAGGTTGAGCGACAGGCCGAGCGCCCACATCGCGGCGCAGGTCGCCAGCAGGCAGATGGGTACCGTGATCGCCGGAATGAACGTGGCGCGGACTGAACCCAGGAACAGGAAGATGACGAACACCACCAGCAGCGCGGCCTCGAGCAGCGTTTCATAGACATTGCCGATCGCCCGATCGATGAACACGGAATCGTCCGATGCGACGTCCATGTGCATGCCCTTGGGCAATGTGGGCCGCAATTCGAGCATCAGGTCGCGGGCGGCCTGGGCCACGGCCAGGGTGTTGGCGCCCGACTGTCGGACGATGCCCAGGCCGACGCCCGGCGAACCGTTGAAGCGGAAGGCGTTATAGGGGTTCTCGCGGCCCTGCTCGACCCTGGCGACATCGCCCAGACGGACCTGATAACCATTGTCGGCCCGTGCAATCACCAGTGCGGCGAACTGCTGCGCGGAGACGAACGGCCGGTTGATCCTGACGGTCAGATTCTGGTTGCGCGATTCCAGTCGTCCCGCGGGCAATTCGACATTCTGGGTGCGGATGGCGGTTTCGACATCGCCAGGCGTCAGATTATAGGCGGCAAGCTTTTCGGGATCGATCCAGACGCGGATCGATGGTCTCGCCTCTCCGCCGATATTGACCTGGGAAACGCCGTCGATCGCGGCAAAGCGATCCTGGATGACGCGGTCGACATAGTCGGTGATCTGCAGCTGGGTCCAATCCGACTTGGTCACGGCGATGAACATGATCGGCTGTGCGTCGGCGTCGACCTTGCGCACCGTCGGCGGCAATATGTCTTCGGGCAGGTTGAAGGCGACAGCCGAGACGCGATCGCGGACATCGTTGGCGGCATCGTCGATATTTCGGCCCGGCGAGAATTCGACATTGACGTTCGACTGGCCGTCGGCAGACGAGGACGTGATCGTCTGCACGCCGGGAATGCCGGACAGGCTGTTTTCGATCACCTCGGTGACACGACTTTCGATGACACTGGCCGAAGCGCCGGTGTAACCCGTCGAAACCGAGACAATCGGAGGGTCGGTATCCGGAAACTCGCGAACGGACAGACTGTAAAAGGCGATGATGCCGACAACGCACAGCAGGATGGCGACAACCATCGCCAGGACCGGCCGACGGACCGAAAGATCGGAAAGCTGCATGGCTTGGCGGGCCTAGCTCTTGGGGCGGCCGCCGGGCCCACCCGGCCCGCCCGGTCCACCCTTGGGCCTGCATTCCTTGGCAGTGGTGCAGATGATCGCGCCATCGGAAAGCTTGACGACACCATCGACGACCACGGCCTGATCCGCCTTGAGCCCGTCGAGTATCTGAATCATGCCATCCTGCCGGGCACCGACCTTGACCTCGACCCTTTCCACCTTCTTATCAGCGGCGGGGATATACACGTATCGCTTGTTGCCCTCACTCACCACGGCGAGCTCGGGCACCGCGGGGCTGGTGACGCTGCTCTGAATCACCCGCACCGTGAGCAGCATGCCCGGTTTCAGGCGCATGTCTCCATTGGGCAGAATAGCGCGGACGCGGCCAGAGCGGCTGACCGGATCGACAACCGGGTCGATAGTATGGACGGTGCCGCGAAAAGGTGTGTCGGGAAATGCGGCCGCGGTCGCCTCAATCGCCTGGCCCGGCCGGATCGCGCCGAGCGCGGATTCGGGAACGGGAAAATCGAGCTTGATCCGGCTGACGTCGCTGACCGTTGCGATTTCGGTACCCTGGCTGACAACGGCGCCCGGCGAAATCATGCGCAACGATACATAGCCGGAGAATGGCGCACGAACGACGCGGTCGCCGATCTGCTCCTGAGCCTGGGCGGCGCTGGCCCGCGCGCTGTTGTACATCGCGGTCTGGCTGTCCAGGCTCGCCTTGGTCGCAAAGCCCCGGTCCTTGAGGGACTGGATGCGCTCAAGCTGCTGCCGCGCGTTCAGTTCGGTCGCACGCGCCGATGCGAGTGCCGCCTGCTCCTGCCCCCGACTGAGCTCCGCAATGACCTGGCCGGCGCGGACGAAGCCGCCGTCGGTGAAATTCAGCCTGGTGATGCGCTCGGTCACCGGCGCCGTCAGCGTCACCTGCTCGTTGCCGAGCGCCGTCCCTACCGCGTCGACGCTGCTCGCGAATATGAACGGCTTCGCGGTACCGACGGTTACCATGGCGGGCGGCCGCTTCCGCGGACCGGCGGCATCTCCGCCGCCGCAGGCCGCCAGAGCCACCAGAATCGTCAGGGAAAGTAGGGATCGGACCATGGCAGACGGCTAAACGCCAGCGCGAAACGATGCAATCGCGGTGCCGGATAAAGTTGTATCAAAATGTATTATCGCGCAGCGGCGATGAGAAATTCGATATTGCCCTCCGGCCCCGTGATCGGGCTGGGAACAATGCCTTCGACGGACCAGCCTGATCCGGCCAGCCATGCCGCCACTTCCGCGCAGACGCGCGCGTGGACCTCTGTGTCCCGCACGACGCCACCCTTGCCCACTTCGCTCCGCCCCGCCTCGAACTGCGGTTTGATCAGCGCGACGAGCCGGGCAGATGGCCCGGCGAAGGACAGCGGCCGATCGAGCACCTTGGCGAGCGAGATGAAACTGGCGTCGCAAACGAACAGATCGATCGGTTCCGGAATGTGCGTCGGCGTCAATATGCGTGCGCTGGTTTGTTCATGGACAATGACCCTGGGATCCTGGCGCAGCTTCCAGGCAAGCTGGTTGGTGCCGCTGTCGATGGCGTAGACCCGCGCCGCACCTCGGCTGAGCAGCACATCCGTGAAGCCGCCGGTCGAACTGCCGACGTCCATCGCGACCGCACCGGTCACATCCCAGCCGAAATGGCTCAGCGCGTGATCCAGCTTGAGCCCACCGCGCGATACCCATGGATGGTCACGGCCGCGCACTTCCAGGGAAGCATCGGCCGCAAGTGGCTGTCCGGCCTTGTCGATCCGCCGCTCTCCGCTGAATACCAGGCCGGCGAGGATCAGCGCCTGGGCGCGGCTGCGGCTTTCGACCAGCCCGCGCTCCACCAGCATCTGATCCGCGCGCTGCTTCGCCATTGCGTTCCCCGACTGTCAAACGTCACAATCTGCGGCTAGCTATACGGACTTATGCCGAGCCCCAAGGAGATATTCGTGCCCCGCAAGATCGCCGTCGTCCTGAGCGCCCTGGCCCTGACCGTGCAGGCCGCGGCCGCGCAGAACGCCCCTGTTCAGGGGCCGGCGGCGACGCCGCCCAGGCTGCTGGTCATGCTGGCCGTGGATCAATTGTCCGCGGACCTGTTCGCGGAATATCGCCAGCATTATACCGGCGGACTGAAAAGACTGGCCGGTGGCGTTGTTTTCCCCAGCGGCTATCAGAGCCACAGCATGACCGAGACCTGCCCAGGTCATTCGACCATCCTCACCGGCGATCGGCCAACCCGTACAGGAATCATCGCCAATGAATGGATCGACTACAGCGCCGCGCGCGAGGACAAGACCATCTATTGCGCGGAGGACGAGAGCGTCCCCGGTAGCACGAGCAGAACTTATACAGTCTCGCCCGTCCATCTGAAGGTGCCGACACTCGGCGACCGGATGAAGGCGGCAAATCCCGCGATGCGGTCGGTGTCGGTAGCCGGCAAGGATCGCGCCGCCGTGATGATGGGTGGCCACAAGCCGGATTCGATCTGGTGGTGGGTGAATGGCAAATTCGTCTCCTACGCCGGCAGGAACGATACGGGTGTCGATGCCGTGAATGCCGGCATCGCCAGGCAGTTGGACGCCGGCCACGCTCCGATGGATGTGCCTGAATTCTGTCGTTCGAAAGACTGGCCCGTAGAACTGGGCAACGGCCGCTCGGTCGGCACTGGCAGGTTCGAGCGCGCAGCCGGCCGGACCATCCAGGCCACGCCGGAAAAGGATGCGGCGACGCTCGCGCTGGCCTCGACCCTGATCGACAGCATGCAGCTGGGCCGTCGCGGCCAGACGGACATCATCGCCATCGGCCTTTCAGCCACCGACCACGTCGGCCATGCCTTTGGGACGGGTGGACTGGAAATGTGCATCCAGCAGGCCGAACTCGACCGGATGTTGGGTGAATTCTTCGCCAGCCTCGACCAGCGCGGTATCGACTATGTCGTCGCGCTGACCGCCGACCATGGCGGCCATGACATTCCCGAGCGCCTGCGGCTCAACGGCGTGCCGAGCGAGACCAGGGTGGATGCGGCACTGATGCCCCGGTCGCTCAATCAGGTACTTGCCCAGTCGACGGGCATCACCAATGCGCTGACCGCGACGTTCGAACCCTTCGGCGACGTCTGGCTCGGGAAGGATCTGACCCCGGCGCAGCGCAAGACGGTTTTTGCCGCTGCGACCGCCCTGTTGCGTGCGCACCCTCAGGTCGCGGCAGCTCATACGCGTGACGAGATTGCCGCCACGCCGCTCCCGGTCGGACCGCCGGACGGTTGGTCGCTCATTCAACAGGCCCGGGCGAGCTTCGATCCGCGCCGTTCCGGCGATATCGTCATTCAGCTGAAGCAAGGCATTACGCCTATCACGACTCTGGTAGGCACTATCGCCACCCATGGTTCGGCCTGGGCCAATGACCGGCGGGTACCAATCCTGTTCTGGCGCAAGGGGATCACGCCTTTCGAGCAGCCAGTCGCGGTGGAAACTGTCGATATCATGCCGTCGCTGGCCCCTTTTGCGGGGATCAGGCTGGCGCCCGGCGACGTCGACGGGCGCTGTCTCGATATCTATGCCGGACCAGCCGACAGCTGCCGCTGATCAGCGGCGTTCATAGCGGGCGATACCGGGGGCGAGGCTGTTGGTGCCGATCGCCAGCCGGTCCCCCGACCAGTCGGCGACGAAAGCCGTCTTGCGGGTCAGGCCGGGGACAAAGCCTGCCTTGTTGCCGGTGATCGAAAGGCCGTGCGAGGCGCGCTCCTTGCCTTCCGGCGCGACGGTGATGAAGGCGGACCAATTGTCCTTGTCGCGACCCTGGACCATCTCATTGTTGGAAATGACCCCGGTGGCGCCATTGGGCAGGTCAATCATGTAATTGGTCAGCCGGCCCCTGCTGTCGTCGAAGCTGTTGTCGCGGATATCGGCGACCGGCGCGCGCGACTTCACATAATGGCCGCCATCGCCCATCTCGAAGCGTGAGCGTGTGACCGTCAGCTTCCCGTAATTGCCGATGTAAATGCTGTGGGCACAGCTGAGATCGCGATCGCAGCGGCCGAGATGCTGGAATGTCGTGCGGTCGATGGTGATCGAACCGCGCGGATCGTCGGCCGTCAGCAGCCCTTCCTCGCTGTTGCGGAACAGGCTTTCGCTGATGACGAGGTCGCCGCGTTCCAACCGGATGCCGGCGCCATTGCCATCGGGAACGCGCAGATTCTGGAAGATCAGCCCCTCGATCGCGGCGCGGCGGCCGCGCAGGACCAACGCCGCCTTCTGTTCGCAGGCCACACCGTCGAAGATCGCGGTGCCGGGCTTGACGGCGCGAAAGGTGACGTCTCCCCCTTCCTGCACCGCGCATTGGCGATATGTGCCGGGGGCAATCATGATCGTGCCCTTGCCGCCGCCAACGGCATTGAGTGCGTCTCTCAACGTGCCGTAGCGCGCGCCCGTCTCTGCGATACTGAACGGTGCTTCGCTATTCTGGGCGCGAGCGGCAAGCCCGGTGGCCAGGATGGCGACGACGGCGATGGCGGCTGTGCGCATTGGGGGACTCGCAATGTTGTTAAGGGATTGGAATCGCTTATCCCTGTTTTCGCCATGTGGAGTCGAGCGCGGTAACCATCATTCCCGCGCGCACGGCGCGCGGGAATGATGCCCCGGCGAAGGCCGGGGCCCAGAACCACAGGCGCTGGGTCGAGCCGCACTCACCCCTCCACCACCGCTTTGCGATGGTCCCCCTCCCCCAGACAAGCTGGGGGAGGATCTATCAGTCCAGATTGGGCCTCAGCCAGCGCTCCGCGGTTGGGAGGTCCACTTCGCGCCGCGCGGCATAATCCTCGACCTGATCCTTGCCGACCCGCGCCACGCCGAAATATTCCGCCTGGGGATGGCCGAAATAAAAGCCGCTGACCGCCGCCGTCGGCAGCATGGCGAAGCTGTCCGTCAGCGTGATGCCGGTCGTGTGAACGGCATCGAGCATGTCGAACAAAATCGGCTTGAGGCTGTGATCCGGGCAAGCGGGATAGCCAGGCGCGGGCCGGATACCGCGATATTGTTCGCGGATCAGCGCCTCGTTGGTCAATTGTTCGCCGGCGGCATAGCCCCATAGCTCGCTGCGGACATGCAGGTGCAGCCGTTCGGCAAACGCCTCGGCCAGCCGGTCGGCCAGCGCTTTCAGCAATATGTCCGAGTAATCGTCATAATGCGCCTTGAAGTCCGCAAGCCGCGACTGGATGCCGTGCCCCGCCGTCACCGCGAAGCCGCCGATCCAGTCGCCATCATGGCTGACGAAATCGGCCAGGCACATATTCGCCCGCCCTTCCCGCTTGGCGATCTGCTGGCGCAGCATCGGCATGCGGACATGTTTTTCATCCTCGACATGGATGATGATATCGTCACCCTCGCGACGGCAGGGCCACAGGGCGGCCACTCCCTTCGCCACCAGCCATTTCTCGTCGATGATGCGGTCGAGCATGCGGTTCGCATCATCGAACAGGCTGCGCGCGCTTTCGCCGACAATATCGTCGTCGAGGATGGCCGGATAGTTGCCGGCCAGTTCCCAGGCGCGAAAGAAGGGAGTCCAGTCGATATAGTCGCGCAGATCCGCAAGATCCCAGTCGGGAAAGGCGTGAACCCCAGGCTGCAGCGGCTTCGCCGGCTTCAGTGCCTCGTCGATGACGAAGGCGTTGGCACGGGCATCCTCCAGGCTGACGAGCGCGCTCTGTCCCTTGCCCGCGCGCGCCTGTCGGACATGCTCATACTCATCCGCCGTCTTCTTGACGAAGGGATCGCGCTGGGTGTCGCTGACCAGGGTCGAGGCGACGCCGACGGCGCGGCTGGCATCGAGGACATGGACGACCGGCCCCGCATAGGCTGGAGAAATACGCAGCGCGGTGTGGACCTTCGATGTCGTCGCGCCGCCGATCAGCAGCGGCATGGTCATGCCTGCACGCTGCATTTCCTCCGCGACCGTCACCATTTCGTCGAGCGACGGCGTGATCAGGCCGGACAGACCGATCATGTCGGCGTCATTCTCGTTCGCGGCCTTCAATATGTCGCTCCAAGCCACCATCACGCCCAGATCGACGATCTCGAAGCCATTGCACTGCAGGACGACGCCGACGATGTTCTTGCCGATGTCATGGACGTCGCCCTTGACCGTGGCCATGATCACCTTGCCCTTGCCCTTGGCGCCTGGTTCCTTGGCGGCCTCGATATAGGGCAGCAGATGGGCGACCGCTTTCTTCATCACGCGGGCCGACTTCACCACCTGGGGCAGGAACATCTTGCCGGAGCCGAACAGGTCGCCGACGACGTTCATGCCGTCCATCAGCGGTCCCTCGATCACCTCGATCGGGCGGGCGATCTTCAGCCGTGCTTCCTCGGTATCCTCGACCACATAGAGGTCGATACCCTTGACCAGTGCATGTTCCAGTCGTTTCTCGACCGCCCAGCCGCGCCATTCCTCCGCGGCCTTTTCCGCCACCGCGTCGGTGCCGCGATAGCGTTCGGCCAGGGTGATCAGCCTCTCGGTCGCTTCCGGTGAGCGATTGAGGATGACGTCCTCACACGCGTCGCGCAGCTCAGGATCGATCGTGTCGTAGACGTCGAGCTGGCCGGCGTTGACGATCGCCATGTCCAGGCCAGCCGGGATGGCGTGATAGAGGAAGATGCTGTGCATCGCCCGGCGGACCGGTTCGTTGCCGCGAAAGGAAAAGCTGAGGTTCGACAGGCCGCCCGAAATATGGACATGCGGACAGCGCGCCTTGATCTCCTTGCAGGCCTCGATGAAATCGACCCCGTAATTATTATGCTCCTCGATCCCGGTCGCAACCGCGAAGATATTCGGATCGAAGATGATATCCTCTGGCGGAAAGCCGATGCCGATCAGCAGCCTATAGGCGCGTTCGCAGATTTCCACCTTGCGCGCCTGGGTGTCGGCCTGACCGACCTCGTCAAAGGCCATGACGACGACGGCGGCGCCATAGGCCATGACCTTGCGGGCGGATTCGAGAAACGCCTCCTCGCCCTCTTTCATGCTGATCGAATTGACGATCGGCTTTCCCGGGACGCATTTCAGCCCGGCCTCGATCACGCTCCATTTGGAGCTGTCGACCATCACCGGCACGCGGGCAATGTCCGGTTCGGCGGCAATGAGCTTGAGATAGGTGGTCATCGCCAGTTCGGCGTCGAGCAGCCCCTCGTCCATATTGACGTCGATGATCTGAGCACCGTTTTCGACCTGGTCGCGTGCGACCTCAATCGCGGCGGCATAATCGCCGGCCATAACCAGCTTTTTGAAGCGGGCCGATCCGGTGACGTTGGTACGCTCGCCGATGTTGACGAAAGACGCGGTGGTTTTCTCGGTCATGTCATTCTCTATTTCGTCATTCCCGCAGACGCCGGAATCCAGGTGATTGGTGCTGGATCCCCGCTTTCGCGGGGATGACGGACAAAATTAGGCAGCGACGTTCATCGGTTCCAGGCCCGCAAGGCGGGTAAAAACGGGAACCCGTGGAATAGCCCGCGGCGGCAGACCCTTTACCGTGTTTGCGATGGCGGCGATATGCGCCGGCGTCGAGCCGCAGCAGCCGCCGAGAATATTGACCTGCCCGGCATCCGCCCATTCGCGCACCAGCGCCGCGGTTTCCTCGGGCAGTTCGTCATAGGCGCCAAGCTCGTTGGGGAGGCCCGCATTGGGATAGACCATGATCAGCGTGTCGGCGATCTCGGCCAGGGTCTTCACATGCGGGCGCAACTGCTGGGCGCCGAAGGAACAGTTGAGGCCGATGGTCAGCGGCCGGGCATGGCGGACGGCATACCAGAACGCCTCGACCGTATGGCCCGACAGGTTGCGCCCCGAAAGATCGGTCAGGGTCATCGACAGCATGATGGGCACGTCGCGGTCCGACGCCGCGCCGGCTTCCGCTGCCGCCATGATGCCGGCCTTGGCATTCAGCGTGTCGAACACGGTTTCGATCAGGATGAAGTCGACGCCGCCGGCGATCAGCGCATCCGCCTGCTCGCGATAGACAGCCTTCAGCGTGTCGAAATCAATCTCGCGATAGCCTGGGTCGTTGACGTCCGGTGAGAGCGACAGCGTCTTGTTGGTCGGCCCGATGGCCCCGGCAACGAAGCGCGGGCGGCCGTCCCTTGCCGCATATTCATCGGCAAGCCTGCGGGCAAGGCCGGCGGAAGCGATGTTGATCTCCTTCACCAGATGTTCGGCACCATAATCGGCCTGGCTGATGCTATTGGCCGAAAAGGTATTGGTCGAGACAATGTCAGACCCAGCATCGAGATAGGCCCGGGTAATATCGCCCAGCACCTCGGGCTTCGACAGGGCGAGGATGTCGTTATTGCCCTTCTGGTCATGCGCAAGGCCGAGCTTGCCCATATAGTCTGCTTCACCGAGCTTCCAGTTCTGGATTTCGGTGCCGAAGGCGCCATCGGTCATCAGGATGCGCTTCGCGGCCTCGGCGAGCAATATGTCGCGGATGCTCATGGTCTTGTCTCCTGGCTCCCGGATCACGTGCCGGACGACGACGTCGACGTCGTCACCTTTGGTCGCATGCCGAGAAGATGGCAGATAGCGTAACTGAGCTCGGCCCGGTTCAACGTGTAGAAATGAAACTGGCGCACGCCGCCTTCATAGAGTTTGCGCGCGAGCTCGGCCGCCAGCGTCGCGGCGACGAGTTGGCGGGCGGCGGGATGATCGTCCAGTCCCTCGAACAGGCGGCCCATCCAGCGCGGAACGTCAGTGCCGCACATGGCCGACATCCGCTGGACGCTGGCATAGTTCATCACCGGCATGATGCCGGGGACGATTTCGGCATCGATGCCGGCTGCGGCGGCGTCGTCACGGAAGCGGAAGAAGGTTTCGGGTTCGAAGAAGAATTGCGTGATCGCGCGGGTCGCCCCGGCGTCGAGCTTGCGCTTCAGATTGTCCAGGTCTGCCCCCTGGTCGGGCGAATCCGGGTGACATTCGGGGTAGGCGGCGACGGAAATCTCGAACGGATGCAAGCGTTTGAGACCGGCAACCAGCGCAGCGGCATTTTCATAGCCGTCGGGATGCGCGGCGAACCGCGCGCCGGCGACCGGCGGATCGCCGCGCAGTGCGACGATGTGACGGACGCCCGCGGCCCAATATTCCTCCGCCACGGCATCGATCTCATCGCGGCTCGCTTCGACGCAGGTCAGATGGGCGGCAGCGGCCAGCGGCGTCTCACGTGCGATCCGCGCGACTGTCGCATGGGTACGCTCGCGCGTCGATCCGCCGGCGCCGTAGGTCACCGAAACGAATCTCGGCGCCAGCGGCGTCAGCGTGCCGACGGCATCCCATAGCGTCTCTTCCATCTTCTCCGTCTTGGGCGGGAAGAATTCGAAGCTGACGTCGATGTCGCCGGCGAGGTCGGCAAAGAGAGGGGCACCGTTCATGACTGGTTCCTGCGAAGCGATTCCATGGGGAGCACCGTCGCCCCGCCCTGCTGCCTGCGGCCGAGCCACAGCTTGACCGTCAGGTCGCCGCCCTCGAGATCGCGCACTGCTTCCAGAGCAATGCCGGCGGCGGCGAACCATTCGCCTATCTGGGCATCGGAGAAGCCCAGGCGCGCATGCTGATCGCGCAGGCGCAGCTCTTCATGCTCATGGGGTGCGAAATCGGCGATGAGCAACCGGCCGCCCATCCCCAGCACGCGTGCCGCTTCCGCGATCACCGCCTCTGGTGCGTCGGCAAAATGCAGCACCTGGTGCAGAATCACTGTGTCGGCATTGCTGTCGGCCAGTGGCAGGGCATAGAAGTCGCCGACGACGAGCGCGTATTTTTCCGCCTCGGCGGGCAGCTTTGCGCGAGCGAGGCGAAGCATGTCGGGGCTGCGGTCGACGGCGACAATTTCGTCCGCCGCCGGACCGAAGAGCTGGACCATCCGGCCCGTGCCGGTTCCGATGTCCAGCAGCCGCCCGATCGGACCGTCGCCGAGCATGTCCCGCATTGCAGATTCAACGGAAGCGTCCGCGACATGGAGCGAGCGGATGGCATCCCATTGGTCCGCATGGACCGAGAAATAATGCGCGGCGGCGCGGGCGCGATCCTCTCTCACCGCCGCAAGACGCGCCAGATCGGCCTTGAGCCACAGGCCCTCACCGTCCTCATCGGAAGACTGCGCAGGCACAACGTCCATGAAGGCGAGGAGCGCAGATATTTGACGTACGCGAGCCAGGCGCAGGAACACCCAACTGCCTTCCTTGCGGCGTTCGGCCAGACCCGCCTCGACCAGAATACGAACATGGCGGGAGACCCGCGGCTGGCTTTGGCCGACGACCTGCGCGATCTCGCCGATCGCAAGCTCCATCGAACGCAATAATGCCAGAATGCGCAGCCGCGTCGGATCGGCAAGGGCGCGGAAAATGTCGAGGTGGGAACTCACGCAAGCGGATATAAAGAATTCTTTATATAAGTCAATTCGGGCCCCTGGCGGTCGCCTTCTCCCGTCGGTTCCGTTCAGCGCCGGGTCAGTTATAGCGGGGAAACGGCTTTGGGATTGCGTTGCGATGCGCAAATCATTAGAACTGGCCTCCGCAGGCTATTAAGGGGGGTCACCTTTCTCCGAGGCTGGCCTGCGTCGGTCTTACTTTGAGAGGGGTTTCCCATGTCCAAGTCCATTGCTCTGTCGCTCGTACTCGCCGCGTCTCTGTCGCTTGCCGCTTGCGGCGCGAAGGAAGAGGCGAACAACACCGTCGCCAATGACGCCGCCGCGAACGCGATGGCCGAGAATGCGATGGCGAACGCGACCAATGCGATGGCGAATGCCACCAATTCGGCCGCGAATGCGACCAACGCGGCCACCAACGCCGCTCATTGATCGGTCAGGACGCAAGTCCGACCAGAGAGAGGGGCTGCCCGGCATCGGGCGGCCCCTTTTTCTTTGGGTCCGCAACAAGGCTCCGTCAGATGACCTTCATCAAATTCGCTGCTGCCCTGGCCCTGCTGCTGCCCCTGAACGCCTGTGGCCCCACAGATGAGGATCCCGGGGTCGGCGGGGTGACCGTGGGTGAAGCCCGGGCGCTGAATGAAGCGGCCGCCATGCTCGACAAGGCGCGTCCGGCCGATGTCGTCGCGCCGTCATCGGCGCCCCTACCGCCGGATCCCGCAAAATGAAAAGGGCCGGCGTTGCCGCCGGCCCTCTCGATTGGTTCCGTCAGTTTTTCGGCACCGCGGTCCGCTTAGCAGCGGCCGTCATTGCGGTCGAGCGAACTGCCGACCAGGGCGCCCGCGCCGGCGCCAAGAATGGTACCGGTCGTGCGTTCGCCTCTGGTGTCGATCGACCGGCCGAGCAGACCGCCCGCAATCGCGCCGACGATGGCGCCCACCGTACCGCCGCTGCGGCAGTCGCGCGTGCGATAGCGGTAATCGCGATTATAGGTCCGCGCGTCATAGCGGCGTCCGTCACGATATTGATAGCCATTCTGGCCGGCATAGGGCTGCTGGTAATAGTCACCGCGGTCATAATGCTGGCGGGCCTGTGCCGGCGCGGCTGCGGCGATCGTGGCAGCGCTCATGGCGAACGCGGCTCCGATATTGACCAGAAGTTTCTTGTTCATGGCGTTGCTCCTTCAATTCCTGCGAAGCGGGTGTTCGCGTGTTGAACCCTGTCTAGGCGAGTCGCCGTGAGGGGACCCTGAACCCCACCGACAGCCACTGTTCAGCTAGAGTCGCCTTTTTCGGTTCAGGAACGCGCGAATGCCGCGCTATAGGCTCGCCCGATGCGGCGCATTTTCATGATCCTGTTCCTGGCCATGCTGCTGCTCCCGGCCCGTCATAGCGACAAACGCCCCCTGCCCGCGGCAGCCAGCCTTTCCGTCCGAGCCCGCCCGGTCGTGCTGGACAGCAATCATCCCGCACGGCGCGACGTCGGCGCCCTCACGCTTCTTGGCGCCTGGGAGCTTACCAGCGATCATGAGATGTTCGGCGGCATATCCTCACTGCACGTTGCCGATGACGGCGGTATCGTCGCCCTGAGCGATAGCGGCCTGATGTTCGGTTTCGACATCGACGGCCGGTCGGGCCGCCGGCCCTTCGCCGCGCCGTTGCCCACGATCGCCGCGGAACGCAACTGGCCGATCTGGAAATGGGATTCGGAATCGCTTCAATATGATCCCCAGAGCGGCGACTATTGGGTCGGGTTCGAACTGATCCAGCGTATCTGCCGCTATGCGCCGGCCTTCGCCCGGCTGGAGAGCTGCGCAAGCCCTGCAGCGTTGAGGGGCTGGCCCGATACCGGCAGCATAGAGGCACTGGCGCGTTTGCCGGAGGGACGCTTCATCGCCATCTCGGAAATGGGCTATGGCCCATTCGGCGGCCACGACGTGCTGCTGTTCGATGGCGATCCTGCCGAGGCGACGACATGGCCGCCGCGACATATGGCTTATATTCCGCCCCAGGGCTTCAAACCGACCGACGCGGCCTGGCTGGGCGGCAACCGATTGCTCGTGCTCAATCGCCGCGTGACCCCCTATGACGGCTTCACGGCGGCGCTTGCATTGGTGGAGATGCCGGCGCTCGGCGAAGGCGCGGTCCTGCGCGCGCGGGAAATTGCCCGCTTCGCCCCGCCTCTCCTGGCCGATAATTTCGAGGCATTGGCGCTGTCACGGGAAAACGGGCGCACGATCGTCTGGATCGCATCGGACGACAATCACATGGTTTTCCAGCGCAGCCTGTTGCTGAAGCTAGCGCTCCCGGCGGAGATCGACCCGCTCACTCCCGGTCTTCACATTCAATACTGAACAAAAAAGCGGCCCGAAACCGGGCCGCTCCATTGTCCTGGGAGATGCGAAGATCAGGCCGCGGCGGAGACCTTTTTGGCAATCTCGCGCTTCAGGCGACGCGCCTTCAGCGACAGTTTCTCTTCGCCGGTCTTGGTCAGCCAATTGTCCAGACCGCCGACATGCTCGACCGACCGCAATCCATGGGTCGATACCCGCAGCGAGACCGAACGCTCCAGCGATTCGGAAATCAGCGTGACGTTCTGCAGATTGGGCAGGAACAGGCGCTTGGTCTTGTTATTGGCGTGGGACACATTGTGACCCACTTGGCGGCCTTTGCCGGTCAGCTCGCAGATGCGCGACATGTCGATAAACCTTGTCTTCGAATGATGACGGAAAGCGGCGCCGATAGCGGTGACCGAGAGATTCGTCAAGCGTCGGGACCAAGCAAGATCGATACGCCAGGGAAACCAAAACGCCCCGCAACCGTTATCGGCATCGAGAAACTTTGAGGAGAGCCGCATGCGCCTGTTCCTTGGCCTGGTCGCAATCCTGGCGATCATCGGGGTCATTGCCATCTACACCGGCTATATCGACGTCAACCAGACGAAGAGCGCCAGCCTGCCGACTGTCGAGGTCAAGGGTGGCCAGCTTCCGGCGTTCAACGCCAGCGTCGCCAAGGTCGAGGTCGGCACCCGCAACGAAACGGTCGAAGTGCCAACGGTGGACATCAAGAAGCCCTAGTGCGCGTTGCGTGAAATGTGAATCACCTAACGCGCTCCATGTTTTTGTTGTCGCATCCATAGTTGCGGAAAACCCTGAGTCGGGTCACGAGCCCCGACATCAGCCCATTTTGCCGCTTGATGCCCTGGAGGTTTCTCGCCCGCCGCATATGGGCTAGGGCAGCTCATGGCCTTTCCGCTGCCCGACCCCATGCGCCGCGCGCTTGTGCTGGCAGAACGGGCCGCAGATGCTGGCGAGGTGCCAATCGGCGCGGTCGTCACGCTGGAGGGCCGGATCGTCGGCGAGGGCGAAAATCGCAACCGCCGCGATCGGGATCCGACGGCCCATGCTGAAATGGTCGCGATCCGCGCCGCCGCCGTCGCGCTGGACGATTTCCGGCTGGCGGCATGCGACTTGTGGGTAACGCTGGAGCCCTGCGCGATGTGCGCCGGCGCGATCGCCCACGCCCGCATCGCCCGCCTCTATTATGGTGCATCCGATCCCAAGGGCGGAGCGGTCGACCATCCTCCCCACATTTTCAATCAGCCCACATGTCTGCACCGACCCGAAATCTATGGCGGGATCGGCGAGGATGAAGCGGCAACGCAGCTAAGGGTTTTCTTTGCCGCCCGCCGATGAATAATCGATCCGCCAGATCCTGTATGGCAGTGCCACCGGCACCTTGAGGGACACCGGCTTCAGCCATGCCGGCACCCTGTCATGCATCAGATCGGCATAGAAACCGCGCGGGGAGCGGGCGTTATAGACCGTCCCTTCGGGAAAGTTGGGGCAGATCATCACATAGGTCGCATGATGCCTCGCCGCGATGGCACGAAACGCGCTGGCTGGTCCGTCGAAACCATGGTGTATCGCCAGGATCGCATCGGCGTTGCGGTGGTAGGGCCCGGCGAGAGCGCTATGATGGGTCGTCGCGACGATACGGGGGCCAAGATCGACCATGGTGAAGATGGTCGCGGGCGGCAACTGGTCGAGCCATGCCAGCGCCGGCTGGGTGCGGCACTTGGCATTGGCGCTGTTGATCGCGCTGCTGCGTTTGACCGGGGGCTTGTGAAACAGCTTGCCGCTCCAGCCATAGGCCGTGAGAACGCCGATCGCGCAGGCCAGGCCCGCCAGTCCCAGCCCACGCGCGCGCCAGCCGCCGAACAGCAGACCATCGATGGCCGCGGCGGCAAGCCAGGCGGCGGCGGGAATTGCCATGAGTTGCGCCGCGGGGCCGGTTCTGATCTGCCAGAAGAGAAGGAGGAAGGCGAAGAGGGTCATCGCTCCCACGGTTCCCCACGCCCATAGCGCCTCACTGTCCCGGCGCAGGCGCCAGCAGGCCACCAGCGCCCCGAACATGCCGACCACGGGCAATGCCACTAACGGCAACCAGAACCCGCGCGACTGGACATAGAGCGGCTTGGCCTCGCGGATATTGGCTAGCCATTTGATCTGAAGCTCCGCGGGCATAGTGCCATAGGCGCCTGTCAGGCATTGGGGCCACAACAGCCAGAAGGTGAGCAGCACCGCCCCCCCCACGATCGCGCCGGCGGTCAGCCGTTGCGGCCAGTTCCTGAGTGGCAGGCTTGCGAGCAGCAGCATGCCCCCCGCCGCCAGAACCAGCACAACCGTCCATACCGGAGATATCGCGTCGCATACCGGCTGGCGGTTGTCGGTACTGGCGAAAATAAGGAAACAAAGCGGCATCGCGCAGCCGAGTGCCGCGGCATAGGGCCGCATCCGGCGTGCCGCCCCTTCCTTGAACACCCAGCGCAACGCGATCGCGGCGCCGCCGGCGGCGATATAGACGATCATCTCCATGCCGATGGCGATGCTGAGCGCGCTGGACACCGCCGCGACGATGCCGCCGCGCACCCAGTCGCGATCCACCAGGCCGGCGAGCATGATCAGGGTCAGAGCGAGTTGCCAACCATGATGGTCGACGCGCATCGGGAAATACATGCCGGCCGCCATGCCGGCGCCCAGTGGCGCAAAGATCGATACCATCCAGGCGATGCTGGGTCTGTTCCCCTGCGGCACAAGTCGCCGGGTGATGAAGGCGAGCGCGAGCATCAGCGGCAAGAGCGGCAAGAGCGGCGCGACGCCAAGCGCCAGCCGATCCGCCCAGAAAGGGCTGGCCACCAAGCGGAAGAGAAGCATCAATCCGGCAAGCGGCAGATCGACCAGGCGGGACCAGTGGATGTTGCCGCCGACGGGTGGGTCGAGCCGGTGCTGGCGCAGATCGAACCAACCCTGGCCCGCCAGCCAGTCGCGCACCTGCGCATAGCGGATGTTGTCGTCGGTGTCGCCCAGCGCCAGCCAGCGCATCGCTTCCCACCGGTCGATGAGCAGATAGACGCAGATGCCGACCCACGCCACGAAGGTCAGCCATTTCCAATGTTCGTCCGCCCAATCGAGCACATGGTTCATCGAACGCGTGGCGTGCGCCCGCGCCTTGCCGAAACGGTTCAACTCGCTAGGGGCGGATTGGGCTTGATCCATCGGCTGCTGGTCTAGAGTCTAGATCGCCACCGTCAAAGCGCAAACGGGGAACCGCGTGAAGTTGACCAGTGCCTGGACCAGCATGTCGCCGGAGCGACGCGGCCTGATCGGCGAGGTGCTGCGCTACCTGATCACCGGCGGCGTCGTGACGCTGTGCCAGGCCGCGATCTATTGGGGGCTGGCGGAACCGCTCGGCATTCATCCCCAGATCGCCAACCTGGCGGGATATGCCGCCGCCGTCCTGCTGGGCTATTTCCTGCATGGAGCGATCACGTTTCGCGGCCGTGACAGGGTGGGGTCCGGCGCCGCGCGCGGCGTCCGCTTCGTCCTGGTGTCCCTGCTCAGTCTTGGCCTGAACGCCCTGTGGGTGTGGCTGACGGTGACCAGAATCGGCGGCCCGACCTGGGCCCCGATCCCATTGATGATATTCGTGACGCCCGTGGCGATCTTTACCCTGAACCGGCATTGGGTGTTCCGGTGATCCTGCCCGACGGGGGGAGGATCAATGCACGAACCGCGCCACCACGTCCCTGTAGCTGCGGCTGACCTTCACCTGGGCGCCCGATTCGAGCACCAGGAAGCATTCGCCGTTGGTGTGCGGCTTCACCTGCCGGACCTGGCTGAGATTGACGATGGTCGAACGGTGAACGCGCTGGAAGTTGCGCGGATCGAGGCGTTTCTCCAGGTCCTTCATCGTTTCGCGCAGGATCAGCGAATTGTCGGCGGTATAGATGCACATATAATCGCCGGCCGCGTCGATGCGCTCGATGGTATCGACATCGACCCGGAATATCTGGCCGCGATCCTTGATGTTGATGAGCTTTTCGAAGCGGTTGGCGGCGGGGGTATCCTCATCCACGTCCAGATCGGTCATCGCCTCGGGCGCGACCTCCGCCAGCACCTCGCGCAGGCGTTCCACATCGGCCACCCCACGCTTTTCGGCCAGGCGCTGACGCACCCGGTCCAGCGTATCGGCCAGCCGCTGTTCGTCGACCGGTTTCATCAGATAATCCACCGCCTGGGCCTCGAACGCGCGCAACGCATGCTCGGAATAGGCAGTGACGAAGACAAACAATGGGGGCTCGATTTCCATCATGCCCTGAACCACCGAAAAACCGTCAAAGCCCGGCATCTGGACATCGAGAAAGACAAGATCGGGCTTATGGGTCTTGATCGCGCGAATGGCCTCACGGCCGTTGGAGCAGGTATCCACGATCTCGACATCCTCATGCGGATCGAGGCGGAGCTGCAACCCTTGGGTGGCGAGCGGTTCGTCGTCCACCAGGATCGTTCTTATTGTCATGCGGCCACTTTCGTTGTTTCGGCGATATTAGGGATTTCGATCGAGACCATGAAGCCCCCGCCCGGTTGCGCGCTCGTCTCGAAACTCTGTTTTTCTCCATAGGCCTGGACCAGCCGGTCCCGAATATTGGCGAGGCCTACGCCGGTCGAGAGGTTCGGTCGAACTGCGGCCGGGTTCAATCCCGGACCGCTGTCGGACACGACGATCCGGACATTTTCACCGGCAGGCTGCGCCGTAACGATGATTTCAGCGCCATCCTCCTGCGGCGTCACCGCATATTTGATCGCGTTTTCGACCAGCGGCTGGAGCAGCAGCGAAGGCAGAAGGACGTTGGCGACGCTGTCGTCGATGGCGAAGGTCGGACGCAGCCGGTCTTCAAAACGCATCTTTTCGATATCGAGATAGAGTTTCAACGTCTCGACCTCCTGCGCCAGCGTGACCTGCGCGGTAGGCTCGTTGATCAGCGTGTAGCGCAGGAAGGACGACAGCCGCGACAACATGGCATTCGCCTTGTCGGTCTGTTTGAGCAGGACCAGAGTCGAGATGGAGTTCAGGGTATTGAACAGGAAATGGGGATTGAGCTGATAGCGCAGCATCGCGAGTTGCGCCGTCGATGCCTGGATTTCGAGCTCTCGCAGCTGATCCGCCTGCTCCTCGATCGTCAGGAAGAAGTTGATCGCGTAATAGAGCGCCGACCAGGCGCCGATCAGTGTGATGGGTATCAGGAAGGAACCCAGGAACAGACTGACGCCTGGCGTGGCGATATTGCGATTGAGGGCGATCACCCAGGCGTCGACGAAAGCACCGAGGCCGGCGCCGATCAACACCACCAGGATTGACACCGTCCACGTCACAAGTGGCCGCTGCGTCAGCAACCAGCGAAAGACCACGGCGATCAGAAGGGTCACCGAAAAGCCCGTCACTGCTGAGATCAGATATGTGACCAGGTCGCTATATGGCAGTTCGTTGGCCAGCCCCGACGCGCCGCGCAGGACGAAGTAGCCCGCCCAGCCCAAGGTCTGAAGCTGCCAGAATGCCCGATTCTTGTCCTCGAAAAACGGTTTCGGGCGGATGGGCGGAACTGCCATGGGTGGAAGTTAGGCGTTCAGACGGATTGGATCAATCCGCCATCACTTCATCCTTCTGCTTCCACAGCAGATCCTGGAGTTGCAGCGCGCGACCGTCATGACTGAGAATGGCGATTGGACGGATCGGCTGGCCGTCGCGCCGGTCGCACAGCAGCGATGACATCGTATGACAATTGGCGTCGTAGGCTTCACCCCATTGGCGCAGAGCGAGCATGACCGGCAACAGCGCCTCCCCTTTCTCGGTGAGGCGATATTCGACCTTTCGCCTGTCCGTTTCCAGGGTGCGGCGGACCAAAATTCCGTTGGCGACCAGTTTGGCCAAGCGATTTGCAAGGATGTTGCGGGCAATGCCCAAGCTGGCCTGAAACTCCTCGAAATGGCGCATGCCATTGAGGGCGCCGCGCAGGATGAGAAACGACCAGCGTTCGCCAATCGCCTCAAGCGCCGACGCTATGCCGCAGCCTTCAAAGGCGGGAAGATCAGCAGGAACTGTCATGACCCTTACATTTACTCCGTTTTTCGCGCGGTTGAAAGCATGGGTATATCTAGTTGCAAATTGCTACTATTCAATATAGATTGCGATTCGCAACTTAAATGGAGATCCCCCATGCTGTTCCGTCCGCTGTCCATCGGCTTTGCGGCCCTATTCGCCCTCACCGGAAACGCCACCGCGGCGGAGGACACCTATTACCGGGTGGCCTTTGCCGCGCCGGTCAACCAGGACAGGTTCGTCGCGCGCGATCTGCTCTGGGCGTGCGGCGGCGATGGCTGCACCGCTGGCCGCAGCAACAGCCGCCCGGCGATCGTCTGCGCCGCTCTTGCCCGATCCGTGGGACACCTGAGCGCTTTCTCCGCCGGCGCCGTTTCGTTCGACACTGCGGCATTGCAAAAGTGCAACGCCGCTGCCTCATAGCCGCTGTCCCGTCACCGATTGCGCATGTGATGCTGTTTTAGGTTGCAACCCGGTGGATTATCCCCACATTTTCATGGGGAATGTTGAGACAGTATGAGCTTGTCGAGCGTGTGAAGCGCTACGCGCCGGACGCCGACGAGGCGGCGATCAACCGTGCCTATGTGTTTTCGGTCGCCAAGCATGGCAGCCAGAAGCGCGCCAGCGGCGATCCCTATTTCAGCCACCCCATCGAGGTGGCCGGAATCCTGACCGATCTTCATGTCGATGAGCAGACGATCGTCACTGCGCTGCTGCACGACACAATCGAGGACACGCTGGTCACCCAGGAGGAGATCGACCAGCTGTTCGGCCCTGAAATCGGCGCGCTTGTCGATGGCGTTACCAAATTGTCGAAGATCGAAGCGCAGTCTGAAAATGAGCGCGCGGCGGAAAATCTCCGCAAATTCCTGCTGGCGATGAGCCACGATATTCGCGTTCTCGTCGTCAAGCTCGCCGACCGGCTGCACAATATGCGTACGCTGCACTTCATCCCCAGCGAAGAAAAACGCCGCCGGATCGCGCGCGAGACGATGGATATATATGCGCCGCTGGCCGAACGCATCGGCATGTACGACGTCATGCGCGAGATGCAGCTCCTCGCCTTCCAGCAGCTGGAACCGGAAGCCGCGGGCAGCGTCATCCGGCGTCTGGACCAGTTGAAGGAAGGCGGCGTCGACAAGGTCGCGCGGATCGCATCCGGCCTGCAACTGCTGATCGGCAATGCCGGCATCACGGCCACAGTATCAGGCCGAGAGAAGCATCCCTATTCGATCTGGAAGAAGATGCAGGAACGCCACATCAGCTTCGAGCAGCTGACCGACGTCATGGCATTCCGCGTGATCACCGACAGCGTCGAGGATTGCTACAGGGTGCTGGGGGTTATCCACGGCCGCTACAAGATGGTTCCCGGCCGCTTCAAGGACTATATCTCGACACCGAAGCGCAATGGCTACCGCTCGGTCCACACAACGGTCATTCACAGCGAAAATGCCCGGATCGAGGTCCAGATCCGCACCGAACAGATGCACCGCGACAGCGAATTCGGAGTCGCCGCGCACTGGGCCTACAAACAGAATGGCAAGGCCCCGGGCAAGGACCGCAAGCAGGCCGGCTGGATTCGTGATCTTGTCGAGATTCTCGACCAGAGCCACGACGCCGACGAACTGCTCGAAAACACGCGGCTCGCGATGTACCAGGATCGCATCTTCGCCTTTACCCCCAAGGGCGAGTTGCACCAGCTGCCGAAGGGATCGACCCCGGTCGATTTCGCCTATGAGGTGCATACCAGCCTGGGCAACCAGACCGTCGGCGCCAAGGTCAATGGCCGCGTCGTGCCGCTTCGCACCCAACTCGAAAATGGCGATCAGGTAGAGATACTGAAATCCGGGGGTCAGGAGCCGCAGCCAGGCTGGCTGACCTTTGTCGTTACCGGCAAGGCCCGCGCCGCCATCCGCCGCTATATCCGCCACAAGCAGCGCGACGAGACCGTGGCGCTGGGCCAGAAGCTGTTCGAAGAGATCGTCGGCCGCCTGCCCGTGGAGATCGGCGACAAGGCCATCGCGGGGGCGCTGAAGCGGCTGAAGCTGGAGGACAGGGCCGCGCTCATGATCGCCATCGCCACCCACCGCGTGACCGACGGCGCGGTGATGGAGGCGCTGATACCCGGATCGACCAGCGGCGCAGAGGCGGAGGTGCATCCGCGCCAGCATGAGGCGGTGTCGATCCGCGGCCTGACGCCTGGAATCGCCTACAAGCTGGGCGATTGCTGCCATCCCGTGCCGGGCGACCGTATCGTCGGCATCCGGCGCACGGGCGAACCGATCGAGGTCCACACCATCGACTGCATCGGCCTGGAGAGCGGTCAGGATGCCGACTGGGTCGACCTGGCCTGGGATTCCGGATCGCAAGGCGGCACCGCGCGGTTGCAGGTGGTGGTCAAGAACCAGCCCGGCGCGCTCGCGTCGGTCACCAATATCTTCGGCGCGGCCAAGGCGAACATCCTGAACCTGCAACTGGTCAATCGCGAAGGTCCGTTCCACACCGATATCATCGACTTGGAGGTCAATGACGCGGCGCATGTGGCGCGGATCATATCGGCGCTACGGTCGCTGGAAACGGTAGCGCAGGCGGACAGGGTATGACGGGCTCGCACCAGCTGCCCTGACTTCGAGCGCTAAGGCAAGGCCGCGCCTTACCCCTTCGCCAACATATCCATAATCTGCCGGACCGAGGCGAGGTCATAGCCTGCCGCTGCGGCCTTTTCTTCCAGTCGGTCGCAATCCTCACCGGCCCTCGCCTGGGCCAGCGCCCAAAGCAACGTGCTGCGCGTGCCGGAGCGGCAATAGGCGAGCAGCTTGCCGTCCTTCGCCGCGTCCAATGCCTTAGCCATTCCGTCCAGCTGCCATGGCGCGAAACCGCCATGGGTCACCGGAACCGCTATATAGCCGATGCCCGCCGCCTTGGCCGCCGCCTCTATCTCGGCGCCGTTGACCTGACCGGGCTCCTCGTCATCCGGGCGATTGTTGACGATCATGGTCACGCCCAGCGCCTTTGCCTCCTCGACCTCGGCGATGCCGATCTGCGGAGAGACGTAAAGGGTATCGGTAAGCTGGCGGAACATGGTTGGGCCTTTCGAGAGGATTGCGGGATGCCCCGAGGCGACGTTCAACGCAAGACCGTTCCCGGGGGAAGGCCGGGGTCCAGGGCGCTCTCTTCGCGGTTGCGCTATTGGGCCCCGGCCTTCGCCGGAGAACTAGGCATATTCCCGCACGACGTTCAGAAACGCCTGGCCATAGGCCTCCAGCTTGCGTTCGCCGATTCCGTTGATATTGCCCATTGCCGACAGCGTTTGCGGCTTCACAGTGGCAATTTCCCGCAATGTCGCGTCGTGGAAGATGACATAGGGCGGCAGGCCCGCCTCTTGCGCCAGTTCGCGGCGCAGGTTCCGCAGCGCATCGAACAGCGGATCACCGACGGGATTTGCACTCCCGCCGCGCCGCCCTTTCCGCTCCGCCCGCGCGCGCTTGGGCGGCAGGACGAGGCTGACCCTCTCCTCACCGCGCAGAATGGGCCGGGCGTTGGGGCCCAGCATCAGGCCACCATGCTCGGTTGTCGCCAGGGCATCACGGACCAGCAGCGCCCGCGATACGGGTTTCAGCAACGTTGCCTCCTCGCCCTCGACGATGCCGAATACGCTCAGCCGGTCATGACCGCGCGCCGTCGCCTTTTCATTCGGCTGCCCGATCAGCACGGCCTCGACATGACCGGCGCCGAAGCTCTGGCCGGTGCGATAGACTGCCGAGAGATATTTTTGGGCGGTCTGGGTGGCGTCGATACTGGCCGGCGGTTCCAGGCAATTGTCGCAATTGCCGCAAAAGGCTGGGGGGTCTTCGCCGAAATGGCGCAACAGCACGGCGCGGCGGCAGCCGCCGGTTTCGACGAGCGCCCCCAGTGCGGTGATGCGGGTCCGCTCGCCCGGCTGCCGGGTCGCCTCGACTTCGAAGATGCGCTGGCGGGCACGGGCGAAATCGTCGGCACCCCAGAACAGATGCGCCTCGGCCGGGTCGCCGTCGCGGCCGGCGCGGCCGGATTCCTGATAATAGCCCTCGATCGATTTGGGCAGCCCCACATGGGCGACGAAACGGATGTCGGGCTTGTCGATGCCCATGCCGAAGGCGACGGTGGCGGCCATCACCATTTCCTCGCTGACCTGGAACGCGGCCTGCACCCGCGCCCGTTCTTCCGCCGGCAGGCCGGCATGATAGGCGCCGGTGGGGCGGCCGGTCGCGGCCAGCTGGGCGGCCAGCTTCTCGGTCGCGGCACGGGTCTGGGCATAGACGATACCGGGACCGGGGATGCGGGCGATCAGGTCGGCGAGTTGCCGCGCGGGATTGTCGCGCGGTCGCACGGAGTAACGGATATTGGGCCGGTCGAAACCGGCGACGATCAGCCCGTCGCGCGGAATGCCGAGCTGGACCAGTATGTCGTCACGGGTATGGGCGTCGGCGGTGGCGGTCAGCGCCAGGCGCGGAACATGATCGAACGTATCGAGCAACGGTCGCAACAACCGATAATCGGGGCGAAAATCATGGCCCCATTCGGACACGCAATGCGCCTCATCGACTGCAAAAAGGGCGACGCGGCCGCGCTCCAGAAGCCGGACGAACCCTTCGCCAGATGCCCGTTCCGGCGCAACATAGAGAAGGTCCAGATCGCCGGCGATGAAACGATCCTGGGTCTCGCGCCAGTCGGCATCGACACTGGTCAGACTGGCCGCACGAATGCCGGCCGCGCGCGCGGCACGCAATTGGTCGTGCATCAACGCGATGAGCGGCGAAATAACGACAGTCGTTCCGTCGAGCGCCACGGCGGGAAGCTGATAGCAGAGCGATTTGCCCGCCCCGGTCGGCATGACCGCCAGCGTCCGCTGCCCGGCCATCACCCGGTCGATCACCTGCCGCTGAACACCGCGAAATTCGTGGAAGCCGAAAGTACTGGCGAGGAGATCGAGAAGCGGGGGAGTCATCGCGCCGCGTGATAGCCAGCCCGATCGCATCGCGCCACCGCTTCCGTGCGTCGCGGCGCCGCCTATCGAATGCTCACGCGGAGACGCGGAGCAGGCGGCGCCTGGGAAAGCACTTCCCTTTCCCCCCCAGCATCTCCGCGTCTCCGCGTCTCCACGTGATAAAATGCGCAGAGCCGCAGAAACGCTGTATCAAAGGCTAGCCCCTCTGTGCTCTTTGCGGCTCTGCGCGAAAAAATTGAAGCGCCCGCGCCCGGAGGGCTTCGCGCTTGGCTTCCCCGCCCTCCCCCGCTATCGAGCCCCCGCACCATCAAGCGGGGAATGACATGACAAGCGATCGACCGTTGCGGCTGGCCATTGCCGGGCTTGGCACCGTCGGTGGCGGCGTCATTCGCCTGTTGGAGACCAACAAGGCGCTGATCGCACGGCGCGCCGGCCGGCCGATCGTCGTTACCGCCATTTCCGCGCGCGACCGCAACAAGGATCGCGGCGTCGACCTGTCGGCCTATGAGTGGGTCGACGATATGGGCACGCTCGCCGGCCGCGACGATGTGGATGTGATCGTCGAGCTGATCGGCGGCGCGGACGGCCCCGCCCTCACCCTCGCACGTCAGTGCCTTGCGGCCGGCAAGCCGTTCGTCACCGCGAACAAGGCGATGATCGCACACCATGGCATGGACCTGGCCCATGCCGCGGAAAAGGCCGACGTCGCGCTTAAATATGAGGCGGCCGTCGCCGGCGGCATTCCCGTGATCAAGGGCCTGCGCGAGGGCGCGGCCGCGAACGAGATCGGCCGGGTCTACGGCATCCTTAACGGCACCTGCAATTATATCCTGACGACGATGGAGAAGGAGGGCAGCGCCTTCGCGGACGTCCTGCGCGACGCGCAGGAACTGGGCTATGCCGAATCCGATCCCAGTTTCGACATCGACGGCGTCGATGCCGCGCACAAACTTTCCATTCTGGCTAGCCTCGCCTTCGGTACGGCGCTGGATTTCGGCGCCGTGTCGATCACCGGTATCCGCGATGTCCTGGCCGCAGACATCGCCGAGGCGGGCGCATTGGGCTTTCGCATCCGCCTCGTCGGCATGGCCGAGAATGGCCCGGAAGGCCTGTTCCAGCGCGTCCATCCGATGCTCGTGCCGACCAGCCACCCCCTCGCCCACACCGACGGGGCGCTGAACGCGGTGGTGGCGGAGGGCAATTTCGTCGGCCAACTGTTCTTCCAGGGCCGCGGCGCCGGCGACGGACCGACCGCGTCGGCGGTGGTCGCCGACCTCATCGATATCGCCCGGGACGAATATGGCCATGCGCTGGCGATGGCGTCGGCCATGCTCGAAAACCAGCCCAAGGCGGATGCAGGCACCCGCACCGGCCGCACCTATCTGCGCTTCACCGTCCAGGATCGCCCCGGCGTTCTGGCGGAGATTGCCGCCGCCACCCGCGATGCCGGCGTGTCGATCGAAAGCATGATCCAGCGTGGCGCCGGGAATGACGGCGGCGTTCTGGTCGCGATCGTCACCCACGCCGGGCAGGAGCGTTGCGTTGCCCAGACGCTGGAGCGCCTGGCGGGGTCGGACAGCATGCTCGCCGCGCCGATGGTGATGCACATCCTCGACTAAGCGTTGGCTCAGGGCGCGATATTGCGGAAGCGGCGGGGAACCGGCGGCTCCTCCGGCGCCCAGTCGGGATCAAACAGCTTATGGATGATCTTGACCGCGGAGCTTGCAGCGGCAAGCGCGTCGAGCCCGCCATTGCATGTCTGACCCTGGACGACCCCGCAGCTCCCCTGCTTGACGGGGCGGGTGGCGGCGCGGGGCACTTCCCCACGGACGATGTGCGTGCCTTCCGGTTCGGCATTCAATTCGGGCAGCGGCAGCCGCTGGCGGTCCCTTTGGCTACGCTGGCCGCAGACGATGATCTCGGCCGTGGGCTCCACCGGACAGGGTTTGTTGACGAACGTCTTCGTCTTGTAGCTGCTCATGACCTCGGCGACGCGATCGACCTGGGGCGACGCGGCCTGTATCTGTGCGCCGGCGGGCGTCGCCAGGCCAATCGCCAACAATGTTCCTCTTACCCGCATAGATTGCTCCGCCCGTAAGGACGCGAAACATGACCACGATATATGGCGGCAAAATGGCGATCCGGTACGCACCTGCCTCGACAATGTAACGGGCCCGGCCTATCGCGCGGCCAGCGATTCAATAATCTCTGGGGATGTTGCGGCATGGTGAAAGCAAGTTCGGTCCTGGACCGGGTTCTCGTCCTGGAGATGGTGCGCGTGACCGAGGCCGCAGCGATCGCGGCGTCCAGACTGGTCGGCCGCGGCGACGAGAAGGCGGCCGATGCGGCCGCTGTCGAGGCGATGCGCGCGGCATTCAACGACCTCTACATGGACGGCACCGTCGTCATCGGCGAGGGCGAGCGCGATGAGGCGCCGATGCTCTATATCGGCGAGAAGGTCGGCAACGCGATCGGCACCGGCCCGCGCATCGACATCGCGCTCGACCCGCTGGAAGGCACCACGATCACCGCCAAGGCCGGCCCCAACGCACTCGCGGTCCTTGCGATCAGCGAGGAAGGCTGCCTGCTGAACGCGCCCGACGTCTATATGGAAAAGCTGGCGGTCGGCCCCGGCTATCCCGCCGACATCATCGACATGAACAAGTCGGTGCGCGAGAATGTCGAGGCGGTCGCCAATGCCAAGGGCGTGCGCCCCGATGAGATCATCGTTTGCGTCCTCGACCGTCCGCGCCACGAAAAGCTGATCGCGGAACTGCGCGCGATCGGTTGCGGCATCATGCTGATCCCCGATGGCGACGTTGCCGGGGTGATCGCGACCACCAATCCCGACACCGGAATCGACATCTACATGGGGTCCGGCGGAGCGCCGGAGGGCGTGCTGGCTTGCGCGGCGCTGCGCTGCGTCGGCGGTCAGTTCAAGGGCAAGCTATTGTTCCGCAACGAGGATGAGCGCGCCCGCGCCCGTAAATGGGGCATCGCCAATCTCGATCAGATCTATGACCTCACTGATCTGGCCAAGGGCGACTGCATCTTCGCCGCGACCGGCGTCACCGATGGTTCGCTGCTCGAAGGCGTCCGCCGCAAAGGCGCGCGGATGACGACCGAGAGCGTGGTGATGCGCGCGTCGACGGGCACGGTGCGCTGGGTGAAGGGCGATCACCGGATCGGGTGACGGATAGTGCGCTTCTGATAATATCTGCTCTTGAACGCGTTGTTGCTGACCGACGGAATATGAAACAGGAGGCCCCCATGATGATCCGCACAGCAGTTCCAGCGCTTGCGACGCTCCTGGTTGCATCGCCGCTATTCGCTCAAGCGCCGCGCCCGCCGGCCACGCCAGCGCCGGCTGGAGACCCTGCCCTGGCGGCAATCAGCGGCCCATTGCTGCGGGTCAGCAATATGGAACGGTCGCTGAAATTCTACACCGAGGGGCTGGGGCTCGTGGTCGTGCGGCAAGGCAGCCCGATGGTGCTTGCAGGTGCCGGCAAGGGTCCGCCCCCCATCATCATGCTGCAACAGTCGCCCGCGTCGGCGCCGCCGTTCAAGCCGAACAGCGATGGCCTGATCCGCTTCTATATGTCCGCGCCCGATACCAACGCGTTGTTCGTCCGGCTGAAAGAGCGGGGCTATGCGCCGTATAGAAGCGCGAATGAGCCATCCGGAATCATCTTCGTCAATGATCCGGACGGTTATATCTATGAGTTCACGCAGTCGCCCGGCACCGCCGCACCCACGGCGCGGGGTCGGTAGCAGGCCCGGTCAATGACCGGGCAATACCTGTTCTGCTTCTCCCCAGCCCCTCAGTTCCTTTGACGATGCGCGCTCAAGCAGCGTGTCCGCATCCCTGACCGTGAAGACTCCCGCGCCCTTCACCTTTTCGATTTCCTCCCAGGTCACCGGCACCGCGACCGGCGCGTTTTCGCGGGCGCGGACCGCGTAGGGCAGGATCGCGGTCGATCCGCGCTGATTTCGGAGCCAGTCGATAAAGATGCGACCGGTGCGCTTTGCCTTTGACATGGTCGCGACATAGCGGTCGGGGTCCTGCGCGGCGATCGCCTGGGTGAAGCGCTTGGCGAAGTCGGTGACCTTCGGCCAATCGGCGCTGGCATCCAGTGGGGCGATGACATGAATGCCCTTGCCGCCTGACAGCATCGGAAAGGTCACGAGGCCGAGGTCGGCCAGCACCTGACGCAAATGTTGCGCAGCACGGACGATGTCCGCCCAGCCAAGGCCGATATCGGGGTCGAGATCGAAGACCAGGCGATCGGGATATTCCACCCGGTCGGCGCGACTGCCCCAGCCGTGAAACTCGATCGTCCCCATCTGGACGCAGGCGATCAGACCGTCGGTGTCCTCGACATAGATATAATCCTCCGCCCCGCCGTCCTTTTCGCGGATCGGCACCTTCTTGACATGGTCGCCGAAACTGCCCGCATCATGTTTCTGGAAAAAGCATTTCTTGGCCCGCCCCTGCGGACAACGGACCAGGCTGATCGGCCGGTTGGCCACCCAGGGCAGCATCGCGGTACCCATTTTCTCATAATAGTCGGCAAGCTCACCCTTGGTGACCTTGGCCTCCGGGAAGATCAGCCGGTCGCGATTGCTGACATGAACGTCGCTGTGATGGGGTTCGGGCACGGGCTCGGCCTCCTCTATGCTGACGTCCTCGGCCTTCTTGTCCTCGCGCAGGCCAAGGAAACTGGCGTGACGCACGACATTGTCGGCGGTAAATTCCGCAAACGCGATTTCGGCGACGAGATGCGGCCTGACCCAGCGGGCGCCGCGTCCTTCCGGCCGGGGGACGACGACCGCGGCCTTGTCGGCGGCCAGCTTTCCGAGTTTGTTCTGCAGGTCCTCGACATTGCCTGCGTTGAAACCGGTACCGGTCTTGCCGGCATAGGTCAGCTTGCCGTCGACCTTGTGGGCGAGCAGCAGGTTGCGGATGGAGCGGCCGCTGGCGCTGCTCGGCGTCCAGCCGATGACGACGAACTCCTGCCGCCTTGTGCATTTGACCTTAAGCCACGCATGGCTGCGCCGACCGCTATAGGCCGCGTCCGCGCGCTTGGAGATGATGCCTTCCTGTCCGGCGCCGCACATGGCGGTGAACAGCTGCTCGCCGGCGCCGACGATATGGTCGGCGAATTTGATATGCGCGCCGCCCGGCCCCACCAGCGCCGCCAGACGGGCCTTGCGTTCGATATTCGGCAGGCGGGCGAGGTCCTTGCCCTCCTGTTCCAGCAGGTCGAAGGCGAACAGGACGAGCTGGCCCCTGACCTCGCCCTTCAGCACCTTTTGCAGGGTGGAGAAGTCGGGATTGCCATCAGCATCGAGAGCGACAATCTCGCCATCGATCAGGGCAGGCGGCAGGCCAAGACTCGCGGCCTCATCGGCGATCGCCTGGAACCGTTCGGTCCAGTCGAGGCCGGACCGGGTGTATACCTTCACTTTGTCGCCGGCGACGGCCAGCAGGCAGCGATAGCCGTCATATTTGATCTCGTGGATCCAGCCGCTGCCCGCAGGCACGGCGTCGACGAGGGTGGCAAGCTGCGGCGGACGGAAGGCGGGGAGCTTGCCGGCAGGCGCTTTCGTCTTTTGCGGCCGTGCGGGGGATATTTTTTCGGCCACGGCCATCGCCGCGTCAAAGGCTTTGCCTTTTTTGCCGTTCAGGCTGACCGGCGGCGCCTCGGACGCGATCTCCGCCATCGTCCGGCCGGTCTTGATGCTGGTCAGTTCCCGCGCGGTCAGATCGTCGGAGCCACCGACATGGTCGTCTTCAATCTTCCTAAGCAGCCAGTTGTCGCGTTTTTCTCCCGGCCGGCGCTTCAGGCGGATCAGCAGCCATTCGCCCTTCATCCGCTCGCCCTCCAGGACGAAGTGGAGGTGGCCCTTTTCCAGATCTCTGGCGCTTTTGCCCGGCACCGGACGCCATGCGCCGACGTCCCACAGCATCACCGTGCCGCCGCCATATTCGCCCTTGGGTATGGTGCCCTCGAACGTGGCATAGGACATCGGGTGGTCCTCGGTCTGGACCGCCAGGCGCTTGTCTTCTGGATTGGGGCTGGGGCCGCGGGTCACCGCCCAGCTCTTCATCACCCCGTCCACCTCTATCCGAAAATCATAATGCAGGCGGGTAGCGTCGTGCTTCTGGACAATGAACAGGTCGCCCTTGCCCTTCTCGACCTTGCCGGCGGGTTCGCGGGTCCGCTTGAAGTCGCGCTTTCGGTTATATTCGGCAAGGGAGGCCATTGCGCGACCCTAAATCCGTTCGCACTGAGCTTGTCGAAGTGCTGTCCTTTTCCTCAGAAAGGGCAGGGCTTCGACAAGCTCAGCCCGAACGGATACAAAAGGGATCCGCCGATCAGGCACGCTTGCGCGCCGGTGCCTTTTTCGGCGCCGCTTTCTTCGGTGCTGCCTCCGTCTTGCCGCCCCCGACCGATTTCTTGAGCGCCGCCATCAGGTCGATGACGTTGCTGCCGCGTGCGGCACCGCCATCCTCGACATCCTCCAATATCTTCTCGCCGCCCTTGGCCTTGCGCTTCTTTTCGATGAGGCGCTTCAGGCCATCGACATAGCGGTCGTGAAACGCATTGGGCTGAAACGGCGCGGTCTTCTTTTCGATCAGCGTCTCGGCGAGGTCGAGCAGTTCGGGATCGGGTTTGCCTTCCTCGATGTCGCGGAAATAGCTGGTCGCGCGATTGACCTCATCGGCGTAGCGCAAAGTCTCCAGCACCATGCCGCGCCCGCATGGCTTCAGCGAGACGATATATTCGCGGCCGCGCAGTGCCAGCTGGCCCAGGCCGACCTTCTTCGTCCGGCGCAGCGCCTCGCGCAGGACGATGAACGCCTCCTCCGCCAGATCGTCGGCGGGCACGACATAATAGGGTCGCTCATAATAGAGGACGTCGATCTCGCTGATGTCGACGAATTGGGTCAGCTCCAGCGTCTTCTTGCTCTCCAGCTTGACCGCCTCGATCTCGTCGGGTTCGAGCAGGACATATTTGCCCTTCTCCACCTCATAGCCCTTGACGATCTCGTCGAGGTCGACCGGACCGATGCCGGGCACGACCTTTTCATATTTGACCCTTTTGCCCGACGGTTCATGGATCTGGTGAAAGGCGATCTGGGCGCCGGTCTTGGTCGCGGTGTAGATTTCCACCGGTATGGAGACCAGGGCCAACCTGATCTGCCCCTGCCAATATGCACGTGCGGCCATGAGAGTCTCCCTATTCGAGAGTCCTCAATGCGTGGCTGGTGAAGGGAGTTCCTGCCATCGGATGCCGGGGAAAATGGATCTCGGATCAAGTCCGGGATGACGGCCTGTCCGGGGCGTCACTTCTTTAAACGGTATCCGCTTCTGAGCATCCAGCCGATCACCATCGAGCAGACCAGCAGCATGGCCGCGATGAAGGCGAGGCTGGCGAGGATGCCCACGTCCCCCTGGCCGAAGAAGGTCCAGCGAAAGCCGCTGACCAGATAGACGATGGGGTTGAACAGGGTGATTGTCCGCCATGGTTCGGGCAGCATGTCGATGGAATAGAAGGCACCGCCGAGGAAGGTCATCGGCATGATCACCAGCAGCGGGATGATCTGCAGCTGTTCGAAACTCTGCGCCCAGATGCCGAGGATGAAGCCGAACAGGCAGAAGCTGATCGCGATCACCGCCATGAAGGCGATCATCGCGACCGGATTGGCCACCTGGACATCGACGAACAGGTTGGCGGTGGCGAGGATGATCAGCCCGACCAGCATCGCCTTCGTCGCCGCCGCACCGACATAGCCGATCACCGTTTCCAGCGGTGAGACCGGCGCCGACAGCAGCTCGTATATGGTGCCGGTGAATTTCGGCATGTAGATGCCGAAGCTGCCGTTGAAGATGCTTTCGGTGAACATCGACATCATGATCAGCCCGGGCACGATGAAAGAGCCATAGGGGATGCCATCGATCTGGGTCATGCGCGACCCGATCGCCCCGCCGAACACGACGAAATAGAGCGAGGTGGTGATGACCGGCACGAGCAGGCCGGTCAGCAGGGTGCGCGCGAAGCGGTGCAGTTCGAACTTGTAGATGGCGGCGATGGCGGTGACGTTCATGCTGCCACCCCCTCCTGATGGACCAGGCTGACGAAAATATCCTCCAGGCTGCTCTTCTGGGTATCGAGATCCTTGTAGGCGATGTTCATCTCGTCCAGCCGGCGCAGCAGCGAAGCGACGCCGGTGCGTTCGGCATGGGTATCGAAGAGATATTCGATGGCGTTGCCGTTTTCCTTGAGCGTCAGGTCCCACTGCTCCAGCCCGGCCGGCAGCTGCGCCAGCGGTTCCGCCAGATGAAGGGTCAGTGTCTTCTTACCCATCTTGCGCATCAGCGCGGTCTTTTCCTCGACCAGGATGATCTCACCTTTATTGATCACCCCCACCCGGTCGGCCATTTCCTGGGCCTCCTCGATATAGTGGGTGGTGAGGATGATGGTGACGCCGGTGTCGCGCAATTCGCGCACCAGGACCCACATGTCGCGGCGCAGCTCGACATCGACACCGGCGGTCGGTTCGTCAAGGAACAGCACGCGCGGCTCATGGCTCAGCGCCTTGGCGATCATCACCCGGCGCTTCATGCCGCCCGACAATTCCATGATCTTGCTGTTGCGCTTGTCCCACAGCGAGAGCGACCGCAGTATCTTTTCGACATGGGCGTCGTCGCGGCGCTTGCCGAACAGGCCGCGGCTGAAGCGGACGGTGTCGATCACCCGTTCGAACGCGTCGGTGAAAAGCTCCTGCGGGACCAGGCCGATCGCGCTGCGGGATCTGCGGTATTCGCGCCCGATATCGTGGCCGGCCACGGTGACCGTTCCCCCGGTAGGATTGACGTTGCCGCATATGATCGAAATCAACGTCGTCTTGCCGGCACCATTGGGACCGAGCAGCGCGAAAATCTCGCCCTCCTCAATGTCCAGATCGACGCTCTTGAGCGCCGCATGGCCGGAAGCATAGATTTTGCTGAGACCGCTGATGCGGATGATGGACGGCATGCCTCTCAGTAGGCACCCGACGCGAGGGCGGCAAGGCGATTCCCTCGCCCGCCAATTCCGACTATGACCGCGCGATGAGCGGCGCCCCCATCAACATCGGACCATCGATCCTGGGTCAGCCCTGGCACTGGCGCGGCGTGGAAGGACGCGGTGCCTCCGACGCCGATTTCCGGCCTGACGACCTCGTCACCCAGCTGCTGATGGCGCGTGGCTGCCCGCGCGACGATGTCGAGCGCCACCGATCGCCGACCATCCGCAACTTCATGCCCGACCCCTCCTGCTTCAAGGATATGGACGCGGCGGCGGAGCGGCTGGCCGACGCCGTGACGGCCGGCGAAAGGGTAACAATCTTTGGCGACTATGACGTCGATGGCGCGACCAGCGCGGCGTTGCTGATCCGGCTGCTGCGGGACCTGGGTCTGACGCCGGAGGCCTATATCCCGGATCGGCTGATGGAGGGCTATGGTCCGTCGGGCGAGGCGCTGGTCAGGATCGCCGACGGCGGCGCGTCGCTGATCGTCACTGTCGATTGCGGCGCCCAGGCATTCGAGGCGCTGGAGATGGCCGCGGCAGCCGGCGTCGACGTCATCGTCGTCGATCATCATCAATGCGCATCCGCCCTTCCCCGCGCCTTTGCCCTGGTCAATCCCAACCGGCTGGACGAGAGCGACGAGGGCGCGGCACATGGCCATCTGGCCGCGGTCGGTGTTGCCTTCCTGCTTGGCGGCGCTCTGGTCAGGACATTGCGCGCGCGCGGCTGGTTCGCGGACAGGGCGGAACCCCGCCTGCTCGACCTGCTCGACCTTGTCGCGCTCGGCACCGTCGCCGATGTCGCCCAGCTGCGCGGCCTCAACCGGGCCTTCGTCGCCCAGGGGGTGAAGGTGATGGCGGCCGGGCGCAATATCGGCCTCAACGCCTTGGTGGCCGTCAGCCGGCTCAACCGCGCCCCCCTCACCCATGACCTGGGTTTCGCGCTCGGCCCCCGGATCAATGCCGGCGGGCGCGTCGGCAAATCGGACTTGGGGGTGCGCCTGCTGACCAGCGAGGACCCGGCCGAAGTCGCGGAGATCGCCGCCGAACTCGATCGGCTCAACACCGAGCGGCGCGAGATCGAGGCTGGCGTCCAGGCCGAGGCGGAGGCGCTGTGCGTCGGTCAGCACAACCGGGCTGTCGCGCTGGTCGCGGGCGCCGGCTGGCACCCGGGCGTCATCGGCATCGTCGCCGGGCGGCTGAAGGAAAAACTCAATCGGCCGGCGATCGTTATTGCCCTGGACGCCGATGGCGTCGGCAAGGGATCGGGCCGTTCGGTCAGCGGCGTCGACCTGGGCGCGGCAGTGCTGGCGGCCAAGGATATGGGCCTGCTGGTCGCCGGCGGCGGCCATGCCATGGCGGCAGGGCTGACGGTGGCGGCGGACAAGGTCGACGCGCTTGCCGAATTCCTAGACCAGCGCCTGGCCGCGGATGTCGCCCGTGCCAGCGAAGGCCGCAGCCTGCTCATCGACGCCCTGGTCTCGCCGCGCGGCGTCTGCCCGGAATTCGTCGCCGCGCTGGACCAGGGCGGGCCCTATGGCACCGGCTGGCCGGCACCGCGCGTCGCGGCCGGGCCGGTACGGATCATCCGGGTGGACATTGTCGGCAACGGCCATGTCCGCGCGGTCGTGGCGGGCGACGATGGCCGGACGATCAAGACCATCGCCTTTCGCGCCGCCGACTCCGCGCTCGGCCAGGCGCTGCTGGGCGCACCACCCGGACGGCGGCTGTGGATCGCCGGCCGCGCCAAGATAGACGATTGGGGTTCGCGCCCTGCAGCGGAAATGCATCTGGAGGATGCAGCCTGGGCCGATTGAACCGGCGGCACGCGCCCTAAAAAAGGGTGGCGATTTTCAGAAGTGAAATTCAACCCCATGCATGGGCGAATTACGCAGCTATCACGCGAGAGGCTTGACGCGCCGCCGCCCCTTCCCCTAAGCGCGGGCCTGCCCAGACGGCCCCTTCGTCTAGCGGTTAGGACGCGGCCCTTTCACGGCTGAAACACGGGTTCGATTCCCGTAGGGGTCACCAAATCATTGCTTTGATCAGGTTGTATGGCGAAATTCGCCGGGGCCAATCACATTTTGGTGGATACGTTGTTGAACGTGCCCTTCAGCTTGGTGCCGACACCCGTCATCGCGGTGATCGCGGCAACGGCGATAAGGGCGGCGATCAGCCCATATTCTATGGCGGTCGCACCTCGCTCGTTCCGGAACTGGCGCTTCAGCAGTCTGCTCATCTTGGTCTCCTTGTTGGGTCCATAATGGACCTGTCGGGTTGAAGACGGGTTAACTAACGATATAGAAGTTCCGGTTTTTTGCAGGAGCGCGCGACTTCGATGACCGCCCGGTCCATCGGTGAGCGTAGCGCGCATGCAGCGAGGCGTATCGCGTTCAGGCCGCCGAAGCGCGCTTCGTCCGTTTCTCATCCTTGCGGGCGCACGCAGTTTCGACCCGGTTGCGCCCCAGCGCCTTGGCGCGCAGCAGGGCGGCGTCGGCGGCGCGCACCAGTTGATCGGTCGTGCATTGCGCGGGCGCCGTCGCCGCGCCGATGGACGCGGTGATCGGCCCCAGTTCGGCGCCGGCATGGCTGACGCGCAGTTGAGCGATACGGGCCAGGATTTCCTGGGCCCGCGCCCCTGCCTCGGCGACGTCGAGGCCCGGGAAGAGCAGCATGAATTCCTCGCCACCATAGCGGAACGCGAATTCAGGCTGGCGGGTCAGGCCTTTGAGCAGCAGGCCCACCTCGCGCAGCACCGCGTCGCCGGCATCGTGGCCGAAACTGTCGTTGAAGCGCTTGAAGAAATCGACATCGACCATCAGGCAGCTGATCGGCCGCCCGCTGCGCGCCGCGTCGGCAAGTTCGGTATCGAGGATCGCATCGAGATGGCGGCGATTGGCGAGGCCGGTCAGCGGATCGGCCAGCGCCATGGCGCGCAGCGCGTCGCGCAGGCGCAGATTGGCGAGCGCCAGGCTGATATTTTCGGCCAGCATCTCCAGAAAGACGGCAGGCGTCCGCAGCACGACGGTCACCACGGCGAGCGGCTCGAAATAGAGCAGGCCGAGCGTTTCGCGGTGGGCGATCAGCGGCAGGCACAGCGTGTCCGGCAAGGCGCCCGGCGCGGCGTCAAGATGATCGCAGGGCACATCGACATGACCCCCGGTCGGGCGGTGTGGCAGGCCGCGCCGCAGCGCCCAGCAGGCGATCGGCGGAAATTCCGCGCGGCTGTGGCGCGGGTCCAGCCAGCTGCATGCTTCAACCACCGCGCCGCGCTTATCGTCGAGCAGATAGAGACGACCGGCGAGATCGGGCACCACTTCCGGCACGAACCGTGCAATCACCGCCTGAAGATCGGACAGGGTGTCGCAACCCTGCATGCGCTGGGTCATGCGGGACAGCAGGTCGCGCATCGTCCGGTCGGCATCGCGCTCCGCCTCCAGCCGTTGCCGTTCAATGCCATTCTCGCGGAAGATCCTGATCGCCTGGGCCATGTCGCCAATCTCGTCGATCTGCGGAATATCGGGCGGTTCGGCGGCATAGTCCTGCGCCGCCAGGCGGGTGATGACGTCGCTCAGCTTGACCACGGGGCGCAGCACCCGCCGTTTGAAGATGAAGTAGAGGACACCCAGGAACATCAGGCCGGTGATCACCAGCGCGATTTCCGACAGCGACTTCCAGATGCGCGCCAGCCGGGTGGCCGCGGCAAGCTCCGCCTCGATGCGGCGATCGAGCTGGGCCTGAAACTCCCCGACCAGCGATTCGACCTGGTCGAGTTCGCGTTCATATTCCGCGCCGAAAAGGATCTGGCGGGCACGCGTTGCGTCGCCACGCTCATAGGCCGCGAGTGCCTCTGCCTGCTCATCGCGCAGCGCCGCTTCCCAGCCTATCGCCTTTTTGAGCGTCGCCAGTTCCTGGGCGCTGGCGCCCGCCGTACCGATATGGCGGATGCGGTCGTCCACCGCGCGCAGGTCGGCCGCGGCGCGACGATAGACGATCAGGTAGGTGGGATCGCCGGTGTTGAGATATTGCCGCGCGCGATCGGTCAAGGCGTAGATGTCGGCCCCCAGGCGCGACGTCACCTGATCCAGTTGATGGCGCTGCTCGACCGCATAGCGCTCGCGCTCCAGAGCACCCGACGCCAGCAGCATGGTCGCGCCCGACACAAGGGCAAGGGCGACGGTGGTGCCATAGGCCCAGTTGGTGATGGTGGCCAAACGCATGATCAGGGGGTTACACCCCGATAGCGCACCAAAAGGTTAAGGCCGCGCCGATATGGCGCGGCCTTAACCCTATGGGATTGCTGGCTGGATCAGGCTTCGGCCGGTTTCGCCTCGCCATGAGCGGTCGGTTTGGCGGCAGCGCGCGGCAGCAGCAGGAACATCAGGCTGCCCAGGAGCGTGGCGACGCCAGTGACGATCAGGAACAGATCGTACCGCAGCGGGTCCGCATCGGTATGCGTTGCCAGCATGATGCTGAGTATCACCGCCCCCGATGCCGTCGACAGGCTGATCGCGCAGGTGACCAGGCCCATGACGCTGCCATAGATCTGGACGCCGAAGGTGCGAGCGACGAGCACGCCGATCAGGTCACCCTCTGCTCCATATGCCAGGCCGATGAAGATCATCGCCAACATGGCGACGGCATAGGTCGGCGGCGCCCAGGCCATGAGAAACAGGCCGACGCACGGCAGACCCATGCCGACCATGGCGACGATCTGTCCCGGCAGCCGATCTATGGCAAAGCCACAGGTGAAGCGGCCGATGACCGTCGCCAGGCTATAGGCTGAGATGATGGCGCCCGCCTGCAGCGCGGTGACGCCATTGCTGATGATGAGCGCGGCGACCTGGGTCTGCAGCAGCGTCTGATAGAGGTTGCACAGCAGCATGGCGATCGCCAGGATCCAGAAGGCGTTGGTGCGGAAAATGGCGCCATAATCAGCCCAGCCGCGCTTGCGCGCGGAGACCTGGGCAATGCCCTGTGCCTGATGATCGGCGATTCGCGCCGACACTTCCGCCTTGCGCGACGGCAGCAGCCACAGGGCGATCGCGCCGCACAGCGCGCCGACGATGCCGACAGCGAGATAGCCGTTACGCCAGCCGGCGCTTTCCACATAGGGGGACAGGAACCAGCCGGCGAACACGCCGGCCACGGCGGGCGCCGACGCGGCCATCGCCAGCGCTATGCCGCGCGCGCGTTCGAAATTGGCGACGACGACGCGGCTGAAAACCGTTGCCGTCGTGGTCACCGCGAGGCACGCCTGGATGAAGAAGATGATGTAATATTGGGTGATATCGCCGCCCATCCGGCTGAGCGCGACCATGCACAAGGGCTGGACGACCACGCCGATCGCGGCGGTGCGGCGCACGCCCCAGAGGTCGGCAAGGCGACCGGCGATGGGAATGAACAGGGACATGAAGATCGACAGAATGCCGACCTTGGCAAAGTCGGCCTGGGACCATTCCAGTTCCGCGGTGAAACGCGGCGCCATGATGCTGGTGACGACGCCGGTGACCGAGAGGCCCGTTCCGAGTCCCAGAAAGGCACCGAGCAGCGGACGCCAGCCCGTGCGAAATTCGCTCCAATATCCCACGGCAAATCCCCCTCGCCCCTATCGATGGCGGTTCGACTTGCGCCGTCCGCATCCTGCCGCCACGAAGCCGCCCTTTGGCGCCGCTGTCAATGATCGCGACAGGTTTCGGCGCGAATAAGTGGGCAAAATACAGCGGTAGATCTTCGCTGTTACTGGCGGGACCCCCGCGCGAACAGGCGGCTGGCAAGACCGGTGATACCGGGATCATCCAGACGGACAGGCGCATGATCGGGCGCCTGCATGGGACGCATCGTCCGGAAATCGAAGCGAACGACGCGGCTGGCGAACAGCCAGCGGCCATCCTCGCGGCGATAGCGGTCGACATAGCGCACCCCGCCCAGATCCTCGACAAAACCGCCCTTGCCGTCGGGGATGATGTGCCAGGCGATGGCGTAGACCTCACCCTCTCCAACGTCGCCGTCGACGGAGACCAGATGATTGCAGACATAGTGGCCGCTGGTGTGGACATGCGGCAGCGAACGCTGCAGGAAATCGACATAGTCGCCGGCACTGCCGTTGAAGTGCCGGTCATGGTCGTCGGTCGCATCGGCGGCATAAAGGCTGCGCAGCAGGTCGAAATCCTGGCGGTCCACCCCACGGGAATAGAGCAGCACCAGTTCGCGGATCGCCTCCTTGTCGAGCAGGATGGCAAGCGGATCGGCGGACATCGGGCTCTCCTTCACACTATCTGAACGCTGCGACCCTAGGGCGGTTCGCTCCCGAAAGGGAGCCTTCATTTGACGGCACACCTCAGGAAAGACTAGCAATCCGACATGGCTTCAGACCGTTTCCACGCGATCCACACGCACGGCATCATCCGCGTCGGGGCGGCCACACCCGCGGCCAGCGTCGGCGACGTCGGCGCCAATGTCGACGCGGTGATCGCCCAGGCACGCGAAGCGGCACAGCGTCATGTCGATCTGGTCGTGTTTCCCGAGCTGTGCATCACATCTTACGCGATCGACGACCTGCATCTGCAGGATGCCATGCTCGATGCGGTGGAAGCCGGACTGACACGCCTGGCCGACGCGACGCGCGATCTGGCGCCCGTTCTGCTGGTGGGCGCGGCTTTGCGCCGGACCGGGCGGCTATATAACTGCGCGGTGGTACTGGCCCGCGGCGAGATACTGGGGGTCGTCCCCAAGACCTTCCTGCCCAATTACGGCGAATATTATGAGAAGCGCTGGTTCGCGTCCGGCGCCGGGCTGACCGGGCAGAGCATCGATATCGGCGGCCGGACAGTGCCGTTCGGCGCCGACCTGATCTTCGCCGCGCGCGACCTGCCCGACTTTATCTTTCATGCCGAGATTTGCGAGGATTATTGGGCGGCCATCCCCCCTTCATCGCTCGGCGCGCTGGCCGGGGCGCTGATCCTGTGCAACCTGTCGGCGTCCAACATCGTCATCGGCAAGGCGCGCCGGCGGGCGATGCTGTGCGCGGCGCAATCAGCCCGGGCCAACGCCGCCTATGTCTTCTCCGCCGCCGGGCCGGGCGAGAGCACCACCGACCTCGCCTGGGACGGCCAGGGACTGATCCACGAACTGGGCGAGCTTCTCGCCGAATCCAGCCGCTTCAGCCATGAGCCCGAACTGATCATCGCCGATATCGACGCTCAGCGACTGCGGCTGGAGCGGATGCGCAACGCCACCTTCAACGACGCCGCCGTCGCCGCCGGCCATCCGGAAACCCGCTTCCGCCGCATCGGATTCGACCATCGCCCGGATTTCCGCGACGTCGGACTGGAGCGCAAGCTGCGCCGTTTCCCCTTCGTGCCCAACGATCCCGACCGGCTGGACGCCGACTGCTATGAGGCGTTCAATATCCAGGTCGAGGGCCTTGCCAAGCGGTTCCAGGCCACCGGCGGCACGAAGATGGTCATCGGCGTGTCGGGCGGGCTCGATTCCACCCACGCGCTGATCGTCGCGGCCAAGGTGTGCGACCGCCTCGGCCTGCCGCGCGACACGATATTGGGCTATACATTGCCCGGTTTCGCCACCAGCGAGGGCACGAAGGCCAATGCCTGGGCGCTGATGCAGGCGCTGGGGGTCAAGGGCGAGGAAATCGACATTCGCCCGGCCGCGCGCCAGATGCTCGCCGACATGGACCACCCCTTCGCCTCGGGCGAGCCGGTCTACGACATCACCTTCGAAAATGTGCAGGCGGGCCTCAGGACCGATTATCTCTTCCGCCTTGCCAACCATCATGGCGGCTTCGTCGTCGGCACTGGCGACCTGTCGGAACTGGCCCTGGGCTGGTGCACCTATGGCGTCGGCGACCAGATGAGCCACTATGCCGCCAATGCCGGCGTGCCCAAGACGCTGATCCAGTATCTGATCCGCTGGGCCGTGGCGGACGAACAGTTCGATGCCGAGACCGACCGGATCCTGACCGCGATCCTGGACACCGAGATCTCGCCGGAGCTGGTCCCCGCCGACGCAAGCGGCGCGATGCAGAGTACCGAGGGCAAGATCGGGCCCTATGCACTGCATGATTTCTTCCTCCACCACATTGCGCGCCTGAGCCTGAAGCCGTCGAAGGTCGCTTTCCTCGCCTGGCATGCATGGCGCGATGCAGGCGCAGGCGCCTGGCCCGCGGGTGTGCCGGCGGACAAGCGCCAGGCCTATGATCTGCCGGAGATTGTCCAGTGGCTGGAGGCGTTCCTGTGGCGCTTCTTCCAGACCAGCCAGTACAAGCGCTCGGCCATACCCAACGGCCCAAAGGTTTCCGCCGGCGGGGCGCTCAGCCCGCGCGGCGACTGGCGGGCGCCGTCCGACGGCACGGCGAAGCTGTGGGTCGAGGAACTGCGCGCGAATGTTTCGGGTGCGGCGCAGGATTGATGCTGGAAAGGTGGAGCGGGTAGCGGGGATCGAACCTGCATCACAATCTTGGAAGGCAGGGGTTTTTCCAGCTTTCCTGCGGCCGTATAAGCAAAGCAGGGTAAATTCCGTTACCTTTCGTTTCAATCGGTTGCCAGATGGTCGCAAAACGATCCAGCCTCGGGGAGGTTGGATATGTCAGCCCTATCGACTTCGAGCGCGAGGCTGTCGTAACATTGAGGAGCTGCTCTCGTTGTCCGCTTAGCCGGCGACAGCGCACATTGAGCATCGGCCGCAATGCCGAATTGCAAGGATTGTTCGATGAAAAACTTGGTCGCCGCCGCCGCCGCTTTCGCCGTCGCCGGCTGCGCTACAGCGAGTGCACCTCCGAGGCTGGTAATATCGCCGGGTTGGCAATATGTCTCAATGGGCAGTTCCTTTGCAGCAGGGGCTGGCATTGGTCCGATACAGCCTGGCACGCCCCAGCGCTGTGGTCGCACCACCAACAATTATGCTTCGTTGCTGGCGCAACGTCTGCACCTGCAACTTGTAGATGTGGGATGCGGCGGCGCTATGACAGCACATGTCCTTGGCGCCTGGAATGAGTTGCCCGCCCAAATAGAGGCGGTGACGTCCGAGACGCGTCTAGTGACGATTACGATAGGCGGAAATGATATTGGTTATGTTGGAGGCCTTACCGCTGGCGGTTGCCGCGCTGGCGCTGCGCCCCGACCAGGGGGATGCCCTCCCAAAACTATCCCCACAGAGGATGACTACCGCAAGCTGGAATCCGCATTGCTGAATATCGCGCATCAGGTTTCCACTCGAGCTCCAAAAGCCAAACTGGTGTTCGTGCAATATGTCACATTAGTTCCGACCACGCTCTGCCCCGCGACTGCCTTGCCAATCGACGAAGCCGACACAAGCCGTACTGTAGGTGTTCGACTGGCGGAGATTACCGCTCGTGTAGCGCGGGCAAGCGGAGCAGCAGTTCTGCCCATGGATCAACTCTCGCGGACGCATCACCCTTGTTCGACCGAGCCATGGAGCAACGGCCTCGGTGCTGGTTTCGACATGAGAAAAGGCAATCCGTGGCACCCCAATGCCGCTGGCCATGAAGCAATTGCCCAAGCCTTGGCAGACCTGATTAGCCCCTGAAACCGGGCGGATAGCTCAAAAGGTGGCGGAGCCCGGGCGGCAAAAAGCCGTGATACCTGTATCGACCCCGCGGAGGCCGAATTGCGCTCGACGAACGGATGCGAGCAAAACGAACTTGCGGGAAGAGGTTGAAAAGCGTGGAGCGGGTAGCGGGGATCGAACCCGCATCACAAGCTTGGAAGGCTAGTGCTCTACCATTGAGCTATACCCGCGCGCAACGGCCGCTTGCCACAAAGCAGCTGCGCCGGTCAACGCACTTGGCGCTGGCGCACGGACAGAAACTTGCCCGCTGGCCAAGCCGGGCCTACATTCACGCGCATGGCCCAGCATCACCACCACCATGAGCCGACCGGCGCGAGTCTGGCCGATGCCGCGCAGGCGACGCTGGAGGCACGCGGCGAGCAGTGGACCGACATGCGGGCAGCGATTTTCCGCGCGCTGGCCGATCATGACAAGCCGGCGTCGGCCTATGATATTGCCGACGAGGTATCGCGGGCACGCGGCAAGCGGGTCGCGCCCAACAGCGTCTATCGCATCCTGGACCTGTTCGTGGGATCGAACCTGGCGCTCAGGGTCGAAAGCGCCAACGCGTATATCGCCAACGCCCATCCCGGCTGCCTGCACGACTGCATATTCCTGGTCTGCCGCAGCTGCGGCGAGGCAACCCATGTCGACAATGACAAGGTGTCGCACGACGTGCGCGGCGTCGCGGCGCATGAAGGCTTTCAGACCGAACGGCCGGTCATAGAAGTGCTGGGCACCTGCGCCAAATGCGCCTAGGGCATTCAGCGCATACCGGCCTGCAAAGCGCGATTTGAACTGAATGTCGATATGCCCTACGGACCGTCACGGTTTTTTCACATTATCTCCATGCCCCCGGGCCGATATTCTGAGATACTAGCACCCGATGGCCGAATCCCCCGCAACCCCGCTTCTGGACAGGGTCAACTGGCCCGCCGATATCCGCGTGCTCAAACCCGAGCAGTTGGGACAACTGGCCGAGGAATTACGGGCCGAGACGATTTCAGCGGTAGGGACCACCGGCGGTCATCTGGGTTCGGGCCTGGGCGTGGTCGAGCTGACCGTCGCCATCCACTATGTCTTCGATACGCCGCGCGACCGGCTGGTGTGGGACGTCGGCCACCAATGCTATCCGCACAAGATCCTGACCGGCCGCCGCGAACGCATCCGCACCCTGCGCCAGGGAGGCGGCCTGTCCGGCTTCACCAAACGGTCCGAAAGCGATTATGACCCGTTCGGCGCGGCGCACAGTTCGACATCGATCAGCGCCGCCCTGGGCTTCGCCGTTGCCAACAAACTGTCCGACCGTCCCGGCAAGGGCATCGCCGTCATCGGCGACGGCGCGATGTCGGCGGGCATGGCCTATGAGGCGATGAACAATGCGCGCGCCGCCGGCAACCGGCTGGTCGTCATCCTCAACGACAATGACATGTCGATCGCGCCGCCGGTCGGCGGGCTTTCCGCCTATCTTGCCCGCATCGTTTCATCGCGCGAATTCCTGTCGCTGCGCGATCTGGCCCGGCGCCTCGCCCGCAAACTGCCTGGCCCGCTGCACAAGGCGGCGCGCAAGACGGACGAGTTCGCGCGCGGCATGGCCATGGGCGGCACCCTGTTCGAGGAACTGGGATTCTATTATGTCGGCCCGGTCGACGGCCATAATCTGGACCAGTTGATCCCGATTCTGGAAAATGTCCGCGACGCCGACGAAGGGCCGATCCTGGTCCATGTCGTCACCCAGAAGGGCAAGGGCTACGCACCGGCGGAAAATGCCGCCGACAAATATCATGGCGTCCAGAAATTCGACGTCGTCACCGGCGCCCAGGCAAAGGCGCCGCCGGGGCCGCCGCAATATCAGAATGTCTTCGGACAGGCGCTGGTCGAAGAGGCAAAGCGCGATCCGACCATCTGCGCGATCACCGCGGCGATGCCCTCGGGCACGGGCCTCGACAAATTCGCGGCCGCTCATCCCGAACGCTTCTTCGACGTCGGCATCGCCGAGCAACATGCGGTGACCTTTGCCGCCGGGCTGGCGGCGGAGGGGATGCGGCCCTTCTGCGCGATTTATTCGACCTTCCTGCAGCGCGCTTATGACCAGGTCGTCCATGACGTCGCGATCCAGAATCTGCCGGTGCGTTTCGCGCTGGACCGCGCCGGGCTGGTCGGGGCCGATGGCGCCACCCATGCCGGCAGCTTCGACATCACCTACCTCGCCACCCTGCCCAACTTCGTCGTCATGGCCGCGGCGGACGAGGCGGAGCTGGTCCATATGGTCCACACCTGCGCCCTCCATGACAGCGGGCCGATCGCGGTGCGCTATCCACGCGGCGGCGGCACCGGCATCGCCCTGCCGGAAACGCCGGAGCGGCTGGAAATCGGCAAGGGCCGCATGGTCCGCGAAGGGCGCCAGGTCGCGATATTGTCGCTCGGCACCCGGCTGGCCGAGGCGCTGAAGGCAGCCGACGCGCTGGAGGCAAAGGGGCTTTCGACCAGTGTCGCCGACCTGCGCTTCGCCAAGCCGCTAGACGAGGCGCTGATCCGCAAGCTGCTGACCAGCCACGATGTGTGCGTGACGGTGGAGGAAGGCAGCGTTGGCGGCCTGGGCGCCCATGTGCTGACAATGGCGAGCGATTCCGGCCTGATCGACAACGGATTGAAACTGCGCACCCTGCGCCTGCCCGACCTGTTCCAGGATCAGGACAAGCCGGAAGCGCAATATGCCGCCGCCGGCCTGGATGCTGCGGGGATTGTCGACGCGGTGTTGACGGCGCTCCGCCACAACAGCGCCGGGCTGAACGAGGGCGCGCGGGCCTGAACGCCCTTGCCGTCATTTCCCCTTTTGCGGGAATGACGATCAGATCAACAGAAGGTCAGCCTGGGATCGTCGCCCGTGCATTCTGGCCATCGCCTTCCGGCGCGGCGATAATGTCGCGTACCACGGCGCCCTTGTCGACCACAGGCGTGGCGAGATCGCCGACCTGCGAACGGATGCCGACATCCGCGCTGGCGCGGCCGGCAAGGTTCAGGGTGGATGTTTCGGCCGAACTGCGCGGTGACGGCGGGCCGAACAACGCGTCCTTCGCATCCCGCGAGGCATCGGGCGAGGCCCCGGCATTGGGCGTACCGGGGGCCGGCGGCACCAGCGCGAAATCGGGCGGCACGATCAACGGCACCTGGCGTGTCACCGCCATTTCGTCGGGACCGCCACCGGCAAAACCCCGACTGCTGCCGCAAGCGGACAGCATGCACGTGGCTGCACCGAGGGTGAAAAGGACAACGACGTTACGCATGATCAGGATGACTCCGGCTTTGGCGCCTTTTCGCGCAGCAGCAGGGCGCGCGCAAGCAGGATCAGCACGCCGATGGTAATGCTGGCATCGGCAAGGTTGAAGATGAGGAAGGGCTGCCACCCGCCGAAGTGCAGGTCGGCATAGTCGATGACATAGCCGAGGCGCGACCGGTCAGCGATATTGCCGATGGCGCCGCCGAGGATGAGGCCGAGCGCCAGGACATCGTCCCGCGCCTTTTCCCGCCACAGCCAGACGCCGACAATCACCGCGATTACCGTGGTCATCGCGACCAGCCCCCAACGCGCCGTTTCACTGCCCGCGGTGAAGAGACCCATGGCGGTGCCACGATTTTCCATCCAGGTCAGCCGGAATATCGGGATCAATTCGATCACGCCACGCGATTTCAGCGCCAGCGGCACGCTGACAATATATTTGATGATCTGGTCGAAGATCAGGACGACCAGCGCGATGCACAGGCCGAGCGTGCGGTAGGGACCGGCGGCGTTCACGCCAGCACCGTGTCGCAGCGGCCGCACAGATTGCCGTCTTCCTCCACCTCCGGCAGCAGACGCCAGCAGCGGCCGCATTTGTGCCAGTCCGATGGCTTCACCGCGATCGCGTCGCCGGGGCGTTCGTCCACCCTGGCGACGATGCAGATTTCGGCGAAATCGACATCCGCGGGCACACCGGCCATAGCAACCTCCGCCTCCAGGCTGGACCGAACGATCTTCTCACGACGCAGTGGCTCGATCGCTTCGGTCACCGCGGTGCGAGACGCCCGGATCGTCGTCCAGCGTTCGCCCAGACCATGGTCGAGCCAGGTCATATCGACATCGGGCCATTCTAGGAAATGGACGCTTTCCTGTGGGTTTGGATAGCGACTTTGCCATACTTCCTCAGCCGTGAACGGCGTCAGCGGCGCGGCGTAGCGGACCAGCGCGTGGAACAGCATGTCGAGGACGGTGCGATAGGCGCGGCGCTTGGGATCGGCCGGCGCGTCACAATAGAGGCAATCCTTGCGGATATCGAAGAAGAAGGCCGACAGATCGATATTGGCGAAATCCAGCAGCGAACGGCTGTAGCGGCCGAATTCAAGCCAGGCATCGCTGCCCTGCGCCTGATCCACGACCGCGCGCAGTTCCGCATCCAGCCCGGCCAGACGATGGAGCATGTACCGCTCCAGCTCCGGCATGTCGGCCGGCGCCACCCGCTCTTCTTCCGAAAAATCCGCAAGAGCACCGAGCAGATACCGGAAAGTATTGCGCAATTTTCTGTAGGCGTCGGACGCACCGGCAAGGATTTCCTTGCCCACCCGGACGTCGTCGAAATAATCGGTGCTGGCGACCCACATGCGCAATATGTCGGCGCCGCTCTCATCCATGATTTTCAGCGGGTCGACGACATTGCCCAGGCTCTTCGACATTTTCCGGCCCTGGCCGTCGAGCGCGAAGCCATGGGTCAGCACCGCGCCATAGGGCGCGCGGCCACGGGTGCCGCAGCTTTCGAGCAGCGATGACTGGAACCAGCCGCGATGCTGATCCGACCCTTCAAGATAAAGGTCGGCGCGCGTGCCGGCGCCGAAGCGCTTTTCGACGACGAAGGCATGGGTGGATCCGCTGTCGAACCAGACGTCGAGGATGTCGTTGACCACCTCATAATCGTCCAGCTTGTAACCTGCCCCCAGCAGCGCCTGATGGTCGGCACCGAACCACGCGTCGGCCCCTCTCGCCTCGAACGCGGCGACGATCCGCTGGTTCACGGCCGGATCGTTGAGATACTGGCCGGTCTTGCGATCGACATAGAGGGCGATCGGCACGCCCCAGGCGCGCTGGCGGCTGATCACCCAATCGGGGCGCCCCTCGACCATCGCGCTGATCCGGTTGATCGAGCGTTCGGGCACCCAGCGGGTGCGCTGGATCGCGTCGAGCGCGGTCTCGCGCAGGGTGGGCGCGTTACCGGACTGGCTGGCGAGGATTTTCTCCTCGTCGGCGCAACGGGCCATCGCCGTATCGGCAACCGGCTTGTCCATTGGAATGAACCACTGGGGGGTAGCCCGGAAGATGATCTTGGCCTTGGAGCGCCAGCTGTGCGGATAGCTGTGCTTGAAGTCGGCCGATGCCGCGAGAAGTCCACCCGCCTGGGCGAGATCCGAACAAATTGGCCCGTCCGGGGCGTTGAACTTGGGGTTGATGACGCTCCCCTGCCCTCCCAGCCAGGCCCAGTCGGCGCGATATTTGCCGTCACCCTGGACCGCGAAGACCGGATCGATGCCATGCGCCTTGCACAGCAGGAAGTCGTCCTCGCCATGATCGGGCGCCATATGGACAAGGCCCGTACCAGCGTCGGTGGTGACGAAATCGCCGGGGAGGAAGGGGCGCGGTTTGGCGAAGAAGCCGCCGAGATGGTGCATCGGGTGGCGGGCAACGGCGCCAGCGAGTCGTGAACCCTTCAGCCCAAAGCCAACCAGCCGAGCCTTACCGACACGCGCATAGAATGCGTCGACCAGATCGTCGGCGAACAGGTACTTTTTGCCCTCCCACTCGCCCACGACATACTCAATCTCCGGCCCATAGCTCAGCGCTTGGTTCACCGGGATCGTCCAGGGCGTCGTCGTCCAGATCACCGCATGGGCGCCAACCAGTTCCGGCGCATTCGGCGCCTCGACGATCTCGAACGCCACGTCGATCTGGGTCGAGACGATGTCCTCATACTCGACCTCGGCTTCGGCCAGCGCGGTCTTCTCGACCGGTGACCACATGACCGGCTTGGCGCCGCGATAGAGCTGGCCGGTCTCGGCGAACTTCAAGAGCTCGCTGACGATCGCGGCCTCCGCCTCATATCTCATGGTCAGATAGGGATCGTCCCAGTCGCCCATGATGCCCAGCCGCTTGAACTGTTCGCGCTGGACGTCGACCCATTTCGCCGCATAGGCGCGGCATTCGGCGCGGAATTCGGCAGGTGGCACTTCGTCCTTGTTCAGCTTCTTCTTGCGATATTCCTCTTCGATCTTCCATTCGATCGGCAGGCCGTGGCAATCCCAGCCGGGCACATAGGGCGCATCCTTGCCGGCCAGCGACTGGGCGCGGACGATGATGTCCTTCAGCACCTTGTTCATCGCATGACCCATGTGGATATCGCCATTGGCGTAGGGCGGGCCATCATGGAGGATGAAGCGCTCGCGCCCCTTCCGGCGTTCGCGCAGCTGGCCATAAAGGTCCATCGCCTGCCAGCGCGCGGCGATCTCCGGTTCCTTCTGCGCCAGGCCCGCCTTCATCGGAAAGTCGGTGACAGGCAGGAAGACGGTGGATTTATAATCTGGCTGGTCGCTCATCCGCGCGGCCCTACAGGGCGGCGGGCATCTTGCCAAGAATCTCCCGCGCCGCCGCGCAGTCCGCCGCCATCTGGTCGGTCAGGGCCTCAAGGCCGTCGAACTTCGCTTCCGGCCGCAGATAGGCAATCAGCTCCACTTCGATCGTCTGGCCGTACAGGTCACCGGCAAAATCGAAGAAATAGGGTTCCAGCAATTCCTTGGGCGGGTCGAAGGTCGGCCGGATGCCAAGGCTGGCGGCGCCGTCCAGCACGCGCCCGTCGGCCAGCCGCCCGCGCACGGCGTATATACCGTAGGCCGGCCGCAGATAATTGCCCATGTCCAGATTGGCGGTCGGATAGCCAATCGTCCGCCCCCGCTTGTCGCCATGCTGAACGGCGCCCTCGATCGCGAAGGGCCGGGTGAGCAGCTGGGTCGCGGTGGCGCAATCGCCGGCCTGCAACGCTTCGCGGATGCGGCTGGAGGAAATGATCTCGCCATCGGCACTTGTCACCGGCCCGACGGCTTCGGCCGTCAGGCCCATCGCCGCGCCGAGTTCGCCGAGGATCGCGACATTGCCGGCGCGGCCCTTGCCAAAGGTGAAATCCTGGCCGGTGACGACGCCGCGCGCATGGACATCTTCGGTCAGCATCCTGACGAAGTCCCCGGCACCTGTCGCGGCCATCGTCCGGTCGAAGTGAAAGACCAGCATCGCATCGGCGCCTGCCGCGGCGAACAGGCGCTCGCGCTGGTCCAGGGTCGTCAGGCGAAAGGGCGGCGTGTCGGGGTGGAACAGGCGCATCGGGTGCGGATCGAATGTCGCGACGATGACCGGCCGGCCATCAGCCCGCGCCCGCTCGACGGCACGGCCGACGACAGCCTGGTGCCCGGCGTGGAATCCGTCGAAATTACCCAGTGCGACGATGCTTTCCCGCAGGTGAGCGGGGATCGGCGCGCCGCTGTCCAGCCGCTCCATGGGTCGGGCTATAGGGATGGCGGTTTTGCAGCGCAATGTAATAGCCCCTCTTGAACGGGAGGTGCTTATTGAGTGCGCCTCAGGGTCACATAGCTGTAGCCCGGAACATCGCTATCCGCAGCATGATCCTCGCGCGCCACCTCGCGCCAATCCGGCCCGAAAGGCGCGACAACCGCGTCGCCCTTTGCCGCGACATGAACCTCGGTCAGCTCGATCCGCGTCGCGACCGGCAGGAACAGGCGATAGATTTCAGCGCCGCCGATCACCGAAACCACCGGTGCGTCCGCAAGCGCGATGGCGGTATCGACATCACGCGCGACCTCCGCGCCCGGGGCGCTCCAGCCGCAGCTATAGGTCATGACGATATGGCGCCGTCCCGGCAGCAGCCTGGGCAGGCTGTCGAATGTCTTGCGGCCCATAACCATCGGCGTTCCCATGGTCATGTCCCTGAACCGGCGCTGCTCGCCGGGGATATGCCAGGGGATCGATCCGGCGTCGCCGATGACGCCATTATCGGCGCGGGCGAGGAGCAGGACGATCTCCGGCGTCACCGCGAAAGCCGGGTGACATGGCCCATCTTGCGGCCGGGACGCGATTCATGCTTGCCGTAGAGGTGCAGGTGCGCGCCCTTCTCGGCCATCAGCGCCGGCCAATGGTCGACATCGTCGCCGATCAGGTTGTGCATCTCCACCGACGGCGCCGTGCGCGCCGTGTCCGCCAGCGGCAGGCCGCAGACGGCGCGGATATGGTTTTCGAACTGCGAGGCTACCGCGCCCTCGATGGTCCAGTGGCCGCTGTTGTGGACGCGCGGCGCCATTTCGTTGAAGGTCGGCCCGTCCGCGCATGCGAAGAATTCGCAGGTGAGGACGCCGACATAGTCCAGATGTTCCGCAACCCTGGTGGCCAACGCGATCGCTTCTGCCGCCTGGTCGAGGACAATCTGCCGCGCCGGCACGCGCGAGATGTCGAGGATGCCGCCCTTGTGGACATTGTCTGGCGTGTCCCACACCGCGACCTGGCCATCCCGGCCCCGGCAGAGGATGACCGAGAACTCCGCCTCGAACGCGACCCGCCGCTCGACGATGGCGGGAACATGGCCATCGTCCATCGGATGGGGCGAACCGATCGCGGCCCAGGCGGCGGCTGCCCGGTCCGGGGTGTCGATCGATGCCTGGCCCTTGCCGTCATAGCCGAACAGGGTGGTCTTGAGGATTGCCGGCGTGCCGATCTCCGTCAGGGCGCGTTCCAGCTCGGTGACGCTGGAGACCGGACGGTAGGGCGCGGTGCGGCCGCCGAGCGCGATCACCAGATCCTTCTCGCGCGGGCGGTAACGGGCGGTGTCGAGCGCGGCCAGTGGCGGCTGCACCTCCACCCGGCCGGCCAGATAGGCGAGCGCGGCGGGATCGATATTCTCGAATTCATAGGTGGCGATATCGACCGACGCGGCGAAGACCTTCAGCTTTTCCGAATCCTCGAAGCGCCCCTGGGTCCAGGCGGCGGCGACTTCGGTTGCCGGGCCGCTCGATTCGGGCGCGTAGATATGGCTGCGATAGCCAAGCTGCGCGGCGGCGATCGCCAGCATCCGTCCCAATTGTCCGCCGCCGAGAATGCCGATCGTCGATCCGGGCGGAATCACCGTCACTCAGGGCTCTCCGCGACACTGTCGGTCTGGCTGGCGCGCCATGCGTCCAGCCGGGCGGCGAGCGCATCATCGGTGGTCGCCAGCATGGCCGCGGCCAGCAGCGCGGCATTGATCGCTCCCGCCCGTCCGATCGCCAGCGTGCCGACGGGAACGCCGGCGGGCATCTGAACGATCGACATCAGGCTGTCCATGCCCTTCAGCGCCTTGGATTCCACCGGCACGCCCAGCACCGGCAGCGGCGTCATCGACGCGCACATGCCGGGCAGATGGGCGGCGCCGCCGGCACCGGCAATCACGACCTTGAGACCCCGGTCGCGGGCGGTGCGGGCATAATCGTAAAGGCGCTGCGGCGTGCGATGAGCGGATACCACCCTGGTTTCATGCGGCACACCCAGCGCGTCCAGGGTTTCCTTTCCAGCACATTGGGATCCTAAGCTTAGAATTCCACGTGGACAAGTTGTCG
>JADMIO011107701.1_pt1 | contig 83234 bp, 63 predicted proteins | sample 8958161 | NCBI WGS metagenome assembly JADMIO01 (sample SAMN16585339, study PRJNA669376) | soil metagenome | isolation source: Crop rotation soil | place: USA: Cullars Rotation, Alabama | collected 2011
CGCTTCCTTCGGCGCCCGCGAGCCGAACAGCCACCGCCGTTTCCGCGCCGGCTCGCTAGCCGGAGGCGGTGCGGGCGCGGGTGCCGGCGCCGCGGCGGGCGCCGATGCCGCCGCCGGCTGCGCCGCGACGGCTGCCGCCGGGCTAGCGTTGGTGCGAACCGCCTGCGCGGCACGCGCGGTCGCCTGCGCTGCCGCCACGCTGTGGACGCCCGACGCGAGCGGCGGCGGCGGCGCCGGCTGCCACTCGGGGCCGGAGAAGGCGCGGATCGGCTCGGGGGCAGGCGGCGCCGCCGGCTCCGGCTTCTTGCGCGCGCCGGAGGCCGTCTCCTCCTGCCACAGGTACTTGGCGCGGTTGAGGCGGTCCCAGATGCGCGAGAAGCGCGGCTCGGCGGCGCAGTTGTAGTGCTTCTCCAGCGCCTCGAGGATGCGCACCTCGGGCGCGACGTGGATCTTGAGCCGCTTGCTGGTCACAAACGCCAGCTCGTCCTGCGCCTGCAGGTCGCGCACGTCGACGATAGCCACCGACAGGGCGTTGCCAAAGCGCTCGAACGGGATGGCGCGGATGCGGCAGGCGAGCTTCGCGGGCACCTGCTCCGTCAGGTTGTCGCCGATGACGCGCAGGTCGTCCTGGGTCACCGCCGGCACGCCGAGCTGGTCCGACAACGCTTTGGTGAGCCGCTCCTCCGACAGCAGGGTGAGCTCGAGCAGGCAGGTGCCGAGCCGGCCGCCGAACACCTGCTGGTGGCGCAACGCCTGGGTCAGCTGGTCCCGCGTCAGCCACTCGCGTTCGACGAGGAGCTCTCCGAGCTTTTTCATCCTGCGATCAAGACACTTCGGGGAGGGCGCGCGGGTAGCATCCGGGTGAGCGTGATCCAGGGCGGCGGCCGAAACGCGATGATAGCAGAGGACTTCGCCGCTCTCTCCGCCGCCTTACCGCCGTAGAATCCCGCCGTTTCTCCGTCCGAAATGCAGGGAGGACGTGACGAATGGCAAACGGGGAACCGCTCCGGCCGGGCGCGCCAGCGGGCCTGCTCGAGCGCCTCTTCCACCTCGGCGAGCGCGGCACCACCGCGGCGACCGAGCTGCGCGCCGGGGTCGTCACCTTCCTCACCATGGCCTACATCCTCCTCGTCAACCCGCAGATCCTCGCGGCGGCGGGGATGCCGCCGCAGGACGTCGTCTTCGCCACCGCCGTGGGCTCGGCCGTCGGCACCCTGGCGATGGCGCTCCTCACCAACTACCCGTTCGCGCTGGCGCCGGGGATGGGGATCAACGCCTACTTCGCCTACTCGGTCGTCGGCGGCATGAAGGTGAGCTGGCAGACGGCGCTCACCGCGGTGTTCGTCAGCGGGCTGCTGTTCATGGCGCTCTCGGCCGGCGGGCTGCGGACGATGCTGCTGCGTGCCATCCCGGTGAACGTCAAGCTCGCAATCGGCGGCGGCATCGGGCTCTTCCTGGCGCTCATCGGCTTCGAGAACGCTGGCCTCGTGCAGAAGCACCCGGTGACGATGATCACGCTCGGCAACCTGCATTCGCCGGCGGTGCTGCTGGCCCTCGGAGCGCTGCTGTTGATGGCGGTGCTGCTGGCGCTGCGGCTGCGCGCGGCGCTGCTCATCGGCATCGCCGCCGCGACGGGCGCGGCCTGGCTGCTCGGCGTCTCGCCGCCGCCGACTGCCGTGGTCGCGCTGCCACGGCTGCCGGAGCAGACGCTCTTCGCCTTCGACTGGCACGCCATGGCGAGCGGCACTCTGGCGACCGTAGTACTCGCGTTTCTCTTCGTCATCCTCTTCGACACCGCCGGCACGTTGATGGGCGTTGGGCGGCTGGGTGGCTTCGTCGACGAGAACGGCGATCTGCCGAAAGCGGGCCGCGCCTTCTTCGCCGACGCCTTCGGCACCACTGCCGGCGCCGCGCTGGGCACGAGCCCGGTCACCGCCTACATCGAGTCGGCCACGGGCATCGAGGAGGGCGGGCGCACGGGCCTCACCGGCGTCGTGGTGGCGGTGCTCTTCCTCGCCTCGCTGGTGCTGGCGCCGCTGTTCACCGCCGTGCCGCCGCTGGCCACGGCGCCGGCGCTCATCGTCGTCGGCGCGCTGATGATGGAAGGGGTCCGCGAGGTCGACTGGAAGCACTTCGACGAGGCGATCCCGGCCTTCCTCACCGTCATCGGCATCCCCTTCACCTACTCGATCGCCAACGGCATCTCGCTGGGGCTGGTCTCGTGGGTGGCGATCAAGCTGCTCTCCGGCCGCTGGCGTGAGGTGCACTGGCTGATGCTCGTGCTCGCGGTGCTGCTCGTCCTCTACTACGCTTTTCTCCATGCCGAGTGACCATCCGCATCCGCTGGTCGCCACCGCGCTCTCGCGCGGGCCGGCGCCCGGCTTCCCCGAGCTGGCGGCCCGCTATCTCGAGGAGTACCTGGCGAAGATCTCGTTCGCCGTCGAGCGGCTGCCCGCGGAGCGCTTGTGGTGGCGTCCGGTGCCGGGCAGCAATTCGGCCGGCAACCTGCTCCTCCACCTCTGCGGCAACCTCTCGCTCTGGCTGCTCAGCAACGTCGGCGGCGAGCCGTTCGTGCGCGACCGCGCGGGCGAGTTCGCGGCGACCGGCGGCGCCGACGCCGCGGAGCTGCTGTCGCGATTGCGCGACGTCGTGGGCCGCTGCTGCGCGTTGCTGCGCCGGCTCGACGCGGCCGACCTCGCGCGGCCCCTGCGCGTGCAGGGCTACGACACCGACGTGCTCGGCGTCGTCTTCCACGCCGTCGAGCACATGAGCTACCACACCGGGCAGATTCTCTTCCTGCTCAAGCAGTCGCTTCAGCCCGACGCCGAGCGCGTCGAGCTCTATCCGCAGCATCGTCGCGAGTAGCTCGCCCCGGACCGCGACACGCCGTCGTGACGCCGCCGTCACCGCGCTGTCACACGTCACCTCTTCGTCGCGCGTCCGCAGCTTGACCGTCACACCGGATCGCGGCTAGGTTTCGCGCGCCGGATCACTTGTCATCCCTGCGAGGAGGTCAGCCGCGTGCGCTTCCGCTTCCTGCCTCAGCAAGCGCGCTTCTTCGACGAGTTCACCGCCATGGCCGGGCGAGTGCAGGACGGCGCCCGCCTGCTGCGCGCCATGCTCGGCGGCGCCGCTCCCGACCACGCCAAGGCCGACGAGATCCGCGTCGTCGAGCACGACTGCGACGAGCGCACGCGGCAGATCGTCCAGCGCCTCAACACCACCTTCGTCACCCCGCTCGACCGCGAGGACATCCACGCGCTGGCGCGCACGCTCGACGACGTCATGGACGCCATCGACGCGGCGGCGACGCTCTTCCCGCTCTACGAGATCAAGACCGTGCGGCGCGGGGCCGCCGACCTCGCGGCGATGATCGGCCAGCAGGCCGACCAGCTGCGCCTCGCCGTCGAGGCGCTGGAGAAGCGCACCGGCGTGCCCGAGCACATCCGCGAGATCCACACCCTCGAGCACGAGGCCGACCTCATCCATCGCGAGGGCGTCGCCCAGCTCTTCCGTGAGGAGCGCGACGCCATCCGCGTCATCCAGTGGAAGGAGATCCTCGACCTGCTCGAGGCGGCCACCGACGCGGCCGAGGCGGTGGCCGACGTGCTCGAAGGCATCGTCCTGAAGCACAGCTAAATGACGACCAGCCTCGCCATCGTCGTCGGCGTCATCACGGTGGCGCTGTTGTTCGACTACATCAACGGCTTCCACGACGCCGCCAACTCGATCGCCACCGTGGTGTCGACGCGGGTGCTGTCGCCGTTGCAGGCGGTCGCGTGGGCGGCGTTCTTCAACTTCGCCGCCGCCTTCACCTTCGGCACCGCGGTGGCGAAGACGATCGGCAAGGGGATGATCGACCTCTCGGCGGTCACCAACGCGGTGATCCTCTCGGGGCTCATCGGCGCCATCGTCTGGGACCTGCTGACTTGGTGGTGGGGGCTGCCGACAAGCTCGTCGCACGCGCTCATCGGCGGCTACGCGGGCGCCGCGGTGGCCAAGGCCGGCTTCGGCGTCATCCTGCTCTCGGGCTGGACGAAGACGCTGATCTTCATCGTGCTGGCGCCGCTCATGGGCCTCGTCCTCGGCTGGCTGTTGATGAGCGCGCTCTACATCATCGCGGGGCGCTGGACCCCGGCGCGGGTCAACCGCGTCTTCCGCCGGTTCCAGCTCATCTCGGCGGCCCTCTACAGCCTCGGCCACGGCTCCAACGACGCGCAGAAGACGATGGGCATCATCGCCGGCGTGCTCTTCGCCGGCGGCTACCTCGACACCTTCGACATCCCGCTGTGGGTGATCCTGGCGGCGCACGCCGCCATCGCGCTGGGCACGCTCTCGGGGGGCTGGCGCATCGTGCACACCATGGGGCAGCGGGTGACGCGCCTGCAGCCGATCGGCGGCTTCGCCGCGGAGACGAGCGGCGCCATCACGCTCTTCCTCGCCAGCAAGCTGGGCATCCCGGTGTCGACGACGCACACCATCACGGGAGCGATCGTCGGCGTCGGCGCCACGCGGCGGCTGTCCGCGGTGCGCTGGGGCGTGGCCGGGCGGATCGTGTGGGCGTGGGTGCTCACCATCCCCTGCGCTGCGGCGATCTCGGCGATCACGTTCTGGCTGGTGCGCGGGCTGATCCCGTAGCGCGTGCCGCTTGGCACCCCGCTCGCAGGCCGCGTGCTAGCGTCGCCCAGTGCTGCACGGAGGAATGACGATGCCCACGCTTCCCCACCACCTGACGGAGTCGACGATCCTCTTCCACACCCTGCCGCGGTTCCTCGTCACGTCGCTCGCGGCGGCGTTGGTCCTCGGCGCCACGATCGCGACGGCGGCGTGCGCGCAGACGACACCGTCGAAGCCGGCGGCGCCGGCGGCCGACGAGACGGCGGCGATGGCGCACCAGCACGCGCACGACAGTCCGACGCCGAGCCCGGCGGTCGGCCGCGCCGGCGGCGGCGAGGACGTGACCACCCGTAGCGTCGAGTACGCCACCGTCGGCGGCAAGCCGGTGACCGGCGCGCTGGCGACGCCGAAGGGGTGGAAGAAGGGCGGCCCCGCCATCATCCTCCTCCACGAGTGGTGGGGCCTCAACGACAACATCCGCGACTTCGCGCGCCAGTTCGCATCGCATGGCTACCTGGCGCTCGCGGTCGACCTCTATGGCGGCAAGGTCGCCACCGATCCCGCCGGCGCGCAGGGTTTGATGAAGGAAGTGATGGGCGACCGCGCCGCCGCCGAGGACAACCTGAAGCAGGCCGTCGCCTTCCTGCACGGCAAGGAAGGCGCGGGGAAGCTCGGCGTCGTCGGCTGGTGCTTCGGCGGCGGCTGGTCGCTGCAGACCGGACTGCTGGCTCCCAACCAGGTCGACGCCGTCGTCATGTACTACGGCTTCCCGGAGAGCGACAAGACGAAGCTGGCGAAGTTGAAGGCGCCGCTACTCGGCAACTTCGGCGCCGAGGACCAGTCGATCAAGCCCGAGATGGTGCGGCAGTTCGAGTCGTCGCTGAAGGAGCTGGGCAAGGACGTCGACATCCACATCTTCCCCGGCGCCGGTCACGCCTTCGCCAATGCCTCCGGCGGCAACTACGTCAAGGCGGCGGCCGACGAGGCCTGGAAGCTGACGCTCGATTTCTTCGCCAAGCACCTGAAGTAGGCATCGCCGCAGCGCGGCATTTCTTTGCCGCAGCGTGGTAATCTCGCCGCGACACGACGCGGGAGGCGGCGATGCGCGAGATCTCCGGCAGGCGGGTGCTCATCACCGGTGGCGCGGGCGGGCTCGGCCACGCCATCGCCCGCCGCTTCGGCGCCGCGGGCGCGGAGCTGGTGCTCACCGACGTGGTGAAGGCGACGCTCGACGACATGGTCGCCGACTTCGTGCGGCGCGGCGTCCCGTGCCGCGGCTACGTCGTCGACGTCACCGACGTCGCCGCGATCGCGCAACTGCGCGAGCAGCTCCACGCGGAGGCGGGCCCGGTGAACGTGCTGGTCAACAACGCCGGCATCGTGCACGGCGGGCCGTTCCTCGACGTGCCGGTCGAGAAGCACCTGCGCACGTACCGCGTCAACGTCGAGGGCGTGGTGGCGATGACGCACGCCTTCCTGCCCGACCTCATCGCATCGGACAAGGGCCACCTCGTCAACATCTCCAGCGCCTCGGGCTTCGTCGGCCTGCCGTTCGGCTCGACCTACGCCTCGAGCAAGTGGGCGGTGATCGGCCTCTCCGAGTCGCTGCGGCTCGAGCTCAAGAAGATCAAGGCCGGGCATGTCGGCGTCACCAGCGTCTGCCCGGGCTACGTCGACACCGGCATGTTCGCCGGCGTCAAGCCGCCGAAGCTCACCCGCTTCCTGACGCCCGACAAGGTCGCCGCGGAAGTGCTGGCGGCCGTGCGCCACAACCGCGCCTTCGTGCTCGAGCCGTGGCTGATCAAGGTGACGCCCTTCCTCGTCAACACCCTGCCGCAGCCGGTGGCGGACCTGGTCAGCGATGCGTTCGGGGCGACGACGGGGATGAAGAGCTGGCACGGCCGCGAGCGCTAGCGTCAGCGCCGCTGAGCGCGAAGGCGGCGAGGTTGGTGCCCTCGGGGGCGTTGAAGTTGTTGTCGCTGACGACGATCAGCAGCGGCGCGCCGTCGTCGCCGGCCGGCCCCCACGCCAGGCCCTCGTAGTTGGCGATCGGCACGTCGAGCGCGGCGAAGTCGGCGAGCTTCCGTTTGCCGGCGGTGCGCACGGCGCGGCCGGCGACCGAGTCCACGCGGGTGACCTCGTCGACGCCGGCGAGCGACGCCTCGAAGAGCTTGACCGCGAAGCCGACGCCGTCGACGTACGAGCGTTCGAGCGCCAGCAGGTGGCCGTTCGCAACGTCCGGCGAGAACGGCAGCAGGTCGACGAGACCGGCGACGCCGAACTTCGCCTCGCCGATCGGCGTCGCGTGCTGGGGATCAATGGGATAGAGCCACTGGTGCGGCGCCGAGCGCGTTCTCAGGTCCCAGCGCAGAAGGCGGACGCGGCGCAGCTCGCCGCGGGGCGGCGGCTGGTCTTGCGCGAGCGGGCCTTCGGCGCCGGCGAAGAGCGCCTCGCCGCCGGGTGCGAGGGTGAGCGCTTCGAAGCCCTGGTTGTGGATCGTGCCGTGGCCCTTGCCGAGACGGAAGGCGCGCGGCAGCGGCAACCGGCGGCGTAGATGGCCGCGCGCATCGAAGTCGCCGATCCACGGCGCGATGTGGCCCTTGACGTCGCCTTCGGAGCTGACGAACAGCTCGCCGGCGGCGGTGCGCGCGACGCCCTCGAGGTCCGCGCCGGCGCTGGGCAGCGGGCCCTTCTTATCGGATAACGACAGCCAATCGACCAGCTCGGGCGCCGCGGGCGGATGCCAGCGAAACCGCAGAAGGCGCGCCGGCGGGTGGCCGTGCGGATCGTCGATGACGGCGTAGAGAAGATCGGCCGCGCGGTCGTAGGCGAGGCCGGAGAGCCCGCCGACCTCGAGCTCGCCGAGCTTCGTGCCGGTGGGAAGCTGCGCGTGGGCGACGAAGCGGACGACCGGCGGCTCGGCGGCAAGCGCGACGGGCGGGGTCGTGAACGCTGCAGGCGGGCGACAAGCGGTGGCGAGAGCCGCCGCGAGGGCGATTCGCAGAAACGTCGCAGGGGCGCTGCGCCACACGCTCGTCATGGCCCTACTCTACCGGCCGGTCGCGGCGCAGTCGGTCCCTTACAATCCGAGCGTGTCTCGGCTCGCACGATTCGCGGTTTCGACGCTGGGCTGCAACGTGCTCGTCGTGTTGTGGGGTGCCGTCGTGCGCGCGACGGGATCGGGGGCTGGTTGCGGAAGCCACTGGCCGCTGTGCAACGGCGTCGTGGTGCCGCAAGGGCCTACCACCGCGACGTTGATCGAGCTGACGCATCGACTGACCAGCGGGGTCGCGCTGGTGATGGTGCTCATGCTCGCGGTCGCTTGTTGGCGGACGCTTCCGCGCGGACATGCGGCTCGGCGAGCGTCCAACGCGGCGCTGGTGTTGATCATCGCGGAAGCGGCGATCGGGGCGGGATTGGTGCTGCTCGATTTGGTAGGCAGCAACGCCTCCGTAGCGCGCGCCGCGTACATGGGGCTGCACCTGGCGGTGACGTTCTTCCTGCTGGGGTCGTTGGCCCTGACCGCGTGGTGGGTGGATTCGACGCCGCGATTGCGCGGCGATCGGCGCGTGGCGACGCTGCTGGCGGTCGCCGGCGGTGGGCTGCTGCTGGTGGCCTCGAGCGGCGCGATCGCGGCGCTGGGCGACACGCTCTTCCCGGCCGGCTCGCTGGCGGCGGGCGTTCAGCAGGATCTCTCGCCGGCAAGTCATTTCCTCCTGCGGCTGCGGGTACTTCATCCGCTGCTTGCAGTCGCGGTCGCCGCCTACCTGCTCTTCCTGCCGCAGCTCGTGCGCGCGCCGCGGATGGGGCGCGCGCCGCGCAAGCTCGGCAGCGCGGTGTCGCTGCTGGCGCTCGTGCAGCTCGCCGTCGGCGCCGCGAACCTCGGGCTGCTGGCACCGGTCGCGTTGCAGCTGCTCCACCTGCTGCTCGCGGACCTGCTGTGGATCGGCGTGGTGCTGTTCGGGGCGGCGGCGTTGGCCGATCCGCGGCCCTCGCTCGTCGCTGCGGCGGCAGCAGGCAAAGCAGCCGAGCGCCGCCGCGCATGGCGCGCGTCAACTGGTTGAGCGGGCGTGACCGAGGCGGCTCATCGCCGTTCCGTCGGAGGACGAGGAGAAGGCGAAGGCGTGGGGCTCGGGCTCTCGCCGTAGATGATCACCTTCTCCCCCCTGCTGTTGGTACCCCTCTCCGCCGCGGCCGCGGCAACGGGACTCGGGTTGAGGACGAGCAGGAACGAACGCGCCAATGCCAAGTCCCGCGTTTCCAGGAGCTGCGCAGCACCGGCGATCGTCTGCTCGCCCCTCTTCATGATCCGCAGTGGGGCGATCAGCGTCACCGTCCGCCCCGCTTCGACACGGTCGAAGGCTCGTGTAAGCGATGCGTCGCCCGCGACCGGCACGAGGGTCGGCGGGACGCGCAGGCGGAGCTCCAGCCTGGCCATGCTCTCGAGCGGCGTGACGTTGAAGTAGACGTAGATCACGCTGCCCACGGAGGGCGTGAGGTCGTTGGCGGTGAGGGCACCCTCGACGGCGACCTTGCCGGTCGCCGAGGGCAGCACCGGTGCTTCGGCCGCCGCTGCCCTCGCCAGCGTCCCGGCCAGCAACGCGACGACGACGGCGGCGGCAGCGGCGATTCGATTCGGCATCTTCCCTCCCGGACCTACCGACAGCTCGGCTGCGTGGAGAAGTCGTAAGCGAACTGCTCGAGCTTCAGTATCCCCTTGACGCCGCCGTTGTCGTCCCCTACCGAGTCGTTTCCGCGACAGAACCAGCCGTCGAGCAAGTCGACGAGATCGGCGCCGGTGACGGCGCGGTCCCGGAAGAACGAGCTCTTGAGGTAGCTCGCGGCGCTGAACACGGCAGCCTCGTCGCTCAAGTCGTCGCGAGTTTCGTTGGTGGCGTCGGCGAGATCCCACAGCACCGCCGCGACGACGGCCTCCGAGAGGTTGCCGGTCTGCGTGCCGTCCGAGGTGCTCAGCGGAACGTCGCTGCCCAGCGACTCGATGTCGGCACGGGCTCCGACGCCCGTTGCCGTGGTGTCCAGGTACAGGGAGGTCTGCTTGGCGGTATTGCCGTAGAAGGTGGCGCTCCCCTCACCCCAGGCGAGGCGGGGATCGGCTCTGGTGTTGAAGCGGTGCTCACCGCCCGGGCTGTCCGACCGGCTCTGGTCGTATTGCCACTTGTGTCCGAACTCGTGGAGCAAGACGAGGTCGTCGTACTCGTCGGGATCGCTGGCGATGGAGAGGACGGAGATCTGGTTGAGCGAGCGGCGGAAGCATGAGACATCGCTGCCGCAGGCGCCGCGCTGGCCGCGTGTCCACAGCCACTCGAGGTGGGGAGCCGAGCCGCCGTGGCGGCGGTAGAGATCGGCACCGATCACCCCGACGTCGAAGATATTGAACGCCGGGCCGGCGTTGGGGGCTTCCGCCTTGACCTGGACGTCCGTCTTGTCAGGCTCGTTCTGTTCGTTGATCGTGCCGGTCGACCGCACCGAGTAGATCTCGTCGTGGTCGTTCTTCACCGTCTGTTTGACGACCTCGTTGTCCGCCTCCGCCATGACCACGACGTAATAGCCGTGGGCGCCGCTGTTCTGGAAGCTGACGTCGAAGGTGCCGTCCTGCTTGGTGTCGCCTTCGCCGAGGGTGGCATTGTCGGCGGCTCGCTTCACCTCCACACGGCCGTAGCGGATCGGCAACTCGGTGGTGGCCGCAGCCAGCCCCGATGTCGTCTGCGCCCGGTCCTCGTAGACGGCCTTGCCGCGCACGCGGAATCCGCAGTTAGGCGTGAAGCGCGTGATCTCGCGGCCGGAGCCGAAGCTGCCGTGATCGGAGGTGCCGCTGGCGAACGCTCCCGGGAACGTGCTCACCGTCCCACAGACCTTGGTGGTGACGAGGTAGTTGGCGGGCAGCCCGCCGCAGTCCGACCAGAAGTCGACGCGCACGACGTGCTCGCCTGGGAGCGGCGAGCCGGTCGTCCAGGTGATGTTCTCGTTGTTGATGCCGTCGATGCTGCAGCCGGCGTTGGAGTCGAGGTCAAGCATCCCTCCGGTCAGCGAGCTGCGGTTGGCCCAGTAGATCTCTTCGCCGCCGGGCGGCTCGACGACGTGCAGGTCGACGTCGGTCGGCGTATCCCAGGACAGGCTCACTTGGACGTCTCCCGAGCCGACCGACTGGACGTCGAAGCGGCGCAGGATGGAGTGGCCGATACGACCGAGGAAGTCGATGAGCTGGACGACGACGTCGATCGGGCCGACGGCGGCCAGCTGATCGCCTTGCGCAGCGGAGAACGGCGCCACGAAATCCGGTGCGAGGTGGATCTCGGCGTTCAACACGTTGCCCTCGCGGCTCACCGGCGCCTCGAAGTAGCCGTCGAAGCCCGCCGCCGACGGGACCTTGATGAGCACGCGATTGACGTTTGCGGCGGCGGCCGGATCCGCGAGGGTGAGGCGCAATCGCGCGGTGCCGCCGTTGATGATGGTGCTCGGCGCATCGATGGCGGCGATCTCTGGGGCCCCGGCGCCCCTTGGCGTCGGCAGCGAGCCGGGAACGAAGACGCCGCCCAACAGCTCGACCGCCGGCAGCACGAGCGCGACAGGCTCGACGGTGAAGCTCGACTGGAAGGTCCGCGTCGTGGCGCCGCTGGTCGCTCGCGCGACCAGCTGGCACTCGCCGAATGCAGCCACGGTTCGTGCCACTTCGAGGTGAGAGGCGCTGGCGCTGTGATTTCCGAATCCGCCGCAACCGGCGCCTGTCGCGGTCAAGGTCAGCGAGGTCGCCCCCGGCGAGTCGACGCGCACGGTGGCCGTGCGACCTCCCGCCGGCCGGGGCGGATCGACGAAGAGGGCCGGGAGCGGCTCGACAGTGTCGTCCTTGACCTCGGTCGAGGAATCGCCGCCGCAGCTGGACAACGCGTTGGTGTCCTGGATGGGCTGAAAGCGGGTGCCACGCGGGTTTCGATAGCTCGCCACGGCCCCAGTCGTCGTGTCCTCCACCCTGAAGTCCACTCCCACATCGGTGAGCCCACCGGCGAACACCCAAGAACGGTTGTTCACGCCGCAGGCGTTGAGCACCTTGACGACCATCTCGACGTTGGCGGACGAGAAGAACCAGAAATACCCAGTGTCGGCCGTCAGCTGCACGGCATGCCCAGCGCCCGTAGAAGAGGCCGTCGCCCAGATGGCAGAGACGCGGAAGCGGTCGCCGAGACAGAGCGCGGTGTCTCCGGCCGTGCAGGTTCCCGCCGCCGCTTCGGTGATCCGGTTCGGGATACCGGCCACGAGCGGCCCGCGAGCGGCTTCGCTGACCAGCTGCAAGGTGTCCTGCGACGCGGCCGCGGCGGCCTGCTCCACGGAAGACAGGGGCACGCTCTCAGCCGCCGCCGGGCACGCGGAAAACGCCGAGGTGTCCTGAATGGGGGCGAAGGGTGTGCCTTGAGGATTGCGATAGGTCTTGCGGTTCGTTCGACGGCCGGGGACGACCTGATCGACGGTGAGCGTCACGTCGACGTCGGTGAGGCCGGCGGCGAAGACCCAGAACCGGTCGTTCAACCTGCAGCCGTCGAGGATCTTCACCACCGCCTCGACGTTGTCGTGGGAGAAGAACCAGAAGTAGCCGGTATCGGACGTCAGGCTGACCGCTTGCCCCGTGCCCGAAGCGCCCGCTCGGGTGGTCCAGGCTGCGGAGACGCGGAAGTTGCCGTTGAGGCACAGATGCGTAGCGTTGGGTTGACACTGTGCCGAGAGCGCCGCAGGTACCGACAAAAGGACGAGCAACGATACGTACCGGACCAGCTTCACCATAGTTCCTCCATGAGAAGTCGAACCTACGAGGCCGTATGCGGCCGAGCGTCGGGCGCCGCTAGGGCTCGTCGACCGCCTGCCGGAAGCTCAGCCTCGTCCCCATCTGTAATGGATCCGGACGGACGCACGGACGGATCTACCGTGCCGCGGCGGCGAGGGACGAGCGCGAGCTGGTGTCTACTTGGTCGTAGGCCGCCGTCGCCGGCCCGGGCGCGGCGAATCCGCTGCTACCACGAGCCGGGCGCGGCTGCCGCCGGGTCAGCGGTCGAGCCGGGCGGCGGCGAGGTCGAGTCGCAGCTCGGCGCCAAGGACGGCGGCGCTCGCGAGCTTCACTCCCGGGGCGGCCAAGTCGAGCACGAGGTGGACGTCGCCGCCCGAGTCGCTGTCATGCCAGCCAGCGCGCACGCGGTGAACCTCGGTCGTGCCAGGCTCCCATGGCGCGCGCCGCCCGACGGCGTCGACTCCGAGGAGCCGCACCACCAGACGTGGCGCATCTCCCGCGATGCGCGAGACGCGGAGGCGCTCCGGCGTCAGCGTGCCGTCGAGCTCGACCACGATGCGCGTGCCGCCGCCGGGTAGCGGCTCCCAATGCAGGCCATCGATGCGGGTCGCGCGAGGCTTCGCGGCAGCACCGCCCGTCGTATCGCTGGCCGGCTGCGCTGCGCCCGCCTCGATGTGCTCAGGCCGCGCAGCCTCACCCGGCGAGTGCGCCGCAAGATCGAACGATTCCGGCGCTACGGTGAGCCCAACCTCGGACTCGGTGCGTGCTGCCTCCTGCTGCAGAGCGGGAGGCGTCGCCACGAGATTGGCTTGGGGCAAGACATCGCGCCGCGCGGCGCCGACGACGATGAGCGACGCTATGGCGCCGAAGGCCGCGATGCCCGCGGCCGCCGAGCCCCAGCGCAACCGCGAGGGTTGCGGCGGAGGGTCCCCGAGCGCACGCAACGCGGGGCGGGGAGGCAACTCCGGTTCCGGCAGCGGTGGCGGCGGGACGAAGATCATCGGACCATCGCCGAGCTCGGCCGCCAGCCCGGGCTCCATCTCTCCCGACGCGCCCGCCGGCGCAACGCCGGACGCAGCGAGCAGCTCTTCGAGCAAAGATTCCACCGCCGGTGTGCCCGCGGCGGACAGCACCGGGATTTCGACAGCGCCGGCCTCGGCAGTCGCCGCTACCGTGCCGCGCTCGCCAGCCTCATCGCGCCGCACCGGCGGCAGCCGCCGCGGCTCGAGCACCTCGACCACCGGCGCCTCGCCACCCGGCAGCACGGCCGCCAGCATCTCGATCGCGCGCGCCTCGAGCGCGACAAAACGGATCGCCATGCCCGGCGGCCGGCCGGGGCCTTCGTACGAGGCGCGCTGCCACGCGACTTCGCCGACGCCGCGCGCCGGCGTCCGCCAGCCGGGGAGGAAGAGCTCGAAACCGAGGCGGCGGCCTACGGGTTCGGGATCGACGAGGCGCAGGAACATGCCGCCGCGCGAGATGTCGCGCACGAAGCCGGTGTGGATGCCGCGGCGGCCCGCGCACGAGATCCGCACTACGGCCTCGAACGACAGCCGCGGCGCATGCCGCGAGGCCGGCGGAACGCTGGCCGCCGAGGCGCCGGGTTCGGCGCCCCCGTGCGCGCTCTCTACCTCGGCGCCGAATTCGTCCCCGCTGTAGTCGCCCATCTCGCCGCTAGGTCGCCAGCTTCTCCCAGTCCGAATCCGGGGCATCGGTGGCGATCGAGAGGCCGCCGTCCGAGCCGGCGAACACCGGGTCCGCCACCCGCGTCACCCGCCCGCCGCCGAACTCTTCGAGCGACGCCTGCAGCGCCTCCGGCAGCCCGCCGATCAGTGAGCAGCATCCGGCGAGCATGACGTTCTGCCGCACCCGCTGCTGGTACTCGGGCTCGACGCGCGCCACGAGGTCGACCATCGTCTCCGACACCGGCCCGACCAGGCTCTCGCACGCGGTGCGCAGCTCGGCAGTGATGTCGAGCTCGGTGGGCTTGCCCTTGACCGGCGCCTCGACGGTGACCCGCCCCTTCGGCTTGCCGACGAAGCTGTTGCCCTCCTTCCACTCGCGCACCATGTGCATGCTCACCTGCGCCTCGGGGTAGCGCTCGCGCACGAGCTTGCTGAGCTGCTCGTCGATCGAGTCGCCGGCGTTGGGCAACGTGCGCTGGTCCTCGTCGGTCGGGTAGCGGCCCATCATCACGCAGAAGTCGGTGGTGCCGGCGCCCATGTCGATGATCAGCGTGTGCAGCAGGGCGTCCTTGCCGTAGGCGACGGCGAAGGGCTCGGAGACGACCATCAGGCCGTCGACCATGCCCGTGAGCGTGTTGCGGAGCTGCTGCTTGTTGATGCGCATCGCCTCGGCGGGGACGCCGACGACGGCGCGCACCTTCTGCCCGTTGTCGCGCTTGCCGTTGATGCCGACGAGCGAGAGCAGGTGCTGCAGCAGCTCGCGCACGGCGGCGAGGTCCTTCTCCGAGCCTTCCTTGATGAGGCCGCGCTCGAGCGGACGGTGGAGGTCGAGCATCGGCCGGTTGTCGAGCGCGTCCTGGCCGATCAGCACGTCGCGCTTCAACACCTTCTTCGACACCATGTCGAGCGGCCAGCCGACGAGGCTCTTCACCACGTGGCGCTGGCCGTTGCTGGCGGTGATCGAGGATTGCGAGGTCCCGAGGTCGATGCCGACGTGCAGGACGTCGTCCTTCTTGCTCATGTGGCGCTCCCTAGCTTGGCCGTGTAGGCGTCGATGCCGGCGCGCAGCGCTTCGGCGATGCTCTGCCGGTACTCGCCGGTGGCGAGCAGCGCGGCTTCGTTCTCGTTCGAGAGGCAGGACACTTCGGCGAGGATGGCCGGCATCTCGGTCGTCACCAGCACCAGGAACGGCGCCGGCTTGATGCCGCGGTCGCGCAGCACCGGCGTCTCCTGCTTCAACGAGCGGAAGAGCGAGCGCTGGACGGAGACGGCGAGCTGCTGCGACTCCTGCTGCCGCAGGTCGAGGTAGATGCCGTCGAGGAGGCGCCGCACGTCGGCGAGCGAGTAGCCCGACTCGCGGTTCTCGCGGCCGGCGAGCTGCACCAGGAACGGGTCCTCGGTGGGGCCGAGGTAGAAGGTCTCGACGCCGCGGTTGGTGGCGGGCACCAGCCAGTTGAGGTGGATGGAGAGGAAGAGGTCCGCCTTCGCGTCGTTGGCGAAGCGGGCGCGCTGCGAGAGGAGGACGCGCTCGTCCTTGTCGCGCGTCATCAGCACCTCGATGCCCGGCTGCGCCTTCAGCAGGGCGCGCAGGCGCAACGCGATGTCGAGCGTGATGTCTTTCTCGAAGTGGCCGTCGGGGGTGACGCTGCCGACGTCCTTGCCGCCGTGGCCGGGGTCGAGGACGATGCGGCGCACGCCGACGGGGAAGACGGCGCGGTCGATCGGGCGCGGCTCGCCGGCGAGGAGCGGCGAAGCGGCGGCGAGAGCGTTCGCAGAAGCGGCCGCAGCGCCGGCAGCGGCGGAGCGCGTGGCTGGTGTTGAGGACTTCGTCGTAGCGATGGTCGCAGGTTGCGAAGCGTGCGAAGCAGTCGGCACAGTCGCGCGGCTCTCGGGCAGCAGCAGGAGAGCGCCCGCGGCGACGCCGGGCAGCGCGATCGCGAGCATCGTCCACCGCGCCCAGCCGCGGGGCCGGCCGAGCGGCGGCCGCTTGCCGGCCTTGATGTAGACGTTCTCGCGCACCGCGGCCTTGAGCAGGTCGCGGCGCTGCCGGGCGGAGATGGAGGTGCCGGTGCGGCTCGGATCCACCGCGGAATCAACCCTTTCTCGGGCAGTCGCGGCGGGTCTCTGGGTGCTCCGGAAGGCCTCCAGATGCGTCGGCCCAGTCCCCTCCAACGCTGCCGTGGAACGCGAGGAAATGCTACCACGGCGAGAGTTAGCGGCCTGTGGCGGAGCCCACGTGCCAGGCTCGCGGTTGAGTCACCGGCAGGCTCGCAGGTCCGCGGCTACGGTTCGGCGGGCGCCAACGCCTCGTCGGGGGCAAGCGCTTGGCTTTCGGCGTAGGAGCCGAACAGGTGCAGCTGCTGAGGCGCGCCTTCTAGCAGATTGGAGGCGGTAACGCCGAGCAGGCGCACCGGCCGCGCCGCGGCATCGGTGCGCCGCATCAAGGCCGTCGCGTGCCAGGCGAGCGTTGGCGCGTCGGAGCGGGGAACGCCGAAGGTGTGCCCGCGCGTTACGGTCGTGAAGTCGGCGTACCGCACTTTGATCGTCACGGTCCGAGCCAAGAGGCCGCGCTTCTGCAAGTACTCCGCGACCTCGGCGGCGTGACTCGCCAGCTCGGCCTCGATCTTCGCCGGATCGTCGAGATCGCGCGCGTAGGTCGTCTCGGTGCCGACGCTCTTGCGCTCACGCTCGACGCTCACCGGCCGGTCGTCGATCCCGCGCGCGAACTGATGCAGCGCCTCGCCCCACTTCCCGAACCGCTGCGTGAGCACCCCGACGTCGAGGCGGCGCAGATCGGCCACGGTCGCGACACCCAGCTCGGAGAGCGACTGCTCGGTGGCCGGCCCGACGCCGTGAAGGCGGCGGACAGGAAGCGGCGCGAGGAACGACTCGACCTGCCCAGGCTTGACGACGGTGAGGCCGTCGGGCTTGTCGAAATCGGATGCGATCTTGGCGACGAGCCGGTTCGGTCCAACGCCAACACTGACGGTCAGCCGTCGCTCCTCGCGCACCCGCCGCCGAATCTCGCGCGCGATGGCAGTAGCGCTCCCCCACTGCCCGAGATGCTCGCTGACGTCGAGATACGCCTCGTCGAGGGAGGCCGGCTGCACGAGCGGCGTGAACTCATGAAAGATGGCGAAGATCGCCTCCGACTCCTTCCGATAGCGCGAAAAGTCCGGCTTCAGGAAGATCAGCCCCGGGCAGCGCCTAGCGGCATGCGCCGAAGCCATCGCCGAGTGGATCTCGAACTTGCGCGCCTCGTAGCTAGCCGCCGCCACGACGCCGCGCCCCTCCGGGCTCCCTCCCACCACCACCGGCTTCCCCGCGAGTGACGGATCGTCACGCACCTCGACCGCTGCGTAGAAACAATCCATGTCGCAGTGCAGGATCCGGCGGTCGGGCATCGGCGCCCGCAACGCTACACCGCTGCCGGGAGTGGTCGCCAATATGCCAAGCTCCTGACCTGGAATGTGCGCTCTGTTGATTCAACTATGTGCTAAGTTAAGTCCATGCGCCGCACATCACTGGAGATCGACGAGGAGCTCCTCGCCCGCGCTCAACGCGTGCTCGGCACGACGGGAGTGAAAGACACCGTGGACCGTGCGTTCGAAGAAGTGCTGCAGGCCGACCTCCGCCGCCGTCTCGCCGAGCGCGTCCGCTCCGGCAAGGGCATCGACCGTGGGGAGGAGATCCTGTCTGCGGTTCGGACCTGGCGGCGTTGACTCTCTACCTCGCGGATACGAGCGCCTGGAATCGCGCCGACCGGCCGGCAGTGACCGCCGCATGGGAGCAGCGCCTGGCGACGCATTCGCTCGCCACTTGCGCGCTCATCCGCCTGGAGATCCTCTACTCAGCCCGCAGTGCCAAGGATTACGAGCAGCTCGCAGCCGAGCTGTCGGCGCTGCATGAACTTCCCTGCGGCACGGACGAGATCGAGCGCGCTTTGGAGGTCCAGCGAGCCCTCTCCAAACGAGGCGGTCTCTTCCATCGCAGCGTCAAGATCCCCGACCTCGTCATCGCTGCTTGTGCCGAGCACGCCGGCGCGATCGTTTGGCACTACGACGAAGACTTCGATCGCGTCGCCGAAGTCACCGGCCAATCCACGGAGTGGATCGCCTCACGAGGCTCGCTCTAGAAAGCGCCAATCGTCAGCCGAGGGATGGAGCTTCCGTGGCGCTGTACTTCGTGCGCTCCTCCGCCAGCCCGGTGTTGATGCGGCGGGCGAGGTCAGCGTCGCGGAGAGCGAGGATGCGCGCGGCTAGCAGACCTGCGTTGCGGGCGCCGTCGACCGCCACGGTTGCGACCGGAATGCCAGGCGGCATCTGAACGGTCGACAGCAGCGCATCGAAACCCGACAACGCCCCTGACGCCAGCGGCACGCCGATGACTGGCCGCAGCGTGTGAGCCGCGACCACACCCGCCAGGTGATTCGCCATGCCCGCGCAGGCGATGAAGACCTGCACGCCTCGCGCCTCCGCGTCGCGCACGTAGTCGACGGTCAGCTCGGGCGTGCGGTGTGCCGAGAGGACGCGCAACTCGCTGGGCACGCCGAGCTGGGTCAACGCTTCTTGCGCTTTGGCGACTTTGGGCACGTCGTTGGGGCTGCCGGTCAGGATGGCGACGAGCGGTGACGATTCGGGCACTCTGACCTCCTCGTTCAGCGGGTTCGTGCGGGACGTTGAGGCGATTTCGGCGGCGGCGCCGCGGTCGGCACCGGACTCGGCTGGAGCTGCGTCCAGGACGCCGCCTTCATCTCGGCGGTGCCACCGAAGGGGGCCAGGAACGAGGCGCGCACTTGCAGGTCGGTGAGGCCGCCCTGCACGGTGCGCAGCTCAAGGGGGCCGCTGGTGAGCGTGGCACCGGCCGGCAGCAGCGGCGCGAAGAGGCGCACCACGGTCGGGTTCTTGATGGTGCGCACGAGTTGGCCGTTGGCGGCCGGCTCGTACTCGTCGTAGCGGTAGAACTGCCCCGGTTGCACGTCGTGGAAGATGCCGCCCTGTGCCCACAGCTCGACGAAGTTGCTGTCCACCTGGCCGAGGTCGCTCGGCTCGGTGGACGCGTTCTCGAGCGTGATGCGCACCGTCACGCGGCCCGGCGAGTCGGCCAGCTTGTCGACGGTCACTCGCGGCACCGGCAGCGCCGCTTCCTCGGTGCCGATGCGCGCCAGGCTGTCGGCGCCGAGCGTCAGCGACTCCTCCTCGTGCGGCAGCCGGTAGTAGAGCTCGCCCAGGCAGTGTGGCAGCTTCCAGCCCGAGATCTGCCGCCGCAGCTCCTGCAGGTGCGCCGTCGACGTGCTCACGACGCGCACGTTGTCGCCAACCAGCAACGGCGTGTCGCCAACACGCGTGGGGATGTCGGCGCTGAAGGCGTAGACCTGGCGATCGATGCCCTCGAGCGAGAAGCCGTGGCGGACGCGCAGCCGGCGGTTCCACGCCAGGTCGGCGAGGCTCACGCCGGGCAGCTCGCCCGCTTCGGCGCCGCCGCGCAGCAGCGTCGCCGCCCCGCGCACGACGACGCCGACGAGGAACGGCTCTTCGAGTGTCTCCAGCTTCTTCGCCGAAGCCTGCAACTGCTGGAAGTCCCACGCCGCGTCGTTGTCGGCCTCCCCTTCGCGCACGCCGTAGAGGAAGGAGACGACGAAGTCGGTGGCCGACGTGAGCTCGTCGATGCCCTCGGCGGCGATGGCGTCGCGCGGCAGCGTCGCCGAGAGCAGCAGCGTCGGCTCGAGCTCGTCGCGCAGCGCGTGCGCCAGCGCCGCGCCGTCCTTGCCGGGCACGCCCTGCAGGTCGAGGTGCCAGCCGGCGACGCCGAGCCCCGCCTCCTCGGCGGTGCGCGCCGCGGCGCCGAGCGCCGTGGCGAGCGTGCGCGCGGCTGCCTTGGCGTCGATCGCACCCAGCGGCCACGCGCCACGCAGCACCAGTGTGGCTTTGACGCGCCGCGGCTGGTGCGCGATCGCCAGCGGTGCTACCTGCGGCTGGCCGCCCTGCCAGTCGAGCTGCGCCGCCTCGACGAACATCTCGCCGATGCCCCCCGCTTCGAGGCGCGAGATGTCGGCCACCTCGAGCGGCGCCGCCGCGCCGTCCACCCACACCGCGGACTCGGCGGCGCGGCTCCGCTCGCCGCCGCGGTGGCAGCCGGCGTGCGTCGCACCTGCGGCGGCCACGGCGACCATCGCCGCGAACGCGCAGGATGCGCGCAAGGCGCCGGCCTTGCGACGCCCCGACCTGGAATCGCCGCTCATTCGACGGGGATCATAATCACCACTTCGAGCCCGCCGCCTGTGCGGTTCTTCGCCGCGATCGAGCCGCCGTGTTCCTCGACGATGCGGCGGGTGATCGGCAGCCCGAGGCCGGTTCCCGTGTCGTGCGTCGAAAAGTAGGGATCGAAGATGCGCTGCAACAGCTCGGCGGGGACGCCGGGCCCGCGGTCGGCGACGGTGATGGCGGCCGAGCCGTCGCGGCGCTCGAGCCGCACCTCCACCTCGCCGCGGCCGCCGCTCGCGCGCAACGCGTTCTCCACCAGGTTGCGCAGCGCCCGTCGCAGCAGCCGCGCGTCGAAGCGCGCCGGCAGCGGCCCGCCGTCGCCGGCGAAGCGCACGGCGACGCCCGTCGGCGCGGCGCTGCCGTAGGTCTCGACCACCTCCTTCACCGTCTCCGCGAGGTCGCCCGGCTGCGCATCGAGCCGCGGGATCTTGCTGTAGACCGAGAACTCCGACGCGATCTGCTGCAGCTCGTCGACCTGGCGCAGGATGTTACGCGTGCAGCGCTCGAAGACCTCGTCGAAGTGGGCGGGGTCGCGCTGGTGCACCTCCGCCATGTGCTCGGTGGAGAGGCGGATGGGTGTCAGCGGGTTCTTGATCTCGTGGGCGATGATGCGCGCCATCTCCGCCCACGCCTGCAGGCGCTGCGAGCGCAGCACCTCGGTGACGTCCTCGAGCACCAGCAGCGCGCTCGGCTCGCCGGCGCCGGGCACCGGCACCCAGGCGAGGTGCACCTCGCGCTCGTCGCCGCCGCGCGGCAGGCGCACGGTCGTCTCGGCCGGCTGCGACTCGCCGGTTCCGTGAGCGGCGGTGGCGAGGAACGCCGCCACCGGCGCCAGCTCCTCGCGCGCCAGGAGGGTGGCGCGCAGCGGGTCGCCGACGCCGACGCCGAGCAGCTCGCCCGCCAGCCGGTTGGCGAGCAGCACCCGCCCGCGCTCGTCGAGCGAGACGACGGCGGAGTTGACGTTCTCCACCATGCGCTCGACCACCTGCTTCTCGCGCACTAGGCGCTGCCGGCCCTCGGCGATCTTGCGCGCCATCTCGTCGATGGCGGCGACGAGGGCCACGAGCTCCTGCTCGCTCGGCGCGAGCTCTAGGCTGGTGGCGCCGCCGGCGATGCGCCGCGTGCCCTCGACGAGCTGCTGGATGGGCCGCGTGAAGGTGCCGGCGAGGCGGCCGCCGACGGCGGCGGCGACGAGAAAGATGGCCGCGGTGAGCAGCAGCGCGCGCCGCCGCAGCTCGAGCAGCTCGCCCTGCAGCTCCTGCTGCTGCGCGAGGAGCGGCAGCGACAGGAAGAGCCGCGGCTGCCCCTCGCCGGCGCCGGGGATGTGCAGCGGCGCGTAGAGCTCGAGGTACTGCGTGCCGCCGGCGCTGCTGGTACGCCACGCAAGGTCGTGGCCGAGCAGCGCGAGCTGCGCGTAGATGTCGCCGGGGATGCGCTCGGGCAGCAGCGCCGAAGAGAACAGCTCGCGCTTGCTGGAGGCGTTGATGGTGCTCCCCCAGTAGAGGTTCACCTCGTGGTGCAGCACGCGCGAGAGCCACACCAGCAGCTCGTCGTCGAGCGCCGTCTCGATGCCGAAGCCGGGCTCGAGCGAGGCGACGTACTCGCCGAGCACCTGCTGCGCCGAGCGCACCTCCTTCTCGCCGCCGGCGCGCTGCTCGGCGAGGAGGCGCTCTTCGAGGTTCCTCAGCAACAGCACGTTGAGGGCGGCGAGCGGCACGAGCAGAAGCACGCCGTAAAGCAGCAGCAATCGCTTCGAGTAGGAGCGCACGGCACGGCGCAGCGCGTCGCGGAAGGAGGCGCGGGTGAGCGCGAGCAACGCCACGAGCGCCGCCGCCGCCAGCACGAGCAGCAGCATCGAGAGCGCCAGCGAGCCCACCGCTTCGAGCGCATCCGAGACCCCGAGCACGGGCAGGAAGAGGACCGCGGTACCGCGGGCATCGCGGCGAGCCACCGCCCACGCATCGCCTTCCGGCGTGTCGACGCGCGCGGCGAGGTTCGTGCGCAACGCGGGCGGCAAGGATGGCGTCTCGCGCCAAGGCGACAGCTCGGCATTGCCGTTCCTGTCGTAGAGCGCGTAGCGCACTTCTCGCGGCAGGCCGGTCGGGCCGCGCTCGGTCGGGCCGCCGCGCAGCAGGCCTACCGGCAAGTCCTCACCGCGCGTCGTGCGCAGCCCGAACCCCGGCTGCGGCAGCAGCCAGAAACGCGCCTTGCCCCAGACCTGCCCCTGGCTCCGGAGCGGCACCTCGCCGGAGACCAGCAGGTCCTGCCACGACGGCGGCCCGAGCGGTCCCCAGCGCACCGGGTCGCGGTCGATCTCGCCCGTCTCGGTGAGCGGCAGGCCGTACGAGAACGACACCGGCCGCGCGAGGTGCGGCGTCACGATGAGCGCGGTGAGCGCGTTGCCGCGGTCGAGCGGCGAGCGGCGCCAGAGCAGGTACGCGAGATCGGTGGGCAGCAGCCCGTCGGGCGAGCGCGGCACCTGCTTGCCGAGGTCGACCGCGGCGAGATAGCCCTCGAGCTTGCGCCAGGTGGCCGCGAGCTCGGGCTGGTCGGGTGCCGCCATCGCCGGCAGCAGCCGCGCCGGCAGCGAGCGCTTCACCTCGAAGCGATAGGCGGTCTGCCACGCGGCTGCACCGAGCAGCGCGGCGAGCAGGATGAGCGGCACCAGCGCGGCCGGGCGCCGGCGCCACGTCGAGCGCGACGTCCAGAGTGCGGCCGCGGCACCGCCGGCGGCGAGCAGCGGCAGGGCGACGGCGGCGTGGTCGTGCAGCGCGGCGGCGAGCGCGAGCAGCAGGAACGCGGCGAGACCGGCGGTGCCGTTCGGCGTCGCGGGGAGCAGCCAGCCGAGCGCACTCGAAAGGCGTTGCCGAGTCGACAGGAGCCACGCACCGCTCGACGATGCCCTCGCCGCGATGCGCGGAGTTGGCTCCGTCGCCGTGCCCGCCGCGCGCGGCGCTTCTTCACCGGCGGCGAGAATCAGGACGCCTGCCGCCGCCGCGAGAAGGGCCGCTCTCAACACGGCGGCCGCCGCGCCGCCGCCGCCGGCCGCCAGCGGCTGGATGCCGATCACGCGCTGCAGCGCCGCGGCGATGACCACCAACGCGACGGTGCCCGCCGCACCCGCGAGCCCGGCGACGACCCGCGGATGCGCTCGCCTACCCCATCGCCACCCCACCGCGGCGACGCCCAGGCCCGCGAGCAGCGCGAGCAGCGTCCAGCGCGGCGCTCCTGCCGCGGCACCGGCCGCGAGCGCAGCCGCCACCGCCAGCACGACGATCGAGCGCCTCCCATGCGTCGCCGGCAGCGCGGTCCGCCAGAGCACGGCGAGCCCCACGGCCCGCATCGCGGCAAGCGCCAATAGCGCGAGCGCGAGCGCCGCACCCGCGACGACCGGCGTCCAACGCACTCCGACGGGCGGCACGCCCGCCACGGGCTCGACCACCATCGACGGCGCCCGCGGCGCGCTCAGAAGCCACGCGTTCATCGCCGCCTGCTCCGGGCGATCCACCAGCGACCAGCGGAACGCTTCCGGCGGCAGCCGCCCTGAGGGCGTGAACGGCAGCCGCGAGGTCTCGAAGCTGCGGCCGGCGACGACGCGCCAGGGCCGCGGTGCATCGGACAGCGGCGCGATGGCGAGCAGCGAGGCGGCACCGAAGCCGGCGCGGTACGCGTAGCCCTGCCGCGGCATCTCCTGCGGCGCCGGCTCGTGCAGCAGCCCGCGCCCCTCCCACACCAGTGGCTGGCCGTCGGGGTCGACGAGCATCAGCGTCAGGTCCGGGTGCGTGCCGGCGAGCAGCGCGGCGAAACGCTGGTGCACGGCGAGGCGGCCCGCGTCGTCCGCCGGCGGCGTCCCGACGGCGCGCACGCCGTCGTCGGCGTGGCCGGCGATGTCCCGCCACAGCGCGGCGTAGCGCGGCGTCGTCTTGCTCACCCACGCGCGCGGCTCGGGCGGGCCGAGGTTCGAGGCGATGCCGGCGAGCAGCAGCGCCAACGCGGCTACTGCAACCAGCGGCGCCGCCGCCAGCACCTCGCGCCGCGCCTGCCGCAGCAGCAGCCAGGCGGCGAGCAGCACCGCCAACAGCAACGCTCCCCACAGCGCCGGCAGCGCCAGCGCGACGGGCGTCGCCGCCAGCGGCAGCGTATCGAGCAGCCGCCGCGGGCGCCGGGATGAAGTGCCCAGGCGGCGCCTCGCCTTCGCCGCTCCGCTCCGCAGCACCGGGGGCTCGGCGGGCGCGAGCGGCGCGGCCGTGCCTACTCTCCCGACACCGAGGGCAGATCGACGCCGCGCTCTTCGGCGAAGCGGATCGCCTCCGGGTACCCCGCGTCGGCGTGCCGCACGACGCCCATCCCCGGATCACCGGTGAGCACGCGCTCGAGGCGGCGCGCGGCCGCCGCGGTGCCGTCGGCGACGATGACCATGCCGGCGTGCAGCGAGTAGCCGATGCCGACGCCGCCGCCGTGGTGCACCGACACCCAGGTGGCGCCGTTGACGGCGTTGAGCAGCGCGTTCAACACCGGCCAGTCGGCGATGGCGTCGGAGCCGTCGCGCATGCCCTCCGTCTCGCGGTTGGGTGAAGCCACCGAGCCGCAGTCGAGGTGGTCGCGGCCGATGACGATCGGCGCCGAGACGCGGCCGCTCCGCACCAGCTCGTTGAAGAGCGCGCCCGCCTTGGCGCGTTCGCCGTAGCCGAGCCAGCAGATGCGCGCCGGCAAGCCCTGGAAGGCGACTCGCTCCTGCGCCATGCGGATCCAGCGGTGGAGCGCGCGGTCGGCGGGGAACGTCTCGAGGATCGCCTCGTCCGTCTGCCGCAGGTCTTCGGGGTCGCCGGAGAGCACCGCCCAGCGGAAGGGGCCTTTGCCCTCGCAGAAGAGCGGACGGATGAAGAGCGGCACGAAGCCGCCGATCGCGAAGGCGTCCGCGACGCCCGCCTCCTGCGCCTGGCCGCGCAGGTTGTTGCCGTAGTCGAAGGTGATCGCGCCGCGCTCCTGCAGCGCGAGCATCGCGCGCACGTGCGCCGCCATCGACGCCGTCGAGCGGCGCACGTACTCGCGCGGGTCGCGCGCGCGCAACTCGAGTGCGGCGGCGAACGGCATGCCATGCGGCACGTACCCTTCGAGCGCGTCGTGCGCCGAAGTCTGGTCGGTGAGCGCGTCGGGAGTGACGCCGAGCGCGACGAGGTGGTCGAGCAGGTCGACGGCGTTGGCCTGGACGGCGATCGACACCGCGCGATTGGCTTCGCGCGCGGCGAGCGCGCGCTCGACCGCGCTCGGAATGTCAGGCGCCACCTCGTCGAGGTAGCGCGTGTCGAGGCGGCGCTGGATGCGCGTCGGATCCACCTCGGCGACGAGACAGACGCCTTCGTTCATCGTGACCGCCAGCGGCTGCGCGCCGCCCATGCCGCCGAGCCCGGCGGTGACGGTGAGGCGCCCCGCCAGGCTGCCGCCGAAGTGCTGCCGCGCGCATTCGGCGAGCGTCTCGTAAGTGCCCTGCAAGATGCCCTGCGTGCCGATGTAGATCCACGACCCGGCCGTCATCTGCCCGTACATCGTCAGGCCGAGCCCTTCGAGGCGCCGGAACTCGTCCGCCGTCGCCCACTTGGGAACCAGCAGCGAGTTGGCGATGAGCACCCGCGGCGCGTCCTCGTGCGTCTTGAACACCGCCACCGGCTTGCCCGACTGCACGAGCAGCGTCTCGTCGGCCGCGAGCCGCCTCAGCGTGGCGACGATCGCGTCGAACGCCTCCCAGCTCCGCGCCGCGCGACCCGAGCCGCCGTAGACGACGAGATCTTGCGGCCGCTCCGCCACCTCGGGATCGAGGTTGTTCATCAACATGCGCAGCGCCGCCTCCTGCTGCCAGCCGCGGCAGGAGAGTTGATGACCGCGCGGTGCGCGTACTGGATCTCTCCGCGAATCCGGATGGCGCGGACCGGCGACGGTGGACGGCGAGACGTCGAGAGTGGCCATGACGCTTGATTGTAGGCGCAGGCGACATGCGCGTGCGGTGCGGTGCTGCCGAACGCGATGCGGGCGCGACCGCGCGCGCTGGTGCCGCGGTGGGCGGCCCAGCTCGCCGATCAGTCAGCCGCGCAGACGGCGTGGCCCTCGACCTTGGCCAGCGCGGCGCAGGGGTCGATGCGCGGCGGCTCGGCGCCCGCGCGGTGGCCGGTGCTCACCAGCAGCTCGCGCACCTCGGCGGCGCTGAGATTCGGCTTGCGTTCGAGGACGAGAGCCGCGACGCCGGCCACGTGCGCCGCAGCGAAGGAGCTGCCGTTGAAGAAGTCGTACGAGTTGCGCGGCGCCGTGCTCAGCACGTCGACTGCCGGGCCGACGAGCGGCGGCTTGCCGCCGGTGCGCGCCGGATCACCGGGCCGCGCCTCGGCGCCGACGCCGAGCACGCCTTCCCGCGAAGCCGGAAAGCCGCCGTCGGCCTGCGCGCCGTCGTACGCCGCCACCACCACCGTGCGCTTGGCGAGCGCAGCGCCGAGCAGCTTCGACAGGAACGGATCGGGCGGCCCCGACAGGCTCAAATTGAGCACCTGCACGCCCTGCCCGAGCGCGGCGTCGACGGCGCGCGCCAGCGTGTAGCTGTCGCACACCGCCTGCCGCGACGCGGGCGGGTCCTGCCAGCAGGCCTTGAAGGCGTAGAGCAGCGCCTCGGGCGCGACGCCGACGATGCCCACCTGGTTGTTCGACGCCGCGGCGAGGATGCCCGCCACCGCCGTGCCGTGCACGTCGCTGGTGAAGCTGCGCTCGCCGCTCTCGACGTAGTTGCCGACGCCGGCGACGCGGCCGCGCAGGTCGGGGTGGTCGAGGTCGAGGCCGGTGTCGACGACGCCCACCTTGACGCCCTTGCCGGTGGCGACTCGGTGCACCGCCGCGAGCGACAACTCGGACACGTCGCGCTGCAGATCGGCGTACGGGTCGTTGTAGCCACTCTTGCTCGGCGCCTGCGCGGCCGGCGCCGGCGGCGCGGCGAGCACGTGGAAGCGCTGCACCGGCTGCGCCACCGAGACGCGCGGGTCGGCATCGAGGCGCTTCAGCACCTGATGGAGGTCTTGCCGCGGCGACGCCTGGTAGACGACGCACGGCGCGCCTTCGAGCGAGCCGACCGTCCACGCCGCCACCTGCCGCAGCCCGTACTGGCCGGCGATCTCGGCGCTGTTGCGCTGCCAGAGCGTCGACGGCGCGGGCTCCATGAGCACCAGCACCTGGCCGGACGTGTCGCTGGCGCCTTCGGCCGCGGCGGCCGCCGGCGCGCTCGCGGCACTACTGCCACCCGGAGCGCTGGCGCAACCGCCGAGAACCGTCGCGAGCGCGAGCGCGGCGAGCGCCGGCGCACGCGAGGCCCAGCGCATCGCGCGACGCTCGCGCGCTGAAATCACCCGCCCGCTCCGGCCACCGGCTCCGCGAACCGCACGTGCGGATCTTCGCGCAGGTGGTCGAGCACGAGCGGCAGCGGCTCGGCGCCGGCACCGCCTGGCACCGCGATCGTGTAGGCGCCCAGCGGAGAGGGCCCGCCCACCACCTCGCCGCGCACCTCGAGCAGCACGCGCCGCATCTCGGCCTCGGTGGCATTCGGGGTGAAGACGACCCGCACCTGCTGTTGCGCCGCGGTGACGGCAACCGGCGGCGCCGGATCGCTCAAGGTCCTGAAACGCGACGGCGGCGTCGGCCAGAAGATCACCCCGAGCAGGACCACCACGGCCGCGGCCTGCGCCGCGAGCGCCCACCAGACGTTGACCTTGCGCGCACCCAGCAGCCGCACGAGGCGCGGCCGCTCGCGCGTGCGCTCCACCTCGTCGACGCGGCGCATGAGCTGCGCGAGCTGCGCCGGGTGCGGCGACGGCGCCACCTCGGCCGACCGCACCTGCGCCTCCAGCGCGCGGCAGCGCTCGGTCTCGGCGCGGCACTCGCCGCACGCCGTCAGGTGTACCTCGACCGCCTGGCGCTCCGCCGGCTCCAGCGTCTCGTTGACCAGCCAGGGCAGCAGCTCCCACGCCTCGTGGTGGGTGAGCTTCACCTGCTCTTGACCGCGATGGGCCCGTTCGCTCACCGCCGGCCTCCTTTCATCTCGGCCACTCGCGTCGCTCCCGTGTTTGCTCTTTGGTTCATCCAGATCGTTGGTCGGTTCATGCGCTTCGTCCCACCTCATCCGGAACGGTCGATGCCCGCGGCGCTGAGCAGCCCACGCAGCCGGCGGCGGGCGTGGAACATGCGCGTCTTCACCGTGTTCACCGGGCAACCGACGATCTCCGCGATCTCGGCGTACGAGCAGCCGTGGAAGTAGGTCAGCTCGACGACGGCCCGCTGCTCGGCCGGCAGCCGCAGCAGCGCCTGGCCCAGCACGCTCGCGAGCTCGCGGCGGGCCGCCAGGCTCTCCGGCCCTTCGGGCGATTCCTCGGGCTCGACCTCCGGGTCGCGCTCGGCGCGGCGCACCCGCGACAGCGACTTGAGCGCCTGTCGGTGGGCGATGCCGAGGATCCACGTCGACGGCCGCGAGCGGCCTGCGAACGAGGCCGCCCCCTTCCACACCGCGAGCAGCGTGTCGTTGAGCGCCTCCTCCACCACCTCCGGGCGGCGCGTGAGCTTGAAGATGAACCCGAACAGGCGCTGGTAGTAGCGCTGGTAGAGCTCCTGGAACGCGATGCGGTCCTTGGCGGCCACCCGCTCGAGCAGCACCGCGTCGCGTTCGTCGGTCATCACCTGCATTTGCTTCGCTTGTCCAGATGCGCTTCGCGCATGACTCTCGCGGCAAGTATGTACTTCGCGGCGGCCGAGCGGTTCAGCTTGAACCGGCGTAGTCTCGGCAAGGACTTACCGCGCGAGATGGAACGCCGCAAGGATCGTCGCAAGGCGCGTGCGCTGCTGGTCGCAGCATGCGTGGCCCTATCGTGGGGCTCGCTCTCGGCACCGGCACATGCGCAGGCTTTCGTGCTCCGCGACCACGAAGACCTCGACTTCGACCGTCCCGAGGCGTGGGCGATGGCCTGGTTCGCGGCGGTCGCCTTCCCCACCGCGCTCAGCACCGAGCCGCTGCCGCCCGGCGGCGTCGAGCTGTCGCTCGAAGGCGGCTACGTGCCGTCACTCTCCGAGGAGCAGCGCACCGTCGGCTTCCTGGGCGAGAAGCCCGAGGACTTGAACCGCAGCTCCGTCTTCGGCCGCCCGCGCGTGTCGATCGGGCTGCCGGCGGACCTCACCGCCACCGTCTCATGGGCGCCACCCGCGGAGATCGACGGGGTCGAGCCCAACATCACGTCGTTCGCGCTCGCCGGCCGACTCTGGCAGGGTCCGCGCGCTCGCGTCGCCGCCCGCGTCTTCGGTCAACGCGGCACGCTCCGCGGGGACCTCACCTGCCCACGCGACATCGCGGGCCTCGCCGACTTCGACCGCAACCCCTACGGCTGCGAGGAGCCGTCGAAGGACGAGATGAGCCTGCGCCTGGTCGGGGCCGAGCTGTCGGCGAGCACCACGTTCATGACGACATCGGCGCGCTGGCCGGCGGTCTCGCCCTACGTCACCATCGCCCGGAGCAGCCTTCACGCCGAGTTCCAGGTCGACGCGCGGCGCTCGGGCTTTCTCGACCGCACGCTGCTCGAAACCGACGGCAAGATCTGGTCGGGCACGGTGGGTGTGTCCGTAGGTGCCGGCCGCGGTGCTCGCGTGTCAGGCGAGCTCTTCTACGCCCCGCTCGACGTGGTTGGCCGCGCCGGCAAGGGCAAGCAGACCGACGGCCTCCTCAACGCGCGCGTGCTGCTCGGCTATCGGATCCGCTAGAAGGCGACCCTCGCCGCGGCGCCGAACGTCAGACTGTCGGTGTCGTAGCCTTTCAGGCCCTTGAAGGTGTCGGCGCGATAGTTGGCGTTGACGTCGAAGTGGAGGCGCGGCACGAGCTGGAAGTCGTAGCCGAGGCGCGCGGCGTAGAACGGGTCGGAGACGTTGTTGGAGAGTCCGTCGGAGATGGTGACGCCGATGCCGACGCCGCCGTAGAGGCCGAACTCGACGAGCACGAAAGCGACCGGCGAGTAGGCGGCGGAGTCGGACCCGCCGAAGCCCTTGCGGTAGTACTCGAGGTCGAGCTCGGCGCGAAAGATGCCCTCGGGCACGTACTGGTAGGTGAGGTACGGCGCCACGCCATTGTCCTTCAACCCGGCCGAGCTCAGGTCGTCGAGCGAGCGCCAGTAGAGCTCGCCGAGGCCGAAGCGGTGCTCGGCGGCGCTCGCGGCAATCGGCAGCATGAAGGTGATCAGCAGGACAAACAGCATCTTGCGCATGGTCGGTCTCCGTGTTGCCTACTCGAGCTCCGTGATGTGGACGTCCACATCATTCGCCAGGAACGTCTCCGACTCGGCGAGGTCGGGCGCCATCTCGCGGTCGCGCTCCCACACCGGCACGCGCGCGCGGACCGCGGCGTGCAGGCGCTCCAGCGCCGCGCTGCTCCGAAGCGGCCGCAGCAGGTCGATGCCCTGCGCGGCCGCCAGCAGCTCGATGCCGAGGATGCGCCGCGTGTTCGCCACCACCGCCTGCAGCTTGAGCGCGGCGCCCATTCCCATCGACACGTGGTCTTCCTTGTCGGCCGAGGTGGGGATGCTGTCGACGCTCGCCGGGTGGCAGAGCCCCTTGCTCTCGCTCGCCAGCGCCGCCGCCGTCACCTGCGCGATCATGAAGCCCGAGTCGAGCCCCGCGTCCTGCACCAGGAACGGCGGCAGCCCCGAGAAGGCGTGGTTGGTGAGCTTCTCCACCCGCCGCTCCGAAATCGCGCCCAGCTCGGCGGCGGCGAGCGCCAGCACGTCCGCGGCGAAGGCCATCGGCTCGCCGTGGAAGTTGCCGCCCGAGATCACCTCGCCAGTATCGGGGAAGACCAGCGGATTATCGGTGACCGCGTTCATCTCCACCAGCACCTTGCGCTCGACGTCGGCGAGCAGGTCGCGGCAGGCGCCGTGCACCTGCGGCATGCAGCGCACGCTGTACGGATCCTGCACGCGCACGTCGCCCTGGCGATGGGACTCGCGGATCCCGGAGCCCTGCAGCAGCCGCCAGAGGTTGCGCGCGCTCGCCTGCTGGCCGTCGTACGGCCGCAGTGCGTGGAGACGCGCATCGAACGCCGCGTCGGTGCCGCGCAGCGCGTCGGTGGAGAGCGCGCCGACGAGGTCGGCCGTGCGCGCGAGGCGCCGCATCTCGAGCACCGCCAGCGCTACGAGAGCCGTCATCGCCTGCGTGCCGTTGATCAGCGCCAGGCCTTCCTTCGCTTCGAGCACGAGCGGCGCGAGCCCGTGCGCGGCGAGCGCTTCGGCCGCCGGCCGCGCTTCGCCGCGCAGGCGCACGGTGCCGCGCCCGATCAACGCCAGCGCCAGGTGCGCGAGCGGCGCGAGGTCGCCGCTGGCTCCCACCGAGCCGCGGCTCGGCACCACCGGCAGCAGATCGTGCGCAAGCAGCGCGAGCAGCGCGTCCACCACCTGCGGCCGCACGCCCGAGTGCCCCTGCGCCAGCGTGTTGGCGCGCAGCAGCAGCATCGCGCGCACGACGGTGTCCGGCAGCGGCTCGCCCATGCCGGCGGCGTGGCTCAATACCAGCCGCTCCTGCAACAGCAGCAGCTTGTCGGCCGGGATGCGGACGCTGGCGAGGTCGCCGAAGCCGGTGTTGACGCCGTAGACGACGTCGCCGTGCGCGAGCGCCTTCTCCACCGCGGCGCGCCCGGCCTCCACGCGCCTGCGCGCCGCCGCGGCCAGCGTGCACGTCTCACTGCCTCTCGCCACGCCGCCCAACTGCTCGAGGGTGAGCGAGCGCCCGTCGATCTCCACCATGTGCCGCGAATGTATAACGCCGCGCCGCGCCCGCATTGCGCGCGGCCGAGGCGCGGCAAGCTCGCGGCGAATCTATGGCGGCGGCCGTCGCCGCGAAGCGCGGTGTTATCCTGCCTACCGTTCCGATGAGGCGCCGATGAACGACCTCTTCCTCCGGGCGTGCCGGAACGAGCCCACCGAACGGCGCCCGGTGTGGCTGATGCGGCAGGCAGGCCGCTACCTCCCCGAGTACCGGGCCGTTCGCGAGAAGGTGGACTTCCTCACCCTCTGCCGCACGCCCGAGCTCGCCGCCGAAGTGACGCTGCAGCCGGTGCGACGCCTTGGCGTCGACGCGGCGATCGTCTTCGCCGACATCCTGCTGCCACTCGACGCCATGGGCGCCGGCTTGCGCTTCGCCCAGGGCGACGGGCCGGTGTTCGACCGCCCGGTGCGCAAGGCCGCCGACGTCGCCGCGCTCGCCGAGCCGGACGTCGAGCGCGACCTTGGCTACGTCTTCGCCGCCATCCGCGAGGCGCGGCGCGGGCTCGCCGCGCTGCCCGGCGAGGGGTCGGTGCCGCTCATCGGCTTCGGCGGCACGCCGTGGACGCTCGCCGCCTACCTCGTCGAAGGCGGCGCCTCCAAGAACCACGGCCACCTGCTCTCGTGGAGCTGGGAGGACCCGCGCGGCCTGGCCCGCCTGTTGAGCCGCCTGGCCCACGTCTCTACGCGTTATCTCCAAGCGCAGGTCGACGCCGGCGCGCAGGCCATCCAGCTCTTCGACACCTGGGGCGGCCTGCTCGACGCGCGCCGGTATCGCGAACTGGCGCTGCCGGCTCTAATGCAAGTGGTCGACGGGCTGCGCCAACGATCCGAGAACCGCGTGCCGCTCATCTACTACCTCAACAACGGCGCCCACCTGCTGGGCGAGCTGCGCGAGCTGCCGGTCGAGGTGATCTCCGTCGACTGGCGCCTGCCGCTCGACGAGGCGCGCGCGCTCGTCGGCCCCGGTAAGGTGCTGCAGGGCAACCTCGATCCCACCGCCCTGCTCGCCTCGCCGCGGCGCATCGAGGAAGCCACCGCCGAGCTGCTGCGCCGCGGCCAGGGCGGCGGCCACGTCGTCAACCTCGGCCACGGCATCCTGCCCAACACGCCGCCCGAGAACGCCCAGGCTTTCGTCTCTGCGGTGCAGCGCCACGCGCTGGCACCGGTCGGTTGAACCGCCTTCACCATTCCAAGGAGCATTCGATGCGTCGTCCTCTCATCGCTTTCGCCTTCGCTGCTGCCTTCCTCGCCACCACCGCCGCGCAGGCGGCCGACAAAGACGACGAGAAGACGACGGCGACCCCCGCCATGCTGATCAAGCTTCTCGACAAGGAGAAGCTCACCTATCAGCAGGACGACGACCGCCTGCGGCGCACCTACTCGTTCACCGACGGCCGCAGCCAGCAGGTCTTCCTGCAGCCGCAGTCGGACACCCGCGACGTCGGCATCGTCGAGATCTATTCCTGGGTGATGGAGATCAAGGGCAACCTGACGCCGGCGTTGGCCAAGCGGCTGCTCCAGGTCAACGGGGAGCAGAAGCTCGGCTACTTCGGCATCGAGGAAGTGGAAGGGAAGACCTACGTCTTCTGCTACCACAACCTCCCCACCGAAGGCCTGACCTCGAAGTCGCTCGCCGCCGCCCTGATCAGCGTCGCCGAGATGGCCGACGAGATGGAGAAAGAGCAGCTCGGCGCGTCGTCGGACGAGTACTAGCGCCCTGACTTCTCAGAACTGGACCTTCGGCGCGGTCGCCGCGCCCGGCTGCGCCTCGAAGTAGGCCTTCGCCGGGAAGTCCCAACCGAGCGCGTTGATGAACCACGCCACCGGCACGCGGCGCCGCGTGGCGTTGAACGCGCGGGCCAGGTCGTTGTAGCGGTTGCGCTCCACGTTGATGCGGTTCTCCGTCCCCTCGAGCGCCGGCATCAGGTCGCGAAACGCCTGCGTCGACTTGAGGTCGGGGTAACGCTCGACGACGACCAGCAGCCGGGACAGCGCCGAAGAGAGCTGGTCCTGCGCCTGCGCGAAGCGCTGCAAGGCCTGCGGGTCGTTCGGTGTGCTGGTGCCCGTCTGGGCCGTCACCTGCCCCACCTTCGCCCGGGCCTGCACCACTTCGCGCAGCGTCTCCTGCTCGAACTGCGCCGAGCCCTTGACCGTCGCCACCAGATTGGGGATGAGGTCGGCGCGCCGCTGGTAGGAGCTCTCGACGTTCGCCCACTGCGAGGTCACGTCCTCCTGCAGGTTGACGAGCCGGTTGTACTGGGAGGCGAGGGTGGCGACCAGCGCTACCACCAACCCGACGATCACCAGCAGCACGATCAGCCCTCGACGCATCACGACCTCCTCCTTCAATCGCAGCCCGCGGCGGCATCGTAGGGCGATGCCGGCCCAACGGCAACCGCGAATGATTACGCGGCAGCGGTGCCGCCGCTTCCAGGCGTCGTCGCCACCGCCGCCGCCGCAGCCGTGCAAGTTGCCGGCCGCGTTTTCCGATTGAAGGGCGAATGCTCGCCCGCGTGCTCTCCGGGACGCCCTGGGGCGTCGAGACCCTGCCGGTTCAGGTGGAGGTCGACGCCCGGTTCGGGCTGCCGCAGCTCCAGCTCGTGGGGCTGCCCGATGCCGCCGTGCGCGAGAGCCGCGAGCGGGTGCGCAGCGCCATCCGCCACTGCGGCTACGACCTGCCGCCGCGCGCGGTGGTGATCAACCTGGCGCCCGCCGACTTGCGCAAGGAAGGCAACCACCTCGACTTGGCCATCGCGCTGGCGCTGATGGTGGCGCACGACCACTTGCCTGGCGAGCTGCTGGCGGGCCGGCTGTGTTGCGGCGAGCTGGGGCTCGACGGTGCGCTGCGGCCGGTGCGCGGCGCGCTGGCCTTCGCCGAGCTGGCGCGCGAGACGGGCGCCCGCGAGCTGCTGGTGCCCGCCGCCAACGCCGAAGAGGCGGCCGCGCTCGGCGGCGCGCTGGAGGTGATCCCCGTCGGCACGCTCGACGAAGCGCTGGCGCACTTGCGTGGCGAGCGGCCGCTGCCGCCGGCGCCCACGCCGATGTTTCCGCGGCCGTTCGACGCCGGAGCCCTCGACCTCGCCGACGTGCGCGGGCAGGCGATGCCGAAGCGTGCGCTCGAGATTGCCGCCGCCGGAGCGCACAACCTGATCTTCATCGGGCCGCCTGGCAGCGGCAAGACGATGCTGGCGCGGCGGCTGCCCGGCATCCTGCCGCCGCTGTGCCGCAGCGAGGCGATCGCGGTGACCAAGATCCACTCGCTCGCCGGCGAGGTGTCGATCGGCGGCCTGCGCTGCGAGCGGCCGTTCCGCAGCCCGCACGCGCACACGAGCGGCGCCGGCTTGATCGGCGGCGGCTCGGTGCCGCGGCCCGGCGAGGTGAGCCTCGCGCATGCCGGCGTGCTCTTCCTCGACGAGCTGCCGGAGTTCCGCCGCGACGTGCTCGAGGCGCTGCGCCAGCCGATCGAGGACGGCGTCGTCTCCATCGTGCGCAGCCGCGCGCGGCTCGCCTTTCCGGCGCGCTTCACCCTCGTCGCCGCGATGAATCCATGTCCGTGCGGACATCTCGGGGACTCGCGAAGACCGTGCAGGTGTCCCGAAGGCGCCGTCGAGCGCTACCGCGCCCGCATCTCGGGTCCGCTGCTCGACCGCATCGACCTCCAGGTGGAGGTGCCAGTCCCCACCGCCGCCGAGCTGCGCACGGAGGGCGGCGAGTCGAGCTCGGCGGTCGCCGCGCGCGTAGCAGCGGCGCGGCGGCGTCAGGAAGCGCGCTTTGCCGGCCGGCCGCTGCCCGTCAACGCCGCGATGGACGCGCGCGACTTGCGACGCTGGTGCGCGCTCGACGAGAGCAGTCAGCGCCTCGCCGACGCCGCGTTCGAGCGACTCGGGCTCTCCGCGCGAGCGTTGGCGCGCCTACTCAAAGTTGCGCGCACGATCGCCGACCTGGGGGGCGCCGAGCGCGTCGGCGCGGCACACGTCGCCGAGGCACTGCAGTACCGCTGTCTCGATCGGCCGCTGGTCCAGCAACCGACCGCCGCAATGATGAAGGCGGTGCCTGCCCTAGCCCGGGGTTGACCGCCGGCCGGGCGCGTCACCACACCGGGCAGCGAGGCCTCAGCCCGGCGCCGTGGCGGGCCGCGCAGCCGAGCGCGGCCGCATCAGCGTTTCCACGATGATCGCCGCGGGTCCGACCAGGAAGAGCGCGTAGAACGGCGCGTAGACGACCTCGCCGAGCCGCAGCAGGAACTCGACGAAGGCGACCGTGGCCACCACGATCACCTGTCCGCGCCGCGTGGCGACCGTCGTCTTCGGGTCGGTGACCATGAAGAAGATGAAGAGCTGGTACATCGGACCGGTGATCGGCGCCAGCGTGGACAGCAGCGGGTTGCCGGTGATGGCGCTGCGCAGCAGGGCGAAGAGCGCGAAGGAGGCGACGTAGGTGGCGCTGATGTGGAGCTTCCCCACCCGCCAGACGATGAGGAAGCCGAGCACCCAGATCACCACCATCGGCCAGATGTTGTTGCCCCACTGGATGCTGAGCAGCGACACGGTGTCGGGAGCCAGGAAGAGCACGGCGGAGACGCCGAAGTTGGAGGGGTTCCAGAGGTGACGTCCGCGCCAGCGCAGCACGTACTTCGAGGAGATCGAGATGAAGCTGGTGAGCGCGTAGGCCCAGAGGAACGGCGAGCGGACGAGGATGCCGACGCTGATGCCGGTGATGTAGGCGCTCGCGGGATGCGGCCACTTGCGGAAGGAGATCCAGCCGAGGGCCATCTCGGCCGCGATGGCGACGACGATCGCAGTCAGCGTCCGCTCGAACGATTCGAGGATGCCGAAGCTGAAGTGCGCCGCGATCAGGATGCTGGTGATCAGGATCGGCGGCAGGAAACGGTTGTCGATCGGGAAGCGCGACTTCGGCCGCGGCGGCGGCGCCTGAGACGTCACCGCGTGCGCCGGCGGAGCGATCGTGGGCTCGACGCTCATTGCGGCTCCTTGCGCCGGTGGAGTCGGTCGATGGCCGGCGCCTCCAGGGTCTCCGTGCGCCCCGACGGCCAGCGGATCAGCACCCGCTCGACCGCCGTGGCGGCGCCGAGGCCGAAGTGCAGGCGGCGCTGGTTCTGCGCCGAGAAGCCGCTGCCGCCGCTGACCTCCTGCACCTGGCGTTGCTTGCCCCACTGCACCTCGACCCGCGCGCCGATGGCGCTGCGGTTGCTCGCCGTGCCCTCGAGCTCGAAGTCGATCCAGTGACGGCCCGGCGCGACGCTATTGACGTAGACGAGCAGCGGCCCGCGCTGGTTCGCCACGATGACGTCGAGGACGCCGCGGTTGCTGAGATCGGCGAAGGCGACGGCGCGGCCGTCGTAGGTGTCGTCGACGCCCACCTCGCGCGCCACGTCGGTGAAGCTGCCCGCGCCGTCGTTCAACCAGACGCGCGAGTGCTGGTAACCGGAGAGGCTGCGGCCGCGCATCGGCGGCCAGTTCTTGGCGTCCGCGATGATGCTCTTGTGGCCGACGGCGATCTGCGCGAAGTCGTACCAGTAGCTGGTGCGCTCGCCGGCGGACACGTAGCCGTTGGCGAGGTAGATGTCGAGCGTCCCGTCGTTGTCGAGGTCGCCGAACTGCGCTCCCCAGCTCCAGCCGCCGAGGTCGACGCCCATCGTTGCCGCGACGTCCTCATACTGCGGCCGGCCTCCCTGCGCACCGGGCTGCGGGACCCAGAGATCGTTGGCCTGCACCAGCACGCCCGGCTCCGAGATGTTGGTCTTGTAGATCGCCAGCCGGCCGTCGTTGAAGACGTCGCCGAAAGCGCTGTTCATGCCGCTCTTCGGCGTCAGGCCGACGCCGCTCTCGCGGCCGACCTCCACGAACCCCTTGCCGCCCTGGTTGGCGAACAGCTCGGCGACGCCGTAGTCGTTGGCGAGGAAGAGGTCCGGGTAGCCGCTGCCGAGCAGGTCGGCCGCGGCGACGGCGAGCGTCCAGCGGCGCGAGCGGATGCCCATCGCCTGCGATGTCTCCTCGAAGGTGCCGTCGCCGCGGTTGTGGAACAGATACTTGCGGCCGCCGTTCTGCGCGTACTCGAAGCTCTCGGGCATGATGCGCGTCGTCTTCAAGTGCCAGAGGTCGACGTCCTCCGACCAGTAGCCGGCGAGGAACAGGTCGAGCCGCCCGTCGCGGTCGTAGTCGAGCCAGGTGGCGGCGTTGGCGTTGACCCACTGGGGCAGGCCGGCGCGCGCACCCACCGGCACGAAGCCCCGGCCGCCCTCGTTGTGAAATAGCTCCGGACGGCCGTACTTGTAGAGGAAGAGGTCCTCGTAGCCGTCGTTGTCGTAATCGCCCCACAGCGCGCCCATCGACACGCCGGTCCCGTCGCGGTTGACGTCGGCGACGCCGAGCGCCGCCGCCACGTCGGCGAAGGTGCCGTCGTGGTTGTTGCGATAGAGCCGGTTCTTGCTGCCTTCGCCGCTGTCGGTCACGTACACGTCGGCCCAGCCGTCGCGGTCGAAGTCGCCCACCGCCACCGCGGCGCCGGTCGAGGCGATCTGCGGCATGATCTGGTCGAGCTGATGGTCGAAGGTGGGCGCTTGGTGGGTGAAGGCCATCCCCATCCGCTGCGCCGACTCGGTGAGGTGAAAGCCGTGACGCATGCCGGCCGACGCCGCGCCGGCTGCCGTAGCGGGCGCCGTCGTCTGCTGGCGGCTCGCCGCGCGGTTGAGGACGACCACGGCGGCGAGCGCAAAGACGAATAGCAGCGTCCACACGCCGCGCAGGAAGCGCTGGCGGCCGTCGCTCATCGATGATCCGCGCGCAGGAACAAGCCGTCGAGGAACGGACGGGGATCGACGTAGCGGGTATGGAAGGTCTGCCAATCGGCGGCGTGGCGGCGGTACACGGGATCCTCCTGCAAGGTCGTAACTGTCGACGACCCGGGGTAGTCGGCGCGGCCGTGCTCCGGCAGCGGCAGCACGGTGCGCGAGGCGCTGGTGTTGAAGTCGCCGTCCTTGTTCCAGCCGTCGCCGACGAGCACGAAGTCGCGTGTCCAGCCAACCGGAGGCGCAGGCGGCACCGGGAAGGATAGCCGCAGCTCGTCGCCGGCGTTCATGATCACGTAGCGGTCGTCGGCAGCGGCGAGCAGCGGGCGGACGTCGCCGTAGCGTGTGTAGTAGCCCTCGAGGTCGCGCCAGCGCGGCGCGATGTTGGCGAGCCGGGCGTAGTCGGGAGTCTCGGGCGAACGGCGATCACCGGTGGTGGTCGAGAAGCCGCGATAGCGCAGCTCGGCACCGGCAGCGGCGACGGTCCGCGTCGAGAGCGAGTCGCTCGGCGCACCGACCGCAAGCCCGATGGCGTCCCAGTAGATCTCGAGATTCGTACGCAGCCGTAGCCGGTGCGCGCCGGCCACTCCCGCGCGGCGGACCGCATCGAGGTCGAGCAGCACGGTCTTGTTCTTGCCCGCCGGGAAGCCCAGGCCCTTGGCCGCGACCACCCAGCGACCGTCGGCGTCCTGCGCCTCGAGGGAGAGGCCGCTCGCCGGCGCGTGGCTGCCTTGGCCGAGCGCGACGTTGATGCTGCTGTCGGTCGGGTAGATCCAGCCTTGCGCCACGAGCCACGCCGGGCCCTCGGAGGGGATGGCGCGGCCGAGGGCGAGCTCGAGGAAGTGATCGCCGGCGACACCCTGGTAGTCGCCGAGCGGGAAGCTCGCCACCGTCCGGCCGTCGCGTTGCGCGACCAGCGCCGTGACCTCGGCTCCGCTGTCGTCCCACGCACCGGCGAGCGGCTGTGGAGCTCGCGTCGCGTGCAGCGCGAGCGCCGGCGCCGCGGCCGGCACGAAGCGTTCGTCGACGTAGACCTCGACGTCGCGCGGATGGTCGACCACCATCAACGCGGCCTGGTCGACGAAGTGCGTCTCCCACAGCTCGGCGCTGACGCGCACGTCGTAGGCGCCGTCGCGCGGCCGCAGCTGGTCGCCGCGCACCTTCACCCAGTCCGCGGTCTGCGTCACGCCCGCAGTGTCGCTGGCGTTGATGCGCAGCCCGAGCGGCGAGCGCCAGAGGAAATCGGTGACGAAACGCATCGCCGTGCCGTCGTACGCGAACACCCACGGGCACGAGCCCTTGAGCCGCTGCTCCGCGACGATTGCGCGATCCACCGCGGGATCGAACTCCGCCTGCGCCACGCCGTTGGGCCAGACGACGCGAGTCACGTCGACGGCGTCGCGCGAGCCGAGGCCGAAGTGCACCACCGGGCCGTCGATCACGCGCTTCTGCGCCAGCAGACCCGCGCGCGCTTCGATCGTGCCGCCGATGCCGAAGGAGTTGATGCGCTGGTCGCCGGGGTTGTCCTGGGCACGTGGGCGGACGACGTGGAAGTGGTAGCCCTTGGTGCCGCGGCCGGTCGAGCGCAGGACGTGGCCGCCTGCCACACCGACGAGGTCGAGCTGTCCGTCGTCGTCGAGGTCGAGGGCGGCGCGCACCGCTGCCGCGAACGAGGCCCGCGCGCGGTGCAACGAACCGTCTTCGCCGGTGAGCCAGATGGAGGTCTCGCCGCCGTCGCCGGCCGCGACGTCGAGGGCGCCGTTGTTGTCGAGGTCGGCGAGCACCAGCGAGGTCCGCTGGTCGCGTGCCGCGCCGGCGATGCCGTCGCCACCCTGCCACTCCGCCACAGTCTTCTCGCTCCAGCCCTCGTCGCCGCGCGACAGTCGGCGAACGGCCGCAGGCTCCAGCGTGACCAGGTCGATCGCACCATCGCCGTCGAGGTCGCCGGCCGCGAGCGCGGCGACGCCGTTGTGCTGCGGCAATCCGAAGAGCTCGGCGAACCGGCCCCCTTGCAGGTTGGCGAGCACGTGCAGCTCACCGGCGCCGTCGAGCAGCGCGGCGTCGGGATCGCCGTCGTCGTCGAAGTCACCCCAGGCGAACGCTCGCACGCCGATGACGCCCGGGAACGGCTGAATCGCCGTCCAGCCGCCGTCGCCGTTGTTGCGCAGCACGGTGGCCGCGGCGCCGCGCACGCCGACGACGACGTCGAGGTCGCCGTCCATCTCGACGTCGGCCGCCCACGCGCCGGTCGCATCGAGCGACGGCGTCGCGCTCGGCGTGCCGTCGCGGAACGAGCCTCCCTCGCCCTGCAGGTAGAGCCGCACGCCGCCGGCGCCCGCGGCAAGCAAGTCCATTGTGTGGTCGTGATTCCAATCGAGGGCCAGCAGGCCGTCGCGTGGCGGCAACGCGCCCGCGGCGCCGAGCGGAAACGCCAGCGGCGCAGCGGAACGGTCGAGACGATGGATCACTCCTCCGGCGACCGCGAACACGGCCGGCGGGTGCTCCCCATCGAGCGACACGACAACCAGCGGACCGTCACTGGCTGCCGCGTTATCACCGAGCGGTGCCACGCCGAACGCAAGGCTTTCGTCCGCGGACGATGGCCGCGGCGACGGCGTCGCCAGCCGCTGGAAGCGCACCAAGGGCCCCGCGATCAACTCGTCGAGCGGCGTCACCAGCCGCCGGCTCTCGCGATAGGCCGGCACCTGCGCCAGCACGTTGCGCAGGAAGGTCATCGCGCGCCCCGCCGCGGTGAGATCGCCGGCGCCCGCGGCCGCCTGCGCCGCGCGAAACTGAGTCATCGCCTGTGCCGGCCAGCCAGCCGCCGCAGGCTCGAGACGGCGCAGCGAATCCGCGAGCAGCGCTCCGTCGCCGCGCTTGGCGGCGAGCCGCGCGCGTTCGACGAGGACGGCGAGGTTGTCCGGTTGCCGCGCGGACAGCTCCTCGAGCAGCCGCTGCGCTTCGTCGTTGGCACTCGCTCCGCCGGCGTTCTCCACTTCCTGCACGAGCGCGGTGCGCGCCTGCAGGTTTGCGGGATCGAGCTCCACCGCCCGCCGCAGGTGCGCGATGGCGGCATCGCGATCCCCGCGCAGCGACGCGAGACGCGACTGCAGGAACGCCACGTCGCCGCTCTTCGGAGCCAGCTCCGCAGCGCGCGCGATCTCCGGCGCAGCGGCGTCGAGAGATCCCAACCGCAGATGGACGAGCGCGAGGTCGGCCCAGATCGCCGGCTCGCCGGGCGCCAGCTCGGCCGCCTTCCCCAGGTCCCGCGCCGCGTCGTCGAGCAGGCCGACCTCGAGCTTGGCGAGTCCGCGAAAGAAGGATCGCGCCGTCTGCTCGTACCGCTCCGAGCCCGCAGCCGGCAGCCCCGCACGGCGGCCACGCAAGACCACGATCCCGGCGGTGACGAGGAAGCCCATGGCGAGCGCCGTGAAGAAAAGGACGAGGCTGCGACGGCGCGAGCCGGGCGTGGGATTCACTCGGGCGATTCCTACCTGCTTCGGCGTGCGGGTGAGGCCGGAGGACGCCTCCAGCGGCCACGCAGTCTACTCGTCCGCCGCAGCGATGCTGATCGTCAACGCCGCACGGTCTCGAAGGTGAGCGACGCCCACAAGCTCTGCCAATCGGCGTGCGAGAAGAACGGCGCCTTCACCATCCACACTGACTCGACGAGCCACACCCCTTGCCGCGGCAGCGTGAACGAGAAACCGCCTGCCGGACCGCTCCGGGTCTGCAGACGCAGACGCGGATCGCTCTTCAGGAGTGCCGTCACCAGCGCGCCGGCCGCCGGCTCGCCTTCATACAGCACGTGCCCGCGGAACGTTCCCGCCTCGAAGCTCGGGTCGCCCAGCGGCACGATCTCGTAACGCAGTCCCACCGGTTTGCTTGCCGCCGCCGCCGGCCGCGCACCGGTGAGGATCGCCTTCGCATCCCGTGAGAACTGCTCGCGCCCGGGCTCGTTACGGTCGCCGCTCTTCGCCCGCGCGGCGATGACCCACTCCAGACCGTACCGGCGCAGGTAGGTCTCGAACCGCGCCGCCGGCAGCTCGATCGGCGTCGGCCGGCTCTCGTAGGCGATCACCGCTCCTCCACCGCTCGCGGGAAACCAGCCGGCGGGATCGCCGCCCTCGATGCCGCCGATCTTCGCCTCGCGACCTCCTTGCAGCACGACGAAGCGCTCGATGAACGCGGCCCCACGCTGCACCGGATCGCCGAGGAACTGCTCCCCCACGCGTAGCCCTACCGCCACCGAGGCGCCGGGCGCCGGGCGGAAGGTCGAGGGCTCGATCCAGAAGTCGTGCGCGCGCGCAACACCGCCGGGCAGCATGGCGAGAGCCAACAGCCCGGCGGCGAATGCGTTCCGGCTCAATAGCCGGCGGCGACGCGACAGCGCTTATACCCCCACTTGTAGCCGATGAAGAACGGAATGACCGTGAAGAGAAGCAGCAGCAGCGCCACGAGGCCGAACACGAGCGGGTAGATGCTCTTCGTCGTCGGCGGCGGCTCCGGCGACGACGGCCACGGGTCGGCGAGGTACGGGAAGGTCGCGCTGAACGGCTTGTCGTTGGTCGTCGCCCGCGGCCAGATGCCGGTGGAGGTCGACAGGTCGACCAGCAGGCAGTCGCCCGCCAGGCAGGTCTGCAGCACCACGTCGTCGGTGAGCAGGCGGCCGTTGGGGTAGCCCACCGGGTTTCGCGTGGTGTAGATCATGACGTCGGGCACGTCGACGTCGAACGGCTTCATCTGGAAGGTCGTCTGCCATACCGGGATCACGGGCGCCGTCTGCTTGTACTTGGCGATGAAGTTGGTGATCTTGGTGCGGCTGTCGTTGAGGTCCATGATCGCCGGGATCTGGTCCTTCGGCGCTAGCAAGTTGACGTTCGGCTCGCCGAGGCCGGGCAGCGGCGCGTAGCGCGGCAGCTGGGTGCGGATTGAGCGCCCGACGTGGTCGACCTGCTTGCCGTCGCGCATGGTCGTCACCCAGAGCAGGAAGTCCTGCTGGCCGGGCGGGAACGACGATGCCGGGATGCTCATCACCGTGGCGATCACGTTCTTCTTGAAGAAGGGCGGGAAGATGAACGGATCGTCGCGCACGCCGCTCCAGATGCGGATGTTGTCCGACTGCGCGAGCCCGTTGATCGCGCTCTCCTTGAGCGAGCCGTCGGTGTTGAGCGTGATGCCGATCGTGGCGTCCGCGCCGATCCCCGCCGGCGACACGACGGTGCCGCCGAAGCGCGCGACGTCGGCGGCGTTGTCGAAGCTGATCTGGCTGTGGAGGTCGATGTTGACGGTGAACGAGTCGCCGACGACGCCCTTGTACGGCGCCGGGTCGGTGAGCGCGCGCCGCACGTCGAAGATCAGCACGTAGTTGCTACCGTCGGGGAAGAAGAAGAGGTCGGTGAGGTTGGTCTCCTTGTTCTCCAGCGTCACCGGATCGGCGTGGTCCGAGGCGAAGGCGGGCGCGAGCGCGCAGACGAGAGCGCTGAGAAGCAGCGAGGCGGCGAGGCGGCAAACACGACTCTGCATGGATGGTTCTCCTCCCTTTTCGAGCCCTTGAAGATGCCCTCTGCAAATGTCCCTATGACATATGCCTGCCGTTGTGATCCAAGCGCTTGACTTCGCGGTTTCGATCCATAGACTACGCCGGTTCCCCACAGCCCGTTCGGGCGCGTAAGCCAACCTTCTCGCTCGGAGCTCTCGATGGACGGGAAGCGTTACACAATCATCCTCGTTCCGCACACGCGCGCCAAGTTCCGCAAGTTCTCGGTATCGAATCGCCTCCTCTGGGCCGGCTTCACCACCCTCGGCCTGCTCCTCGCCGCCGCCACAGTCCTCGGCTGGCTCTACCTCGCCGCTCCCGTCGACGACACGCAGGTCGCGCACCTGCGCCACGAGAACAACGAGCTCCGCCACGTCAACCAGTCGTTCGAGCAGAACATCCGCCAGCTCCAAGGGCAGCTCGCCGCCTACGAAGAGCGCACGCGCAAGCTCGCCATCGTCGCCGGCATCGAAGAGCTCGACAACGGCAGCGATGCCGGCATCGGCGGCTCGGCGCTGCCGGTGGGCGGCGGCGACGTCGGCGACGTGAGCCGCATGGAGCAGCGCCTGCAGGGACTCTCGCACGACCTCGACCGCGTCGCCGGCAACCTCGCCTCGCGCTACCGCTGGCTGTCGGCGATGCCGACGGTGACGCCCACCGGCGGCCTCTTCACCAGCGGCTTCGGCGTCCGCCGCGACCCCGTCAACGGCCGCGCCGCCTTCCACGCCGGCCTCGACATCGCCGCGCCGCCGGGCCGCGCCGTCCACGCCACGGCCGACGGCGTCGTGGTGCTCGCCGGCCCGCACGGCGACTTGGGCAACGCGGTGATGGTGTCGCACGGCTTCGGCCTCACCACCCGCTACGGCCACCTGTCGCGGACCGCGGTACAGGCCGGCCAGCGCGTGCACCGCGGCGACGTCCTCGGCTACGTCGGCAACACCGGTCACTCGACCGGCTACCACCTCCACTACGAGGTGGTGAAGGATGGGCAGGCGGTCAACCCGCTCGGCTACATCCTCGATAGACCGCTCTGAACGTTCTGAACGTCCAGTAGCCCGGAATTTCGGCCCTTAGCGGGCCGGTTTTCCCACCTGTTAGAGTCCCGGCGCTCGGACGCTACCCGCTCGCGCGCACCGTCGCCGCGCGGCGCATCACGCAGATGACACCTCCAGCTCCCAGAGAGTCGACACGATGATCCATAAGGTCCTCACCGCGGTCTTCGGCACCAAGGGCGACCGCGACATCAAGACGATGCAGCCCATGGTCGCGGCGGTCAACGCCATCGAGCCCGAGATGGCGGCGAAGAGCGACGAGGAGCTCCGCGCCGTCACGGTCGAGCTCAAGGAAGAGCTGGCGCAGGGCAAGACCCTCGACGACATCCTGCCGCGCGCCTTCGCCGCCGCCCGCGAGGCCTCGCGCCGCGTCCTCGGCATGCGCCCCTTCGACGTGCAGCTCATGGGCGGCATCGTGCTGCACGAGGGCAAGATCGCCGAGATGAAGACCGGCGAGGGCAAGACCCTCATGGCCACCTTGCCCGTGTATCTGAACGCGCTCGAAGGCAAGGGCGTGCACGTCGTCACCGTCAACGACTACCTGGCGCGCCGCGACGCCGAGTGGATGGGCCAGATCTACCGGTTCCTCGGCCTGAGCGTCGGCATCATCCAGCACGACATGCCCGACGCCGACCGCAAGGCCGCCTACGCCGCCGACGTCACCTACGGCACCAACAACGAGCTCGGCTTCGACTACCTGCGCGACAACATGAAGTTCGACCTCGCGTCGATGGTGCAGCGCGGGCACCACTACGCGATCGTCGACGAGGTCGACTCGATCCTCATCGACGAGGCGCGCACGCCGCTCATCATCAGCGGCCCCAGCGAGGACGCCACCGACCGCTACTACCGCGTCGACAAGATCATCCCCAAGCTGGTGCAGGGCGAGGAGATCGAGGAGAGCGACGGCAGCAAGCACACGACCGGCGACTTCCTGGTCGACGAGAAGGCGCACACGGTGGCGATCACCGACGAGGGCGTCACCAAGGTCGAGAAGCTGCTCAACGTCGACAACCTCTACGAGCTCGAGAACATGGAGCTGCTCGCCGCCGTCAACCAGGGCCTGCGCGCGCACCACCTGTTCAAGCGCGACGTCGACTACCTGATCAAGGACGGCAAGGTGGTCATCGTCGACGAGTTCACCGGCCGCATGATGCCGGGCCGCCGCTGGTCGGACGGCCTGCATCAGGCGGTGGAAGCGAAGGAAGGGGTCACGATCGAGCGCGAGAACCAGACGCTCGCCACCATCACCTTCCAGAACTACTTCCGCATGTACTCCAAGCTCGCCGGCATGACCGGCACCGCCGACACCGAGGCGGCCGAGTTCGGCGAGATCTACAAGCTCGACGTGGTGGTGGTGCCCACCAACAAGCCGATGATCCGCGATGACCGCGCGGACCTCGTCTACCGCACGGCCGAGGAGAAGTGGGAGGCGGTCGTCGAAGAGATCAAGGACGACCACCAGCGCGGCCAGCCGGTGCTCGTCGGCACGGTGTCGATCGAGAAGAGCGAGATGCTGGCCAACATGCTCAAACGGGCCGGCGTGCGCCACGTCGTGCTCAACGCCAAGTTCCACGAGCGCGAGGCGTCGATCGTCGCCCAGGCCGGCCGCAAGGGCATGGTCACCATCGCCACCAACATGGCGGGGCGCGGCACCGACATCGTCCTCGGCGGCGACCCGGCGAAGCTGGCGCGCTCCGAGGCCGACCCCGAGACGGAGAAGGAAGCCTACGAGGCGGCGCTCGCCCGCTACCGCGAGGTCTGCGCCGTCGAGAAGCAGGAGGTGCTGGCGGCCGGCGGCCTCCACATCCTCGGCACCGAGCGCCACGAGTCGCGTCGCATCGACAACCAGCTCCGCGGCCGCTCCGGCCGCCAGGGCGACCCCGGCTCGTCGCGCTTCTACCTGTCACTCGAAGACGACCTGATGCGCATCTTCGGCGGCGATCGGGTGAAGAACCTGATGGGCCGCCTCGGCATGGAGCACGGAGAGCCCATCGAGCACCGCATGGTCAGCCGCGCCATCGAGCGGGCGCAGAAGCAGGTCGAGGGGCGCAACTTCGAGTCGCGCAAGCACCTGCTCGAGTACGACGACGTGATGAACAAGCAGCGCGAGGCGATCTACGCGCTGCGCAAGGAGATCCTGCTCGGCGAGGCCGGCAAGGACTACGTGCTCGAGCGCGCCGAGGACGCCGTCGACTACATCGTGCAGACCCACACCGGCGACAAGGTCGACGTGCAGGACTGGGACCTCGACGCCCTCGCGACCGACATGCTCGCCTACTTCGACATCCCGGTCGGCCAGCTCGGCGACCTCGAGTCGATGGCGCTCGACGAGCTGCGCGACCACCTGAAGGAAGCGGTCACCAGGAAGTACGAGGAGAAGTCAGAGCGCCTCGGCCCGATCATGGCCGCCTTCGAGCGCGACATCATGCTCCGCGTCGTCGACCACGCCTGGAAGGAGCACCTGCTGGCGCTCGACCACCTGAAGGAAGGCATCAACCTCCGCGGCTACGGCCAGCGCGACCCCAAGCAGGAGTACAAGAAGGAGAGCTACGAGGCGTTCCAGCTCATGAAGGAGCGCGTCGAGGACTCCATCCTGAAGACCCTCTTCCGCATGGAGCCGATGACCGAGGAGCAGATGGAAGAGGAACGCCGCCGGCGCGCGGAGACGTTCCGCAAGCGCTTCCAGCTGTCGGCGGCCGCCGCATCAGCCGCCGAAGCCGCCGAGGCGAAGCCGCAGACGATCAAGAACGCAGGGGCCAAGGTGGGCCGCAACGATCCCTGCCCGTGTGGGTCGGGGAAGAAGTACAAGAAGTGCCACGGCGCCACCGCCGCGGTGAGCTGAGGAACCGGCACTCTAGGCGGGCGAGCCCTACGGCGAGGCCGTGCTCGCCAGGCCCGTGCTGATCAGCTTGGGATCTTCCTTCAACACGGCCCAGTAGCCCCAGTCGCTGCTGCCCTTCAGCGACGGCGGCCCCTGACTGGAGGCGTTTTCCGCCGAGTAGGCCGCGCCTCGCCAGGCAGCGTGGCCGAACGCCACCGCCAGCAGCAGGTCGGAGGCCACGGCCCGCACTCCGACCCGAGCGGGAGCGAAGCTCCAGCCGCACAGGAAGTCGAGCGTTTCCACGGCACCGAGCGAAGTGGGGTCCAGCAGGCCGGCCGGGCTCAGTCCAACCATGGGCTCGTTGGCGCCGCTGCGCAGACCCAGGATCAGCGGCTGGTGGATGCCGCCTTCCTCGTCCACCGTCGCCGCGAGCAGCACCACACCCTTCGAAGCGGCCGGCAAGAGGCCGGCGTCGGCGGTGCGGGCAATCTTGCGCGGCGGCCGGGCGCCATCGGAGGCTTCGGGACGAGCCGCCGCGCCCCAACGGTGCCCACTGAGCAGCTCGCCGGCCGCGTGGTAGGGCGAGACGTCCATGCCGTACAGCCGCTCGTCGAGGTGCTGCGCGGCCTGCCACCGGCACACCGCGGGACGCGCGTCTCCGAGGCCGGCGTCCGCAAGCGCGAGCAGGGCCAGGCTCGCGGCGAGCGACTGACGCCTCGGCTGGGGATCCCGGATGGCCGCTTCCCACGCCTCGTGCGCATGGTGACGCGCTTCCCGCCACCGGCCGGCGCGCAGGTCCGCCTCGGCTGTGACGGCTTGGGAGTCGAGCGTGACCAGCTCACCCAGCGGCCGCGGCACGGGCATGTTGAAACGCAGCTCGTGGAAGACCGCCACCGCCCGGTCGCCCTTCCGCGCCGGCGCGTAGCGCCAACTTCGGATCGCCTCCAGCGCGTCCCAGATCATTCCCGGCGCGGCGCTGCCGACCACCACCGGCGCGCGGACCTTTCCGCCGGCGTCGACGATCACCTCGACGAGCAGGCCCTTGGGTATCGGCACCCGCCCTGCGGCCGCGGAAAGCTTCACCTGCTCGCCCGCCACCTTGCGCGGCGGTTGCAGTCCAGCGGGAGCGGCCTCGACGTGATCCACTGCCATGCCCGACGGCGGCTCGCCAGCCCGTCTCGTGCGCTGAGCGCGCAGAACCGCCCCGGCGCTTCCGAACGAGGCGAGCTGCTCCGGCGACAGCGCCGAACGATCGAGGTCCTGCGCCACCTGCCAGTGCCATTCCGCCTCTTCCGTGCGCCCGAGGCCCGCCTCGGTCACCGCCAGGCGCGCAACGGCACCGCCGAGCAACGGCGCGTAGAGCGTCGCGCGATAAGTCTCGATGCGCTCGAGTGCCGATGTCCGGGCCGCCTCCCACTGTGCCGCGCGCAGCAGGCCATCCGTAGCGGCGAAGGTCTCCGGAGCGACGGCAGCTCCGGCGAGCGTGGACAGGGCCGCGGCGCCGATGAAGCAGTGAGCGAGCACGAGCGTGCGAACCACGGTGACACTCCTCGGCAGCTAGCTCGCGAATTCTAGCGTTCCGCACCGCCGCAGCCAGACGAGCTCACTGCCGGAGCAGCCGCTGTCGAGCGCGGCAACGACCCGCTGAGCCAACCGGCTAATCGCCGCGCAACGCGGTCGTCGGCTGCAGCCGCGCGGCGCCGCGCGCGGGCAGCAGACACGCCAGCGCCGCCACCAACAGCAGTGCCAGCGGGACTGCGACGAAGGTGAACGGATCCCGCGGCGACACCTCGTAGAGCAGGCCGCGCAGCGCGCCGCCGAGCCCGAGCGCCAGCGCGATGCCGGCGAGCGCGCCGGCCAGCGCCAGCGTCATCCCCTGCCGCAGCACCAGCCGCAGCACCTGCTCCGCCGGCGCGCCGAGCGCCATGCGCAGGCCGATCTCGCGGCGCCGCGCCGCCACCGACTGTGCCAACACGCCGTACACGCCGAGCGCGGCGAGCGCCAGCGCCAGAGCGGCGAAGGCGAGCAGCAGCAGCGAGCCGAAGCGCGCCTTCGACAGCGCGAAGCCAAGCTGCTCCTCGATCGTGCGCACGCGATAGATCGGCAGCTCGCGGTCGACGATCGCCATCGCGGCGCGCACCGCCGGCACCAGCGCCAGCGGATCGCCGGTGGTGCGCACGTAAACAGTGGTGGCCGAGAGCGCGCGTTGGCTGTCGGCGATGTAGATCATCGGCCCCGGCTCGTCCTCGAGCCGCTTGTAGCGCACGTCGCCGACGACCCCGATCACCTCGGCATGCGTATCGCCGTTGAGTCCCATCGTGCCGACCTGGAGGCGATGGCCCACGGCGTCGCCGCGCGGCCACAGCCGCCGCGCCGCCGCTTCGTTGAGCACCACCACCGGCCCCGCATCCGCACGGTCGCGGCGGTCGAACACGCGGCCCGCCCGCAGCGGAATGCGCAGCACGCGGAAGTAATCGGGCCCGACGATGTGCCAGCCGATCGAGAACCGATCCGCCTCGCCGAGATCGGCCCCGTCGCGCGACATCACCCGCGTGCTGTTGCAGCCGCTGGCGCCGCTGGCCGGCACGCAGCCGCCGACGGCGGCCGCCTCGACGCCGGGCAGCGCCGCCAGCCGTTCCACCAGCCGCTCGTGGAAGAGCGGCGCGTCGGCCCGCGCGTAGGTGCCGTCGGATGGATGCACGGCGAACGTCAGCGTGTGCTCGGGATCGATACCCAGCCGCACGCTCTGCAGCGCCCAGAGGCTGCGCAGAAGCAGACCGGCGCCCACGAGAGTCACCATCGCGAGCGCGGCCTGCCCCGCCACCAACAGCGAGCGGCCGCTGCTGCCGCCGTGGCCGCGGCCGCCAGCGAGCGCGGCACCGCCGGCCCGCAGGTCGCGCTCCGGCTGTGCGCGCCCGGCGCGCAGCGCCGGCGCGACGCCGCAGAGGAGGGCCGTGAGCAGCGCCGCCGCGCCGCAGAACAACACGACCGCCACGTCGACGCCGGCCTTCGGCAGATCGAGCAGCTCGGTCGACTCGACGCCCCAGGTGCCGAACGCCTCCGGCCGCAGCGCCGTCAGCTCGCGCACCATCCCGACGACAAGCAGCAGACCCAGCGCGCAGCCGAGCGCCGCTACCACCAGGCTCTCGAGCAGAGCCTGGCGCGCCAACCTACCGCCGCTGGCGCCGATCGCCGCGCGCACCGCCACGTCGCGGCGCCGGCGGCTCGCGCGCACCAACGCCAGGCTCGCGACGTTGGCGCAGGCGATGAGCAGCACCAGCGCCACGGCGCCCAGCAGCACGAGCAGCGAGCGGCGCACGAACGGATCGCGGCGGCTCTCGGCCAGCGGCGTCGAGCCCGCGCTCCACGTCGCGCCGGCCTCCATGCCGCCTGGCATCGGGTTGGCCTCTGCGACGACGTTGCCCAAGCGCTGCATTTCGTGCTCGAGCTGCGTCGGCGCCACCCCGTCGCGCAGCCGCGCCACGACCTCGAGATAATGGTTGCCGACCTCGGTGAGCGCCTCGGGGTAGTAGAGCGCGCGCGCCGCGCTGAGCGGCACCCACAGCTCTGCGTCGCCGGTGAGGCCGGCGAAGCCCGCAGGCACGATCCCCACCACCGTCACCGGCGCGTTGCCCAGCCGCAGCGTCTTGCCGAGCACGCTCTCGTCGCCGCCGAAGCGGCGGCGCCACAGCCCCTCGGCCAGCATCGTCACCAGCGGCGCGCCGGCGCGCTCGTCGTCGGCGGTGAACGCGCGGCCGCGAATCGGCGTGACGCCGAGGATCGAGAAGTAAGCCGGCCCCGCCATCTCCAGGCTCAGCCGCTCGGGCTCGCCGGCACCGGTCAGGTTGGCGGTCTCGGAAGTGAACCCGGCGACCGCCGAGAAGGCGCGCTGCGTGGCGACGAGCGTCTGCAGCTTGGGATACGACCACGGTATCGACTCGGCCGGCCGCGTGGGCTCGCTGACGACGAGGTGGGCGAGCACCAGCCGGTCGGGCCGCGGATACGGCAGCGGCCGCAGCATCAGCGTGTGCACGAGACTGAACACCGCGCCGTTGGCGCCGATCCCGAGCGCCAGCACCACGACGCACAGCGCCAGGTAGCCGGGCGTGCGCCGCAACGAGCGCAGTGCGTACCGCAGGTCGAGAGCCAGTCCGTCCATCACGTCCTCCTGCCCAAGCTGATGGTGAGCGGGCAACCGCCGGCGGTGGCGCTAAGCAACGGCAGTGCCGGAGGGGCCGAGCGCCGGCAAGGTGCTAGTTTTCCAGCACCTACGCTCTACCCTACCCTGCGGCGTGCCGGCGGCCACTGTTCGCTTCGGCGACACGCCGTACCGCAACCGGAACGGCGACTCGCCGGGGCGGCGACAGTGATCCGCGCCGCGCCGCCACTCCGTAATGCGATCGACGCGGCGACGCGTTCACGAATCCAAGGAGATGACGATGACTGCGAGCGAGGGCGTCGCACCGCGCGGGCTCGGGCGCATCCGCGCGTTGTTGGCCGTGCAATCAGTCGTCGTCGTGCTGGTGGCGATCAACCGCCTGTCGCGGCTGACGCTCGGCTACGTGGCGGCGAACGAGTTCCTCCGGTGGGTGGACCTGCACAACATGCTGACGCTGCCCCTGATCAGCATCGTGGCGTTCTACCTGCTCAAGAAGACGATCGAAGCGAGCGGACAGCCGGCGAGCCCGCGTGCGCAGGTCGCCGTGAATCTCGCGTTCATCGCCGGCATCTACCTGCTCGGCGCCGGCTACGGCGATCACGAAGTGACCAACTACCTGCACGCGCGGTTCTGCGGCCGCGGCGATGCGAGCCCGCTCTGCCGCATCGTGGTCTTCAACGACGACGAGTTTTCGCACTGGGTCTTCTTCGCCGGATTCGTGCTCGTCAACGCGGCGCTGATGCTGCTGCAGGCGCTCTTCCCGCACCGCGAGGCGCTGCGCGGCGGCGACCTCGCGCTGATCGCGCTCAACGGCACGCTCATCGGCGCCGGCGTCTTCGCCAACCTCGCGTTCGAGCGCATCGGGCTCGACCTCTATGTCGTCGCGCTCCTGGCGCTCCTCGCCTTGGTGCTGTTGCGCCGCCTCGGCCGCCAGCCGCTGCTCGTCTACTACGCCACCGCCTACGGCCTCGGGCTCGTCGCTACCGGCCTCTACAAGATCCTTCGCTGATACGCTTCCCGCTTCCTGGCCCGGAGAGTGCAACAGGGGGTGGTGGGATGTGGAGGGTTTGCCGCTCCGTGCTGTCGTGGGTGCTGCTGCTGGCCGCGGCCGTCCCGGCTTACGCCGCGCCTGCCGCGCTCAGCCGGACTGACGTCCGCGAAGCGGAACGCAAGCTCGCCGAGCTCGGGTTCTGGACCGGCCCGGTCGACGGCGTTTGGGACGAGGCTTCCCGTCACGCCCTCATCGCGTTCCAGAAGATTCAACGCGCCAAGCCCACCGGTCGGCTCACTCGCGCCGAGTGGAACGCGCTGTCGCTGGCCGCGCCGCCGCAGCCCCGGGAGCCCCGGGGCCCGCACATCGAGGTCGACATCGCGCGGCAGGTGCTCTTCCTCGTCGACGCTGACGGCAAGGTCGGCAACGTCCTCCCCATCTCGTCAGGCAGCGGGAAGACTTTTCACGAGAACGGCTATCCGGAGACGCGGGCGATCACGCCCTGCGGCCATCTCGAGGTCTACTCCAAGGTCACCGGGTGGAAGACGAGCCCGCTCGGCGTGATGCACAACCCGATGTACATCGTCGGCGGCATCGCCATCCACGGCAGCCAGGACATGCGCACGTACCCCGCGAGCCACGGCTGCATCCGCATCCCGATGTTCGCCTCGCAACGCCTGCCGAGCATGGTGCCAAGGGGCACGCCGGTGGTCGTCTACGGCTGCGCCGAGGAGTCGCCGCACCAAGAACCGCTCGCCGTGGAAGCCCTGCGCGCCGGCGGCGGCTGATCGCTCGCGCGCTGCGGGCTCCAGAGTAGAATCGGGGCTGGGCGGCCTAATTCGGGCCGCCCGACTCATATCAGCCCGGCGCGCGAAAGGTGGCCTCGATGGCAGACGTGCAGGACCAGCTCCCTCTCGCCCTCACCTTCGACGACGTCCTCATCGTCCCCGGCTACTCAGAGGTGCACCCGGCGGAGGTGAGCCTGCGCACGACGCTGTGCGCAGGCATCACGCTCAACATGCCGCTGCTCTCGGCGGCGATGGACACCGTGACCGAGTCGCGCCTCGCCATCGCGCTGGCGCAGGAGGGCGGCATCGGCGTCATCCACAAGAACCTGCCGATCGAAGCGCAGGCGGCCGAGGTCGACCGCGTGAAGCGTTCCGAGGCGGGGATGATCGTCGACCCGGTGACGATGCGGCCCGACCAGTCGATCCGCGCCGCGCTCGATTTGATGGCCCACTTCAAGATCTCCGGCGTGCCGGTGACCGACGACCGCGGCAAGCTGGTGGGCATCCTCACCAACCGCGACCTGCGCTGGGAGACCGAGCTCGACCGCCCCATCGCCGACCTGATGACGCACGAGCACCTCGTCACCGTGCCCGAGGGCACCACGCTCGAGCAGGCGAAGGCGCTCCTCCACAAGCACAAGATCGAGAAGCTGCTCGTCGTCGACCCCGAGGGCAACCTCCGCGGTCTCATCACGGTCAAGGACATCCAGAAGATGATGCAGTACCCCAACGCCTGCAAGGACGCGTTGGGGCGGCTGCGCGCGGCTGCCGCGGTGGGCGCGTCGGGCGACTACCTCGAGCGCGCCGCGGCGCTGGTGGCGGCGAAGGTCGACGTGCTGGTCGTCGACTCGTCGCACGCGCACAGCCAGGGCGTCATCACGGCGCTGTCGAAGATCCGCGCCCGTTTCGCCGACACCCGCGTGCTCGCGGGCAACGTCGCCACCGCGGACGGCGCGCAGGCGCTGATCGACGCCGGTGCCGACGCGGTGAAGGTCGGCATCGGGCCGGGCAGCATCTGCACGACGCGCGTCGTCACCGGCGCCGGGTTGCCGCAGATCACCGCCATCCGCGACTGCGTACGCGCCTGCGAGGAGCGCGGCATCCCGGTGGTCGCCGATGGCGGCATCAAGTTCTCGGGCGACGTGACGAAGGCGATCGCCGCCGGCGCCAGCTCGGTGATGATCGGCTCGCTCTTCGCCGGCACCGAGGAGAGCCCGGGCGAGACGATCCTCTACCAGGGACGCACCTACAAGGCGTATCGCGGCATGGGCTCGCTGTCGGCGATGGCGCGCGGCAGCGCCGACCGCTACTTCCAGGAGCGCGCCGAGCAGGAAGGCAACGGCGCGCTGTCGAAGCTGGTGCCGGAAGGCATCGAGGGGATGGTGCCGTACAAAGGCAGCGTCCACCAGATGGTGCAGCAGCTCACCGGCGGCCTGCGCTCGGGCATGGGCCTCGCGGGCTGCGGCTCGGTCGAACAGCTCCGGCGCGAGGCGAAGCTGGTGCGCGTCTCCACCGCCGGCCTCAAGGAGAGTCACGCGCACGACGTGGTGATCACCAAGGAAGCGCCCAATTATTGGGTGGAACGCTAGAGGGCGCCCAGAAACAGCGTGGTACGCTCCCAACGAGGGAAATCTCCTATGACCACGCAGCTGGCACACGGCGTCGACGAGCTGATCGAGTCCCTCGACCGCGCCGTGCGCGCCGGTGACGTCGACCAGGTCACCCGCAGCGTCAAGGACACCCTCGAGCGTCTGCTCACCTCCGGCGCCCTCGAGCTGCCCGCGGAGATGACCGCGCCGCGGCCTGAGCGCTACGCGCGGCGGCTGCTGCACGAGAGCGACACCTTGGGCTACAGCGTGTTGGTGATGACGTGGGGACCGGGCCAGGGGACGCCGCTCCACGACCACGCCGGGATGTGGTGCGTCGAGGGCGTGCACTCGGGCAACATCGACGTCACGCAGTACGAGCTGCTCGATGAGCGCGACGGCCGCTACCGCTTTCGCCAACAGGGCACGATCGAAGCGAACGTCGGCAACGCCGGAGCGCTCATCCCACCGTTCGAGTACCACACCATCAAGAACGCCTCGCCGACGACGAAGGCGGTGACGGTGCATGTCTACGCCGGCGAGATGACGAGCTGCACGATCTTCGTGCCCGGCGACGACGGCTGGTACCGGCGCGAAGAGCGCCAGCTCAGTTACTGCGACTAGGCGCGAGCTCGGCTACCTGAGTAGACCGCGCACCGGCCGCCGCGTTAGGCCCGGCGCCAGAGCAGGCTCACGCCGTCGACCTCGACCTCGCGCGGCGCGAGGCGGACTTCCTCGAGCGTCTCGCTCTCCGGCCGCGCCGCGGGGTCGGCGCTCGCGACGTCGGCGGCCATCTGCTGCTCGATCTGGGCGAGCTCGGCCTGCGCGGCGGCGAGGCGTTGCTTGGCCTGGCCGACGTCTTGCGACTCGCGCATGACGCTGCCGGCGCCGCGCGCGGCGGTGGTGGCGCGGCCGAGCGTGCCGAGCGACAGCGTCTTGCGGCCGAAGAGCGCCGAGAGCACCGTGGCGCCGACCGAGATCGCGGCGTTCATCTGCTGGCCGTGGAGCTGCGACTCCTGCGTGGCCACCACCTGCTGCGCCTTCGCCACCTTCGCCTGCGCCACTTCCGCCTTCTTCGCCCACCGCGCACGCACGGCGTCGAGCTGCGCCGAGCGCTGCCCGCGCGCCAGCTCGGTGAGGCGGATGCGGAGCTCGCGCTCGCCCTCACCGGGACGCGACAGCTCGCCCGTCGACGGGCTGCGCAAGAGCGTGAGCACGCGGTCGTTCTTGAGGTGGCGTTTGAACGTCGTCTCCCACGCGCGCCACGCGCCGGTGCGCGAGGCGGCTTCGGGCGGCGCCGCGACCATGGCACCGGCCGGTGCCTGCCGTTGCAGCTCTCCCACCGGACGGCCGAGCGGCTGCGCGCCTGTCCAGTCGATCTCCTCGCCCTCCGTAGGCAACGCGGCGACGATGGCGACCTCTTCGGCGCTCTCGATGCCCTTGCGCGCGTCGCGGTAACGCGCGCGCCCCTTCGCCAGCAGCGACGCGCGATACTGGCCCGCGCCGCCGGGCTCCCAGAGCTGCACGACCGTGGCCGGCACGGAAACGTTCGCAGCGCCGACGCTTGCGGCAGCACTGCTCGCCGGAGACGGCGCGCCCGCAGCCGACACCGGAGCCACGGCGGAAGCGGCACCGGCCGCGGCAGCCGCAACGCTCGCGGCAGCCGGCGCTCCTCCACTCGCCGCGTCGGCCGGCGCGCTCTCGCCCGTGAGGCGCCGCACCTCCTGTCGGGTCAACGGCCCACGCAGGTACGACAGCGTCCACCGCGTCTCGAACACCGTCGGCGCTCCCGCGTGCACGTCGTGCAGCAGGAACAACCGGTTGCGCAGCCGCGACAGCGCCGCGTCGAGCTCCTGCCGCGACGGCCCGCTGCCACCGGACGCTCCCTCCAGCCCGTCGAGCAGCCGCTCCTTGTCGCGCTCGGCCTGCAGGCGCCCGAGGAACCAGGTGCCGATGTTGGTGAGCCCCTTGTAGTCGAGGTCGACGGGGTTCTGCGTCGCCAGCACGACGCCGAGCCCGAAGGCGCGCGCCTGCTTGAGCAGCGTTAGCAGCGGCCGCTTCGACGGCGGCTCGGCCACCGGCGGCAGGTAGCCGAACACCTCGTCCATGTAGAGCACGGCGCGCAGGCTCGACGTGCCCGGCCGCGTGCGCACCCACGCCAGCGTCTGGTCGAGCAGCAGCGTGACGAAGAACATCCGCTCGCGGTCGGAGAGGTGGCCGATCGAGCAGATCGCGATGCGCGGCTTTCCCTCCGCCGTGTAGAGCATGCGGTCGACGTCGAGCGGCTCGCCCTGCAGCCAGCTCGCGAAGCCCGGCGAGGCGAGCAGGTTGTTGAGCGCCATCGCCAGCCCGAAGCGATCCTTCTCGGGGTAGAAGCTGTCGAGCTCGAGCACGCCGATCTTGGCGATCGGCGGATTCTGCACCTGCGCCACGAGGTTCGGCAGGTCGAGCGCGACGCCGGCGTTCCACGAGCGCTCGAGCAGCGTCGAGAGCAGGATGTGCTCGCGGCTGCGCACCGGGTCGGCCTCGATGCCGAGCAAACCGAGAAGGCCGGCGGCGGTCGTGGTGACGCGCTCGCGCAGCAGCTCGGCGTCCTCGCGCAACGCGGCGGGCGGCGCGGCCAGCGAAGCGAGCACCGCCAGCGGCCGCCCCGCAGTGCTGCCCGGCGTATAGATCGTCACGTCCGCAGCGTCGCGTAGACGGCGGATGCGGTCGGCCCCCTCGCCCCACGAGGCGAGGCCGTCGCGCCACTTCTTCGCCTCGCCCTCGGCCAGTTGCTCCTTCGAGATCCCCTGGCGCTGCGCCGCCTCCTCCTCCACCCACGGAGCGAAGTCCTGCGGCGCGAGGTCGGGGAAGGTGAGCGCCAAGTTACCGAGATCGCCCTTGGGGTCGATGATGAGCGCCGGCACGCCGTCGATGGCGGCCTCTTCCAGCAGACCGATGCAAAGGCCGGTCTTGCCGCTGCCCGTCATGCCGACGCACAGCGCGTGCGTCAGCAGGTCGCGCGAGTCGTAGAGCAACGCGCCGGGCCGCGGCGTGTTGGCGTCGAGGTCCCAGGGCCGGCCGAGGTAGAAGAGACCGAGCTTCTCGTAATCCGCGGCAGAGATCGTGTCAGGCATGCGGTGGAGTCTAGCTACTTCACGAGCTTCCAGAGCTCCGCGCCGCGCTTCCCGAAGTGGCGCTCGACGACTTGGTAGAGGAAGCCGCTCTGTCGCGCCTGGGCGATGAAGTCGTCGAGCGCCGCGCGCAGGTCGCTGCCCTTGGGCACCGCGAAGCCATAGGCGTCGGCCTCGGGAAGCTGGAACGCCTTCACCACCTGCGGGTACTCGTCCATGTGCGCGATGGAGCGAATTGGAGGGAGCAAACCTACCATCCGGCGCATCCGGAGCACATGCGTGCCGCGACGTAGGATGCGCGGCGGAGCCCGCTTGCCCGTCCTGACTCAGGCCACCGCCCGACCCTTCCTCGGAGGGCCTCGTCGGGGTCCTGCGCTCGTCTTCCTCGTCGCGAGCCTCGTGTCGGGCTTCGTCCACCTCGTGCTGACGCCGCCGTTCCAGGCGCCGGACGAGGCGGCGCACCTCTTCCGCGCCTGGCGTGTGAGTGAGGGGCGGCTCGACTTGAGACCCGGGCGCGAGCGCGCCTGGATCGAGGTGCCCTCCGGGCTGCTGCATCCCGGCGAGGAGCTGTACGGACCCTCGCCGCCGTTTCGCGCCGTGCGTGCCATCTCGTGGGACGAGCTGCGCGACGCGACGCGGCTGCCGATCGACCCCACACCGCAGCGAGTGTTCGTGCCAAACACGCTGCAGTACACGTTCGTGCCTTACGTGCCCCAGGCCGCCGGGATCGCGCTCGCACGCGCGGGCGGTGCCTCGGCGCTCGGCGCCCTCTATGCTGCGCGTCTCGCCAATCTCGTGCTGTCGAGCCTGCTCATCGCGTGGGCCATCGCGAAGCTGCCGGCGTACCGATGGCTGATCGCGGCGATCGCGCTGACCCCCATGGCGGTCGCGCTGCGCGCCTCCGCGTCGGCGGACGCGCTGGCGCTCGCCGCGGCTTGCCTGCTGGTGGCGGCGATCGCGCACGCCGCGTGGGGTGCGGCGCCGTTGCGGGGACGCGATCTCGTCGTGCTCGTCGCGGCGGCCGTGCTGGTTTGCGCCACGAAAGCGGCCTATCTGCCGTTGGTCTTCCTGGTGCTGCTCATCTCGCGCGCTCGTTGGCCCGCCGGGCTCGGCCTGAGATGGGCGTGGGCGACCGCGGGTTCGCTGCTCGTCGTGGGCGTCACTGCGTGGGCGCTCGCCACCGCGCGCGCGGTGCCGGCGCTGCGGGTGGACGTGGCTGTCGATCCGCAGCGCCAGGTGGCACACGCGCTCGCCCATCCGTGGTCGTTCGCCGGGATCGTGCTGCGCGACTACGCCGTTCACGCGCCGCGTTATGCGGGGCAGCTCGTCGGCAAGCTGGGCTGGCTCGACGTGCGGCTGCCGCCCGTCTTCGTCGCCGTCTACTTGCTGCTGCTCGCCGCGCTCTTGGTGCTCGACGGCTCGCTCGAAGTCGAGGTGCGTCCGTGGCAACGCTGGCTGATCGCCGGCTGCGCCACCGGTTGTCTCGTGCTCGTCAGCGCGTCGCAGTACGCGCTGTGGACGCCGCTCGCTGCCGCGCGGGTCGAAGGCGTGCAGGGACGCCATCTCCTGCCCGTCGCGGTGGCGGCGATCTGGGCATTCCATTCGCGTCGACGGGCGGAGCGGTGGTCACGCGCCGTTGCGTTGACCGTCATCGCCAGCAGCGTCGTCGCGCTGCTCGTAGCCGCGGCCGCGCTCTATGCGCACTACTTTCGCGGCTGAGCCGCGGCGCTACCACGCCCGCGGATCGAGGTCGTACGGCAGCGGCGTGAGGTTCTCGGGGCCGTCGTTGCCGAGCGTCACCAAGTCCTCGAGCCGCATGCCGAAGCCGGCCTCAGGATCGTAGAGCCCTGGCTCGAGCGTGAAGACGTCGCCGACGCCGAGCGCTCCCTCGGCGCCGGCATGACGCCGAAAGCTCGGGTACTCATGCAGCTCGAAGCCGACGCCGTGGCCGAGCCCATGCACGTAGCCGCGCGTCGTGCCGGGCTGGCTGATGGGAGTGGGCCAGCCGCGCTCGGTCAGGCTCGCGCAAGCGGCTTCCTGCATCGTCCACCCGCGCTCGCCCGGCAGCGCCATCGTGTGGGCCGACGCAAGCACCTCGCGAACGGCCGCGTGCGCGTCCAGCAGCGCCGCCGGCGCGCGGCCGACGCAGAAGGTGCGCGTGCAGTCGGCGAACAGCAGGCCCTTCGGGTAGAGATCCACGACGATCGATTCGCCCGTGCGCAGCACGCGCTCGTCGTCGCCGCTCGTGTGCGGCACGCCGCCGTCGGCCCCGGCGGCGACGATGTTCCCCTCCGGCTGCTCGAGGCCATGCGTCGCCAGAGTCACCGCCACCTCGCGGCGCAACCGCGCCGCGCGCAGCCGCTCGCCCTCGAGCCACAGCTCACCGTCTCGCGTGGTCGAGCCCGCGAGCAGCGCCGCGACCGCGCGCATCGATTCGCCGGTAGCCTGCGCCACGCGCTTCATCTCCCCGATCTCCGCAGCCGTCTTGCCCTTGCGCACGTCGAGCAGCAGATGATGCCCGGGCACGAACGTCCAATCGGATTCTCCCAGCTTCGCGCACACCGCCTGCACCAGCCCGGCACCGAGGTGGCCGGCGAGCGCCAGCCGAGTGCCCGGGGCCACGCCGGCGAGCAGCAACGCTCGCTCGAGCACGTTCGCGAGCAGCACCTCCTCCGGCTCGCCCTGCCGCGCCCACCGCGCCACGTCGAGCGCCTCCGGCGTCAGCAGCCGCAGCCCGCTGCTCGCCGCCTCATCGCGCTCCATAGGCGATAGGTAGCCGAAAGCCGCCTCGCCCCGCCGCGGCGCGATGAGGAACGAGCCATGGACGTGCACCGCGCCGACGAACGGCGCCAGATCCGGATCGCGCGCCGACGACGCCAGCACCAGCAACGCATCGCAGCCCGACCCGGCGAGCGCGCGGTCGAGCGCTCCCTGCCGAGCAGCAAGCGGCGTCGCGGTGCCGACAGCGGTCGCGGCGGCGCTGCCCATTCTCCTACTCCGCCGGCGGCGGCGCGGCTCCCGCTCCGCCCGTCTGCGCCGCGCCCTGCGCCGTCTCGCGCCGCCGCAGCGCCGCGAAGTGCTCGCGGGTCGCCTCGACGTCGCGGCCGATCTGCGCCGAGAGGTCCATGATGCTGGGGAAGATACGCTCCTCGCGCAGGCGGCGGTAGAAGCGCAGCGCCACCACCTGGCCGTAGACGTCGCTCGCGAAGTCGAGGATGTGGCTCTCGACGACGCGGTGGAAGTTCTCGTAGACGGTGGGCCGCGTGCCGATGTTGGTGGCGGCGTCGAAGGTCGACGGGAAACCGGGGAGCTGCACGCGCGTCGCGTAGACGCCGTCGCGCGGCACCAGCGCATCGTCGACCTTCAGGTTGATCGTCGGCCAGCCCAGCTTCTGCCCCATGCGGTCGCCGCGCAGCACCTCGCCGACCATCTCGTAGGGGCGGCCGAGCATCGCCTGCGCGTCCTCGACGCGGCCGTCGAGCAGCGCGGCGCGGATGCGGGTGCTCGACACCCGCTCGCCCTCCCACTGCACCTCCTCGACGCCGTCGACGATGAAGCCGAGCTTCTCGCCGAGCTTGCGCAGCAGCGCCACGTCGCCCTCGCGACGGCGGCCAAACCTGAAGCTCTCCCCGACGTAGAGCTCGCGCACCTGCAGCTCCTGGCCGAGGAACCGGCGCGCGAACTCCTCCGCCGGCCGCGCCGCGAGCTCGGCGTCGAAGGCGAGCACCAGCATGAAGTCGATGCCCGCCGCCTCGACCAGCTTCTCCTTCTGCCCGCGCGAAGTGAGGCGCGGCGGCGCCTCGCGCGGGCGCAGGAAGGCGAGCGGATGCGGATCGAAGGTGATCATCGCCGACGGCGCCTGCAGCTCGCGCGCGCGCGCCACCACGCGGTCGAGGATGCCGCGCTGGCCGCGGTGGATGCCGTCGTAGTTGCCGATCGTGGCGACGGCGCCGCGCGGCAGGTCGCCGCTGTCCCAGGCTTCCGGGATGACCTGCATGGGGCGGTGGACGCGGCTACGGCGCCGTGAGCGTGGCGGCGAATGGCGCGACGTCGCTTGCGAACGGCGCGCCGTCGCTCGCGCTCGCATCTTCGCCGTCGACGATGCGGCCCACGAGGTCGTCGGCGAACGCGTCGGTGATCTCGATCGTGGCGAAAGTCCCGGGCGCCGCGACGCCGTCGTTGATCAGCAGCCGGCCGTCGACCTCCGGCGCCATGCCGTGGTGGCGCGCCTGAAGCAGGTGCTCGCTCTCCTCGCAAACGCCCTCCACGAGGGCCGTCATGCGGCGGCCAACGAGCCGCTGCCGCCGCTCGAGCGCGATCTCGCGCTGCGTGGCGAGCAGCTTCTCCCAACGGCGGCGCGCGACGCGGCGCGGCACGCGATTCGGCAGGTCCGCGCCGGGTGTGCCTTCCTCGGGGCTGTACACGAAGGCGCCGAGGTGGTCGAAGCGCACGTCCTCGACGAAGCGCAGCAGGTGCGCGAAGTGCTCCTCGGTCTCGCCGGGGAAGCCGGTGATGAACGTCGTGCGCAGGAAGACGTCGGGCGCCAGCTCACGCGCCTCGTCGAGCAGCCGCCGGTAGCGCTGGGCGCTGCCGCCGCGGCGCATCGCGGCGAGCACGTCCGGGTGGCTGTGCTGCAGCGGGATGTCGAGGTACGAGCAGAAGCGCGGCTCCTGTCCCATCAGGCGCAGCAGCTCGCGGTCGAGCGTCGTCGGGTACGCGTAGAGGAAGCGGATCCACGGGATGTTGGTGCGCGCGAGCAGCGCCTCGACCAGCCGCAGCAGCCCGTGTCGCCGCTCCGCCTTGCTCTCCCAGCCCTCGAGGTCCTCGCCGAAACGCGTCGTGTCCTGCGCGATGAGGCAGAGCTCCTGGATGCCGGCGGCCTCGAGCTCCTGCGCTTCGAGGACGAGGCTCTCGATGGTGCGGCTGCGGAAGCGCCCCCGCCATACCGGGATGGCGCAGAACGTACACGGGTTGTTGCAACCTTCGGCGACCTTGAGGTACGCGTAGCCGCGCGTCGTCAGCAGACGCGGCGCCGTGTGGTCGAACACCAGATGCGACGGCGCTGGCAGCGGCGGGCCGCCGCCGAGCTGCACCACCTGGTCGACCTGGCGGAGCTGGTCGAGGCTCACGAAGCCGTCGATCTCGGGGATCTCGCGCTGCAGCTCCTCGCCGTGGCGATTCACCATGCAGCCGGCCACGAGCAGCCGCTTGCCTTCACCCTTTCGCGCCGCCACCTCGAGGATGGCGTCGATCGACTCCCGCCGCGCCTCCTCGACGAAGCCGCAGGTGTTGACGATCACCGTATCGGCGGCCTCGACATCGGCCGCCAGCTCGTACCCCTTGGCGCGCAGCTCGCCGAGCATGATCTCGCTGTCGACGCGGTTCTTCGCGCAACCGAGAGAGATCATGCCGACACGGCCTTTGGGCGTGGAGACGGACCCGGACATGGGGGCGGAAGTGTAGCAAACAGAGTGAGGTGGGCTGCCGCTGCGCGCTGCGCTGTGCGATCGCGCACACCGCAATGGAACGTTGCTTGCACACCCGACGCCTGGACGTCATCGTGGATCGCGCACCCTGGGAGGGCTGATGCCGATGCAAGACTTCTCATCCTTCGACCGCCGCCGCACCGACCGCCGCTCCATCGACGCCACCGGCCGCGCCAACCATGCGGCCGACTTGAAGATCGTCAACGTCGGCCCGCGCGGGGTCGAAGTGGAGACGTCCGATCGCCTGATGATCGGCGCCGACTACGACGTCGAGATCACTGCCCGCGGCGAAGACGTGCAGGTGCGCGGCACCGTCGTCTGGTGCCGTCTCGACCGCACGGTGCAGACGGCGGCCGGCGACCTGCGGCCGATCTACCGCTCCGGCATCGAGGCCGCCTCGCAGTCCATCCCGGGGCTCGAGCGGCTGCTGTCGACACTGCCGCCGGTCGCCGAAGCCTGACGCTCGAACACACGCGCCGGCTGGAGCCGGCTCACGCCGGCTGGCGGGACATATACCAGTCGAGCAGCCGCTCGGGCGCGGCGAGCTGGGTGGTGCCGAACTCGTTGTTGCCGTAGCTCGCCGACATCAGATTGAGCGCGCGGTAGGTGACGTACGAGAAGTTCTCGCGCACGGTGTCCTTGGTGCGCTCGGAGTACATGGCCTTGAGCGTCTGCAGCTGGCCGTCGAGGATGTCGTCGGTGGCGGGGCGCGGGGGCACCTGCGGCCCGCTTGCCCGCATGTCCCGCGGCCGCTCGCGCCGGCGCAGACCGAGCGCCGACGACTCCAGCCGCGCCAGCTCCGCCATCACCGGATCGAAGGTGGTGCGCGGCTTGGGCTCCTCGCGCTTGCGCCGCTCGAGCACGACCGGCATCCCCTCGCAGTTGGCGCGGTGGATGCGCTCGTCGGCCACCACCCAGCCGAGCTGGGTGAGGTTCAAGTGCGACGACACGTGGCGGGTGAGGTTCTCGACGAAGGGCACCACCGCGCGCTCGTAGCCCTCGTCGACGCCGTTGAACATGTTGAGCACGTAGTAGACGCGGAAGGTTTCCAGCGTGTCGGCGAGCACGTGCAGGATGGGATGGTCGCCGAGTGCCTCACGCAGCTCGACGAGGAAGGCGTCGAGGTTGGGCAACGAGGTCTCGTAGACGTCCTCGACGCGGTCGAGCATGTCGTTGATGAAGCCGAAGTAGCGCTCCATCCGCGGCAGCGTGTAGAACGTCGAGCCTTTGCCGAAGAGGATGCGCAGCGAGCGGAAGAGGATCGCCTTGACGATCTCCGAGGCGGCCAGCGTCGCCGCCGGATGCTGGGGCGTGAACACGAGGATGCCCGAGTTGCTGTAAGGCAGGAAATCGAGCACGTTCTCGTCGAGGCCGGCGCGCAGGTCGAGCACCACGTAGTCGGCGGGCAGGCGGCCCACCTCCTGCGCCAGCTGGCGGCGGAACGCGGCGTCGGGATTGGCGATCTCCTGGATGAAATTCTTCGGCCCCGCTACGAAGCCGAACTTCTTGTAGAGCCCCTGCGGATCGAGAGCGGGGTCGAGCTGCGCGATGCAGTCGCGCAACGGCACGCCCTTGCGCTTGAAGTGGTAGAGGTCGTAGCGGATCTCGCCCGGCACCGTGTTGCGCACCGAGGACGTGCCGGTGTCGAGATCGACCAGCACCGTCGGCGCGTGGCGGGAGAGGGTGAGGGCGAAGTTGACGGCGAAGGTCGTCTTCCCCACCCCGCCCTTGCCCGAGGAGATCGGGATGATCCGGCGTGGCATCGGGAGGGAGAGCTTACTTCAGGGACCAGCTGGGCGGCCCCGCTGCGCTCCGCCCTGGCCAACGCCGCGTCGACAGCCCGACTTGGAGGGTCATCTCCCCGCGCGGAATCAGGTGACGCCGGGACGAATTCGGTAGCCTGGCGCTCTCGCCGGTCATCGACGGTCGATCGACTTCCGCCGCATCCCAGCGAGTCCCATAAGCCCGCCGAAGCCTGCGCTCAAGGTCAGATAGGCAGCCCAGAACTGCAGTCGCTCATTCTTGAGTGGACCCCAGCATTGTTCTACGGTGGTCTTATCCAGCTTTCCACGAAGGCACTCTTCGTCGGTATAGCTCTTTGGACAGGGGCACGTGGCCGGGCGTGACGGGTCAGCGTCGAAGCTGCGGCCGACCAAAGCGGCGACCTCGTGAGACCCCACTTCGACCGTGGTGATGGCTGCCTCCCTTCCGACAAGAAGCGCGACGAGTCCGATCACCAGTGCGATCAGCGAATATGTAAAGCGCCTGGATAAGGCCGAGGGAGAGAATTCCTCGGTGCGATAGAGCTCGACCACGGCAGCGGCCAACCCCATCACAAAGGCCGAAACAGGAATGATGACCTTACGCATCTGGAATGGCAAAAGGCTCGCGTCCAGGAAAGGCAGCAGACCGACGAAGGCTGCGATGCCAGGGCCGCGAACGTTGCGGAAAAACTCACGCCAAGGCTGTCGCCTCTTCCGCGTAGCTTCCGCCAACGCGCCCAGCTCGGGGACGGCCTTACCGATCATCTTGAGCAGGCGCTCGACGTCGAAGGACCAACGAGTATCGCTGAGCGCGATCGCGTTGCGTTCCGACAGCTTCGCCAGATCCGGCGGCAGGTCCTCCGCACGCGGCATCGAAGCGTCATCGACGAGAACGGGGATCACCAAGATCTCACGGGCTAACGCCGTCGCGATCTCCTCGCGAACCAAGTCACGGGGATCGTCTAGACGCCGGCGACCAGCAGCATCTTGCAGGGTCAACCACTCCCGCCCGATCACCGCGATGAACACCACGCAAGAACCCACTTCCTTGTGGATGAGCTTGCTGAAATCGACGCCGGCCGGCATGTTGAGGTCCCTGAAGACTCGACCTGGCAGGCGTTCGTCGAGGTCGTCGAACAGCCGTCCAGTATTGCCGGAGCTGTCGGCGCGGCGGTAGTTGACGAAGATGGTTGCCGTTTTCGGCGCCGAGTTCGGGGCTGGGCTCATGGTGTTGGCGAAGACTCGCAGCCTCGCCAGTTCTCCTTCTTGTTGCGAACCCCACATTTCACTTCGGTACAACTTACGTACGGAAGGTCCGCGGCGGTAAGGTCCAGCGGGGTGCAATCTCCTTCTTCTTTCGTGCACAACACGTCCAGATATCGCCCATTGGCCAGCCTCCCCTGTGCCGAATACCCATAAAGGCCGCGCGACATGGGCGTGTCACCATTGACATCGACACTCTTCACTGCTCCTGTCGGCAGGTTCACGGTCGCACTTGGACTCGTCGAAGCGCTAAACGGGCCGGTCAACTTGTACCTTGAATCAGGCGCAAGGTACATCCAAGCAAGAAGCGCTACGGTGAAAGGCGGCGGAACCTCGTTCGAACCGGTTTGAATGCACAGATCTACCCTGACGTCGAGGGCCTCCAATCGCCGCACCAGTAGATCGAACAGGTCGGAGATCACCGGGATACGGCGGCCAGCGTCTCGAGGAGGTGCTGCAGTCTGAGCTCGCAAGGCGAGCAAAGCAGGAACGTACGCCGCGTTCACCCCCCCGGTCGAGGGTGCCCTCGCCGGTGTCGCCGCAGAGGCGAGTTGTTGCCGCGCTTCGTCAAAGCGGTAGCGCACGAGCGACTGCAGAGCATCGAACTCGGGTAGCGGCAAGAGATCGAGGAGACGGGCCTCGTAGCGGTCGAGGAGTGCCTGAGCCGCCGCGAGCCAGCCGATCTGGGGAAGGCTCGCGACGTCCTGGGCGAGCTCGGTGTGCAGGCGATCAATCTCTCGAGCGATCCGCCTGAGCCTGATCCTTTCTTTCGGGTTGCCGCTGGCCAACGGCTGGAATGCGAGGCCAATCCAAGCTGACCAGTCTCCGTCTCCGACGGCGGTTTCCAGCCGACCCAACCAGCGCGGCACGAGCTCGACATCGAGACCGGCCACGGCGAGAGTCGTCTCGCTCTCCAGTCTGGTCCGCGACGACAGGCGGTCATTGGAGAAGGCGCTCCGATAGGTGATCCGGTCGTCGATCTCGAGATCAGTCCAGCGGTGCTGTGCCCCGACGAAGGAGGTAATGCGCCCGCCGGGAGGGGCATATGCGACGCGGCCGGAGACCTCATGGACTTCACGCCCCAGGCGCACTTCGTCTCTCGATATGGAAAATCCCTGAAGATCGAAGCGCGGCGAGCGGTCCACGTCGAACGAAGGGAGCTTCTCGAATCGGTAGCTGGTGGCGGTGAACCAGGAACAGCGGCGGCACGGGCTGGCGACGAGGTCGAGCCTGGTGTCGAACAGCGCGCCCTGACCGCGTAGCGACGTGCTGTCGCCGGCTTCGGTAAGGTCGTGGAAATCGAGACTCACTTTGGCTCGAGCGGCGTCGAAGCTGAGCGTCGGGTATAGGAATCCCCACGTGGGCAAGGCGATCGACAAACCGGTACCGGCGCCCTGCTGCTCGAATACCAAATCGAATTTCCGGTTGAGGAGCGCCGGGTCTCCCGGCAGCCGAAAACCACGCACCTCGCCGGTCTGCGGATCGATCACCTCCAGGAACTGATCGAAAGCGGCGATGCGCAGGCTCTCCTGCCGCTCGGAGAAGCTCACGGCCTGCAAGGTGAATCTCCTCTCGGCGATGGCGCGCGATCGAACCCACCACGGAGGCTTGGAGGAGACGCCAGGAGTCGCGCCGGCCGGCGTTCCGATACCGACAAGGAGCAGGGCAAAAGCCACGACTCCCCGCCCGGGCGCGGGCAAACGGGGGACATGCTGCGGCAAGGCCCACCCTTGACTCATCGCATCGTCACGTCAGACGAAGAAACCCAAACAGGCGGCCGTAGGCCGTTGTCAGGTGATATTGGGAGTATACTCCTCTCAGTTCCTCTTCTGACGAATCTCTTTCGTCGGTTCTTGGGTGAGCAGGAATCCGCGCTCTCCGCTGTTTCGCAATGCCGTCTTTGTCGGTCTGTGGTCGTGCGCGCTGACCGTGCCGCTCGCCGCGCAGCCGGGCCGGTGGGATTTCGGCGTCGAGCTCCAACGGGCGCGGCGGCTGCTCGCGGCCGCCGAGCTCGGCGGGAAGATCTACACCTTCGGCGGCTGCGGCTCGCCGTGCTTCGCGCCGCCGCTGCACACTTCGACACGCGAAGAGAGGACCGTCGAAGTCTTCGAGCCTCACCACCCGGACGATCCACAGTCACAGGACCACTGGTCGACGCGGCGACCGATGCCGTCGATCGTCTTCGGCGCCGCGGCCGCCGCGCCCGGCAACGGCAAGATCTACCTCTTCGGCGGCTTCGTCACGCCGGACTCCACTCAGGAATACGATCCCGACCCGGCAGCCGATAGCTGGAGATCGCGGGCGGCGATGCCGACGCCGCGGTACGGGCTAGCCGCGGTCGCCGTCGGCCGCAAGATCTACGTCGTCGGGGGCAGCAACGGGACCAACGCCGTCGCTGCGCTCGAGGCCTACGACCCGGACAGCAACACCTGGGAGCAGCTTGCGTCGCTGCACACGGCAAGGGTGTTCCTCGCGGCCGCGGCCGTCGGCAGCAAGATCTACGCAATCGGGGGCTCACCCGATTGCTGCGGCAACGGCACTACCAACGTCGTCGAGGTGTACGACACGGATCCCACCATTCCTCGCGAGGAACGCCGGTGGAGTTCCGGCCCCTCGCTGCCGGAGCCGCTCCAAACCTCCTCCGCCGCCGCCTTCGGCGACAAGATCTACGTCCTCGGCGGCTTCGTTCCCGGGCACGGCGCCAAGGGCTCGACGTTCGCGCTCGACCCCGCGAACCCGCAGGCCGGCTGGATCGAGCAACGCGCGATGCCCAAGGCCCGGGACCAGGCCCCGGCAGTGGCATTGGAGGACGGCATCCACGTCCTCGGCGGGTCGACGAACTGTCACTGCAGGCCGCGCAGCGATCATCCGACCTTCCACCCGGAACCCGCTCCAGAGCCGCCCAACCTGAAGATCACCAAGCTCGTCGACGTCGGGGACGCTTGTCCGGGCGAGACCGTGACCTACACGATCACAGTCACCAACGATGGCGCCGGCGATGCGCACGGCGCCACGGTCAGCGATCCGCCTCCCGGCACTCCCGACACCCAAAGCCCGTTTACCGCCCAGTTGCGCGGAGCGACTTGGAAGTGTCAGGCATCGCCCGGCGCCGCGTGCGCCACGGCGGATCACCAGCCAAGCGCCGCCCATTCGACACCGCTCAGCGACGTCGTGGATCTGCCCGCGGGCGGCCAGATCACCTATACCGTCACCGGCACGATCGATTTCGGCGCCAGCGGGACGATCTCGAACCAGGCGCACGTACGGCCTGCCGAGGGAGCCGACATTCCCTCGACCCCTACCGTCAGGACGGTCATCCGCCGCGACCGTCTCGAGATCCACAAGACCGAGATCCCGGCACGCGACTCGCTCGCTCCGCTCGACTCGGTCCTCTACGAAGTCACGGTGACGAATCACTGCCGCATTCCTCTGCCCGTCACGGTCGAGGAGGCCCTATCGACGACCGGCTTGATCGATCCGCGGTGGTGTCGCCTCCCCGGCTGCTCGCCGCCGATAGCCGGCAATTCCGACACCTCCACTGTGCCGGCGGGTGGGACGGTGACCTACCGCGTGTCGGGGACGGTTCCCTGCAACTGTGCCTCGCCGGTGGCAACGATCCCCAACATGGCCAGCGCCAGCGCCCCCGGCCAGGAGACCATGCACGCCGAGGACGTCGACACCGTGTCGCCCGCGGACGACCACCTCCAGGTCGCCATCGCTGGCCCCGCGACCCTCACCGGGTGCAGCGGCGACTACGCCATCACCGTCTCCAACCTCGGGCCGTGCACGGCGCCGAACGTGGTGCTCACGCTCGCACCGACGCCTGGCTTGAACCTCGTCTCGCTCTCCCCTCCTTGCGCCGGCAACCCTTGCATGCTGGGCAACGTCGCAGCCGGTGCGAACTCCGCCGTGACGGTCACCGCGCGCTTCGCGGCGGCCGCCGGCCTCGCCTGCCCCATCGTGCCGCAGTCGATCGCGGCCACGGCTCGCAGCCTCTGCAGCCAGACGCCCGAGCCGCCGGCCCTCTCGACGGTCACCATCCCCTGCGACCTCGCCATCACCAAGAGCGACGGCCTCTCAACGGCCGCGCCGGGCGATTGCACCTCCTACTCGATCGGCGTGGCGAATCATGGCTGCGGCGACGTCGCCCGCGCCGTCGTGACCGACGCCTTCCCCGACCAGATCAGCGCCAAGTGGTGCCGCGGTGCCGGCTGCACGCCGGCGGCCATCGGCAAGCTCGTCGACAAGCTCGACCTGCCGCGCGGTGCCACCGAGAGCTATCGCGTGGAGGCGACGATCTCACCCTACTTCGTCGGTCGGCTGGACAACACGGCGTCGGTGAGCTTCGGAGACAACGCCCCTGACGCGAGCCCGATCGTCGAGGCGGCGACGGATACGACCACGGTCCAGCCACGCCCCGGCGTCGACGCGCAGTGCACCGGCACGGCGAGCCCCGTGCCCGAAGGCGGCAGCGTCACCTTCACCAAGATCCTGTGGAACGGCGGCCCTGCGGCGCAGGGAGACAACCCCGGCGACGAGTTCACCGACGTCATACCCGCCGGGTTGACGCTGGTGAGCGCGGTGGCGAGCAGCGGCATGATCACGATTGCGCCCGCGAACACCGTGCACTGGAACGGCAGCATTCCGGTCGACGGCATGGTGACGATCGACATCATGGTCTCCGTCGACCTCGGTACGTTCGGCATGAGCTTCTGCAACACGCCCGTGGTCAACTGGGATGCCGACGGCGACGGCGTCAACGAGTCGAGCGCGTCGACCGACGACCGCTGTCACCCGTGCTGCTTCACGGTGACGGGCGCGCAGCCGATTCCTGCGCTCTCACCGCTCGGGCTGGCGCTGCTGGCCATCCTCGTCGCCGCGCTCGGCGCGACTCGTCTGCGGTCGCGCGCCGCCAAGCGACCCCCAAGCTGAGCGCAGCCGGTGCGCCTCACGCCGCTTGCGGCATCACGCCCGCTAAAGCGGCGAGGAAGGCCTGCATCTCCTCGCGCGTGCCGACGGTGACGCGCAGATGCGTGGGCAGCGCCGGGAAGAGGCGGCCCACCTCGACGCCGCGCTCGCGCAGCTCCGCGATCACCGGCTTGACCTCGCGGCCGAGGTCGGCCATGAAGAAGTTCGCCTGCGACGCGATGACGTGCAGCCCTCGCGCCCGCAGGGCATCGCAACACTCCTCGCGCACCGCGAGGTTGCGGCGGCGGCTCGCCTCGACGTACGCCTGATCGACCAGCGACGCCGTGGCGGCCACGAGCGCCATCAGGTTCGAGCTGTCCCACGCCTGCTGCGCGCGTAGCCGCGCGAGCAGCGCCGGCTGCGCCACGCCGTAGCCGCAGCGCAGACCGGCCATACCGTAGATCTTCGAGAAGGTGCGCGCGACGAGCAGGTTTGGCAGGTCGGCGACGAGCGGCACCACGGTCTCGTAGCCGCCGCCGCTCGCGAAGTGGTGGTAGGCCTCATCGACGAGGACCACGGTGTCCTTCGGCACCGCGACGAGGAAGGCTCGCAATTCGGCGGCGGGCGTGACGCTGGCGGTCGGGTTGTTGGGGTTACAGACGTATACGAGTCCCGCGGTTTTCGCGGCGTCGAGCATCTTCGGCAAGTCGTGGCGGAAGTCCGCGGTGAGCGGGACCTTCACGACGTCGATGCCCGTGTTGCGCGCGTTCACCGAGACCGCCTCGAAGGTGGGATCGGCGGTGACCACGTGGCGCGTCGAGCTGGCGGCGCCGGCAACGGCGAGCCGCAGCACCTCGCTCGAACCGGAGCCGAGCAGCACGTGCTCGCCGTCGAGCGAGTGATGGGCCCCGAGATCGGCCGCTAGCTTGTCGGCCTGCTCGTCCGGGTAGCGGCACGCGAGCGGCATCGCGTCGTGGATCGCCTGCAGCGCCGCTGGCGATGGACCGTAAGGGTTCTCGTTGGAGTTGAGACGGATCCGCTGCGGAGCGGCGGCCGGCGACGTCGCGAGCATGGTGCGAGCTCGCGATGCGCCAGGAAAGGGCCAAGCCGCCCCCGCAGCGGTCGGCGCGGCGGCCAAAGTGAATCCCGCACCCAGCAGGCGAGCGAACCCGCGCCGCGACAGCGTGGCGGCCATGGTCACCTCCGCGAAGAGTTGCTGCGGGCCAGCGTACACCCGCGCTAGAGCTCGAGGACGATCTTCCCCAGCACGCCGCCGCGCTCGAGCGTTGCGTAGGCCTCGGCAATCTGCGCGAACGGCAGCACACGATCGACGATCGGCCGCAGGCGCCCATCGGCGAGTCGCGGCGCCGCGAATTCGCCGAATGCGCCGACGAGCGCGGCCTTCTCGCTTCGCGAGCGCGCGCGCAGGACCGAGCCGATGAGGCGCAGCCGCCGTCGCATCAGCACGAAGAGGGGCACCGTCGCCTTGCCGCCGCCGAGCAAGCCGACGAGCACCAGCCGGCCGTAGACGCGCAGACAGTCGAGGTGCTGGACGATCGCCTCGCCGCCGACGAGGTCGAGCACGAGGTGTACGCCTTCGCCACCGGTGAGCTCGCGGATGCGCGCCGGCAGATCCTCGCCGAGCGGCAGCGCGGCCTCGGCACCCATCGGCAGCAGCATCTGCAAGCGTTCCGGCGAGCGGCCGGCGACGAGCACGCGCGCCCCGAGCTCGCGAGCGAGCTGCACGGCGAAGCTGCCGACGCCCGAAGCCGCCGCCGTGATGAGCACGACCTCGCCGCGCTGCAGGCCGCCCTCGTGGACGAGATTCGCCCACGCGGTGACACCGGCCTCGGGGATCGCGGCCGCATCGACGAACGACAGCGATGGCGGGATGGGCAGGAGCTGACCGACCGGCGCCGCCACCTTCTCGGCGTGGCCGCCGCCGGCGAGCAGCGCCATGGCGCGGTCGCCGACGCGCCAACCCTCGACGCTTTCGCCGACGCTCTCGACCACGCCCGCGGCCTCGAGGCCCGGTATCGTGCTCTCCCCCGGCGGCGGCGGGTAGCCGCCGCGCACCTGGCTGAGGTCCGCGTGGTTGAGCGCGGTGGCGCGGACGCGCAGCAGCACCTCGCCGGCGCCGGCGACGGGATCGCTGACCTCTTCCAGCCGCAGCTGCGGATGGTGGCGATCCTGCGTGTAGGCGAGAGCGAGCATGGACGGCGCCTGTGGACGGCGGCGAGCATTTCACGTCGCGGCAGACCCGCGCCTCGCGCGTAGACTCGCGGCGTGGCCGAAGCGATCCTCACGATCGACGACACGCTGTCGATCCCGCTCGCCGAGCTGTCGTTCGAGACCTCGCGCGCCGGCGGCCCGGGCGGGCAGAACGTCAACAAGGTCGAGTCGCGGGTGACGCTGGTCTTCCCGCTCGGCACCTCGCCCAGCCTCGACGAGACGCGGCGCGCGCTCCTGCGCGAACGGCTGGCGAGCCGCGTCAGCAAGGGCGGCCTGCTGCGCGTCAGCGCGCAACGTCATCGTACGCAGGCGCAGAACCGCGAGGCCGCGGTCGAGCGCTTCGTCGAGCTGGTGCGCGATGCGCTGACGGAGGATCCGAAGCGCCGTGCGACGCGGCCGACGCGCGCCTCGCGCCAGCGGCGCGTGCAGAACAAGCGCGCGCGTAGCCGCGTCAAAGAGCTGCGTGGGCGCGTGCGCGACGAGGGTTGAGCACGGCAAGGCATCGAGATCGCTTCGTGCTCCGCTCCTCGCGATGACTGGCGGGAGCGGCATCGCTCGCCGCGAGCGCCTGTCGTGGCGACTCGACTCAGTCCGCGCGCTCTTCGCGTCCAGGGATCTTCGCGCGGCCGATGTCGTATTGCAGCAGCTCGCAGCGGATGGGACCGTTCCACAGCGCGTTGCGGCGCGACGGCCGCATGCGCACCTCGCCGGCGAGCGTGGCGTCGGCCGTGAGCAGCGCCAGCCGCCAGCCGTCGAAGCGCGCCTTCAGCGCCTCGCCCAAGCGCCGGTAGACGGCGGGCAGGTCGCCGGCGCCGATGCGGTGGCCGTAGGGCGCGTTGGTTGCCACCAATCCCGTTGCCGGGCCGCTAGGCGGCCGCGCCTCTCCCACGTCGGCGCGTTCCAGCTCGACGCCGTCGATCACGGCGGCGGCGAGACTGGCCCGTGCGCGCTCCAGCGCCGCGCCGTCCCGGTCGCTGCCCGCGATCGCCGGCAGCCGCGCTCGTCCGTCTCGCCGCCGCCGCTCGGCTTCGGCGCGAAGCGATTCCCAGAGCTGGCGATCGTGACCCTTCCAGCCGCGCAGGCCGAAGTGCGCCGCGTCGCCCGAGCGCAACAGTCCCGGCGCGGTGTCCGTCGCGATGAGCGCCGCCTCGACGAGCAACGTGCCGGCGCCGCACATCGGATCGACGAACGCGCCGCCCGCCGCCGCGATCGCCGGCCAGCCGGCGCGCAGCAGCATCGCCGCGGCGACGTTCTCCTTGAGCGGCGCCGGTCCACCGGCACCGCGGTAGCCGCGGCGGTGGAGCGGCTCGCCCGAGAGGTCGATCGAGAGTTGCGCCTCACCGCCGTCCAGCAGCACGTGGAGGCGTAGCGCCGGCCACTCGACGTCGACGTCGGGCCGCTCGCCCCACCGCTCGCGCAGGCGGTCGACGACCGCATCCTTCGTGCGCAGCGCGACGAAGTGCGTATGCACGGCGCGGTCGCCACGCGCGTGCGCATCCACCGCGAAGGTGGCGCCACGCCGCAGAATTCCTTCCCACGGCAGCGCCCGCGCGGCGTCGTAGAAGGCATGCGACGAGCGCGCGTCGACGCGCCAGAGCGGCAGCAGCAGCCGGCTCGCGAGGCGCGACCAGAGCAGCACGCGGTACGCGACCGCGAGGCCGCCACCGAACGATACGCCGCCGGCGGTGGGCCGCGCGTCGGTCGCACCAAGCCCGCGCAGCTCCTCGACGGCCAAGTCGTCGACCCCGCGCGGCAGCACGACGAAGAAGGAACCTGAGGCCGGCGGCTCGCCTCGGCTTTGCGAACCCTGCCCGCGCTGACCACCACGCTCGCCGCGGTGCGGCCGCGATGCAGATTCTCTCGATTCGCGTGCGCCCCTGCCGCTCGCGCCCTCTCCCGCCCGAGCAGGCGAGGTTCTTGCTACGGCTTTGGAGTCCCGTTTGGGGTCCCGCTTGGGGTCACGCGATGGACGCAACGAACGCCCCACTGGTGCTGATCGTCGACGATTACGCGGAAGGCCGCGAGGTGTGCGCCGAGTACCTCGCCTTCCGCGGCTTCCGCGTCGCCACCGCCGAGGACGGCCTCGACGCCCTCGACAAGACGCGCGAGTTGCACCCCGACGTGATCCTGATGGACCTCTCGCTGCCGCGTCTCGACGGCTGGGAGGCGAGCCGCCGGTTGAAAGCGGACGAGACGACGCGGCACATCCCGATCATCGCGCTCACCGCGCACGCGCTGTCGAGCGCGCGCGAGAAGGCCGTGGAGGCGGGTTGCGACTCGGTGGTGACGAAGCCCTGTCCGCCGCGCGAGCTCGAGGCGGAGGTGCGCCGGCACCTCGGCATGAACGGCGCCGCCGAGGCGCCGGCCGCAAGCTGATGGCGCGCCGCAGCGTCGGCGAGCGCTGAAGGCGGCACGGCGCCGCGCAGCTCGTCGGCCACGCGGCGCCGCATCGTTCGGGCGCGAACGAGCTCGAGACGACTAGCCGTTGCCGACGCCGCCGCCGTCGGCGCCGCCATCGGAGCTTGGCGCCGGGCTCGGCTCGGGAGCCGGGGAAGGAGTCGGGGCCGGCGCCGGAGCGGGCTTGGGGGCCGGCGGACGACGGTTGGCGGGCCTCTTCGCCGCGGGCTTCGGTGCGGGCTTTGGTGCCGGCTTCGCCGCCGGCTTTGGCGCCGGCTTCGGCGCCGACTTCCTCGCCGCCGGGCGCTTCGCCGCCGCCTTCTTCACGCCGCGCTTCGCCGCGGCTTTCTTCGCACCGCCTTTCGCGCCGCCGCGCTTCGCTGCGGCCCTCTTCGCCGGACGCTTCGCCGCGGCCTTCTTGGCGCCGCCTTTCGCGCCGCCCTTCGCGCGGCGTTTGGCCGCGGCCTTCTTCGCCGGTTTCTTCGCCGCGGCCTTCTTGCCGGCGCCCTTCTTGCCACGCTTGCCACCGCCGGCCTTCGCCGCGGCAGGTGCTGCTGCCAATGCTCGCATCGTCTTCGCACCCCCCTTGCGCTTTGCGCGTTGTCGAAGCGTTCGTATTGTGCGCGAACGTCTCCGATTTGCCAATAGCCGCGCGGCGACGCATGCTCGATTTCGTGAACGACTTCCTGGGCGACTTCGTGCACGACGATCACGATGCGAGCGCGAGCTTCGTCGCGCTCACGCCCGACCGCGTGCTCGCGGCGGTCGAAGCGGCGGGGATCGCCACCACCGGGCTCTGCTATCCGCTCAACTCGTTCGAGAACCGCGTCTACGAAGTGGAGCTCGCGGATGCGGAGCGCCGCGCGCGCTCGCGCGTCGTCGCGAAGTTCTATCGTCCCGGCCGCTGGAGCGGCGAGCAGATCCTCGAAGAGCACGCGCTGCTGCGCGAGCTCGAGGAAGCGGAGGTGCCGGTGCCGCCGCTGCGCGCCTTCGCCGACGGCTCGACGCTGCGCGACATCGACGGCATCCGCTACGCGCTCTGGGAACGCAGCGGCGGCCGCGCACCCGACGAGCTGACGGAGCCGCTCGCCGAGCGCTTGGGCATGCTGGTGGGCCGCCTCCACGAAGTGTGCGCGAGGCGGCCGCTCGTCCACCGTCCGCGGCTCGACGCCGAGCGCTACGTGCATCGCCAGCTCGACTGGCTCGAGCGCCACCACGCGCTGCCCCCGTCGCTGGCGGATCGCTACGTCGGCACGGCGCGCGGCATCGCGGCAGCATTCGACGAGCTCGTCGCCGGCGTCCCGTACCAGCGGGTGCACGCCGACCTCCACCTCGGCAACGTCCTGCTGCGCGACGGCGTGCTGCGCCTGCTCGACTTCGACGACATGGCGATGGGCCCGCCAGTACAGGACGTCTGGCTCGCCGTGCCCGGCCGCGACGCCGACAGCCTGCGGCGCCGCGACGCATTCCTCGACGGCTACGAACGCTTCCGCGCCTTCGAGCACGCGACGCTGCGCCTCGTCGAACCGCTGCGCGGCCTGCGCCTCGTCCGCTACGCCGGCTGGCTCGCGCGCCGCTGGAACGACCCCGCCTTCCGCGCCGGCTGGCCCCACTTCGGCACCCCCGACTACTGGCGCGACCAGACCGAGACGCTCGAAGCGCAGCTACGCATCATCCACGGCGGGCGGCCCGAAGTCGCAGGTGTCGCCGCTACCACCGCCGCCGGACCGCGCGAGGAGCTGCTGTCCAACCGCGACTACTTCTTCGACTGGGAAGGCGACTAGCCGTCGCTCCCTGTTGCTGGCGGTTGCAAGTCCTGGCGAATCATCCCATCTAAATCTTTGATGTCGCTTGTACTTGCATCTTCCTGTTGCGAGCTGTTGCGGAGCTGGCGGACCCACAGTGGACCCTAGATTCGATCGGCTGTGCATGCGAGAATGGGACCCTACGCGGACCCTTTTCAGGAGGTCGGCCGATGGCAGATCGAAGAGGAGCCGGAATCACCCTGACCGACGACCTTCTGCGGCGTCTGACGTCGGAGGGCCGCCAGCAGCTCGACGTGATCGACGCAGGGTTTGGCATGCGTGGTGGCGACTTTGGCGTCCGCGTGTCCCTTACAGGACGAAAGACTTGGTTTGTCCGATACCGAAATCACAGCCGCCGGCGGCGCCGGCTCAAGCTCGGCACCTATCCGCTCGTCTCTCTCTCGAAGGCGCGCGATCAGGCGCAGAAGGAACTCGCCAAGGCGGCGCTCGGTTCTGACCCACAGAAGGAGCGCCGCGAGCGGCGCCAAGCGGGAACCTTCGCCGAGGTGGCGACGATCTACCTGGAGCGCTACGCATCCGAACTCGCCAGTGCCGCGGAGAAGCGCCGAACCCTCGACATCGACATCCTGCCCTTCTGGAGGCACGAACGCGTTGAGGACATCACGCGCCGGATGGTGGTCGAGATCGTGGAGCGCCCAATGAAGCGCGGCGCGCCGTCGCAGACGCTCAAGGTGCGCAACCTGGTTCTGAGCATCCTTGACGTCGCAGTCGAGCGCGGATACATCGAGCTCAATCCGGCGCGCTCGACGAAGCCCCCGAAGGGAGCAAAGTCCAAGGCTCGCGATCGAGTCCTGTCGGCCGACGAGCTCCGGGCTGTTTGGCTGGCCTGCGAGGATTACTGGCCGTCGTCGCCTACAGGTTTCGGCATCCGGCTGCTCATGGTGACCCTGCAGCGCCGTTCCGAGGTCAACAGCATGGAGGCCGCCGAGGTGAATCGCCCGTGGTGGACCGTTCCGGCTGCCAAGACGAAGAAGCGACGCGCGACGCGCGTCTTTCTGTCACCGATCGCTCTGGATCAACTCGACGAGCTCGAGCGGCTCGGAGGCGGCGGCAAGGCCCGGTGGTTCCTTCCGACTCAGGGCACGCACAGCGCGCGGGCGAGACAACGCGGCCACATCCACCCGAGCACGATCACGGTGGCGGCCGCCAGGATCGCGCGGGACCTCGGCTTCCACTTCACCCCTCACGATCTGCGCCGGACAGGTATCACCAACCTCGCCGAGATGGGTTGCCCGCACGACGTGCGCGAGGCGATTCTCAATCACGCGCCCAAGGGCGTGGAGAGCACCCACTACAACCTATACGACTACGACCGTGAGAAGCGGGAGTGGATGCTCGCCTGGTCACGGCGGCTCGAGGCAATCGTCAGGGGCCAGGCCGAACCATCCAACGTCGTCAGGATCGGGTGAAGCCGGCGCCGCTCAAGCGTCCGGTAATGAGGCTTTCCGGACGCTCGCGGCATCAGGCGGTGCGCCTCTCGAGCAGGCCATTGAGGGCCGCCAGCTCTTCGGTCTGCCGGTCCAGCCGCTCCTGGATGCCCACCAGGTCCTTGTGGTTCTGGATTCGGAACAGGCTGATCTCGCGCACCACGCGGTCATCGCGCGAGTCGGCGCCGCCCGGAGCGGCAGGGGTCGTCGGGAACTGCACGAGCCCGCCAAGCGGCACATCGAGAACGCCAGGCGAGGACGAACGGCCGAGGACCGGGTTAGCGCCAGGCGCGGCCGCCGGCGGCGGGAAAGCCGCCAGGTGCCCACCGGAGATGGCCGCCAGTGCCGCCTGCACTGCCTGGTAGATGCTCTGGTAGCCGTCGCCGCTCGCGTAGGCATCGCGTGCGAGCTGCAGGAGCGTCTGTGCGGCGTTCGGGATGTTGGCGAGGGCCGACAGGTCGCCACCGTTGTACGCGGCGATGAGGGCGTCGAAGTCGCTCTGCGCGTTGGCGAGCTGCTGCTCGGGAGCCAGCGGCGACAGGTCCGAATAGTTGAGCTGGGCCTGCAGGTCCTTGATCGGCTGCAGCGCCCGCTCCCAAAAGTCATGGAGCGCCGCCTCGTGGGCAGCCTGCACGAGCTCGAGGCTCACGCCGAGCTGCACCGCGCGCTCGGCCATCTGCTGGAATTGCAGATTGAGCGCGTTCAGCTCGTTGGTGAGCTGGTCACCGCCGAGGTGGATGAAGTGATTGAGCTGCGCGATGAGCTCGTTGCGCATGTCCTCGAAGGACTGCCCACCACCGCCGCCGCCGCCGTAATAGCCGTAGCCGCCGCCACCGTCGCCAGGAGGAGCCGTTGCCGGCAGGACGTCCGGGATCTTGTCGAGCAGGCCCTGCACCAGGTCGATTTGCTCTTGCGTCAGAACGCCCTGCGCCTTGAGCAGCTCGAATTGGAGCCGGTAATTCTCGACTTCCAGCGTGTAGCGGATCTGCTCGAGCGCCCGCTTCGTGTCCTCGTCCTGGACGAACTTGTTCAACCCCTCGGCGAGGGAGAGATACATTTCGTTCGCCAGGGCGCGCGTGCGGTTGCCCTCGGCGGCCGCGATACGGTTCAGCGCGGCGGCGGTAGCGTTGCTGTCGAGGCCGAGGTCGGCGACGGCATCCCGGAGGGCATCGGCTTGCTTGTGGAGATCCTCGAAAGGGTTGCTGTTGCCTTCGAAGTCCCGCAGTTGCTCGTTGAAGCCGTTGATAGCGTCCTGGCGCAGTGCCTCCTGCTGCTGCTGATAAACACCCGTGAGCTCGGCGATGAGCTGAGCGTTCCCCTTGGCCGCCGCCTTCTGCTCCTCGTAGGTCCGTGCCAGCTCGGCGAGCGAGCGCTTGTAGTCGGAGAGCCCGCGCAGTGAGAGCTGAAACTGCTGCTCATCGATGTAATCGCGAACACCCTGCCGCTGGTCGCCGCCGCGGTTGCGGCGGTTTCGGTTGCGATGAATCGCATTGTCGATCTCGTCCTCCGAGATCGGCTTTATGTTTTCGATTTGCGCAATAGCCGCATCGACGGCCGCGATGGCGCTATTGACGGCATCCAGTGCCGAGATCAGCGAGTTAGTCGCTTGAATGTCGGCGCTGATGAGGTCGGCGCGCGCCTCGAGGCTCACCCGATGGACGTTGATCTCGGCCTCAGCGAGGGAGATTTCCGCCTCGAGCTGAGCCTTGCGAACGAGCAGCTCGGCCTTGCGCGATTCCTCCTCGGCGTGGGCGATGGCGAGCTGCTGATTAAAGGCTTGCGCCTGACGGCGAATGCGCTGCTCCGGCGACTCTTCAACGCCGAGGATCTGATTGCGCACCCCCTCGAGCTGACGGGCGAACCACTGCTCGATGGGAACGGTGTCGAGGCCGAGCTCGACCGCCTGCCGGAAGCGAGTGCGGAAGTCGGCGATCTGCTGCTCGACGGCGACGGCCGCATCGTCGAGGCCGAGGTTTTCGAACCACCGGCCGAAGTCGAGGTCGCGCGCGAGCTGGTCGAGATCGGTCGCCTTCGTGTTGCGCAGGACGGTGCGGATCGTCTCGGAGAGCCCTGCGATGTCGCCTTGCTTGAGGATCTCGGTGACCGCGAAGGTGATCGCCTGATCCATCTCCTTGACGCGGGCGTTGATGGCGCCCACCCATACGGAGATCACCCCGTCGCGGACCTTCATCGACACCTGCGGCAGGTTCAGCAGCGTCCCGCCGAGCTGGTCGAGGATGCCCTTGATGGCGTCGTTGATCCGGCCGCCGACTTCCTTTAGGACCCGGCCGAGCGACCCTTCGTTCGTCGTCAGGGTGGCGACGATCTGGCCGCTGTCGAGCTCGAGGTGGGCGATCGCCTCCTGCGCGCCCTTCTTGATGAACGAGCCCAAGATCCCGCCGGCGGCCGAACCGATCGCCATGCCCGCCTGCGCGCCAGCGGGGCCGGCGAAGTAGGCGCCGACGATTGCGCCAATGACCGAGCCGACCGCCGAACCCTGCTGCGCGTAATTCCCCTCGCCGGTGCCGCCGAATCCTCCCGCGGTGACGTTGTGGTCCTTGACCAGCTCGTAGGCGGCCTGGAGCCCTACGGCCCACCGCTCGGCGGCGGTGGTCGCCTGCGCCATCTGTTCGATGGTGCGGCCGAGCACCCGCCCGACCTTGCCGATGGCGCCCTCGATGTCGGCGAAGGAGTCGGCCATCGTGCGCCCGAGCGCGGCCCACGCATCCTTGGCGCCGGTGCTCTCGTCGGTGAACTCAGCGGCGAGTCGACCGTTTTCGCGCAGCCATGCGTTGATCTCGGCCTCGGACAGGCCGAGCTCCTTCATCCTGGCGCTTTCCAGCACATTGGGATCCTAAGCTTAGAATTCCACGTGGACAAGTTGTCG